>Ga0302320_10003156_pt1 | contig 38460 bp, 28 predicted proteins | sample Bog_T0_3_FD_202130 | JGI IMG/M metagenome (GOLD analysis project Ga0302320, IMG submission 202130) | Peat permafrost microbial communities from Stordalen Mire near Abisko, Sweden - Bog_T0_3 | ecosystem: Environmental > Terrestrial > Soil > Wetlands > Peat | place: Sweden: Abisko, Stordalen Mire... | reverse complement strand
GCTCCAGTACAAACACATTACTGTCATCCTGCGCCACGACGTACTTGCCGTCGGGGCTAATGCGAATGTGCTGAATCTCGGGCCGCAGCCGCTCGGTTAGTACGCGCTTGCTGATCAGGCCGGGCAGTGTCTCTTCGTGACCAAGGCTGGCTGACGAATACTCGATTACTGAGCCTCTCCATTGATTGAATTGCGCTGCGGTATCGGTGCGAGTCATCTGGCAAGAGTGCGGTATCGCAGCTGTGTTTTTGATGATTTGCCGTAGGCGCTTAGAGTCGGGTTTCGTCGCTCCGAAAAAATCGGACCAGAAGCTTCCGGTTTTACCTTTGGTGTCGGCAATGCGATCGAACACCTCGGCGAAGGCCTGTGTGGAATAACCTCCGCGGGCCGCCAGATATAGGGCGACCGTATCCGCTTGCACCTGCTCGCGCTCCTCGATTTCGACCGCCTTCTCGTACGTCCCCATCGATGCGTTCTGTCGGCGGTAATTGCTGAGGAACTGATTCCACTTGGCTGTGACGTCGTCCTGGTCGGTGACTTGGGTTACGTGCAGCACCTTGCGAAAACCTTCGCTGCTCTGGATGGCCGCGTGATGCGCGACGATGTGTCCCATTTCATGCGCTAAGATCCCAGCCATCTCGTCTTCGCTTCGGGTGACGGCGACAATCTTGCGCGAGATATAGATTCGCCCTCCCGCAATGCTGAACGCCTCCGCGTTCGGCAGGTCCATCAGTTTGACGATGAATCGCACATGGCCGGGCGGAAGATTGGTCGCCAGGCGATCGACGATCCCCTGCAAATACGCGGTCAGAGCCGCATCGGGAAGGGTGGCGACCGACTGGTCAATGGCGGCGGCCTGCGCTTCTCCCAGCCACATCTCCTGCTGCGTGTTGAAGATGTTGGTGCCGGGAATGACTTGCGGAACGGTCAGTGCCGGACAACTCTCCTGCGAAACCGATTGCAGCGCCATCAGCGAACTGAAGAGCAAAAACCCGAACGCTAATCGAATCCGATCCATGTCGGACTCCTCGTTTCTGGGTCGCTCTCAGCCGGGAGCGAAAGGCGTTCCGCAGACCCTGATTTTGGTTGGTGCTTGGATTGTTGCGCACAACCCTTTCAAGAGCAACAGGTAATTTGCTCCAATCAGGTCGCTTTCCCAATTCGAACTTTGCCACCAAGTCCGTGTCTTAGCTCGAATCAAATTGACGGCGGCCAAACGACTCGAGTTCGCAGGAATCAGCCGCGCAGCGGCGTTATTTGTTTTAGCCGCGGGCGTGAGCCTGCGGTCAATGGGAAGAGATACGAGCCGCGGAGCGGCAGCACCAGCTACGACTCAGCCTCCTAAGGGGATGCACACGTCTGATCACCGCCTGACTTTGTCGAATCGTCCTCAAACTTCCTGCAACCCCTGCCCCGCCAGTCACATCTAAAACCTTGACAATGATTCACTCAAGTTCTATAGTCGTTGCATTGTAGGGGCTGCGAGTGACTCCTGCATGCACTTATTTTTCAATAAGTTAGACAAGTTCAAACCCTGAGGAGGGTAGCTGCAATGGCAAAGATTATCGGTATTGACTTGGGCACCACCAACTCGGTGGTCGCCGTTATGGAAGGCGGCGAGCCCAAAGTCATCCCCAACGAAGAAGGCGGACGGACCACACCGTCGGTGGTCGGCTTCACCAAGAATGGCGAGCGGTTGGTCGGGCAGGTGGCCAAGCGTCAGGCCATCACCAATCCCGAAAACACGGTTTACTCCATCAAGCGCTTCATGGGCCGTCGTTTCGATGAAGTCAATGAAGAGATGAAGATGGTGCCTTACAAAGTCGTGCAGTCGGGCGATCACGTGGCCATCATGGCGCAGGGCAAGGAATATACCCCGCCGCAGATTTCGGCCATGATTCTGCAAAAGCTGAAAAAGGCCGCCGAAGACTACCTCGGCGAGACCGTCACCGAAGCCGTGATCACGGTTCCGGCGTACTTCAACGACGCCCAGCGCCAGGCGACCAAGGATGCGGGCAAGATTGCCGGCCTCGACGTCAAGCGCATCATCAACGAGCCGACGGCGGCCGCGCTGGCCTACGGGCTCGACAAGAAGAAGGACGAAACCATCGCCGTGTATGACTTCGGCGGCGGCACCTTCGATATTTCGATCCTGGAAGTCGGCGAAGGCGTCATCGAGGTGAAGTCCACCAACGGCGACACGCACCTGGGCGGCGACAACATCGACCAGCGCATTGTGGACTGGTTGATCGACGAGTTCAAGAAGGATGAAGGCCTGAGCCTGCGCGACAAGGGCAACGAGATGGCGTTGCAGCGTCTGCGTGATGGGGCCGAGCGCGCCAAGATCGAGCTTTCGACCACCATGCAGACCGAAATCAATCTGCCGTTCATCACGGCGGATGCCAGCGGTCCCAAGCACCTGGTGAAGACGCTGACTCGCGGCAAGCTGGAAGAGATGGTGAAGGACATCATCGATCGCTCCATCGGCCCATGCAAGGCTGCGATCAAGGATGCCGGCATTACGCCCGACAAGATCAATGAAGTGGTGCTGGTCGGCGGTCAGACTCGTATGCCGCGGATCCAGCAGCTGGTGAAGGAAGTCTTCGGCAAGGAGCCGCACAAGGGCGTGAACCCTGACGAAGTAGTCGCGATCGGTGCGGCGATTCAGGGTGGCGTGCTGGGCGGCGAGGTGAAAGACCTGCTGCTGCTCGACGTGACTCCGCTGACGCTGTCGATCGAGACCATGGGCGGCGTGGCGACGCAGATGATTCCGCGCAACACCACCATCCCGACCAAGAAGACGGAGATGTTCTCCACCGCGGCCGACAATCAGACTTCGGTCGAGGTACACGTGATGCAGGGCGAGCGGCCGATGGCGCGCGACAATCGCACCTTGGGCAAGTTCCACCTGACGGGATTGCCTCCGGCCCCGCGTGGCTTGCCGCAGATCGAGGTCACGTTCGACATCGACGCTAACGGCATCCTGAACGTGAATGCCAAGGACATGGCGACCGGCAAAGACCAGAAGATCACGATTACGTCGTCTTCGGGTCTGAGCAAGGACGAGGTCGAGCGCATGGCGAAGGACGCCGACGCTCACGCTTCCGAGGACAAGGCCAAGCGCGACGAGGTCGAAGCCCGCAACCAGCTCGACGGCATGGTCTACAGCATCGAGAAGATGTTGCGCGAGCATGGCGACAAGATCAGTGGCCAGGAGCGCAGCGATGTGGAGAACGCTCTTGCCGACGCCAAGAAGGCCCTAGAAGGCACCGACGCGGCGGCCATGAACAAAGCGCGAGAGACCCTGACCTCGGCTTCGCACAAGCTGGCTGAGGCCATGTACAAGGCGACGTCTGCGCCACAGCCTCCGCCGGGCGGTCCGGCTCCAGATGGAAGCGGAGACGGGCAGGCCACCGGCGGCGAGCCGAAGAAAGACGAAGGCGTAATCGACGCCGAGTACGTGGACGTGGAAGACAAGAAGTAACTAGCGGCTATCAACTAGCAACTAGCTTTTGCGAGAGGGGCGCCGTGTGCGCCCCTGCTCACATAAGCTGTCACCTTGGGCGAGAAAGCGATGAAGGTCCGAGGTGGTTTTCGGTTTTGGCGAAAAGCGAACCGCTAATAGCGAAAGGCGTGTATTAAGTGCGATTCGAAGTACACAACCAGTCTTACCTGTTGAGCCTCAACCGCGACGATGGACGGTGGTACCTGGTGACGTCCGGCATCGATGGCGCGATGAAGGCCATTCCGGTGATCAGTGACGAGTTCGGATTTGTGGCCAACGTCGTAGTCCCGATGGGCGACGGCGGGCAGGCGATCATCAACTAGGATCAGACAGTACCTGGGCCCAAATCTTGTTAGAAGGGGCGCTGAAAATGGCAAGCAAGTACAGTGAAGATGAGCATCGAGCGACGGTTTCGATGTTGCGGAACATCTTGGTTCACCAAGCCCGCGAAGGCCGTCTCATTACATATGGTGAGCTCTGTCGTCGCGCACAGTCGGCTGGCGCGCCTATCCCGGTCGAGCCGTTTCAAGATCAGTTCCATCAAATGCTATACGAAATTTCGGCGTCGGAAGATAGCGCCGGCCGAGGGATACTCACCGCTCTTGTCGTCGGCGAGGAGGAACGGTTAATCGGCCCAGGCAAGAATTTCGTCCCGCTGATGGCAGAACTTGGGAGAGACGTCCGTAATCCACAGCATGCTTGGATTCACGAGCTAATGAAAGTGGCTCGAGTGTGGGTATGCCAGATGGATGAATCCAAACTGCGCTCATAACGCTGAGCACGAGTCCGCTCTGCGGGACGGAAGATGATAGCCCACCGCTTCAGCGGTGGGTGGACGGAAGAAATGAACGGAGTGCCCTGGGCACGACACAATTCGGACGGCAAAGAACTTGTGCCGTCCCTATGGGACTCAGCTTCGTTATAACGCCTACCCAGCGCTGAAGCGCTGGGCTATGATCTGTCGCGCCTCCGGCGTTGCGATGTTCGCAGGATTGATAAATTCGATAAAGTGAAGAGCGGTGAGAAAACCAGGACGACGAGCACGGCCCGGCCGATCAGTCGGCTAAGAACTAACGGCTAACTGGTAAGAGCCACAACAATCATGCCAACATCCGCCAACAAAGACAAAGACTACTACGGCATTCTTGGTGTCAAGAAGACGGCCTCGGCGGACGACATCCGCAAGGCGTTCCGCAAGCTCGCGCGCAAATACCATCCCGACGTGAATCCCGGAGACAAGGGCGCGGAAGAGAAGTTCAAGACGCTCTCCGAGGCCAACGACGTTCTCAGCGATCCCAAGAAGCGCAAGATTTACGACCAGCTCGGCTTCTACTCCGACAACATCGATCCCGCAACGGCTGAAGCTTATGCGCGTGGCGGCGGTTCTCCCGGTAGCGGATTTGGCGGTCCCGGTCCAGGCGCAGGCGGTTCGCGCACCTACACTCAGGAAGTTCCCTTCGACTTCAGCGGATTCGACTTCAACGACTTCTCCGAAGGCGCCGGTGCAGCTGGCAAGCGGGCGGGAACGGGCGGGGGATTTCGCGACATCTTTTCCAACATGTTCGGAGGCGGCGGACGCGCCGAGCAAATGCAACGGCCTGAGCCGGGCAGCGATCTGGAATACCAGGTGAACGTCGGCTTCTGGCAAGGCATACGCGGCGCCGAATTGCCTCTCACCATTCCACACCTGGAAGTCTGCACCAACTGTCATGGACAGGGCTACATCGAAAGTTCGGGCCAGTGTCCCGATTGTCACGGCAAGGGACAGATCACGCAGAAGAGCGGCAGCATGAAATTTAATGTTGCCTGCCCGCGCTGCGGCGGCACCGGCAAGAACCGCGCCGTCTGTCCGGTCTGCCATGGCGAGGGACGCGTGCAGCGCAGCGAGTCGTTGAAGGTGCGCATCAAGCCGGGAACGCGCGACGGACAGCGAATCCGCCTGCCGGGCCGCGGCAACGCGGGAACGATGGGCGCGCCCGCTGGCGACCTTTACATCATCGTGCGCATGGGCGAACACCCGGTCTTCAAGCGCGAGGGCGATGACATCCACCTGACCGTTCCGGTAAGCGTCACCGAGGCCGCCATGGGCGCGAAGATTGAGGTGCCGACGATCGACGGTCGCGCGTTACTAAAGATTCCGCCGGGCACGCAGCCGGGGCAGAAACTTCGTCTGCGGGAGAAGGGCGTTCCATCAGCCGTAAAAGAAGGCAAGCGCGGAGACGAGATTGTTGAGATGCAGGTGGTGACGCCGAACGTCCACGATGAACGCTCGAAGGAGATTCTGCGCGAGTTGGCGAAGCTGAATCCAGAAGATCCGCGGGAAGAGCTGTGGAAGGAGATTGGCAGTTAGCAGTTAGCAGTTAGCAGTTAGCAGTTAGCAGTTAGCAGTTAGCAGTTAGCAGTTAGCAGTTAGCAGTTAGCAGTTAGCAGTTGGCATTTGGCATTTGGCATTTAGTGATGGCGGCACCGGTAGAGCGGCGCTTCAGCGCCGCGTTAATGTCGCGAGGCACAATTCCGGCGAAGCGATCATCTGCGATGATCGCTTCGCCGGGGACTAAGTTGCTGCAACCGGCACGCCAGCCTGAAGGCTGGCTCTACCTGAATCGCTAGTAGCTCGCTACTAGTGCTGGTTGCTAAGGAAAAATCCATGGGCAAGCGTAAGAAGCAAGGCGCGTACATGATCAGTGCGGTGGCGGAGATGTACGGCATCCATCCACAGACACTGCGCCTGTACGAACGCGAGGGGCTACTGAAGCCGTCGCGCACCGAAGGCAACACGCGCCTTTACACCGATGGAGACCTGGAGCGACTCGAGCTCATCCTGTCACTGGCGCGCGATCTGGGCGTCAACATCTCGGGCATCGCCATCATTCTGCAGATGCGCGAGCGCATGGACGAAATGCAGCGTCAGATGGCGGAGTTCGTCAGCTATGTGCGCAGCGAGGTGATGTCCCGCGCCCAACAGGCCAACGTCGACGCGACCCGTGGGGCGATCGTCCCTCTGCGTCGCACTATCGTGATGAAGGCGGAAAAGAAGAAGTAGGCGGTCTAAGGCGCAGGAATTACGACCAACAGCGGCCTCACCGCAGTCTGGGTAAGTCCTTCTCGAACAAGTCAGCAGTGGACTCTCGGACGGTCCCGGGCCGCAACGATTTTCTTCGCTGGACGTCACTGTTGCGCACCACGTAATCGTGCCGCTTGCTTCTCCAGAGCTTCCCGCCATCCGTTGCCCGGATCGAACCAGAGTGCCGAGCCTCACATCACGATGTGACCGCCATCACCTCGGTTTGGGCCATACTTGGTCGAGAATCGAACCATCGTTCGGTATTGGGATGAGCCTCCCGGCCGCAACGAAATTCCAGGTGGGATGGCGAGTCGCAAGGTAGCAGCAAGTCCCTTCCGATAGTCCCGCAAGATAGATAGAAAGGGAAACAATGGCCAAGGGTTCGGTGCAGATCGTGGCTGAGCGCTGTAAAGCCTGCGGGTTCTGCGTAGAGTTTTGTCCCACGCACGTACTGGCGCTTTCCTCCGCGTTCAACGCCAAGGGTTATCACACTCCTTACATGGTGCATCCGGACAAGTGCAGCGGCTGCGATTTGTGCGGCATGTACTGTCCCGACTTCGCGATCTTCGGACACAAGGATGCGGCCAAAGAAACAGTCGCGGCCGCGGCTCCTGTATCCGCCGTCGAGGCCAAGGAGGAGCAAGATGCACGCTGACCCTGCTGGTGTCATGACGGGAACGCATTTCCTTGATGGCGACCACGCTTGTTGCGAAGGCGCATTGGCGGCCGGAGCGCGGTTCTCTTCCGGCTATCCCATTACGCCCTCGACCGAAGTCGTCGAACGCTTCGCCGCGCGCGTACCTACGGTGGGCGGGACATTCATCCAGATGGAAGATGAACTGGCCGCCTCGATTGCTCTGCAAGGCGCAGTTTGGGGCGGAGCCAAAGCTTTCACCGTGACCTCCGGTCCCGGATTCTCGCTGATGATGGAACATATTGGCTTGGCGGTGATGACGGAGACGCCCTGCGTCTTCGTGGACGTGCAGCGCGGCGGACCTTCCACCGGATTGCCGACCCTGCCGGCGCAAGCCGACATGATGCAGGTGCGCTGGGGCTCGCACGGCGATTATGAAGTGATTGCGGTGTGCCCCAATTCGCCGCAGGAATGTTTCGACCTGACGATAACCGCCTTCAACTATGCCGAGCAGTATCGCTGCCCGGTGTTTGTCATGATGGACGAAGTAGTGGGGCACATGACGGAGAAGGTCGTGATTCCTCCACCCGAGCAGATTGAAGTTACGCCGCGGCGCTACACCACGCTTCCGCCTGATGAATTCCTGGCGTTTAAGCCAGGTGACGACCTGGTCCCCGATATGCCGCGGACTGGCGAAGGCTACAACGTCCACGTCACCGGTCTGACGCACGACGAGCGCGGCTATCCCGATATGACGCCGGCCACGCAAGACAAGCTGGTAAGGCGGCTGCAAGACAAGATCAAGAAGAATGTCGACAAGATCACGCTGTACGAAGCAGAGCAGATTGAAGGCGCAGAGGTGGTCGTAGTTTCGTATGGCATCACCTCGCGAGTGGCGCAGCGGGCCATCGAGCTGGCGCGCAACAAGGGCGTGAAGGTTGGCAAGTTCCGCCTGATCACGGCCTGGCCCTTCCCCGAAAAACAGATTGCGGAGATCGCCGCCAAGGTAAAGGCGCTGGTGGTAGTGGAGCTGAACCTGGGACAGATGGTGCGCGAGGTAGAACGCGCCGCCGCCGGCAAAGCTCCCGTCCGCTTCGTGGGGCACGCCGGAGGCAGCGTGCACCGTCCGGAAGACATTCTGCAGGCCATCATGGAGGTGGCGCGATGAGCGAGCTGACCGAACTGACTGTCCAGAATCCAGTGGAAGAATTCCTGCGCATGGACCGCATTCCGCATATCTGGTGTCCAGGCTGCGGCATTGGCACCAGCGTAAATTCTTTTGCCCACGCGCTGATCGATGCCAAGATCGATACCCGGAACGTAGCCATCGTCTCCGGTATCGGTTGCACCGGACGCGTGGCCGGCTACGTCAAACAGGACTCATTCCACACCACGCACGGCCGCGCGATTCCCTTCGCCACCGGGTTGAAGCTGGCGAATCCCAAGCTGAATGTGGTGGTCTATTCCGGCGATGGCGACCTGTTTGCGATCGGCGGCAATCACCTGATTCACGCCGCGCGCCGCAATGTGGACCTCAAGGTCATCTGCATTAATAACCTGATTTATGCCATGACCGGCGGACAGACCGGCCCAACCACCCCGAACGATGTCATCACCTCGACCAACCCTTATGGGACATTTGATGCATCCTTTAACCTGCCTTACCTTGTGGAAGCGGCGGGAGCGGTCTACGTCGCCCGCTGGACCGCATTCCATGTTCGGCAACTGGCGCGCTCCATACAGGAGATGTTCGCCAAGAAGGGCTTCAGCTTCATCGAGGTGCTGTCGCCTTGCCCAACGCTGTATCAGCGCCGCAACAAGATGGGCGATGGCCTCGACACCATGAAGTTCTACAAAGAGGTCAGCAAGATTCGCAACGGCGCCGCGACCAAAGACGTCGCCTTGACCAAGAGCGGTGAGATCACGGTGGGCAAGTTTGTCGATCGCGAACGCAGCGACTACCGCGATCTGCTGCACGACCGGCTACTCGATTCACTCGGTGACGATTACGTAGAAACGGAGGCCTGTACATGCCAATAAGCGAGATCCGTATCGCAGGATTTGGAGGCCAGGGAGTTATCCTGTCGGCCATCATCATCGGGAAGGCGGGCTGTATCTATCAGCCGGGCTATTCCACGATGACGCAGAATTTCGGGCCGGAAGCTCGCGGCGGCGCCTGCAGCGCGCAGCTGATTCTTTCGGACTCGCCCGTGCTCTATCCTTATGTTCCGCGTCCCGACATACTGGTGGTGATGTCGCAAGAGGCGTATGGACTGTTCGCGCCGCAGCTCAAGGACGAAGGCATTCTCATCATCGAAGAGGACCTGGTACGGATTGGCGAACTGCCGCCAGGAGTGCGGGTTTACAGCGTGCCCGCCACCCGCATCGCCGAGGAACTGGGCAAGAAGATGGTGCTGAACATCGTGATGGTCGGATTCTTTGGAGCCATCACACAGCTGGTCGACCGGGAGGCGCTGCGCAATGCCGTGGGCGCGTCCGTGCCGCCGGCCTACCGGGAGCTGAATCTGAAAGCCTTCGACCGCGGCTTCGAGTACGGAGTTAAAGAGCTCTCGGAAGTCATCGTAAAACAGGATTCGCTGGTTGCAGTGGAGGCGATAGAAAACTGAGACAGGTCGCATCGCGAGCGATTGAGCCGGCAAGCCATTGCCGGCTTTCTTGTTTTGTCGAGCTTGAGGGCAACGGCAAAGCTCAGAAACTTCATCTGGTCGAACAGGAGAAAAAAGTCATGCCTGAAAAGACCATCAACGCCAGTGACGAAGATGCCGGCAAAGGCGCCGTCGAGCAGGACCGGCCAGAACAAAAGAGCAACGTTTCGTTAGCGGGACAAATCGGCCATCGCGACCAGGACCCGATGCTAAAGGCCAGCAACAGCGACTATGGAGAGCCGGGACAAAACGAAGAACACACCGGCGAAGCGCGGACCAGCAACGCGCTGGATCGCGATTCCGAACAGCCTACTTCGGCCCCTCATCGGCGAAGGTATGCAACGCGAATACGAATCCGTCGGGGCTGACCTTGACGTCGCCCTGATAAGGGCGGTCGATGTCAGCAATGGCCACCAGCACCAGCGAGATCAGGAAGCTGAGCACCACGATCTGCAATAAATGAAATCGAAAGTTGGGAACTCCGAAGAAGCACGCGGCTGCTACGGTGATGATGCCGCCGGCAATGAGCACCAGCCACAGAATTCCGGGAAGCATCTCGTGACTCTGCAGAATGCGGATACGGCGGTGCTCGGTAAGGCGCTGCAACGTGCTCATCAACTCCCCGAGAGCACCGGTTTCCTCAGCGCTCTTAGCCTGAACCTCGCCGGCTGCCCTCCACATCTGCGCGATCATCTGGCCGCCTCGCGGCGGAACCTGGTCATTCGCCATGGAAGGAAATTCGCTCTGGATCGCATTCTGGGCGTAGCCGCGGGCCAGGTCCTGAATCGTCTGGCGCACGGGACCCTGAAGCTGCGCACTGATGCGGAAAACGTTGCACAGGTCATTCGCCTCCTGCTCGGCGTTGATCTGTGCTTGTTGAAACATGTTCCATACGCCGGAAAGCATGAAGGCCAGCAGTACGGCATACGTGGTACCAATCACCGCCACCACTGCGCCGGTGAAGTCGTTGGACTCCTTGCGGGAAGGCCCAGACGAGGTGCGGGTGACCAGATGCAGAAAGCTGATCGCAGCTCCCACACAGGCGATAACGATGAGAACATTACTCAGCACGGTTGGTCCACTCGGCAAACGAGATGAGAAAGCATACACCGCTTCTAAGAAAATCTGGAATGGGATTGGCCACATCAGGCAGTGACCGAGGCAGCCCCCAGATGCGGCTTCGTGTCTTACGTTGTGGCATACGGTAACTCGGAATACTGGGTTCCTTGAGAGGTTGGGCGAGCGCCTTAATTACCGCAAGCCAGCTTTGATTAGTATCCAAAACTACTACCCATCCTAGTAAATTCGCCGCCCTTGCAACTGGTTGCGAGTAACTTGCAACCACGGGGCGAGGCTTCACATGACGAACAAATTAAAGTAAATTCGCTTGAATGCTGACTGACTTCCGGTATACGATGCGTGCTGGTCAGTTTCCCTCCCAAAGGATCCAAACAACATGCATCCGCGGCTAGAATTAGTTTTGATGGCCATGATATCGGCGTGCCTGGTCGTAGTTTGTCCGGCTAAGGACAAGCGGCCCCATCCCGCGTCCCAACCGATCTTCGTCATTACGAATGACGATGCCCTATTGAGCAACGACTTGAGTTTCTATCTGGCCGGAAGCAACCAGCAAGGCCCCACTTTGACGTTGCAGACTGCGCTGGTTACCGGTGGACTAGGAATTGGCGGCGGCTTCTTTGGCTCGCCGCGTGTGGCTTTGTTGCCTAGTAGTTCCGCGCAGTGTTTGTATGCCTCTAACGCCGGTACCAACAACATCACGACCATTAGTATTCAGTCTCAACAGGTGGTGGGAACCTTCGCTGGGTTCAGGAATGACAAGAGCACCACCAACGGCATCGGCTTGGCAATCAGCAACAACTACCTCTATGCGGGCTATACGGCCTCCAACACGCTGGTGACTTTTGCCGTCCAGCCTGGATGTCAGTTATCGCTCCTTGGTGACACAGCGGTGGCGGGACTGAACGGTGGCTTTATCGGCGGGATGGCAATCCACGGAAACCTGCTGGTGGTCGCTTATGGAGACGGGTCCATTCAGTCTTTCAACATCGCGAATGGCCTTCCCATCTCCAACGATGACGAACAGAATTCGGCTGGGTTCGCCAGCGCAACTTTTCCTGAGTCGGTAGACATAACCCAGGACGGGCACTTTGCGATCTTCGGCGATGCCGCCTTGGCCACGACCGTCGAAGTATCCGACATCTCCTCCGGCAAACTGACAGCGTCAGTTATGTACACGCTTGGCACGGCGACGAACGCCGTGGCACCCGGTACTAACGCCGCCAGCGCCCGTCTCAGTCCGGATGAGAGTCTTCTATACATCGGCAATAGTCAGGGAGGCTCGGTAACGGCTGCCTTCTTCAATAAGAATACGGGCAAGGTATCGCCGGGGTGTTATTCCGGAGTGCTGAATGGGTTCTATGAGCCCTGGGCTTACGTCGGGTCGGTGGTAACGCGAGATCCCACGGGAACGGGTGGGGTGCTGTACGTGGCGGAGTTTGGATCGTCGATTGGGATTCTCGAAGTGAGTTCCAACGGCACAACTTGCACGCTGACGGAGTCCCCGAACTCTCCCATCCCAGACAACTCCAGCCCTGGGCTGCTGTCGATTCAGGTGTTTCCACCCAGACCATTTTAAGTGCGCCTTCGAGGCGCAGTCTCTTAGGGAGTCAGAATGCGTGCAATGTTACGGGTTGTTCTGCTTTTGCTGCTGTGTGGAGTGGGTGTTTCGGCCCAGACGCTCTGTCCGGTCCGGCCTCTACCGGGAAGTCCGGTACTTAATCCACTGGATTTGTACAGTCAGAACGGAGTCTTGACTGTCAATCTTACTCTGCAAAACCAGAAGGAAGACGACGGATTCATGCACTACTGCTACGACTATACCTACCAGGGGCAAATCATCGAAGCTCCCACGTTACGTCTCAATCCTGGCGACCAGCTTATCCTGAACTTGACCGATAATATCCAGGCGCCCTACGACCGCTACGAAGAAGCCAGAAATCCCCCGATGGAACCCAGGCACACTACCCCGGCCAGTCATCATGTACTTAGTCCTGACGATCCCTGCCTTGCCCAAGAGATGTTGCCTGGCTCCACGAACATTCATTTCCACGGCTTGAATATTCCTCCCATATGTCACCAGGATGACGTGATCGACACCATCATCCAGTCCGGCGATCCGGCCTTCCAATACAACATTCAGGTCCCGTCGAACGACTCTCCGGGAATGTACTGGTATCACCCGCACGTCCACGGCAACACCACGACGCAAGTGGAGGGCGGAGCGGCTGGAGCCATCATCATCGAAGGGAGTCTGCAGGGGACCCAAGGTCTACCGGAACGCGTGCTGGTGATTCGGCAACAATTTGAGAATCCTGATTCCTGGATACCTGGACCTAATGAGTTGACAATCAACTTCCAGCCGGCAATTCCGTCAGAACCTTCGCCCATCATTGGGGTCCAATACGGCCAGAGGGAATTCTGGCGGTTAGTGAACGCGACCACGCAGTCGTTTCTAACGTTGCAAATCCAGTTCGGAACAACCCCGCAGCAGGTGCAGCTGCTGGCCATCGACGGCATTCCGCTGCAAGCGCCGAGTTATCAAACTACTCTCACCGTTCCACCGGCGGGACGTGTGGAGTTCATCACGCCTGGTCTTCCCGCGGGACAGGCCGGAACTTTCCTGACCAACGGCTTTAACACCGGTCCTGTGGGTAACCCGAATCCGGTACAAGTATTGGCCAGCATTGTCGGGACTGGAGAAGCGCAGGTTTCGCATCCCCCTACGCATCTTGTCAGGCCGGCGAGCGAGCCTCAGCGCTTCGCCGGTTTGGCCGCGCAAGTTCCAACTGCGAGCCGCAGTCTTTATTTTTCCGAGCAGACGGTTGGTAGTAACGGACCAACGCAATACTTCATCACCGTCAAGGGGCAACGGCCGAAAGTCTTCCACATGGACGATCCGCCCGCGATTGTCACCAACATCGGCGCAGTGGAGGACTGGACGGTTGAGAATCGAGCCGGCGAAGCGCACGCTTTCCACATTCACCAGATCCATTTTCTGGTGATGGCGATCAATGGCATACCAGTACCGAACCCCGATCTGCAAGACACCATCGTTCTGCCCAACTGGAGCGGGCATGGGCCGTATCCGAATGTGACCCTGCGCATGGATTTTCGCGATCCTAACATCGCCGGGACCTTTGTGTATCACTGCCACATTCTGGATCATGAAGATGGAGGAATGATGTCGAAGATCCAAGTGAATCCGGCGAATTGAGACGGAGCCGCCAGCTTACTATTGCTAGTAGTTGTTTTGGTTTTGGCAAAAACGCTTTTCAGTTTTTACATTTGGCCCGCCTAAAACCAATTGACAGCGACGCGCCATTGACGCAAAATTCTTGCACTTGGTTTCTGGGCTGGCGCCGCTTCGCAGTCACTCCCCAAAGAGAGTTTCCAGCGTTGAATTCTTGGTCCGCGAATAGAGTCGCCGCCGCTCGAAATGGGGTCACCAGCAATTTCCGTTTATTGTGAATTATAACTTCAGAAAGAGGACTGTCTTGACCAGGAGATTTGCACTTGCTGTAACCATGCTTTGGCTCGCCGCCTGCTGTCTTTCGCAGGCCCAGACATTGACCAATCTTACCCATCAGGCCCCGGACGGCGCGCAGCTTACTTTCCAGTTGACCGATGGAACCGTGCTGGCTCAGGGCTACAACGACTCCGACTGGTGGAAGCTGACACCAGACATTAATGGGAGTTACGTCAACGGCACCTGGACGCAAGTTGCCAGCCTCCCTGCGGGATACTCCCCCGAGGCCTTCGCTTCGGCCACTTTGGCTGATGGCCGGGTGTTGATTGAAGGCGGCGAATACAACTTTGGCCAGTTCGTCTTGACCAGCCTGGGCGCAGTCTACGATCCCGCCGCCAACACCTGGACGGCGCTGACTCCTCCCACCGGCTGGGAATACATTGGAGACTCGCCATCCACCATTCTGTTCAACGGCGATTTTCTGATCGGACGCAAGCTTGATATGGAGATGGCGGAGTTGGATCCCGCCACTATGGTGTGGACGGCAATGAGCTCGTCCGGCAAGAGCGACTGGTTCGCCGAAGAGGGCTGGACCCTGATGCCCGACGGCACCGTGCTCACGGCGGATGTACTCAACAATCCGAACTCGGAACGTTACATCCTTTCGGAGCAGCAATGGATCTCCGACGGTAGCACGATCGCCAACCTGCAGGGACCACCCGAGGTCGGCTGTCTCCAATATGGCGGCGGTCAATATTGTCCGCCGGGAGAGATCGGCCCCGCTATTTTGCGGCCTGACAAGAGCGTGTTCGCCACCGGCGCTACCCACACCGGAGCGTCTTCAGCTCACACCTCGGTCTATCATCCTGGGGCGAGTCCGACTGATCCGGGCACTTGGACTCCGGGGCCGGATTATCCCAATGGCGATCAGTCGGGCGACAACTTCGCCGTCCTGCTGACCGACGGCAAGGTGCTCGTGCAGGGCAACTCGGGCCAGCTTTACGAATTCGACGGGACGAATTTGACCCCAACTTTGCAAGGCGGTAACAACAGTTTGATGGTGCTGCCTACCGGTCAGGTGCTCGTCGGCGGCACGGCGGTCTACACTGCGAACGGAGGGCCCTTGCAAATCTGGGCACCGCTGGTCAGCTATTTCCCCAGCTCGGTGACACGCGGTCAGAGCTACGTGATCCTGGGCCGGCAGTTCAATGGCTTGTCCCAAGCGGCTTCCTTTGGAGATGAATATCAAACCGCAACCAACTACCCGTTGGTGCAAATCACCAACATTGCCACGGGACACGTTTTCTACGCCAAGACCCACAACCACTTTCCCATGGGCGTGAACACCGGTCCGGTCCCGACTTCCACTCACGTCGACATACCTGCAGGGATGGAAACTGGCCCTAGCAAGGCGGTGGTCATCGCCAATGGCATTCCCTCCAACATCGTCAACATCACCGTGAACTAGCCCCGCACCAGCGGGAGGCTTACCTTGATGGGGATGTTGTTTTTCCTCCCGCGCCGTCAGCCTCGGCGGCGTGGGTGGAGTTAGATGGGACCGCGACTATTCTGAGTAACCGTTTCTTGACATCCCGCGCTCATTTGGCCCCTAAGCCTCGAAGAGCCGTATCGGCAATGGTCTTCGCACCTGTTGCACTGATCAGTGCATGAAGGAGACGTAAATAAAGAGCAATTTACTTTGGTCGATCAGCATGACATTGACTCTTACTGCGACAGTCCTGGTGAAGGCTCAAGAGCCTGACCTTAGCCGCATGTATGTTCACCCACCAATTCAGGTTGCGAATGTGCCGCAGAATCCCAGTGCCCCACCCGGCATTTTGCCGGCGCAGTTTAAGGCAGCGTACGGGTTCAATCAAGTCCCCAACCAAGGCCAAGGGCAAACAATTGCTTTGGTTGATGCCTACGATGATCCGAACATCTCATCTGACTTGGCTTTCTACCAGGCTTACTTTCACCTGGGGTCCTGCAACTTTCAGAAAGTGATAGTGGGCAACCCCTTGCAGGGCCAAGGGTGGGACCTTGAAGAGTCCTTAGACGTCGAACAGGCCTGCGCGCTGGCCTCGCGGGCCAACATCATCTTAATCGAGGCCAACAGCGACAGCCTCAGCGACATGTTGGCTGCCGTCCAGGTGGCCATTGCAGCGCCCTACAATGCCTCCGTCGTTTCCATGAGCTGGCGTTATCCGGAGTTCAGCAGCGAGCAGAATTACGACAGCTACTTCTGCAATATTTCCAATGCGAATGGCCCCGTGACCTTTGTTGCTGCCAGTGGTGATAGCGGACACGCAATCTTCTTTCCGACGGTCTCACGCTGCGTGGTCTCCGCGGGTGGTACGACACTGACGCTGAGCACCGTAGCGCCGCTTTCGAATCCACTGCAATTGGACTACGGCAGGGAGACGGCGTGGGACGGCAGCAGTGGCGGGATTAGTGAGTACGAAAGCGGGTTGTCGTGGCAGGACGGTATCTTCCAGGGGTGCGGCACGAATGGGATGCGCTGTGTTCCCGACATCTCCTCTCTTTCCAATTCGAATCCTGGCGTTCCGGTATATGACACCTTGGGCTATGGAGGCTGGGTCCTGGTGGGCGGCACCAGTGTGGCTAGTCCCGATTGGGCTTCATTCTTTACCCTCGTGAACTCGATGCGGGCGGCGGCGGATCCGCCGAAAGGTACGCTTAGTCAGGCAGCACAAGACCTATATGCGATTTACAACTCTCCCAACTATCTTCTCGACTTCCATGACATTACGGACGGAAGCAACGGAAACTGCGGAATCGACTGCGTGGCCGGTCCCGGCTACGATTTGGTGACCGGAATCGGTAGTTATCAAGCGAATCGCTTGGCTCCAGTCTTGGTGGCAGATCCGAATTAAGCCATGGTCTGCGAGGGCACGCCCCGAAGTATTGTTCTCTGAGAGGATCCTAGAGTTTCCGTCCAACACTTGTTTCTGCCCAACCAAGCGAGAGAGAGAGACGAACCAAATCGACTGTAAACTGGACTTCGGAACTGGAAACTGCTCGCCTCACCTCAGCTGCACCAGCGCCAGCCCGTTCACGGGCAACTCCAGAGTGAGGACGCCGTCGGTCAAGTCTTCGAACTCCGGCTCGGGCAAGGTCGACTGCTGGCGCAGATCGTCAACCTGTTCCTTCGTCGGATAGCGCGGGCTGCCCATTTTCTGGTAGAGCCTGAGGGTGTTCCCGTGATCCTCATCCAGCCGCTGAATGGAGACGCGCGTCTCGGGATCGATGCCCTTGAAGTCAAGCTTCACCGTCTTGGGCGCGCCGCTGGAGCCCGGATTCACGATGTTCCATACGGCGACGATCACCCTGCCGTGTTCGGCCTTGGTCACCAGCACGTCGGGGTTGCTGTTCTCGATGCGCTGATCGCCCAGGCGATGCAGCAACTGCAGCGCATAAAACGAAGGCTTGGGAATGTTACCAGCGGCGATCAGTCCAAAGCCGCCATAGAACGGCCGCTTCACCACGCCCTGCTCCTCGAAAACGTCGGAGAAGGTCCAGTACGACATCATGTCGGTAAGCCGGTCGCATTGACTGATGGTGGTGGCCAGCCACGGTCCCATGTAAATGGAATCCGTAACGTCGACCTGATTGTCATAGGCGGCGTTGAACTCGCTCCAGATCAGCGGCAGCTCCGGCCGCGCAGATGCCTTGATCTCGTCGTGCACCTTCTTCACCGCGCGGCAAACCATCTGGTCGCGCGGAATGTTCTCGTTGGTATGGAAAATGTCACTGGCCTTGTCGTTGCCGTAAACGTGCGAGGAGACGAAGTCGAGCGGAACGTGCGTCTGGGTCGCGTGCTTGATCATGTCACCGACCCACGCGGCCTGCGCCGTCGCCGGGCCGCCGACGCGCAGACGCGGGCTCACGGCCTTAATGTCGCGCGCGGTGTGGTCGTAGAGCTCGAAGTAGGTTTGCTGGCGCGGCGTGCCCGACCAGAAATCCAGGTTGGGCTCGTTCCACACTTCGAAGTACCAGCTCGCTACTTCGTCGAGGCCGTAGCGCTCGATCAGGTGCTTGGTCAGCTGGGTGATCATGTCGTCCCACCTGGCATAATCCTTGGGCGGCGCGACGTTGGGGCGATACCAGAACGATTGTAGGTCTGGCCGGACGGCCAGCTTATAGGGCATGAAACTAAGCTCGACGAATGGCTTCACATTGGCGGCGAGCAGGCCATCGTAGATCTGGTCAACGTAGGAAAAGTTGTAGATTGGCTTGCCCTGCTTGTCTTCGTCGTAGACGCCCACGTCGTCGTCCAGGATGCCGTGAAAGCGAATGTACTGAAGATCGGTGATCTGGCGCACCGCTCGCAGATCGTGGCGATAAGAGTCGCGCAGGCTGAGCACGGCGCGTCCTGAGCCGAACATCTGCTCCCAGAAATGAGGAAAAGGATGGGCCGGAGCGGCAACATCGACCGTGATGGTTTCCGTGGGCGTCTGGCCCAGCAGAGGAAGAGTGCCCAGCGCGAAGATAATAAGGACCAAGATTCGAGTGCGCATCATGGTGCCGTTTCTGGGGGCCAGGCGGCAACCCCCTAGGATCATTATGGATGCTGCCTGGTTTCCTGGGAAGTGCAGAGGGGGCAGTAAGAATAATGCAGAGTCCGAGTGTTGTCGTACAGCAGCCGGCATTAGGAGCCTACAATCGCACATCCGAAAAAACGCTTTTGAAAAACAACGCCAGCGCCGAACCTGCGGCCAGCCGCGCGCAATCAAACATTCTGGAGAGGACCCATCTTGAAACACAGAAAACTTGGTACTTCAGATCTGCAAGTCTCGGTTGTGGGGTTAGGTTGCAACAACTTTGGCTACGTCGCCAACATGGACGTGGCCGCCTCGCGGCTGGCGATCGACAAAGCCATCGAAGTCGGCATCACCTTCTTCGACACGTCGGACAGCTATGGCGCCTCGGAGGACATCCTGGGCGAAGTGCTGGGCGAGCGCCGGAAAAACATCGTGCTGGCCACTAAGGTCGGTTCCAAGCCCAACGCGCTAGGCGAGAAGAGTGGCGCCTCGCGCGGCTACATCCTGGCTGAGGTCGAGGAAAGTCTGCGGCGGCTGCGGACCGACTATATCGATCTGTACCAGATCCACTATCCCGATCCGAAGACCACGATTGAGGAAACGCTCCGCGCCTTTGACGATCTGGTGAAGCATGGCAAGGTGCGCTATATCGGGTGCTCGAATTTTACGGCGGCTCAGATGGAAGAAGCGCGGACTACAGCGGAGAAGCACCAGTTGCATTCATTCGTATCGAGCCAGGATGAATACAGCCTGCTGGCGCGCGACATTGAGCGCGAGCTGCTGCCGCTCGTCGAGAAATGTAAGATGAGCGAACTGCCGTATTTTCCGCTGGCCAGTGGCATGCTCACGGGCAAGCACAAGCGAGGACAGCCTGGCGCAAAGGGAACGCGGCTCGGCGACAAGCAGTTCCTGGCCGATCGCTTCCTGCACGAGACGAACTACGCCAAGGTCGAGCGGCTAGAGCGCTTCGCAAAAGAGCGTGGTCACTCGTTGCTGGAGTTGGCCTTCAGTTGGCTGCTGTCGCGGCCCGCGGTGGCTAGTGTGATCGCCGGCGCAACGAAGCCCGAGCAAGTCGAAGCCAACGCGAAGGCTGCTGGGTGGATGCTTAGCGCAGAAGAGATGGCGGAGGTGGATCGGATCACCAGCGCGACGGCGGTTGGGGAGTTGGTGTGATCGGATCGAGGCGGCTGTGCGACCCCAATCCGCGGCCGAGGTTCTTCCGGCGATAGCGGTCCTTCGACTTCGCTCGGTCGCTTTCGTAAGCTCACTTCGCTGGGACCACAAGCTAAGAGCGGGACCACACTAAGAGCCCGTGGCGTGACAAAAAGCTACTCGCCACCGCTGCTGCATCTTTCTTCTCACCGTCGACCGCATAGTTCATCGCGCGCATTTCGTCGGCGGTGATTTGGCCGCCTAAGCGCTCCAACGCGGCTTGGGCGGACGCGCACATGGCGAACAGGCTGGGACGGACAATCGGCACCGCGTCATAAGGAGGAAAGTAGTGCTTGTCATCCTCCAGCACGACCAGTCCGAGCGCCGCGATGAGACCGTCGGTGTTATTTCCGGCGACGATGTCGACTGACCTGTTTCCCAGTGCGCGATAGAGCAAACCCAAATCCATCACGCGGGGAGCTTCCTGAAAATGCAAACCGTACGCGCTGACCAATCCCTTGTAGCCGTCCTGACGCTCGAGAAATTCGTAACCGACTCCCAGCCGCATCTTCGGAGCTAAGGGCGCCAGTTCAGACAATGTCTCCACATTGAGCCGCCGCGCGTCGTCGCCGCGCATCACCATGGCGAAGCTATTGTTGAATCCCAGCGGCGGCATTACGTCGAGGTTAAAGCGCCGCTTGTACTCCTCTTTCACGTGCTGGTACACCGCGTTCGCATTGCCGGAAAACTGCTGCTTCAGGATCGCGGCCAGCGCCGTCCCCGTGTACTCGACGTAGCTGTCGATGCGTCCGGCCGATATTGCCTGTTGACAGATGTAGGTGCCGGCCAGATAGAAGCGGCCATCCACCGGGGTGCGGCAAACGCTCTCCAAATATTGCTTCAGCAGTTCGCCCAGAATGAGCTGTTCGGTAAAATTCTTCGAGCCGACGGTGGGCTCGCGCTTGGGCGCACAGCCGCTGCCAAGGGTTACCGCCAATCCGGCAAGAAAGGTTCGGCGATCCATGCTATTGACGGTTGCGAACCAGCAGCTTCTCGACGCCGCTGAGCGATAGGTCCGCAACCAAGGCCATGAGTGCCGCCGGAATGGCCCCCGCGAGGATCACGCCGTTGTCCACCATGGCAATGCCGCGGAAGATGAACTCGCCCAAGCCGCCCGCGCCGATAGCCGCGGCAATGGTCGCAACACCGATGGTGATCACGGCGGCAACCCGAATTCCGGAGAGCATCACCGGCAGCGCCAGCGGCAGCTCGACCTTCCACAGAAGTTGACCCGACGTGAGTCCCATGGCGACCGCCGCTTCCCGTACCGGCGCGCTGATTCCCGCGATGCCAACATAGGTGTTGCGGACGATGGGCAGTAGCGCGTAAAGGGCCAGGGCAACAATTGCCAGGCGCTCGGCACTGGCGCCCAGCCACGGCAGGGGCAACAGCAGTCCGAAAAGCGCCAGGCTGGGAATCGTCTGAACCACGTTGGTGCTGCCTAGCACGAGTGCCTTCCACTTCGGCCGCCGCGTCAACAGGATTCCCAGAGGCACGCCGACCGCGATTGCCAGCAGCATGGAAATGCTCACCAGCCACAGATGTTCGGCGGTGAGAGTTGCAACCTCGTGCTGGTGGGTGAGCAGAAAATTCAACGCAGGTCTTCCGTCAGTTGCTTATTGCGAAACATCTGTTGCCCGGCCCGGAATACATCGACGTAGGCTTGCACGGCTGCGTCGGCCGTGTCCAGAAATTCTTCCGGGCGATACACGCCACGCAGCTTACCGTCCTCCATCAGCGCGATCCGGTTGCCTAACAACAGCGCTTCTCCCACATCGTGGGTGACGAAAACGACGGTCTTGCCCAGCTTCTCCTGCAGCTTCTTGAACTCCCTCTGGAGTTCCGCTCTGGTGATTGGATCCAGCGCACCGAAGGGCTCATCCATCAGCAGAATTAGTGGATCGGCGGCGAGAGCGCGCGCTAATCCCACGCGTTGCCGTTGTCCGCCAGAGAGTTCATGAGGATACCGGTCGGCGAACTCAGCGCTCGGCAAGCTTACAAGAGTCAAGACCTCTTCCACTCGCCGCGCGATCTTGCCTCGGTCCCACTGCTCCAACCTAGGAACGAGCGCGACGTTTTCGCGCACCGTGTAGTGAGGAAACAATCCTACGTCCTGGATCGCATAACCGATCCCCCGGCGCAGCTTGATCGCATCCCACTGGGTCACCGGAATGCCGTCCACGCGAACTTCGCCAGCTGTCGGGCGAAGCAGACGGTTGATCATTTTCAAGCTGGTGGTCTTTCCCGAACCGCTTCGACCAAGAAGCATCACGGTTTCACCTCGCTCCACGGCGAGGTTCAGCTCGGAGAGCAGCGTCTTGCCCTCCGGCAAGCGAAACTCAACGTTGACGAACTCGATGGCGACCGTAGATTTTGCGTCCATGGGAATGGGCCTTCAACGGCCGCTACAGCCTACCAGAGTCCTCGCTGGCAATGCGATTATGGCCACAAACACGAATGCCGGAACAGTTCGTGAAGAACCGCTCCGGCATAAAATCTTTTTCAGCTCGCTAGCAACAAGGCTTGCAGCAGCGTGGGACTAACGTCCCCAACCGCCGCCACCGCCGCCGCCGCCCGAGCGTCCACGGCCGCCGCCACCACCACCGCCGCGGCCAAATCCGCCGCCGCGGCCACCACCGCCGCCTTCGCGACGCGGTCTGTCGGTCTTCGGTCGTGCTTCATTTACCGTCAGATTGCGGCCGCCGAGATTGGTGCCGTTGAGGGCTTCCATCGCCTTGCCGGCCGAATCGTCGTCCGTCATTTCGACAAAAGCAAAACCGCGCGGCTGTCCAGTGTCGCGATCAGTGACGATGCTGACTTTGTCAACTGGGCCGTACGCCTCAAACAACGAGCGCACCTGGTCTTCAGTCGCATCGAAGCTTAGGTTCCCCACATAGATATTCTTCATTGATTCCTCGTTTTCGGATTAGGCCGCTCGCCGACCGATCACCTGTCTGCGTAGGCGGCGCGGATTGGGGTGTTTACGACCAAAGACTCAGCTGACCTACTCCTCTGATAAAAAGCAGAGGGCGGCATTCCGCCACCCTCGCTTGGTGTTTCGGTTTACAGAATCTGAACGTTCTCAGCCTGCCAGCCTTTTGCACCGCGCTTCACGTCGAAGCTGACGGCCTGGCCTTCCTGTAGCGAACGGAATCCGTTCGACTGGATGGCCGAGAAATGGACGAATACATCTTCGCCGTTCTGACGTGAAATAAAGCCAAAACCCTTGGCATCGTTAAACCATTTTACTGTTCCTTGTTCCATTTGTTTCTTTTATATCCTTGATGTTGATGTTGCGTCGGTGAATCGGAAGGTTACAGGCAGACTTCGCTCGAGACAAAGGAGGGATGGCTGCTAGACGCGCCGTTCGTACATACGCAAAGCAATTATACAACAAGTGGGCAATCTTCTACCCTTTTTGTAAGGTTCGCCGACGGCGGCACCGTCTGACCGTCCGGCACTTAGAGCACGAAACAGAGTTTGTTGCTCGCCCCCGCCAGCCTCCTGGGCACCGCGAACGTTCTTCCCTTCCGCCCCGACGCGCACCAAGCCGACGCTCATGTTAAACACAATCTAACCAACTCCCAACTTGCAAGCTTGGGCCCAACCGCCAATCAGCCCGTCACAAGCCCTCGTACTTTTTCGCGACACAGCCCTAACTCGATGAAAGAACTGTAAGTTGCACAGTCCGCAGTAATCTCGTCTGCTCCAAAGTGCTCCCCGGCTTAGTCACCTTCATCCACTAGGGCCACATTCCAGATTGGAAAGGGCCGGGCAAATAGAAATCAAGATGCCAGAGGGATTTCCTTGACATCCGCCTCCAACCACAGCAAAATTGCGGCCAACTACCCAGCGCAAAGGCACGCGGCCGTTGCATGTGGGATCCATCGAACAGCGCCCTTCGTACGCAGGCACAAGCTGCAATGCGTTCGTACTCCGGCGTGGAAAGAAGCAAGCAATGCGATTTGGAATCCGGCTTTGTGTTTTCCCGCTCGTCTTCGTTCTGTTGTTGTTGGTTGCGCCAGCCAGCGCCCAGCAAATCACGTTTTACCCTGATTTCTCAAATGTGTCCTCACCAAGTGGAGATAATCACCTACAGTTTAATGGAAACGGCGCCTTAGCTAACTGGCAGTCAAAGGTAGTCCTCCGGCTGACCGATAGCATGAACATGCCTGAACAGTCGTCAACGTTCTTCGACATCCAACAACCGCTGACCCAGGGCTTCACCACCTGGTTTCAATTTCAGATCCACAATAACGACTGCTGCATGCCAGGAGACGGGTTTGCATTCGTCATTCAGAATTCCAACAATACCAACGTGCCGATGGGAGCCAGCGGCATTGGTATGACCGCCTTGGGTGCTGGCGATGGTGGCCTAGGTTACGCCGGCCTCAACAATAGTCTGGCTATCGAGTTCGATGTTCTCGACGACCCCTGGGACCCCAACTCAAACCACATTGCGATCCAGACTTGTGGTGGCGTCCCCAGCCTGTTCAATACCCCGGTGCATCTTCCCGGTGTCTATACGATTGGCCAGGACAATGATGTCACCAGCTGTCTACTCAGCCAAGGCGCCATTAATACTGCCATTCCGACTCTGGGCGGCACCTGCAACGGCTCCTCTTGCACCGACGGCATTGTTCATCAAGTGGTCATTCAATACACGCCGCCAGCACCCAATCAGCTGCAAGGTGTGTTGCAGGTCTGGCTGGATCCGACATTCATCCCCGGAACCCATACTCCGATACTCGGCGCTCCAACGGTGCTGAGCGTTCCTTACAACATCGTCTACTCCTCGACCAACCCGAACGGACTTGCATTGGCAAATGTCGGCGGCAGATTTTGGGTTGGCTTCACAGCTTCCCAACCTCCCGCGCCGGGCAGTGGCACCACACAAGACATCTTTGCTTGGGAATTTACGACTCACTCCCCAGGTCAGGTAACGCAGGTCATTCCCGCCGGCGGCATCGAAGCAGACTACGCTTTTGGCGGACACCAAGCAGGGGTTACCTATCCCTCGGGTTTCACCAATCCCACCGGCATTACCATGACTGTGCTGGAGACTCCGTGGAATCAGCAGACGTTCTACACCCAGCGCTTACTGGGAACCCAGTTCGCCGACGAGAATTGCATTATCTATCTGGAGACGGGCGGTAACTGCATTGTTTATAGTGTTACCTGCCAGGACGCCAATGGAAACAACGTCACTTGCCCGACGGAACCAGATCCTACCATCGCGATCTGCACCCAATTCTATACTTCCGAACCAATTGCGCAGAATACCGCAGATTTCCTGTCAGCCGATCCTATTGGTTCCAATAATTGGTGCAGTATCTTCGTGAGTTTTATGAATGACCCTATCGATCCAGTGGTTTCCGGTAAGGGAACAGGCTTCTCCGATCTCGTAGCAACCTTCAGCCAAGACGGACAAGGGCCGGCGTGCAACAGCGGGTCGTTGAAGAAGCTAACCCAGAAAATGAAGTCGGCGTTAGCGCCCGGACCGGGCTTCTGCCCCGCCCTTCAGTAACAAAACTGGAGATAGACGATGAAGCCCCGGAGCGCTTTCCGGGGCTTTCTTACGAACGATTATTTCTGAAAGGGCCAATCAGCTAAGTTGCGGGACGGACCGGTCAACCGATGCGATAGCCGCGGTCGCTATGCGGGTCGAGAACATGTTGGAGGCATGTTGAACCCACTCGGTGTTCACCGACGCCGGTTACTAGGTAGGTCTTAGGCGCCGCCCTGGCCCTGATAGGACTTGGTGGCAGTGCGATAGATATCTTTCAGATCGGAGCGCTCCAATACTCGGCCGGCTCCCTCTTCCTTCATGATGGTGTCCAAGATTTTCACTGCCTCGCGGTAATGAGGTACCGCCTCCGCCGGCTTCCCGCTGCCGGCGATCGCACTGCCCAACAAGTACTGCGCACGTGCCTGCTCGACGAGCAAGCCTAGTTTTTCCGCCCGGCCTACTGCGCTATCTAACTCCTCGCGCGCGGCGTCCGGGTGTTTGGTCGCTAGAAGGGCCTCTCCCAAGTAAATGGAGGCTTGCACGGACTCAGCCTTCAATCCCATCGAGTCGGCGTCCTGCTTCAGTTTTTTCAACGCGGACACTGCCGCTTGGGATCGTCCTTGCGCCACATCCAGCTTGGCGAGATTCAGATTCGCGAGCACAACCTGGTCGCGCACCTTCGATCTGCTGGCTAACTGCAACGCCTTCTCGTATTGCTGCCGGGCAGTGGGGTAATCGCCACGGTAGAAATAACTGTCGCCGAGATAGTTCAGCGCTTCCGCCGTAATACTATCGTTCTTCGCTTCTACGGCGATCTTCAGCGCCTCCTCGATGTTCTTCTGCCCTTCGTCTTCCCTTCCCACTGCCGACAGCGTGTGGCCGTAACCAGCCAGGGCCGCCACCGCAAGGTAGGTGCGGTCATTGAGCTGCCGGTAGGTGCTGACCGCTTCCTGCTGGGCCTTCAAGGCAGCGTCATATCGTCCCTGGGCGGCGAACAAAGCGGCCATGTCGGCCGATTCCCGTGCCGCTCCACTACTGTCATTCGCAGCGCGGCTGGCATCCAACGCCTTTAGATACTGCGCCAGCGCGGTGTCGAACTGTCCCAGCTTCACGTTGGTCATCGCCAGGTTGTGTAGTGACTGGGTCGCGCCACCCACCAGCTTCAATCGGTTCTGGATCTCGAATGCCTGTTGAAAGTAAGTCAGCGCGTCCTGGTACTCACCCTTGTTGAACTGGGCATTGCCGATATTATTCAGTAGTGTCGCCTGCGCCATCTCGTCCTGGGTGTCGCGAGCAATCTGCAGAGCTTCCTTGGTGTATTTGAGACCTTCATCGTACTGTCCATGGTCTAGATAGGACGAGCCCAGACTCATGAGGCTTTGGGTCAATCCGTTCTTGTTGCCGATCTTCTGGTCAACCTCGATCGCCTCCTCATAGCTGCTCTGAGCAGCCTTGAAATTGCCCATTGCATCCTGCACCTGCGCAATTTGTCCCAGAGTGGACGCGACTCCACTTTGAGCGCCCACTTTCTTCCTGATTTCGAGTGCCTGTTGATAGTTGCGCAGAGCATCGTCAGGCTTATTCAAGCGCTGATAGACAATGCCCAGGGCGTGCAGGATTGCACCTTTTTGCTCCTGGTTATCGAATTGAATCGCCAGACTCAAAGCCCGGTTAAGAGGATCGAGGGCAGCCTGGGGATTACCGTCTTTGATTTCAACCCGCCCGCTGGCCAGCAAGGCCGCGACGTACTTGGGATCGGAGGCCAGGACGTTGGCCAGATACTTTTTCGCCTCAGCAAAGTGGTTCGACTCTTCGTACAGTTTCGCCAGAGTAAACTGCGCTTCGGTATCGTCCGGATTGACCTTGGCCAACTCCTGATAAGCGGCAATCGCCTTGGCGGAGTCATTTAAGATGCTGGCATGAATGGCCTGGATCAGATAGCGGTCCTGCGCGGTAAGATTGTCGCTCAGCTCAATCGCTCGTCGCGATGCCTGTTCCGCCTTATCGTCGTAGCCGAGAGCGGCGTAAGTTTGCGCCAGCTTCGCAAACGCCATCGCGAAGTTGGGGTCTTGCGCGGTGGCGTCTTCAAATTTCGTAACCGCCTGCGTATTGTCGCCGGCCCGCACCAGTTGCGATCCTTCGTCATAGGCGCGCAGCGCGGGAATAGACTTTGTAACCGCATGCTGCGAATGGGACTGCAACTCCTTCAGAACCTCTGCCGTGGGAGCCAGCTTCTGCCGAAGGTCGTCGGCCAGCTTGTCCAGCGAAGCTAGCAGCTGTTTCTCGCCAGCAACGTCGGTATTGACGGATGCGCTGCGGTCGTTCGCCAGATCAGCGACCGTTGCGTTGATCCGTATCTGATCGCCGATCTTCTCGTACTGACCGAAAACAACCGTGTCCGCATGGGTATAATCCGCGATCCGCTTGACGGTCTGAAGGTCGAGCGGCGATTGCGGCGAGACCCGCAAATCGCTGAGCACTTGTTGTAAGCGGTCGGGCGAAACCATGCGAAGATGGGCCGATTGTCCGATGTCGGTGTTCAAAGCTTCGGCAATGCTTGAGCCCATCCAGCTCAGGCTGGAATCCCCAGAGGCGTTGTAGAACGGAAGAATGGCAAGCGAGGTCACAGGCCCCTGCACGGCTTGCGTTTCGCCAGCAGGGTGCGCGCGAGAACGAACGCCAACCACGCCACCTATCCCCACCACCACCGCCGCAATCCCTACCGCGAGCCACTTCCACGGGAAGTGCCTTACCGGAGCCGGCACGGAAATGTCCGTCCGAGCGGATTGCGATTGACTTGTACGCGGCTTCTTTCCCTGCCAGCTCTCGAGCTCGTGGGCCAGCTCCTCCACCGAGGCAAACCGCGCTGCAGAATCGCGTTCCAGACACTTGCTGACAATTTCGCTCAGCGCCGGCGGAACCGCGGCGTCCACATCCACCAATGGAACCGCCTGTTCCTGGGTGCGCTTGACCAGGCTCGCGATGGCGCTGTCCGCATGGAACGGTATGAAGCCGCTCAGCAATTCGTAGAAAATGAGCCCAATCGCGAACTGGTCGGAGCGGGCATCCAGTTCCTTGCCCATTGCCTGTTCGGGCGACATGTATTCCATCGTCCCGATCATCATTCCGGTTTGAGTCATGCCGTCGCCCTGGATCGTCCTGGCCAAACCGAAGTCCATGATGACGACCCGTCCCGCGTTGTCACGCATGATGTTGCTGGGCTTCAAATCGCGATGGATAACGCCTTCAGCGTGGGCGGCTTCCAGTCCCGCACACACTTGAAGCATGATGGCAACTGCCTCTTCTGGAGAAAGCTTTCCCTGCCGCGTTAGGATGGTACGCAAGTCCTCACCCTCGATAAATTCCATGGTGATGAACTTCACGCCATCGGCTTCGTTCAAGTCGTAAATGCGGATGATGTTCTTATGGGTGACTTGCCGGGCAAGTACCAACTCCTGCTTGAAGCGGGCCAGGATGGCAGGGTTTCCCGCCAAGTCGGGACGAATCACCTTCAGCCCAACTACCCGCTCCACTTCCATGTCCCGGGCTTTGTAGACCGCGCCCATGCCGCCCATGCCAAGCAGCTTATGGACTTCGTAGCGGCCGCCGAGAACGTCACCCTCGTGGAAAATCGTGGCGCCGATATGAGAAAAGATGGGGTGGGGCGGTGAACCTGAAGTGTCCCCTCGCGAGCCGCTGGGGCTGACGATGGTCACCGCATCGGATGGATCGCTCTTGGGCGCAGATGAGGCCGCGGACTTGCCACCGTGAGGCGGCGGCTCCGTGCCTGCAGAGGTAAGATCCGTGGCATCAACACCGGGAAGGGTCCTAGCCTCCGAATCCAGGGCAGGTTTGGGCATGGGGGCTGAACTGTCCCCGCTAGATACAGCAATACCCTCCTGCGCTCTGCGCGCAGCTGCTTCTTGCTCCCCACCCATCGCCCGGCTACCTCGAGGGCCAAACTTCGCGTGTGGAGGGAGACTCCCACCCGAAGCCAGCTATTTGCAGAGTATACCGCGATTGGCGCCGTTCCCCGCCACATTTCCCGCCGCCAGCACCCCGCCAGTTAAGCCGGCACCCTGTGCTGGATGCCGGCTCTTCCATGAGTTGCCCCAGGCTCAACGCCCGTAGTTTGTGATTCGTGGGTTCGGTTCGGGTGTTCCTGTCGTAGTCCCGATACTGAGTCCCACCAAGCCCGACTTGCCGCCGGTGGCGCCCGATGCCCCGGTTCCAAGCACATACAAAATTGACACCTGCGGAGCGCCTGGGGTGGCCGTTGTTGTCACCTCAAATCTACCAAAGGCCGCCCCGATAGCGGAACATGTTGTCGCACCCGGAATGTTGCAATCGTAGTATCCCAGGAACTTTTGGCCCGTCTGGGGTGGGGCTGGTCCGGCCGTATCGTAAGTCAAGAGGAAGATCCCGCCCGGAGGTGGGGTAAGCGCCGCGTCAACCTCGTTGGTCACACTCGAGAGCACAGGCTCGCTCGTTCCACCCAGGTACGAGCCCAACATGTTGGCCACGTTAAATGGTGCGCCAGTCTGCGCCGCGAACGATCCCGAGGTTACGGAGGGATCGCTTCCCACCACAAATCCCTGGTTCGATTTCACCAGATACCACACTGGTTGGTAAGTACCCAGGCCAGTGACCGTGACTCGGCCGCATGGACTTGGAAGGGTTGCGCCGCAGGTCGCGTCAACATTGTAGGTTCCGTTGAGGCTATTCTGCGTGACCGTGCCGCCGTTGTTCTCGTCGGTGTAGAATCCCGGCAACCCATCTGTGTATTTCGGCGGCATCCTGGCGATGTTTCCGGCACCGTCGAAGGTCGCAACGCCCGTCGAAATATCTGGCGCCGGCGTGGCGCCATTCGGGTTCACCGCATTCAGTTGCATCACCGACTGTCCACTGAGGGATGCATTGGTGAATGCGCTGCCTCCGGTCGATCCCGTCACCCCCTGTTGCATCATCGACACCAAAGTCTGCGGGCCGCTGCTGTCTGTCTCCACCGCTACCATCTGGCTATTGGATATCACGTAATAGGCGTAGTTGGTGGTTCCTGAGGAAGTGGTCAAGCTGGCCGTTCCTCGGCCCGTAGTTGCATTCAGCGGTGTCACCGCGAGATTGCCCCCGGTGATCGGTGTCTGGGAAGTTACCGTGCCGTTATCGTTGGCGTCCTCCTCACCACCGGTCACGCCTAGCGAAGCGTTGATGGCGAATGCCCCGGCCCCGGCATAGCGGTTGCCTGTAGCATCGTTGCCAAAGAAGCCGAAGGAATAGGTGGCGCCCGTACTGGGCAGGGTCGTGGCCGTCTGCTGCTGGATCACACCTGAGCCGTACTGATTTGGATCATTCATGATGACCCTGGTGCCGCTGGCGGTGGACAGTGCGAGGTTGAGCGGGTAACTTTGCCCGGTTGCAGTGGTCAGAGTCATCGAGCCCAAATTGCTGCCGGGAGTCAGGATGTAGGTTCCCGTGAGGGACGAACTTACCGACGCCGGACCCGGACCATCCTGGTCAAGAAAGCCACTCGTGATATTTCCATTTCCGTCGGCCACGAAACTTCCTGCCAGGTAGAACGGCGATCCGTTGATGTAGCCGTTCAACGAGATGGTGTAATTGCCCTGCAACTGGCCAGTGATGGTTATGGTGAATGCTTCCGTGGCGGTTTCTAGGGCTGAGTCGGTCGCCTGTAGCGTGAAGCTGAATGTCCCGGCAGTCGTCGGTGTCCCGCTGATGGTTCCCGCTCCCGTGCCGCTGGCGGTAAGAGTCAAGCCATCCGGCAAACTGCCAAACACGAGGTTATAGGTATAGGGCGAAATTCCGCCGCTGGCCGTAACCGTGGCCGAATAGCTTCCACTCACCGTTCCGGGCGCCAGGGTGGCTGGGGGAAACGTCAAGGTGGGATTAATGACGATGTTGGTGGCGAGAGTGCTGAAGGCTGCAGTCGGCGTCTGCGAATCCGTTACTTTTACCGTGAAGTTGTAAGTGTTCGGATAGGTAACCCCACTCACCAACGTTGGCGTTCCGCTAATGACTCCGCTGCTCTGCAAGGTCAAGCCGGGCGGCAAACTGCCCGCAGTGAGCGTCCACGTGTAGGGTGTTTGGCCTCCCGTGACGAGCAGCACTTGTGTATAGGGAGCACTGATTTCTCCCTGGGCCAATGTGAATTGGCTAATGTTCAGCGCGCCTGGACCGTTCTGCGGTGCGTGACTGGCGCAACCGCTCATAAGTGCACACAATAAAATTGCCGATCCGATCAGCGGAAAAGGTTTGAGCCCTCTCATGGATCTCCTCGTGGAACCTGCAGCTGGATTTTGGACGCTACTCAGGGGAACCTGCCAGCCAGGCGGAGCGCAGCCCCGCGATGCAAAAAGCCATTCGGCGAAACTACGTACCCTGGGCGACCGCAAAGTAGGTATAGGGTAGCAGAGTAATCTAACCATACTCAAATGCAAGCTCTTTCTTGCTTGCCGATGGCGTTTTGGAACTAGTCTCTCCCGCTTTGGGTCTCGACTCAACCGGTTTCGCTCCCGTGGTGCCGCTGCTCTGCTATGCTCATCCATTCCTTTGGAGGGCACAGCCGTGAGCCTCAGGGTAGCTTTACTATCATTCAACGTGTTTGCCGCGATCGCGTTCGCCCAGCAGTCCGCGACCCGGAGCGATAATCCCGCCGCCGTTCCCCCCGCAACCCAGATGTACGTCGAGCCCACTTTGGCTTACACGCCCAGCCTGGACGTCAGCGCCATGGATCGCTCGGCGGACGCCTGTGTCGACTTCTACCAGTATTCCTGCGGGGGCTGGCAGAAGAACAATCCCATCCCCCCTGACCAGACCTCGTGGAGCGTTTACGGCAAGCTCTACGAAGACAATCTGAAGTATCTGCGCGCTATTCTCGAGCAGGCTTCCATCGCGAAGGACCGGGACCCGGTCACCCAGAAGATTGGCGACTACTATGCCGCCTGCATGGATGAGTCCAAGATCGAACAACGGGGCGCCAAGCCCATCTGGCCGGCATTGGTCGAGATCCAGGGACTCCAGAACGCTCGCGAGTTGGCTCCCCTGATGGCTCACCTACACATCGAAGGCGAGACGATGCTCTTCGGCAGCGGCTCCCAGCAGGATCCCGACAACTCCGACGCCATGATCGTAGGACTGTCTCAGGACGGCCTGGGCCTTCCCGATCGCGATTACTACACCAAGGACGACCCCAAATCGAAGGAGATCCGCGAGCGTTACCTGCAGCATGTGCAGAAGATGTTCGAGCTGCTGGGCGACTCGCCCGAGGTGGCAAAGAAAGAGGCCACGACAATCATGCGCATCGAAACGGGTCTGGCGAAGGCTTCGTTGACCCAGGTGGACCAGCGCGATCCTTACAAAGTTACGCACAAGATGAAAGTGGCCGAGCTCAACGCGCTGGCACCAAACTTCAACTGGAGTGCATATTTCTCCACCAGCCAGGTGCCTCCATTCGAGGTCCTGAACGTCGAGTCGCCGGCCTTCTTAAAGGAAGTGAATGCGCAACTCGCTTCCACTTCGCTGGACGATTTGAAAAGCTACCTCCGCTTCCATGTCGCGAACTCTGAGGCACCTTATCTCTCTTCCGTCTTCGTGGATGAGAACTTTGACTTCTATCGCAAGTACCTGCGCGGCGCCAAAGAATTGCAGCCGCGCTGGAAGCGTTGCGTGGAATATGTCGACGAACAGTTGGGCGAGGCGCTGGGACAGGCGTACGTCCGCAAGACCTTTCCGCCGGAACTGAAAGCCGCAACCCTGCAGATGACGCAGTTGATTGAAGACGCGATGGCGGCGCGTATCCAGCAACTGGACTGGATGAGTCCCCAGACCAAGCAACAGGCACTGAACAAGCTGCACTCCATCCGCAACAAGATCGGTTATCCCGACAAGTGGCGTGACTATAGCTCGGTGACGATCACGCGCGACGACTTCTATGGCAATGCCGAGAATGCCGAGGAATTCGAGAACCATCGCGAGTTCAATAAAGTCGGCAAGCCGGTGGACCGCAGCGAGTGGGAAATGACCCCGCCCACGGTGAACGCTTACTTCAATCCGCAGATGAACGACATCAACTTTCCCGCCGGCGTTCTGCAGCCGCCGCTTTACGACGCCAAATTGGACGACGCTCCCAACTACGGCAACACCGGCTCGACCATTGGACACGAGCTGACCCACGGCTTCGACGATGAAGGCCGCCAGTTCGACGCTAAGGGCAATCTGAAGGACTGGTGGACCACCCAGGATGCGGCGCAATTCGTGAAGCATGCCGACTGCGTGGTCGATCAGTACGCGAAATATGTGGTGGTGGACGAAATTCACGTCAACTCGAAGCTGACCGAAGGTGAGGACGTGGCCGACCTGGGCGGCTCGGTTCTGGCCTACATTGCCTGGAAGAACGCGGACAAGAGCCAGAAGCTGACGGACCGCGACGGGCTGACTCCGGACCAGCGCTTCTTCGTCGGCTTCGCGCAATGGGCATGCGCCAACGAGCGTCCGGAAGACCAGCGAGCACGCGCCATCACCGATCCGCACTCTCCGCCCAAGTACCGTGTAAACGGAGTAGTGGTGAACATGCCCGAGTTCGGTACGGCCTTCTCGTGCAAGGCAGGCTCGGCCATGGTCAAGCCGGCGGACAAGGTGTGCAAGGTGTGGTGAGGATGCCTAGGTAGAACGGCGCTTCGCCACCTCTTTTTCTTGATTGTCATCCCGACCGAGCGGCTTCAGCCGCGAGCGGAGGGATCTGCGGCCCTGCCTGCATTAGATGAGCTCGGTTAAGAAAACATCCTCATCAGTCCCCGCGCCGGCAAATCCGGCACCAGGAACTTGCCTGCCCTGCCGGTCAGCACTTCGGCAACGCCATACCCGCTGCGCACTGCTCCCTCCATGGTTGCGGGCCATCCGGTTGCCGTCCAATCCCCGGCCAGCAGCAACCTCGGCCATGGCGTTGCGTGCGAAGGACGGAAGGCGTCGCTGCCCGGTGACGGCGAAAACGTCGCGTGAACTTCCTTGATCACGGTGGCCTTCGTCAGCTTGGAATCGCGCACGGCAGGAAAAAACTCCGCCAGCTCGCGGACCGCGAGATCGATGATCTCTCCGCGCGGCTTGTCGACCAGTGTCTTCGACGAGCTGACGACAAGTTCGAGATAGCTGCCGCTTTGCTCGGAATTCTTGCGCGTGGCCAGTATCTTCGACTTGTGAAACATCCACTGGATGGTGCGCTCCAGCAGCACCGCATGTTCCAGCGGCGTGATCTCGCGATCGAACCACAAATGAATTCCCGTGATCGGTGAGCTGTCGAAGCTATGCGCCTTTTTTCGCAAAGCCTCCATCTCGGGCACATCCGCCAGCAATTTTTCCACGCTGTTGAACGGCGTCGCTAAAATGGCATAGCCGGCGCGCACCTCTTCCCCGCCAACCCGCAATCGCACATTGTCACCGTCTGACTCGATCGACTCGACCGCGGCGCGCAGATGCACCTTGCCGCCATGTCCCTCAATGTAGGATGCGGCCGTTCCATACAGCTGCGACAGCGGCACCGCCGGAACGCCCATGCGACCGGCTTCGGCCGACTTCAGGAATGAATCACGAAATACCAACGCAGCGTAGTGGACCGACACACGGTGCAGTTCTTCATTCAGCGCGCTGACCAGCACCGGCGCCCAGAAGCGATCAATCGCCTGCTTGGTTTGTCCGTGACGTTCGAGCCAAGCCTGGAAGTTCTCGGCATTGTCAGTTGGCAGCGCCGGCGTCAGGGCTATCATGGCACGCGCGATTGCCAGCTTGTCTTTCAGATCGAGAACCGACGATGCGAGGAATGACGGCGCGGCATGTAGAGGCGCAGGCAGCATCCCCGGCTTCAGCGTCGAGGACTTGCCGCCGGGAAGGATAAACGTAATCTCGTCATACCAGCGAATCTGTTGCTCGACTCCGAGGCGACGATAAAAGTCGATGAGATTGGTGCAGCAGCCCAGCAGCACGTGCTGGCAGTTGTCCACAACTTCGCCCGTGCCGGGAAGTTCATACGACGACGCCCGTCCGCCGAGATAGGGACGCCGCTCGAAAAGTTCAACACGATATCCAGCGTCGGCCAGCGCGCTTCCCGCCGACAGGCCGGCCAGCCCGCCACCGATAATCGCAACCGCTCCGAGTTGTGGATTGTCGTGCGTGGCCATCATGTGGATCGCAGGAATCCTTTGGCCATGATGCGCAGTTTTTCCGCGGTGGTGAGTCTTACCCGCTCGGAAAACACGTCGTAGTCGCGCGCGATGATTCGCTCCAGCAGATGGCGATAGATTTCCACCAGGGTCCAGAGCGCGGGCCGGCTGTCTTCGTCAATCAGCGGCAACAAATCTTCCGCGGCGCGATAAAACCCGCGCGCTCGCAGCGCCTCAAATTCCAGCACCGGACGCAGCGATTCTCGCGCCGATCCGTTGGTGAGGACGTGTACGTCGAGCCCGAAGCGGGCAAAATCCTCGCGCGGCAGATAAATGCGACCGAGCGCCGCATCTTCTTTCACATCGCGCAGAATGTTGGTGAGCTGAAAGGCGACGCCCGTTTCCTCGGCCAACTTTTCCGCCCGCGGATCGCGATAACCGAAGATGTGAATGCAAACCAGGCCCACCACGGAGGCGACGTGATAGCAGTAGTCATAAAGCTGATCGAAAGTTTCGTACTGCAGTTGCGGGAGCGGGCCCTCCGGCAGTTTTACTGAAGACGGTTGGGGTACATCCATCTCCGTACCTTGGACCAGCTTCTCCAACAGTTCGAGCGGGATATTGAAGCGCTTCTGGGAATCGGCCAGGGCGAACAGAACAGGATCGTCGGTGCGCTCGCCGGCCACGACACGTCGCAGCGCATTCATCCATTCGTCAAGCTTTTCACGGCGCTGCTGCGCGGGAATCGAAGGATCGTCGGAGATGTCGTCGGCATGACGCATGAAGGCGTATACCGCCGACAGCGCATTGCGCTTGCGGAGCGGCAGAACCAGGAAGCCGTAGTAAAAGTTTTTCGCTGCCGAGCGGGCGATGTGGCGGCAAACGCTGTACGCCGCCCGCAGCTGGAGCGGGTGTTCGCTCACAACAACTTTCCTACGGTCGCGCGCGCCAGCAACCACAGTTTGCGCGGCTTGGAGATCGCCGGGCGCCGTTGCAACACGTCGTAGCCTTGCCGCTCGATGGCGTTCAGGATCTCCAGGCCGCCGCGGCTGAACAACTCGATGTCAAGGGCGAGATGTTTGTCCACCATGCCGGCCAGCGGCAAGCCTTGTTGGAACCACTCGCGAGCGCGCGCGACCTCGAACTTCATCAGTTCCCGGAATTGCGGAGTAGCACGCCGCTGCGTGATGTCACTCTCTGACACTCCGAACTTCGCCAAGCTGTCGAGTGGAAGATAGATGCGGCCCTTGCCGTAGTCCACGGCAACATCCTGCCAGAAATTTGCCAGCTGCAGTGCGGTGCAGGTGTAGTCGGAAAGCTGTTGGCGCTCCGCATCGCGATAGCCGCAGAGATAGAGCACCAGATGTCCTACTGGGTTGGCAGAATTCTTACAGTAGCCGAGCACGTCGTCGAATGTGGGATAGCGCGTGACGGTCTGGTCCTGGCGAAAGGCCGTGAGCAAATCCGCAAAGGGCGCTCGGGGGATATCGCATTCGCGAATCGTCTCGCGCAGCGCGATGAACACGGGATGGCGCGGAGCGGCTGGAGTGCGCCCGAGTGCATCCCTGTTTTGAAAGGGCACGCCTTCGTTTTGAAAGGGCACGCCTTCAGGCGTGCCGCTAGAACCAAGAGGAACCTGCGGCTTTAGCCGCTGAGGAACCAGGCTCAGATACGTCGCATTCAGCTCCGACTCCCAGGCATCGAGCAACTCCAGCGATTGCTGCGGATCACCCACTTCATCGCCGAGGTCGTCCGAGATCCGGCAGTAGGCGTAAACGTTGTAGAAGTGCTGATGGAGATGCCGGGGCAGAAACCACGTCACCACCGAGAAGTTCTCGTAATGCGAATGCGCCAGCCGCGAGCAGTACTGCTGCGCTTCCTCAAGCGAGGGAGCGCGGTCGGGAATGGCGTACTCGGGGGGCAGGGATTGCCAGCCGGCCGCAGCTCTGCGTGGCTCATCGGAGTACACGTGGCTATCAGTCGGAACAGAGGACATTAGGAAGATTTTATCGAGGATGTGTACTTAGTGTCGTGGGCTGAAGCCCGCCTTTGAATTTCTTTAAGAGCATGGGCGGCGCACCTAAAGGTGCGCCCCTTCAAATCCGCCAACTCTTTGGTTAGGTCCCGACTGACAACTGATTACAGCCCCGGAATAATCGCCGTCTTGATGTCGCCGTTGCGGTTCAGCATGTGCCGTAAAACCTGTTGCAGCCGCGACAAGGGCGCTTCTCCGGTGATGTAGTCGGTGCTCCTGATTTTCCTCTCGGCGATCAGCGAGAACGCCTTACGGACCGTTTCCGGCGTGTGATGGAAGGTGGCTTTCAGCGTCAACTCGTTATAGTGCAGGCGCTGGGTATCCAATGCGACCGTGGTCCCGCTGGCGCAGCCACCAAAGAAGTTCACCGTCCCGCCTTTGCGGACCATGTCAATCGTCCACTCCCAAGCCTGCGGACGGCCAACTGCCTCGATGACGACGTCGCAACCGCGCCCGTCGGTCGTGAGCTTCCGCACCGCCTTCACGGGATCATCGACCGCCGTAATTTGCACCGCATGATTAGCGCCCACGCGGCGAGCCGCCGCCACCTGCGAGTCC
>Ga0302320_10003155_pt1 | contig 38469 bp, 44 predicted proteins | sample Bog_T0_3_FD_202130 | JGI IMG/M metagenome (GOLD analysis project Ga0302320, IMG submission 202130) | Peat permafrost microbial communities from Stordalen Mire near Abisko, Sweden - Bog_T0_3 | ecosystem: Environmental > Terrestrial > Soil > Wetlands > Peat | place: Sweden: Abisko, Stordalen Mire... | reverse complement strand
TCACCGTACAGTGACCGTACAGTAGATTTGGCAATCTTGGTATTCATGCCAATCCAGGCAATCCCAGAATCAATAAGTTGAGCGTTTTCAACACCGATGTCCGGTTCGACTCCCGCCGCCTCCACCAATTCCTGCATTCCCCAGTATTTGTTCTTGTTTGTTTACGTTCTTGCGGATTATCTAGAATGTGCCGCAAGAGGAAACCAAATCTTCCCGTAGAAACATCGGTTACAGTACGTCTTGGCCACTGCCAGGAATTGAGAGACGGACCAACGGCATCGCTATGGGGCGAATTGCGTCTTTATGCACCTTGAAGACTCGCTCGTCGATAGGTGAGGAGTTTAGAAAGTCCTGGTATGCCCGCTCGAGATGGGCACGGAAACGCACAAATACATGTAATTGGTACGGGAGTGCTCCGTCATAAACGTGAATCAGGTGTGAAATGCTGAAATGCTCTCACTTTTCGGTCCTTCTAGCGTCGGGACAGGGCGTCCATCTAAAGCTAGGGCCATCCTCCACAATCCTTCGCATGCCTTAGGGTCTGCTCGGTTCGGTTCCTAACTGAAGCAGGAATTCATGCTCAGATATGACATATTTGTAAATTAATCTGAAGTCTCGTCCATACCTCAACTCGGCTTGCAGTTGGATATTGTCACTGATTTTATGCTGCGCCGTGTCGATAACTCCGCAACCCCAGTCACAATCAACCACGTAACAGCGCCATTCGCTAGCGACCATTGCCTTGAGTGCACTTTTCCAGACCGTGCCGTTCCAATTCTCGCCAGAAAGGAAGGCTGCCGGGGGACGTTGATGCCATTCGTCTGGGGGGAGACAATCAAGCAAAACTATAATGCCCCTCGGATTGAGGTGCTTTAGCGAATTGACGATATCGCGATCAGCCTGGTGTTCCTCATGCAAACCGTCGATGAACGTTACATCGAACCTCGACATCGACTGTTTAAAAAGCATCAGAGGTGATGTGATCAACCCCTAGAACCCACGGTGCTATGCACCCCCGCTCAAGAGTGCATACCTTCGGCAGCAACATACTTGCGACGTCAATCGCGATGCGGGCGATACCTAGCTACTCAAAATGATTATTTGGTTTATTATCCCACGCCGCAATCAGCTGGCGAGTAATTAACAAAACTTCCTGCCTAACGAACCCTCGACTTCTGTCAATCCGACTCCCGCTTTTCTGCGTTTTCGGTTGTGATAGGGACAGATCCTGTCCCTCACTTTGCAAGTTGCTCCCGCTTCCGTACGGATGGCATTTCGCCAAGGTACTGGATGCCCCGGCCTACAGACTGTCCAAAACGACGTGCATTTCGGATTCTTGGTCCGTTTGAGTAAAATCGGTCGATACATCTCGGCTGCCGCCGGGAATTGAGAGGTGGACCAGCGGCACGGCGTTTGATCGAACCGCGTCTTTGTGCACCTTGAACACTCGCTCGTTGATTGGCGAGGAGCTTAGAAAATCTTGGTACGCCCGTTCGAGATGGGCACGAAAGTATGCGCGAGCTTTCGTATTATCCACTTCGGCGGAGGCCTTGCGCAGATTATCTCCCATCCTCCGAAGGATGTGAAGGCGGGCGACATTGAGCACGGAGGGGTCGTAGGGAACGTCAAGAAAGCGGAAGAAATCCTCCGCGGACGAGAGCTTGGAAAGCTGTTCAAGCACAGTCATATCGAATCTCCATAGGCTTGCTGAGTGCATTTGCGGTGTCAGCGAATCTTCTACTGACAACATCTTTCACTTCATCATTCCTGCCTGAGTCACAAGGGTGACGCTAACTACTGAGCCGACCAAGGATCTTATTAGCGGTGTCCTCATCCACATCGAAGAGGCCGGCGAAAACCTCCAAAAGGCCCTCACGCTCTGATTCAACCCCAAGACCCCAAACAAATTGCTCAATAGCACACCGATGACACGGGGTGATGTTAAGTTCAGAGGTTCTTCCCAGTATTCGAAGAATCTGTTCAGGTGCTCTCAGACAGTTTCTGTTGTGCTGACAGACTTGATTTTGATCAACTGCTCGTTGGAGGGCATTTTGTAATGCTCCTTTTCCTCGCTCCGTGAGTACAAGCTTTGGTTTCATCTCTTCCTCCAAATCCTTAACAAAAGATGCCCTACATTCTTCTTTCGTTGATAGTTGTCCCAGAGGGATTAGAACCCCGACCCAAGGGATGATGAGTCCCAGGCTCTTCCCGGTGATAAAAATTCAACAGTTCCTCCGTGCTCACCGCCCTTTTTGCCTCAATCGAACGCTCCCGAACCTGCGCCAGGACCCATTGAGTCCGGTCTTCCTCGGGGGCGAATCCAAGCGCGAGAAGCGCATTTTTCACGGATGCAATGCCAGAGTGTTTTCCGAGCACGATTTGGCGGGCGCGTCCGAAGAGATGAGGGGACAGAGCCTCATAGGTTGATGGATCCTTCAATAGGCCGTCGACGTGAATGCCGGATTCGTGCGTGAATGCGCTCGCTCCTACGATAGCTTTTCCGGCGGGAATGGGTCGGCGCGCCGCGGCGGCAACGAGTTCGGCGAGCCGTGGCAACTGCGAGAGGTCAATGTTGCCGCAGGCGCCGGTGAAGCGGTTCAATGCCGCTACAACCTCTTCGAGCGCCGCATTGCCGGCTCGTTCTCCCAGTCCCAGCACGCAGACGCTGGCATGGGTGGCTCCGCCGCGAATGGCCGAGAGCGTGTTTGCGGTCGCCAGACCCAGATCGTCATGGCCGTGGAATTCAAGCTCCAGGCCGCTCGCTTTTCGCAGCATGGTGAACACTTCATAGATGCCGAATGGCTCCATATTGCCAAGAGTGTCAGCGAACCGGTAGCGGTGCGCTCCGGATTTTGCCGCCGCTTCAACGGCTCTGAGCAAGAAGTCCAGATCGGCGCGGCTGGAGTCTTCGCCTCCAATTGCCACGCGCAGACCGCAATCGATGGCGTATGGGATCACGTCTCCGATTCGCCGCAACACCTCGGTTCGATCTGCCTTCAGCTTTGCCCGCATCTGAATATCGGAGAGCGGAATGGATAGATTCACCCGCTTCAATCCTGTCTTCATTGCCGCGTTGATATCCGCGCGTGTCATGCGGCACCAGGCTATGGGCTCGGCCTTATGCAATGCACGCCCGATGGCTTCGATCTCCTCAATCTCTCGCCTTCCCATGGCCGGCGTGCCGCACTCGATCTCTTCCACTCCGGCGCTTTCAAGCGCGAGCGCGATGGCCAGCTTTTCATCGAGCGTAAAGGCGACACCAGGCGCCTGTTCGCCGTCTCTAAGCGTCGAGTCGTTGATGACAACTTTAGGGGGGGCACTCATATGCAGCCTCCATCGGAGCAGCCATGGTTCGCAAATCACTCACCATTTGCGGAAGAACATCGAGAACGCGATCCACGTCGTTCTCCGAGTTATCGCGCGAGAAAGAGAAGCGCAAAGCACCGCGCAGATAGCCGAATGGAACCTTCATGGCGCGCAATACATGGGACGGCTCCATCGATCCGGCCGCGCAGGCCGACCCGGAAGAAGCAGCAATAAAAGCGCGATCCAGCAGCAGGAGAATCGCATCGGCCTCCAGATCTTCAAAAGCGATGCTGAGCGTGTTGGGCAGGCGATGAATTGTGATACCGGCGCTGCCCCCTATGAGGCGCGATCCGGGAACAAGCCGCAATATCTCCCGCTCAAGCCGGTCTCGCAAGAGGACAACCCTCGGCATTTCCGATTGCAGTGCTTGCGCCGCCAGTTCCGCGGCGTATCCAAAGCCGACCAGAGCAGCCGTATTCTCAGTACCGGCGCGCCGGCCCCGCTCCTGGCGCCCACCGTGAATCAGGGGCGCAAGCCGGACCCCGTGGCGAACGTACAGTGCGGCCGCGCCTTTGGGCCCATGCATCTTGTGTGCGGAGATGGAGAGCATATCGATCTTCGCCGCCTGCACATCGATCGTGATCTTTCCCGCAGCCTGCACGGCGTCGCAATGAAACAGTGCTCCGGCCTTGCGGGCCATTGATGCCAGAAGCGCAACGGGGAGCACGACGCCGGTCTCATTGTTGGCCCATTGCATGCTGACCAACGCAGTGCGCGAGCCCAGAGCGGAGCGATAAGCATCGAGGTCCAGATTACCGGTGCGATCCACGGGGATGCGGTGTACCCTGGCCCTTCCGTGCTTCTCAAGGTGCGCGCACACGGCAAGCACCGATGGATGTTCAACAACGGAGGTCACGATTTCATCGCGCCCCTGCTGTGTTTCCAAAGCCGAAAAGATGGCCGCGTTGTTCGACTCGCTCCCGCCGGAAGTGAAGACGATCTCGCTCTCCCTCGCCGCACCGATCAGCGATTGAATCTGATGGCGCGCTGCCCGTACTGCACTGGATGCTGCCACGCCAAGAGCATGGGTCGAGGATGCGTTGGCAAACTGCCCGCGAAAGAAAGGCAACATCGCGTCGACCACTCGCAGATCCATGCGTGTTGTCGCGTTGCTATCGAGGTAGACCCATCCACTGCCCTGATCGGACTCAGTCATCGCAACCTACCTTAGCGGAGTTGACTCAGCGGAACGCGTTGCTTCAACAGAAGGATTTTCCGCAACCACAGGAGGATTTCGCCTGGGGATTGCTGAAGGAAAAGCCGGACCCTTGCAGGCTGTCGACAAAGTCAATGGTGGTGCCGGCAATCAAAGCAACCGAGTTGGGATCGATGAAGATGGCGACACCATGGCTCTCGCCGACAACATCTCCCTCTTCCGCGGCTTGAACCAGGCCCATCTCGTACTTGTTCCCGGAGCAGCCGCCGGACTGCACAGATATCCGCAATCCTGCGATGGGTGTTGGGGTGGCGGCAATGGCGGTACGCAAGGCGTTCACGGCAGTTTCAGTCAATTGAATCATGACGCTCTCCAGGCGGGGTCGGGCCGCAAGTGGAATCCAATCCTGTTGAAGCATGTCACGCGCCAATCGACATGCGTTGCAACTACAGATACTTACGCATGAGAATCAAGGCGTAAAGCGAGCATTGTCGCATTCTGTACATGTCGATTTCGCATCATTGCGCGCAGGCGGGCGTAATTGAGACCAGTCCCTGAGTTTCGATTCGGAGGCGCGTGCGCGCCAGCAGGCTTTCCCCAGACTCATCCCCAAAACAGTTCTCAAAATCGCAACATTCAGAGCAACTAGGCGCGGAACACAGAGTGAATCCCTCATCGCGGCAGATCATGCGGTAAAAGAACTTCTTCCATTTCATGTCCTGGTTGTTGCGCATGGCCAGCGGAGAGAAATGACGAATCATCAATCTGGATAGTTCGCTGCGATTACGCAGTCCAAGGTCCTGCCAAAGATGGTTTGGCCTGGTGGATCTGCGTGCAATAAGGACGGCAAGGAACGAACTGAGCGGTTCAGCGGAAGTGCGAGAGCGCCTCAGGAGTTCCCGCAAGCATTCTTCGTCCTCGTCAACCGATGGTTCTCCGTCCATACCGAACGATTCGAAAAGATCGAGCGCGCCGGGAAAGTACTGCTTACAGAAGCGGCGAAGAACCTTTCCGGATACGCCCAAAGCATCCACAAGAGATCGCCCAGGGCCGGTCTCCATTGCGGAGATAGCAAAGATACACGCCAGTACGTGCCCATCAAATGCATCACAGCCGGAAGCTGCATTGCACCGACTAAGGAGCGCGTAGAACGCCTTTGGGGTCATAAATTCTCCGTCAGGCTGGCCCGTGAGTCTGGCAGTTCTTTGGACAGACACGCGAACATGCAGCACACCCGATACACGCACCCGGATCGGTGACTGTCATCACTTTGCGTTCAAACTCATCATCGTCGTCAAGCCCCACCAGCTCGCCGTCTTCCGTCATGCCCTTCAAGGTCATCACGGAACGTCCGCACACCTTGAAGCAACGGCCACACCCGATACATGTCTCCTGCGAGATGTCGAGAAGATACGATGGACTCCATGTGCTTCCATCGCGCGTCAGGGGTGGTGATGCCATTTGCGTTTCCATCTATGCGCCAGCCGCTTTGAGAATGGCGCGCTTGCTCTCCAACTCGCGGTAAGTGTCATGTGCGCGCTGCGCAACCAAAGGAATCTGCTCCCAGTTGATGGGAAGATCCTCGGCAAGATCATGCAGGTTCATTTTGGCTTGTACAGCTTGTGAGGACAGCTTCTTGATTTCGGCTTTGACGGTATCCAGGTCGGTCATGCGTGGTCTCTTTCAAGAGTGTGCCGTTGTAGGACGATTTGAGATCCATACATACAGCGGCATTGTTTGCTCGGGCCCAGCTTGCGCTCTGGCGCGATCAGCTATCACCAGCGATTGCAATCGCATTGCCAAGTTCTCGATCTGCAAAACATACGGGCAAGTGCTTTGATATCAGCGGTGCGGAAGGGCAAAGGTTGGCCGTGCTTGTTGTAAAAGCGACATCGGGGACCGCTCTGTCGCATACGCAACAACCCGGCGTGGAAGAAACAGCTGCATCCAGTTGATTTCGGCGCATCGGGATTTGGAACAGTAATTGCAGTTCTATCGACGTAGGTCCGGCACAAATCTATTTCCCTGGGGCGTATATGCAGATTGGGGTCGAGAGTTCGCGTTCAGTCGAGAATAAACGCATCTTCGTTGTGGGCAGCAACGAGATCGATCGCGCGGTGTTGCAGTTCATGCTGCAGGACGAGAATGAAACGCACGAATTGCCGAGTCTGGATGAGGCATTCGCCAAGGCACAGAATTGGAAGCCGAATCTGATTTTGCTCGGCCTGGATCTCGTAAAAGAAAATGGCGCTGGCGTGCTGAGCAACATTGCAACGTCTCTTCCGGGTGCCAGGATTCTCGTCTTCACTGAGACTGCGGGAGATCCGTTGGCGCAGGCCTGTCTTAAATCCGGCGCCCATGGCCTACTCGTCAAACCTTTCAGAGTGGAGTCCGTACGCAGCAAGGTGGATCTGCTGCTCGGACGCGGAATCACCGATTTCATTCCGGTAGTGCTTCTGGGGTCTTCAACTCGGTGAGTAGGCTGAGCCTGCATTCAAATCCGAGTCCACCCGCAGCTAATCGGGGATTCCAGAAGCTGCCATATTACGGCTCTGAGAGTCTACGGCGTCATCTTCGCAACCAAACTAGTTCGCCAACGTGTCCTTGATCCCTTCCAACTCCTCTGGAGCTACACGAAACACTCCGCGCCCTCCGGCCAGCGACTGATAGCTGTTCCCGGCGGTGCGAGTGAGGTGGTTGAACCATTTTTGTGCATCGACGCCATTGGGCCTGGCGCCAATCTCAGTAACGGTGCCGTCGGGCGAAAAGCGGACATGAATCAGCGTCTGCATGAATACGACCTCCTGGGGAACAAGTGCCGTGCGATGCGTCAAAAGCCCGAAGCGAACCCGAGCAACTCCACCGTGACATCTTCGTTTTTGACCAGGGCCTGGCAAGCAAGCCGCGATTTCGAACTGACCCCCACGATGCTATCCAGCTTCGCGTTCTCGGCAAAACCGATCTTGGAGATTCCCTTGCGGCCCTCGATCACAAATATGTGGCAAGTGCCGCAATCGGCATTGCCATCGCACTTATTCCCGATGGTTTGGCCGGCCGCTTTAATGGCCGCTAACAGCGAAGAACCCTCCGCTACTTCAACTTTTGCGCCCGAAGGCATAACGGTAACTACAGGCATCTCATCCCCCTCGCTAACTTCGTACTAAAGGCAATTGCTCCGTTTACTGTCTCCTTTGCTCTCGCGCCCGGTCTGCAGGAGGCGAGAGAGCAACGGGTTTAGTAAATGGCCGATCCCGCCCCCACATTGATGGAGGCATCCTTCGTGGTGCCGACGACGAAGGCGACCTGATCGTCGGTCAGATGTCCATGAAAAGGCAGAGCCACCGCACGATCGGCGAGCTTCTCAGTCACGTACAAGTTCCCTCTGCGATAACCCATTTCGACATAGAGGCGTTGGGCGTGCAAGGGCCGGCAGTAGGCCGCGGCTTCGATCCGCTCCACACGAAGATCCTCGATGATGGCATCGCGGCTGGAGCGCGTGAACCGCGTGCCCAAGTGCACCAGATAAAGGAACCAGTATATGGAGGTTACCCCCGGTCCGACATAGGGGTCCTTGATGCCTTCAAAGGACTTCACATGCTCAAAGTAGCAGCGCTCGACGCGTTTGCGGCGTGCCAAGATTTCGTCGATACGGTTGAGCTGCGCCAAACCCAGTGCCGCCGTGAGATCGCTGATACCCGCCCGATAGGGAGCTTCCATGCCGATGATAACCGAGCCGCGTTCCTCTTGCCGGCGTCCGCGCAGACGCCGAAGCATCGATGCAATTTCACCGTTGTCGGTGACGACCATACTGCCTTCTCCGCAGCTCAATGGACAGGGCTCGGAGAAGTCGAAGATGGCGCAGTCCCCGAAGCTGCCTACGATGCGTCCGTTATACGTCGATCCAATCGCCTCGGTTGAATCTTCGATCAGAAACACTTCATGCTCTGCCGCCAGGCGCTGCAGTTCTATCCAAGGGGCGGGATGGCCATTTGTGTTACCGGCAACGATGGCGGATGTCTTGTCGGTGAACAGAGTCTCAACCTTTTCCGGAGACAACGTGCCGGCCCAGTAATCGATATCCGCAAAGACAGGGCGCGCTCCGGTCAAAGCGATGGCCTGAGCCGTTTCGCGCCAGGAATAGGAAGATGCAATCACCTCATCGCCGGGGCCAATTCCGTAAGCCTTCAGCGTTAGAAGCATTCCCATTCCGCCGCTGGCGACTGCTACTGCATGTCGGCGGCCTGTGTACCGGGCGAAGGCTGCTTCAAACTCCTCGACAACAGGACCACCGGCCAGTTTCGGCGACTCCAGAACTGCTTTTACGGCCGCGATTTCGGCTGCTGAAATGTCCGGATCGGAGAGCGGAATCCAGGATAAATTCATCGGCGCTCCTTATGGCGAGCCACTACGATGCCGGTAGCTCGGGCCGGATCCGACGTGAAACGCGCGCAATGATCGCTGGCATCCACAAGGAGCAGGCTCACCCCCGGATATACGCGAAAAGGAGTTTCAATATCGACATCGGATGCATCGCATTGGGTTACCGACAACCTGGGAAATCGACGGCGAAAACCCGCGAGCGCTTGCGGATCCCCGCCAGACGAGGCAACCGGCTCCGTCCCCAGCAGTTCTTCGATCGCACTCAGTTCGTCGATCCCCAGGCCCATTGCTAATACTCCATTCTGCGCGCTTCCACGGTAATCGGGAGTAGGGTGTCCGCGCTCATCGGAGGAAGCGCCAGCTTAAGACCGTTGGCAAGCGTGATAAGTCCGCCCCACAGTCCTGGGTTTTCCATAGCGACTATGGGCTCTTCCAGGTCTTTCTTGGCGATGTATGCCGATAACTCGCCGGAACTGCTCTTGCGGATCATCACTTTCATGCTTGCCCCACCCTCTCTATTGCCAGAACTTCTGTTGTGAATCCTTCTTCAACTCTTCAAGTAAATCGCGGAGCCATTTATAGGTGCCGTGCAGCAGCCACTTCGCTGTCGAATGATCCTTGCTGTATAGCATCCAGGTTCCGGGCTGCGGGCAAAGCAAAAGCGCGATGTCCACCATTCCTCCCTCGGCGTCGACGCGGCGCGAACAGCACGGACTCTCAATGTGGAATCCACCCTCCACAAGGTGCAACGCCGGGGTCACATACAGATAGCGCGTACGCTGTTGAATCGCTCGTTCCACGTGTTTGCGATCGAATGCATTGGGCTGATAAACGGTGCTCGCTGTTGCCGTCGAAGCATTGGAAGCTGCCATGGCACTCTACTCCACCACGATTTCTTCTTCGAGACAGCCGACGACGCGGCTGTCGGGAAACTCAACCAGATAGATGGGCGTGTTCGATTCCACGTGCATGCCCACATTCACGATCTCGCCGGCATCGCCACTCGCCACCAGCAGAGTGCCCTCGGCAGAGTCCGGATAGGAGCCGTCGTTGCACAGGTCGAGGCTGGCCCGCACCCGTTGGCCCCAGTCATATTTGGCCACACGTTGATCAATCATCTTCCCCTCTTTCAAACAACTCGACAGGCTCCAGTTCCTTGCGCTTCATGCCAACGCGATAACCGGTTGAAATAAACTCGACGCCATAGATGTAGAACTGCTGCAGAAAGGTTCCGATGCTGGTGACGTAGCCTTCCTCGTTTTTCTTGACCAAGACTTCACCGATGTCCTTGCCTGGGAAAGTTCCGTCGTTGCGAATCATGCGGCGCGAGCGGACCTTGTCGCCGTAGTTGTAGATTGGCGGCGCATTCAATTCGACTACTTCACTATCGCGAACGATATCTCCCATATCGAACTCTCCTCATCGGCAGAGTGAGCTTGTTCCGGCCCACTCACTCTTCATCGCCTCTTCCCATCCGTTCCAGAACTTCAAGCAATACCTTTGCGCCCAGCTTGTTACCGGGATCAAGCTCTAGCAGTTTCATCACCGCATCGCGCCCCTCGGCAATATTGCCGAGCCGCATCTGAAGATAGGCATAACCTTTCAAAGTGAACAGGTAGAAGCGCGGCAGCACAGCATCGTAAGTATCGAATGCGGCATCCGTCCTTGTAACCTGTCGCCAGTCATCAATCAGCCGTGGGGCCCATCCCATATCGACCGCTGCCTTGACCAGGCACGTCCGAGCCATCTCCAAAGCCTCATCAAGCCGGCCCTTATAGAAGTAAAAGCGGTAGAAGGCAATCAATACAGCCGCATGGTCTTGAGCCAGCTTTCTTGCCTCCCGCAAATGATGCTCCGCGATATCGTCCTGCGCATAAGCCCGGCCGGCTTCGCGCAAATGATCTTCAGCCTCTTCCGGCAACCCTGCACCCAGCACTGCATTCGCAAGGACTTCTTCATCTGGGCCCAATTCAGAGAGGAGCATTGCAGCCTCCAAAGCTGACTTCTAATTGGGCCGAACCGGATTGAAACCGGTCAGGCTGTCCAACGTAACGAACGAAGAAGGTGCAGCGGTCGAGCAACTGGCGCCGTTGGACTTTGGATCGTGGAAAACGAAGCCGCTGCTCATGCGCGTGTCCGCAAAATCAATGGTCACTCCTTCTAACAGCAATCTGCTTTCAGCCGGAAGAAACAGCCGCAAGCCATTGATCTCGACAACGGCATCTCCCTGGCGCGGCGCCGGCTCCACGTCAAACTCCGCCGCCAAACCGGAACAGCCGCCCGGAGTTACCGCCAATCGAAAACCGCTTTCAAGAACTCCGCTGAAGCGAAGCATCCGTCGAATAAACTTCTCCGCCGCCGGAGTCATTGTCACGTTCATATGCCTTCTCTCACGCCTGTGGTTGATATCGTGGGTAGTCCAGGTTGACGATGCACGTCCGGTCGACGGGGCAAACCGCTACGCACTGCGGCTCATCGAAAAAGCCGATGCACTCGGTACACTTCGCCGGATCGATCACGAAGCTCTTACCCCGCTCGGAGATTGCCTTGTTGGGGCATTCCGGCTCGCATGCGGAGCAGGAAGTACAGTTTTTTGCAACGATCAGATATGCCATTCCGTTCCTCTCTTATCGATCGCCAATAGGGTTGACTCGCTACTTCTCTCGCGGACGAGCGCTCACTCAGGCCACCAGAGCGCCCTGACGGATCTCCGCATCGCCACGCTCCAAATGCTCAATTTCGCCGGACTTTACCCTCTCCACATACTCCTTGAAGTAGGCGATAGCGGATTGCTCAATGAACGCCAGTGCGTACTTGTCCACCGGCTCAATTCCAGCTTTCTTGAGCGTGTCCTTGGGGCAGCCGCCGATCTTGGCCACGAACACGGCCGTGCAATCGTTGATGGCGCGAATGGTTGTCTCCAAACTGTCTTCCTCGCCGAAGCCTCCTTGGCAATAAAGGTCCACGCGGCGATGCCCCACAAACTTGGCGCCCGCGGTGCTGAGCTCATATACCTGAAACTCCTTGGCGTGTCCGAAGTGCTCATTGATGCGCCCACTGCCTTTTGTCGCAACGGCAACCAGGATCTTGATGTCGCTGTGCTCGCCCACCAGGGTTTCAAGCTCGGCCTGCTTGGCCGCAACCGTGGCCTGTCGCTCCACTTCCACCTTTTGCTGGTAGGCCTTGCGCGTGTCAAGGTCGTAGTTGACGTTCATCTCCATGATCTTTTCTGTCGTGAACTCCGCGCTGCGATCCTCGCCAAGCAAGCCCACCGCATCGGCGCGGCACTGGCGGCAATGGCGCATCATGTTCATCTCGCCTTCGCAGCTGTCCTGCAGGGCTTTAAGCTCCTGCGCCGAAGGTCCGCGCTGCCCAGTCAGCCCGAAGACGGTGCCGTGCTCCGGCGCGGAGATCAATGGCATGATGTTGTGCAGAAACGCCCCGCGCGACTTCACAGCCCGATTCACTTCCACCAGGTGCTTGTCGTTGATGCCCGGGATCATGACCGAGTTGACCTTGCACAGAATTCCGTTTGCAGTGAGCATTTCGAGCCCCAGCAACTGCCGGTCGGTGAGCAGCTTTGCGGCTTCAACGCCTGTGTAACGCTTGTGCTTGTAGAAGACCCAGGGATAGATCTTTGCGCCGATCTCCGGATCGACCATATTGATGGTGATGGTGACGTGATCGACGTTGAATTTCTTGATGGTTTCCACGTGATCGGGAAGCATAAGCCCGTTGGTTGAGAGACAGAGCTTGATGTCGGGCGCGGTGTTCATGATCAGCTCGAAGGTCTTGAAGGTTTTTTCGGGGTTGGCCAGCGGATCGCCCGGACCGGCGATGCCGAGCACCGTCATCTGAGGAATGGTGGAGGCCACGGCGAGAACTTTCTTTGCAGCCTGTTCCGGGGTAAGCTTCTCGCTGACCACGCCGGGACGCGACTCGTTGGCACAGTCGTACTTGCGGTTGCAGTAGTTGCACTGAATGTTGCAGGCAGGCGCAACGGCAACGTGCATACGCGCATAATGATGATGCGCTTCCTCGCTGTAACAAGGATGATTCTTGACCTTCTCCCAAATCTCCGGTGCCAGATCATTCTGTCCCGCGCCGGAGCCGCAACTGGCCTTGCCGCTGCCGCCCTTTGTTCCACATCCTTTTTCTTCGGCGATCTTCTGCATAACCGTGCCGGTTGGTTCGAATGTCGCCAGCTTGATAATGGGCCGTTGTGACAATTCCTGCATGTTCCCTCGCTCTCCAAACGTGGACCAACACTCGGACCTTGCTGCCATATACTGCAACTGCTTTGCCATTCTGTAAAGTTCTGAAAACAGTGTGGTTTTGTTATTTGACGTGCTGTCGCGATGCGTACATGTACCTGTTGTGGTCCCAGTCTGTGTTGGGAACCTGCCAATTCTTACAATGATCGATCGAAGGTTTCGATTGCGGACTCGCCGCCTGTAAAGCACATACGCACGATATGCACGGATTTCGGCAAGCCGTGCGATAGTGGAAGAGAAATTGCAGGATGGACGATAGTACAGATGACAACGATAAAAGTTCTATCCATGTATCAGAGGATTGGCGGCCAGGAGATAGTGGACCGGCTCGTGGAATCCTTTTATGACCGGATGGATTCGCTTGCCGAGGCGAGGATCATCCGCGAACTCCATGGACCGGATCTCGGTCCGACGAAGGCTGTTCTCAAGCTGTATCTGGGCGAGTGGCTTGGCGGCCCGGCGCTCTACTCCGCGGAAAAAGGCCACCCGCGTCTACGCCAGCGTCACCTGCAGGTGGCGATTGGCGCAGCGGAACGCGATGCCTGGCTGCTTTGCATGAAAGGCGCAATGGACGAGGTCATCACGGAGGCCGACGCCCGCCAAGAAATTTATGTGGTCATTGAAAAGCTGGCCAACTGGATGCGCAACACCGAGGGCAATCCGCACGACAGCGGCGGCAAGCATCCTTAAACTGACTCACTCAATCCGGCTGGATGGTCATCTCCGGCATCGATTCGAGTTCGGGTAGATCCAGGCCGTCTTCTTCGGCCAATTCAATTCCCGTGACACACACATCGCCATCGTCGATCACAAGAGGGATCGACTTCAGTTGTTGCCCCTGACATGGCCCAATGAAGCAATGGCCCGTGTCGAGGTCGAACTGGGCTCGATGCTGGCCGCAGGTCAGGAAGTTGCCATCTTGATCCAGAAACTGCCCTGGGCGCGCATCGAGCCGCATGCCGTGATGGGGACAGGCGTTCTCAAAGCCAAAATAGCGGTTCCCTTTGTTTGTCACCAGGATCGGCCAGGGCCGAGCTGCCCCCGATTGCTCTTTGCGCATGAGTACAAACCCTGCCGCCTGACTATCGGCAATATCTGAAGTTCTGCAGATCGCATACAGTTCCGTCATCGATCATTCACCTCCGTGCGCGTCCAGTCATGCGCGTATACAAGAACCGGTGCAAGTGGCATGCCATAGTCAAATGCCGATAAGTGCCGTAAAGTCTCAAACCTTTCAAGATGTGTCGCACATCCTGTCTCTGCTGGTCGAAACCCTACCTGTTTGAAATCCGACATTCACAGTCAATTGCCGCGTGCGACACGAATAAACCCATGGTGCAACAACACATTATGGATTGGCACTAGGCTTGCATTCATTTGGGAGATAGCGGGCAATTTGGCCGACAAAGATACACGTTCGGAGCGAGCAACTATGGATACAGTAGCCGCGATGGCTGAGATGGACTACGCCAACGAACCGAATTCCCTCGCCCTGGGCTTCGACCTTGGCTTTGACGACTTGTACTCTCACGATGGGCTTGTACGGCTTGACCGAGCGTTTCTCGATGAGTTGCACGTAGTGAATCCCGATCTGCACCAAAGGCTGGCAGCGGCTCGTGCCGATCACACCTCTCTGGATCGGCTTGAAAGCTCGAAGCTGATCCTCGATCTTGCACCATGCCTGGATGGCTTCATCGGCGAATTGTTCCATATCAATATCGAGCTCCACGCACTGGAGGCACAGCACTCCCAGGATGCTGACCTATTCTCATTGAAGCGGAAGTTTGTCCAGCGGCGCGGAGCGAGCGGCTTGACCCCAGATACCGCCGCGGCCGTCGACGGCCCCGCGCGCGGCGCGCAGTTGGAGGCGCTTTTTGGCGAACCGCTCACTGAAGATGCCTATACTCGCCATGTCACTCGTTGGCTCAACGAGAAAACGGCCCATGCAGATGAGTTGAAGATCGCCGCGGAGTATGCGGGGTGGGCGGCTGTTGCGCCGGCAGGCCGGCTCCGGCATCAAGGCGATGCACTCTTCAAGCTGCCGCAGATGGTTGACCCATATCGGCTGGTCGAAACTGAGCTGGTCCAGATTGGCGGCATCCAAGCGCATGCACTTCCCAAAGAGAAGTGGCGGCATCGCGAAGGCTTCGAACTCACCGATCGGGGTGCGGATATGCGGGGCGCATTGGACCAGTCGAACTACTGCGTCAAGTGCCATACTCGCGGCAGAGATAGTTGCTCGTCCGGCCTGAAAGACAACAATGGTCCGTTTGAAAAGAGCCCGTTTGGAGTGACACTCGCCGGTTGCCCTCTGGAAGAAAAAATCTCCGAGATGAACCTGCTCAAAGGTAATGGCCTGGCGGTGGCAGCCTTGGCGGTGATTGCAATCGACAATCCTCTCTGCGCCGGCACAGGCCATCGCATCTGCAATGACTGCGTAAAGGCTTGCGTCATTCAGGTTCAGGAGCCGGTCGACATTCCCCAGATTGAGACGCACACCCTGAAGGATGTTCTTGGATTGCCTTATGGCTTTGAGATCTATAGCCTGTTAACGCGCTGGAATCCTCTCAATTTTCACCGGCCGGTGCCCAAAGCCGCAACCGGCTACAAAGTATTGGTGGTGGGGCTAGGACCTGCGGGATACTCTTTGTCCCATCACCTGATGAATGACGGTCACACAGTTGTTGCTGTCGATGGTCTCAAGATTGAGCCGCTCGACGGCAACATATCCGGCGTCGACCCGCTTGGCGAACACGTCGCTTTCCAGCCCATCCGCGATGTAACCGAGCTTTATGAATCTCTCAACGACCGTGTCACCGCCGGGTTCGGCGGTGTTGCCGAGTACGGCATCACGGTTCGCTGGGACAAGAATTTCCTCAAATTGATTCGGATGCTGCTTGAGCGCCGCCGCGAATTCTCCATGTTCGGAGGGATTCGTTTTGGTGGAACACTTACGGTCGAGCAGGCATTCGCCATTGGCTTCGATCACATTTCCCTCTGCATGGGCGCCGGCAAGCCAACCGTCGTTCCCATGAAGAACGGCCTGGCACGGGGCGTGCGCCAAGCCTCCGATTTTCTCATGGCGCTGCAGCTAACTGGCGCGGCCAAAGAAGATTCACTTGCCAACCTCCAGATCCGCTTACCGGTAGTGGTGATCGGGGGCGGACTGACAGCCATCGACTCCGCGACTGAATCTTTGGCCTACTATGTGGTGCAGGTTGAGAAATTCCTCTCGCGCTATGAAACGCTTTGCATGGAACGCGGCGATACTGTAGTCCGCGGCGCATGGTTGGAAGAAGAGGCAGCGATAGCGGATGAGTTCCTGGATCATGCTCGCGCCATCCGCAATGAACGCGACCTCGCCGCTCTCGAACAGCGTACTCCTGACTTGACGGGGCTGCTTCATTCCTGGGGAGGTGCGGTGCTTGCCTACCGCCGCCGCATGATCGACGCTCCAAGCTACACCCTCAACCATGAAGAGATTGGCAAGGCCATGGAGGAAGGAGTGCGCTTTGCCGAGTGCCTTTCCCCGGAAGCGGTGCACCTCGACTCGTATGGCGCAGCCAACGAAATCCAATTTGGTCTGCAGGCCTGGGACGCATCCGCGGGACGGCTCAGAGCTACGGGCGAATCGGTGACCCTCCCTGCACGCACCATCCTCATTGCCGCAGGCACTCATCCCAACACGGTGCTTGCCCGTGAAGATCCTTCGGTCATTCTCGACGAAAAGCATTTTCAGGCCATCGACGAAGACGGCGAGCCGGTTAGCCCGGAGCGCCTCTCCAAACCGGAAACGCCCCATGTATTGATGGACATTCTTCCAGACGGACGCGCGCTAAGTTTCTTCGGCGATCTGCATCCATCGTTCAGCGGAAATGTCGTCAAGGCCATGGCGAGCGCAAAGCAAGGCTACCCTGTTGTTACGCGTATTCTCGCCACGCGGCCCGCGTCCGGTTCAACTCCGGAACAGCTTCGAGCAAGACTCAATCACTGTCTGCGGCCCCGAGTCCACAGCGTCACCAGACTCACCAGCAACATTCTGGAAGTAGTGATTGAAGCGCATCGGGCGGTAAAAAGCTTTCAGCCCGGCCAGTTTTATCGCTTGCAGAACTACGAAACCATGGCGCTTAAGGTGGACGGCACCACTCTGGCGATGGAAGGCCTGGCGCTGACCGGAGCGCAGACAGATCCCGAGCGCGGCCTCATCTCGCTTATTGTTTTGGAGATGGGTGGATCGTCCGACCTGTGCGCCACGCTCCGTCCTGGAGAGCCCGTGGTCCTGATGGGACCCACCGGTACGCCTACAGAAACGCCTGGAGGCGAAACAGTTCTGCTTGCCGGCGGCGGCCTCGGGAATGCGGTCTTGTTCTCCATCGGAACCGCACTGCGCGCTCATGGCTCGAAGGTTGCCTACTTCGCAGGCTATAAGTGCGCCGCCGATCGCTACAAGGTCGAGGAGATCGAACGCGCCGCCGACGTAATCGTGTGGACCTGCGATGAGGCCCCCGGTTTTACGCCGAGCCGCCCTCAGGATAAGAGCTTCGTTGGCAACATTGTAGCTGCCATGGAAGCCTATGCAACAGGCAAGCTCGGCGATGCGCCCATTCCGCTCAATGCATGCGACCGTATCGTCGCAATCGGGTCGGATGGCATGATGAACGCTGTCGCCAAGGCGCGTCACGGAGTTCTGGCTCCCTATCTTAAGCCAGGCCATCACGCAATCGGTTCCATCAACTCGCCTATGCAGTGCATGATGAAGGAGATTTGCGGCCAGTGTCTGCAGGAGCACAAAGACCCCATTACCGGCGCCGATACCGTGGTCTTCTCTTGCTTCAATCAGGACCAATCGCTTGATCGCGTAGACTTCGCCGGTCTGCGCTCCCGTTTGCGTCAGAATTCAGTGCAGGAAAAACTCACGAAACAATGGATCGACCGCTCGCTTCGATTGGCCGGTCTGAGAGGAAAAGACAAAGGATGAAACTTGCGCAGATGTTTGTCGAGGGCGGCATTGAAGCTGTGAAGTCCGCTGCCGATGGGGGCTCGTTGATCATCTATTCCGTCGCCAGGCCGGTAGATCCGGATCATCCCGTCACTCGTAGCGGCGTGCTCGCCAAATTCGAATTGGCATCACCCGCATTTGGCGTTGACTTAGACGACAACGGCGAGGGCGCTACTCTGCCTCAACTCGCCGCCAATCCGGTGCAGGCAACCGGGTCGGGCACTCCGGGCTTTGCGCGTCTCTTCCAAGCTGACGGAGTTCCTATCGCAGATCTTTCCGCTGGCCCCGGCGACACGGAGATCAAGTTAAGCGAGGTTTCGACGACGCCCAACTATCCGATAGCCCTGAAGCAATTTCGCATGAACCTTTACGAGAGTTGAAAAAGCCCATGCGGTTTTGAGTTGAAGCGTCAGCGAGATTCCAGACCAAATTAGAAGGGGGAGTTTGCCCAGAGATCGCTCTCTCTGCAAACTCCCCAGGCAAAGCTGACTCACATGCGCGCGCATAACGCCTCCAATCAATAGCGCGCGACGTCAGGAAACTTCTCAATCATTTCCGTGCCCGCAGCGACCAGCTTCGCGCCTTCTGCGGCAAGTTTCTCCAGGGTCTCAAAGCCGAATCGATGCACATCCCGCAGATTCTTATTCACAACAATCAAGCGGCCTGCGATGAGCACCAGGCGGCCGAATCCTTCGTGATGAAACTTCATCATCGGCTGCACCATCACGCCGGTTGCGCGCTCAATGGCCAGGCCGATCGCGTTGTAGAACAACTCGAGCCGCCAAAGAGTCTCCGGATCGGGATCGCCCATGATTGGAATCTCGCGCCGCTTCTCCTTCGTGAGAATGTACGGATCGATGAGATCAAGATCGCTCTTGCCATCCCACGCGCCATGCATATCCTGCGCACGCCACTGCTTGATGAGCTCTTTGATGAACACGGTTTCGATCACGGGTACGGCTTCAACGGCAACTGCATCGGTCATGCTTTCACCTCTTCTTCCTCAAAGTCCAGCGCACGCTCCTTGCCCTTTGTAAGTACTTTGCGCAGCCACGGTGGAGGGGTTCCCTTCAGAACATCCTGGAGTTTGTTCAACAATCCGGCGATCTCTTCCGGCTGGTTAACCTTGATGGGATGGATACCTTTGCCCACCACGCGCGCCGCGCCGGAGCCGCCGATGGCAGCTACATAAAGGATGGCGCAGTCGCTGATGGCGTCCAGCTTCGGGGCCAGCTTATCCTCGTTGCCGTCTTCCTGGAGGTCGCCGGCGAACTCAACGAGCTCGACGAAGTGATGCCCTTCGGGAAGAACTTCGTAGATGGCAATATTCTTGGCCCATCCGAAGTGTGCATCGACGCGCTTCAAATCCTGTGTAGTGAATGCGACTTTCATATTCCTCCGCTCAATTGAACAAGTTCATCCTGTGGGCTTTCATTGACCACGGGCCAGGTATCGGGGTCAGGCTCATGAGCCGCAGCCATCAAGAGGTTTCCAATTTCGAAGATCATGTTGCGCGTTCCGCGATAGCCCACCGATACAAGGTGGCCTGCTCCAAGTCGATCGAACGTGGGCAAACCCAGGCGGTAGAACGGGATGTCCAGTCGCTCCGCCGCTTGCCGACCATGAGAGTGCGTCACCAGCAAGTCCGCACTCGACGCGCGCTGCTCCAGATCCTCCAGGTCGCCGATCAGGACTTCATCAGCAGGCACGAATTCGAGCATGGGTGACGCCGTGGAGGTAACCGCAGCTGTAACATGGCAGCCCATTTCGGTGAGGAAGTTCGCGATACTCCACAACAGATCCGGCTCCGCTCCGATGGCAACATTTTTGCCGCCGAAGTGAAAGTGGCCGTCAAGCATTGCATCCACAAGTTGACTGCGCTGGCGGCGATACTTGTTGGGAACGGGCGTCCCGCCGATCTGAGACAGATAGCCCATCAGCTCATCGGATGGAGCCAGGCCGGTCAGCCGGTCGAACACCTTGAACGGCACCCCAGTCTTGTGTTCGATAGTGATTGCGGCCCCGCGCATCTGTTCGCCAATGGTGATTGTGGCCAGCGCCGTACCCATTGCACGGATCTCGGCCACGCTTATTCCGCCCAGCGTTGTAGGCGTGAACTCCTCGGGAATATGACCGTCGAGAGAGCCTGACAGGTCCGGCAAGAATTGCGCTCGCAAACCGAACGACTCGATGACATCGCGCAGCTCGTCTATATCGCCCGGTGTCAGGTGGCAGCCCGGAAGCACGTTAACTTTTCTGCTAAGTCGCACACCCGAGCAGGGCCGTTCGACAAGCGTCTCCACTATCTGGCTGACGGCCGCGGCCCAGCCATCCTGAAATGCGCCCTTGAAGTCGGGGGTTGAAACATACACAAGGGCAATGTGGTCCAGTTCAGGGTGTTTAGCGCGAATCAACTTGATGAATCCATCGACATCGTCGCCCTTGGTCTCGGTAACCCCTGTTGAACAGATGCCGATAATCTCGGGCTTGGCGCGGTTGGCGATGTTGAGCACCGCCTGCTGCACATTTTCAAATCCGCCCAGCACGGTGGCCACCTCGCTCATGGCGGTAGTTTGCAGAGGAATGGCTTCGCGAAAATGACGAACGAACAACACCAGGCCAAACGAAGTGCACCCCTGTGATCCGTGCAACATGGGCATGCACCCCTTGACTCCCATGAACGCAAGCGCTCCCCCAACCGGCTGGCTCATCTTCAGCGGGTTCACGGTGCACGACTTGTTTGAGGTCAGTACCTTCGCCATCGAACGTCCTGTCAGCACGCAATTCTGTTGGCTTCCGCGACCACAATCTCCCAGGGAGCGGGCCGCCGCACCTGTTCCCAGATTGGATTGAAAAGCGCCTTGTCGATCTCATGCACCAGGTCCACCATGCCCTCATATCCGGCATAGGCGTGATGGCGCTCCTGGTTGATGTCCAGCCACGGCATCTTCGCCTTCAGCGCGATGAACTGCGAACGCCCACCGGACAACATGATGTCCGCCCGAGCCTCCTTGAGCATCTTGTACATCTCTCGCGGCGTCATGTCGTCAAACATGTGCGCGTCGCCGCCCGTCAGTTCCTTGATGCGCTCCTTGTCTTCCTTTGTTGACTTCTTTGTGTTGGTGCCGACAATATCAATGCCGACTTCCTGCAGCGCCGCAACCACCGACCAGGACTTGACGCCGCCGGTAATCAGTAACACCCGCTTTCCCTCAAGCCTCGGGCGGTAGGATGCAAGCCGCGACCAGGCTCGAGCTTCTTCGCGCCTAATCACCGCTTCGGTTCTTACCTTCAGCTCCTCCGGAGCCCCGCGCCCAACTAGAAGCCTGGCAATCTCGCGCAATGACTCGCTCATATCGCTCACGCCATAAAATGATCCTTCAAAAAAAGGAATTTCATAGCGTTCTTCCATCTTCCGCGCAATATTGATCATCGCCTTCGAGCAAACCATCATGGCGGCGCGTGCGCGGTGTGAACTTGCAACCTCGTGGTAGCGCGCGTCTCCTGAGATGCAGGCGAGAATCCGGATGCCCAGTTCGTCCAGCAGCGGCTTCACCTGCCACAGTTCGCCGGAAAGGTTGTATTCTCCGATGATGTTGATGTCGTATGGTGTTGTGTATTCCGGCTCCTCGGTTCCGATTACATGTTCCAGAATCGCTTCTCCCGCCAGCTTGTTGCCCAGATTCTTGGGCCCAACAAATCCTGGCGAGTTGATGGGAATGACCGGCTTGCCGAACTTCACGGATGCGCTTTTACAAACTGCCTCAATGTCGTCTCCAATCATTGCCGGGACGCAGGTCTGATAAACAAACACCGCCGGCGGATTGTACTTTTCGATAATCTCTTTGATCGACTTATACAGGTGCTTCTCGCCGCCGAAGACGATGTCATGTTCGTTCATGTCCGTCGTAAAGCCGGTCCGATACAGCCGGGACGAAGAGCTTTTGGCGCCGCGGTTATCCCACGAGTTTCCTTCGCAGGCGATAGGTCCGTGTACAAGATGGGCTACGTCGGTGATGGGTTGAAGCGCGATCTTTGCGCCATCGAATGCACAGCCACCGGCCGCCGCACCGGGCTGAAGCTGTTTTGTGCAGCCTTTCTTGCGTTCCTTCTCGGACTTGCCTTGGTTCTTGTCGCACCCAGGCTCGTTGAAGACGTTCTGGATCGTGCTGGAAAGATTGCTCATCTATGTTCCTTCCCAAGCTAGGCGGCAACCATCATGACACACCCACCCGCCGCGATAAGGCTGCCGCCGATCATAATCGCGAGTGTTGGCGCCTGGCCGAAAAAGAGCCACGACATCGCCTGCGCGACAACAAAGAAAAAGACTACATAAATCCCGAGCAGGCTGCCGAAGTCCCATGCCGGCGCGTTCACTGCGTAGCCGTATGCGAACAATATTGTGCCCCCTAAAGCGAACAACGTTAACCGAATCCATGGTGCATTGGTGTGCAGCGCTTTTCGAAGCAGCGCGTCACCGCCGGCTTCCAAAACGGCGGCGAGGAAAAGTATGGCGATGGATACACTTCGTTTGTCCAAGGTTGTGACCTCCCACTTCCTGGTTTTAGCGAATGATGTCAAAACTGTAGTCTGTCTTCGACGGGACATTGCTGTTTCTGTCGATCTCGTCGAAGATCTTGTCGAGGATTGTCACTAGCACATTCAAGCCGCCCTGATAACCCCACACCGGATAGCGGTGATGGTGATGGCGATCGAATACCGGGAACCCGATACGGATGAGCGGCGTGCCCGTATCGCGCTCCAGGTATTTCCCATACGTGTTGCCGATGAGGAAGTCGACCGGTTCGGTAAACAGCAGGGAACGCATATGCCAAAGATCTTTGCCTGGGTAACAGTGGCAGTTTTTGCCGAAGGGCGAACTGGCCAGCAATGCGTTGACGCGTTCTTCCCACAGCTTGGTTCCGTTGGTAGCCAGAATGTGAACTGGCTCGGCGCCCAGTTCCATCAGGAAGCCCGCCAGGCCAAGGCACATGTCGGGATCGCCATAGATGGCGAACTTCTTACCGTGAATATGGGCGCTTGAGTCGCCAATCGCATCCACCAGACGACCGCGCTCCCTTGTAAGTGAATCGGGAATCGACTTACCGGTCAGGCGCGAGACCTCCAGCAAAAACTTATCCGTGCCGGCAACGCCAATGGGATGATTGAACTTGGCGACGTCCTGACCATGTGACGCGATAAAGGGCAGTGTCTTCTCCGTGCAGAATTCTTGCATAGAGATCGTTGCTTTTGCGTGCAGCGAGTTGGCCGCCTCTTCGAGCGTGGTGCCCCCATCGTACATGCGGAACTCCCCGTCGGTCGGGGTGTCAAATGTGTCGCTGTTGTCGGCGAGAATGGTGTACTCTACGCCCATCTCTGTCAGCAGTCGCTTGATCTCGCGCAGATTACCGACGGTGTAGCCGTCGAAACCGCCGATGAAGTTGATCTTCTCGTTCGCAACTCGTTCGAGCACAGGAGCGGTCTTTGCCTTCCCGTCCCAGAAGTGTTCGAGGATGCCCTTCAGCGCATTGTCATAACCGGTAACATGGCTGCCCACAAAGGCCGGGGTGTGAGCGAAGGGAACGTCAAACTCCGCGGGAACGGAATCCTTCTCCTTGGCGCCTTTGATGAATGCATTCAGATCGTCGCCGATAACTTCCGCCATGCAAGTCGTCGAGACGGCGATCATCTTGGGCTTATAGAGGTTGTACGCGTTGGCTAGTCCATCGATCATATTGGCTAGGCCGCCGAATACTGCTGCGTCTTCCGTCATCGACGAGGAGACGCACGAACTGGGCTCCTTGAAGTGTCTGGAAAGGTGGCTGCGATAGTAAGCAACACACCCTTGCGAACCGTGAACAAAAGGCAACGTCTTTTCGAAGCCAACCGCCACAAACACCGCGCCCAGCGGCTGGCACGCCTTAGCCGGATTCACTGTGAGCGCTTCTCGACCGAAATTCTTTTCGCGGTACTCTTCGGTCTTAGTCCACTCCCGCACGCGCTCTATCTCCGACGGCTCGCAGGGGTTCTCGAATTGCTCTCTTTTGTTGGCGAGCATCTCCTTGTACTCCGGTCCCCGGAATAGTTCGAAGTGGTCGAGTACATGGTCGGCATTTTGGCTCATAGCGATGTCCTCTGATTTCGATTGCGATTTTCAACGAATGCAAGAACGCTCACACAGCTAGGCAGCGGGCGAGGCCTGCTTCCACGGCGCCTTGGCCAAGCCCCATACTGGAGCGTTGATCGCCATGTCCATGTCGCGGGCGAAGATGGCGAAACCATCGTAGCCGTGGTACGGGCCTGAGTAGTCCCAGGAATGCATTTGACGAAATGGAACACCCATTTTTTGAAAGACATATTTCTCCTTAATCCCTGAGCCAACCAGGTCGGGTTGAATCTTTTCGACAAATTTCTCGAACTCGTAGCCGGTTACGTCGTCGTAGATGAGCGTTCCATCCTTCACGTAGTGCGTCGTGCGCTGGTAGTCGTCGTTGTGGCCGAACTCGTAACCGGTGCCGACAACCTCCATACCCAGATCCTCGTATGCTCCAATCACGTGACGCGGCCGCAGCCCGCCGACAAAGAGCATTACCTTCTTGCCCTCAAGACGGGGCCGGTACTTGGCGATGACTCCATCCATCAGCGCCTGGTACTTGGCGATCACGCGTTCCGCCCCTTCCTTGATCTTGTCGTCGAAATGGCTGGCGATCTTGCGCAGCGATTCAGCAATTTTGCTGGGACCGAAGAAGTTGTACTCGCACCACGGCACGCCGTACTTCTCTTCCATGTGGCGTGAGATATAGTTCATCGACCGATAGCAATGGAGCACATTCAGCTTGGCCTTGGGGGTCTTCTCGAGCTCGGCGATGCTGCCGTCGCCGGACCATTGTGCGATTACGCGGAGGCCCATCTCTTCCAGAAGAATGCGCGAGGACCAGGCGTCGCCGCCGATGTTGTAGTCGCCGATGATGGCCACGTCATAGGGCGTGCCCTGAAAGCCGTCGTTCTTGTTGCCCAGCTTGTCGAAGACCCAGTCGCGGACTGCATCGTTGGCCAGGTGGTGACCCAACGACTGCGAAACACCGCGGAATCCCTCGCAACGGACAGGTACGATCGTCTTGCCGCCATACTCTTTGGACTTGGCCTTGGATACTGCCTCAATATCGTCGCCGATCAGACCGATCGGGCACTCCGACTGTACCGTAATGCCCTTGTTGAGAGGAAACAGATCCTGGATCTCATCCATGATCTTCGCCAGCTTCTTGTCGCCGCCGAAGACAATGTCCTTCTCCTGAAAGTCGGAAGTGAACTGCATCGTGACAAATGTATCGATGCCGGTGGTGCCGATGTAATAGTTGCGCCGAGCAGCCCATGAGTATTGCCCACACCCAACAGGCCCATGACTGATGTGGATCATGTCCTTGATCGGCCCCCACACCACGCCCTTGGAGCCGGCGTAAGCGCAGCCGCGAATTGTCATCACGCCAGGAATGGACTTGATGTTGGACTTGACTCCGCAATCTGCCTTGCCATCTTCAAACGTTCCCAGGTGCTTGGCCCGCCGCTTGGCGGTCTTTTCCGGATAGACTTCCAGCACCTCTTGGATGAGCTGCTTGTTCCGTTCCTTGATCTCATCAATATCTGCGCTTATGCTCACAGTTCACCTCGCTCAAATGGATTTTGGAAGTCAGTCTTGAGATCTTCGGCGCCGGTCCTCGATTAAGACCCCGGCGCCGTCTTGCACGTTGCGTCTTACGCCACAGCAGTTGCGAGCCCGGCCGCCGCGAGTTCCGCGGCAGACTTTCCAACCTGCGTCTCGTCGATGCTCTTGATGATGCCGTGCTCCATCAGCATCTCTTCAAGCTCGTCCATCGTGATGGGGGTCGGAATCACGCCGTTGCCGGCATTGTTGTGGATCTTCTCGGCAAGGGTGCGATAGTGCTGGGCCTGCTCAGAGTCCGGGGCATACTCGATGACCGTCATGCGGCGAAGTTCGGCATGCTGAACAATGTTCGCGCGGGGCACAAAGTAGATCAGCTTGCTGCCCAGCTTTTTGGCCATGTTCTCGGCAAGTTCCAGTTCCTTGTCGGTCTGACGCTCGTTGCAGATCAGGCCGCCCAGGCGCACTCCGCCCGAGTTCGCATACTTCAGAATGCCTTTGGAGATATTGTTGGCGGCGTACATCGCCATCATCTCGCCGGACATGACAATGTAGATCTCCTGCGCCTTGTTCTCGCGAATGGGCATGGCAAATCCACCGCAGACCACGTCGCCGAGAACGTCGTACGAGACATAATCGAGATCCTCGTATGCGCCGTTCTCTTCCAGAAAGTTGATCGACGTGATAACCCCACGGCCTGCGCATCCCACACCAGGCTCGGGACCACCCGATTCGACGCAGCGGATGTTCTGGTAGCCGTACTTCATAACCTCTTCAATTTCCAGATCCTCGACGCTACCGCGTGCCGCCGCCAGGCTCAGAATGGTGTCCTGTGCCTTTGCGTGCAGAATCAAACGCGTCGAGTCTGCCTTCGGATCGCAGCCAACGATAAGGATTCTCTTCCCCATCTGTGCCAGCGCCGCCAAAGTGTTTTGCGAAGTAGTGGACTTACCGATTCCACCCTTGCCGTAGAATGCAATTTGCCGCAACTTGTCTGCCATACTCCTCCTTCGTTTCTGCCCTTCGGCGTCGTGGTACTCATGTTGTCCGGAGCTGCCTGGTTCAATGTGCGGCAACGGACGGGTCATTACCGGACCACCGATGCAAGCATTTTGCAGTTGGGCTCTCCGGTATTCGCTTTGATTAAGGCAATCACCGTGCCATTTCAGCAATTCGCCAGAACGTCAATGCTTTCATTATGTTCAGGCCCTGGGCGTCTGCTCTTTGTCGGTGTGCCGAACACTACAATCGATCTCTTGTTGTAGTGAACGCGACGAAGCTACTGTCGCGTGCCCTCAATGCACCCGCTGCTTCTTCTCAAATGCGGCAACAAACTCCTGCAATGGCATGGCGAGCCGCTCAATGTTGTATTGAGCCAGAAAACGAGCTTCATTGCGTGTCGGCTCCTCCGGCAAGACAGCCCAGTGCTTCTCCGAGGATCGCTTCATAATCTGGCGCGCAAACATCCGCTCCATTTGTGTCGAGAACCTGCAGCCCAGAAAGAGGAAGTTCCTTTCGCGCCGCAACTGCTGCACCGAATCAGGGATGGGCGTTTGTATGTCGATCTCTGTAAGCACCTCGACAAAGTCGGAGTCTGAGACCAGGTAGTTGTGCGCAGGCCACACTGACCCGAACGGCTGATAGAGCATTATCTTCCAGGCGTCGGGCTTGCCCTTTGTCTCCGCGCCCACCCGTGACCCGTCGGCGTGAAAGTAGTGCACCCAATTGCCATAGTGTTCTGCCTGGCTCACGCCCTGGACCATACCCCAATGCGATTGGGAGCGAAATGCTTTTTGTGGAAGGTCGTCGTACCATGCGTGGACGATCAAAGGCATTGTCGGCATGTTCGCGAGCAGCGTATGCAGCGCGGTCGGCTGTTCGTCGCCGCAAAACGCCTCAGTCATCGAGTTGCACACGGTTTTGCGGTGCTTGAAATTCTCAATGAACTGCGCTGCTGCGGTCAGGTTGGTCCGAATCTTGTGCGGCACGCTTGTCTTCGCAGTAAGGTGACCTGCAAGCGCTCCGTACGATCCCGGCAGAGGATTGCCGCTCGCTGAGAGCGACAATACGCCGGGGCCAAGATACGGTATGACTTGTCCTGCCTGAAGCTGTGTTGAGATAGATTCGAGTGCTGCACGATTCATGTCGTCCTCTTTCTGCCGGTCACGACTTTCGCTTCCGGCCCCTACGGCCTTAGTTGCGCAGAATCAGCCAAGGCCAAATGCGAATAGCCGTCTAGGCGATCGCGTAGCCCCGAAGTCCCGTACACGCGGAAACAGGCTGAATATGAGCCTCGTACCTCGGCCTCTCTCCGTTGTTGCGCACTGCGCCGGAGCACCATTGCATCAGCTCGGAATCCAGGCATCCGATGATCTGGTTGAGCGCAAACTCCACCAGATAAACGACCGTGCCCGTGTCCGCTCTTCGCGTCACGAAAACAATGTCGCCTGCCTCCCCTCGCCGAACCAGCATCGCATTAGCCGTCTGTTCGGAATAGCTGCCATCATTGAAGAGATTCTGGGCTGCGCGCACGCGCTGGCCGCATTCAAAACGTGGATTATTCGTCTCCATCCTCTCGTCCCTCCCGCCAGAATTTGCTTTCCAAATAGAGCTATTGAGTTGAGCAACGCGAATAACATCGGCGACTTATGGATGCGGATCTTCCAGCCCCCACTGAGCCAGGCTCGTTTCGATCAATGTGCCTTCGCTGCTCGGTTCAGCGTGCGCTCCTGCCAACCTCTCCTCGACCAGTTCGCGCACCATCTCGTCCTCGTCAGCATGCATGGCCTCAAGTGCGCTCAGCGGAACGCGTCCCGCCACTTCGTAGCGAACGCGGAAATCGGAATGAAAGCGCAATGGCAGCAACTGTGTCATGGAAAGCCGTTCGATAGCGGCAAGGCATACCGAAGTGTCGGGGTCGTTGGACATTTCCGATAGGTACTCAACGGCAATGCGTTTTGCCACTTCGCAGCGTACCGCCGGATCGGGATCGTCGATCATGTGCTTCAGTTGCGGAATAGCGATGCGCCGAGCCACCACTTGGCGTACGTAGTAGTCCGGATCGGACATCATTGGCAACAGGTCATCGCTATCAAGGTTCGCCGCCACTCGAATGCGAACTTCGCGATGCGGATCATTGCGAAGCCGCAATCGAAAGCGATTTGGCAAACGAAAAGCAGCAGCCCACCGGACCGTTTCATCGGAGTCGTCGAGCATGGCTGTCAGATGGAACACATCCGCAAACTTGGCAGCGGCGAAGCGCACCTCAAAGTAGGGATGGCTGAGGAATTCATTGGCGAGACCAGGGTTGAGCTCGAAGAATCTTTCTATGCGCGAAGGGGAGCGATCCTCCACGCAGACATGATGCTGACGGCATTTCTCTTTACCCATCAATTCGCGGTGAACGCATGTCTCGCAACACAATTCCTGGCCCAGCCAGTCATGCGCTTCGTCTTGGATTTGCGTCATCACCTAGGCTCCTCACAATTGCGATCTGCTATAATGCCGCCTGATACCTGGGCACATCCAGGTTGATGACGCATGTCTTCGGGATAGGACACGTCTCCACGCATTGCGGCTTATTAAAAAATCCAACACACTCAGTACACTTGGCGGGGTCTATGAAAAACGCGAAGCTTCTTTCCGAAATGGCCTCATTTGGACACTCGTTTACGCAGGCAAAACACCCGGTGCAAGAAGACTCTTTGATCATGTACGCCATGGTTCCTTCTCTCCTCGTAAGTGCCGCTTGCAATCCGACTGTCGGATAGCGAACTCAAGAGCGGGAATGCCAGCGCGACACGGATCTACGCTTGGGCTTGCCGGCCTGCCGTAATTTAGGGCAACTGAATCGCCAAAGTCTAAGTCATTGAAATTTAAAGCGAAACATGACATGAGGGCTCTGTCGCATTCGGAACACATCAGTGCCAAATGGCGACTTTGTCTCGAAACCACCACTCAAAGACACGATGAATTATTGATGATTCCGAGAAGGAAAGGCGAGGTTTGGAGGGAAGAACTGGTTCAGAAGCGTTTTATGTCCACGCTGTGCTTTCGAAGCGCATAGCCCATCTGCCGCGGCGTCAGGCCCAGGATGCGAGCCGCTTTCGCCTGCACCCATCCCGCCCTTTCCATGGCTTCAATCAAACGTCCCCGTTCTGGAGAAGCTCCATCGCCGCCGTCAGTGGCTGCTTCACGGGTGTGAGATGCCGAGCCATTGTTCGCGGGAGATCGCTGCTCCTGAATCCTGCGGACCGGGCCGGCTCGATCTATCGGCGGACCAATGATGGGGAGATCGACATAACCGGCGGGTTTGAAATTGATCTTGCTCATCGACTTTCCCAGAACCATGGATAAACAGCTTCCATCGCTACAAGCAAAATCCGTTGCCGCGATTGTGGTGTTTTTTGCCAGCGCCGCCGTTCGCCGCACACAGCTTTCCAACTCTCGCACATTGCCTGGGAATTCGCACGCACACATAACATCCATGGCACGGTGGGAGAACGTCAGCGAAACGCCATGTTCCTTATTGAAACGCTTTAGGAATTCGCGTGCCAACAGAACTACATCCTCGCTCCTCTCTCGAAGCGGCGGAAGAAAGATGGGAACCACGCTGATGCGATAGTAAAGATCGGAACGAAACTTGCCCGAGAGCACCGCTTCTTCGAGTTTCCGGTTGGTGGCAGCCACCAGGCGCACATCCACCTTGATGGTTCGGCTCCCGCCAACGCGCTCAAACTCGCCCTCCTGCAACACGCGCAGCAACTTCGCCTGAAATGCAGATGATATCTCTCCAATCTCATCAAGAAACAGGGTGCCTCCATCGGCCAACTCGAACCGGCCTTTGCGCAATGCCACCGCACCCGTGAAGGCTCCGCGCTCATGGCCAAAGAGCTCCGACTCCAGCACTGACTCAGAGAGCGCCGCGCAGTTCAAGCGAATATGAGCCTTGTGCTTGCGGGGGGAGAACTCGTGAATCGCACGCGCGAACAATTCCTTGCCCGTACCCGACTCGCCGCAAAGCAACACCGGCAGGTTGCAGCGCGCAACCAGTTGAATTTTTTCAATTACTTCGCGAATGGCTGCACTCTCACCGATAATCCAGCCGATTCCCTCTGGCCGGACATCTTTGTGCTGCTCCAGCTCCTTTTCTAAACGGTATCGATCGGACATCAGCCTTTCCCGATCTCGGGCAACCAGCGTTTGGAGTGCGACCGTCTGGCCTACAAGGTTAGCCACCATTGTCAGGAAGCGTACATCTTCATCCAGCGTATGCGGAGAAGAGTTTCCATCGAGACGCTCGATCATGATCGTGCCGATGGTTCGGTCATCCCCCTTGATCGGTACGCCGACAAACGATCTCACTAAGAACGGATCGCCGGGCTTCAACTCACTCCAATCCATGAACAGCGGGCTCTCGGCGATATTGCGTACCACCAGCGGCATCCCCGACACAACAATCTGGCCCACGGCCTGCTCGGGAAGGCGCTCGAAATGTTCCCGCGCCGTTGCCTCGCTCCACCCTGCCCCAACCACTGTCGACGTCTTATCCTCTTCGTCCAGTAATGCAATCAAGCCATTTTTCATGTCGAGAAAGCTGGCCAGAAGATTGATGACTCCAGCCAGTATGATCTCCAGACGTTCAGGTCGCGTAAGCAGCTTCGATATCTCATAGATACCGATCAACGCCGAGTGTGAGCGGCTGTTCGATTGCATGGCGGGCTCCATGGCGGGGACTTCGTAGTGGTTCGACACTTCCCCTCCCTTCCGGTGAAGACCGAAACAGAAGACTGAAAAAAGACTGCCACGCGCTGCAGTCTTGATAAACCTCAGGAATTGAAGAGTCCCCGGAACCCGGCGTCAGCGAGGATAGCGCAGAATTACTTCAACTGCGCCGGTTCGTAGGCATATCTTGGCAGAATTTTCATAAAGGGTCAAACATCCCTGGCCGCCACTCGCCTTGAGAAAATGGCATAATGACGGCCAAATTATAGAAACTTAAATATGTTGAGCTGTGTTGACGTTCGATTTGTAAGCGGCGTCACGGCGCAGCCGTCGTAAATCCATGTCTGACAAAAATTGCCAGAGCGGCAGGACTGCCAAGATACTCGACGAATGTTCGCGCGGCCCCTTCGCTGTGGCCGCCTTTGACTACAGCCGCGGGGTACACGATCGGGTCGTGCGTCGATTCAGGAGCCGCAGCCACCAAGCGAACCTTACTGGATGATTGAGCGTCGGTGGCATACACCAGCCCCGCATCCGTATTTCCCGTTTCGACATAAGTCAGGACCTGGCGCACATCCTTTGCCAACACAAGCTTTGCCTTGAGTTGATCCCAGAGATGGAGCGCGACGATTGTTTGTTTACCATACTGCCCGGCCGGGACACTTGCCGGGTCCCCCAAAGCGATTTCCCGCACGGAGTTATCTGCGAGTCCCTGAAAATCGCGCAACTTGGAATCGAGCGGCGCGATCAGAACCAGCGTGTTCCGCAAAAGGTTGCGGCGCGTTCCGGGGACGATCAGCCCCTTGCTCTCCAGATCGTCCATCGGCTTGGAGGCAGCCGATAAAAACACATTTGCAGGCGCACCTTGGTCGATCTGTATTGCCAATGCTCCGGAAGAACCGAAGTTGTTGCTAAAACTTACACTCGCATGACTTTGCCGGTAAGTCGTCTCCGCTTCCGCCAGGCCATCCTTCAGGCTGGCTGCAGCGGAAATTGTAAGAGTCGTCTGTGCGGAGCCAGTGCAAACATAGAACACGATAATAAGCGCGACAAGAACGGCGAATCTGCAACGCTGCATTCGATTTCTTCCTCTCTCAAAATTCGGACTCAAGTTTTCTCCTGATCCGACAAATTGATGCTAACTATTGCTTCATCGCCTCACAATGTCCGCATTCGCTCTAATCGGCTGTTCCTGTTCGCACTGAGCCGGTCAACCGGATGACGCGAGATCAAAGAATAGGATGAACCACGACCCGCGTCGGGCTCTCGACGGAGAACCCAACACGGAAACGATCAGAAGGCAAAACGACTACCTACTGTCGGAGCAAAGTTGTTGTCGGAGTTGTAGGGGACGCCGGGCCCGTGAGGAATGGCAATGTCCAGACCTCCGGTCACCCAGGAATAAGCAACTCCAGCAAATGTATCGAATCGCTTGCTGAAGTGATGATCCAGGTAGAGCGACCCCTCGTTCAGCGTGCCCGCGCAGGACGCACGCATATTACCGATAGCCGGGTTGGTAGAGCAGGTCCGCGGAACACGGAAATCGTTCTGCCGCTGTTGATACCAGGCGCCGGTAACATCGGTTTTCTTGCGATAGGTGTATTTCGCGCCTGTCCACCAGATATTCACCAGCTTTTCCGAGTCAAGATTGTTGTCTTCGACGCCGCTCATGAAGTAGCCGCCCTGGTCCGATGCTCCAACGCCCAGCGGATTTGCCGGATTGTTCTGCCAGATGTATTCGTATCCAGCGTAAACCTTGAACGCCTCCGACGAATACTTTGCGGCGACCATTACAGCGTTGTTGTCGGTCACAATGCCATACACGGTGTTGCTCGTGCTAATCAGGTTGACCCCGGTGATGTAGTTCGTATTAATGCTGTCTTCGGTAGACTGAAGTCGCGCCCCAGAGCTCTGGCTCTGAGGCCCCTGCAATGGGTTCAATACGCTGACCGCCTGGTTGTAGTGCTGGTAGACGAGGTCGGCGGAAAACTTGCTGACGACTCCTCCGAGATCGAATCCAAAAGCGTTGTTATGCGCCGCTTCCGCCGAACATGTGGCCGCAGTCCATGTCAAGGAAGCCGAGTAGCAGCCGGCGGATCCATCGGCGAATTTATACATAGCGCCGAAATGAGCAGGGCCATAGACGAGGCGATACTTCATCGCGTCGTCCCAGCGGCTGTCCTCCGTGTCGCCGCCGCCGGCCATGGTGCCGTTATACCCGATGTAAGAAAAGGCATAGCTGCCGTTGGCCGGATCGTATTGCAGCATCGCATCGGTGCCAAGAGAGCGCTGGCGGCCGAAGGTCAGCGTGCCTGCAAACTTGGACGAGATGCCGGCGTAGTATTCGTCATTGAAGGGCTGGCCCGCGCGCGCGCCGTCGATGGCAATGGAATAGCTGGCCCTGGGAAGGCCGTTGTTGATGATGTCGGTTTGAGACGCATTGGCCAGGAGGCCGGATTGCGGATTGATGCCGGTTGAAGCGTTGAACACCACGGACCAGCCCGGCGCAAACTCTTCCCTGCCCCGGATGCCCAGACCCGTCTGCGAGAGGTTGTTCGGTGCAACGAGGAAACGATGCTCATAGCCGTTGCGGTTCACCAGCGATTCGCCTTCGTAGTTATAGCCATTCTCCGGCAAGCCGTGGCTGACCCAGCCGGCGCCTACGTCATACGCACCGAACATGGTGATGCCGTGCCAGGTCAGCGTGCAGTCGGTGGTGGCGAAGTCGTGAGCGGTCGTGCAGGGGTCGGGACTCTTCGGCTGAGACTTAGTGTCGACAGCGGCGCCCTGCGCAACCGCCAGCATCGATGCGCAGATGAGAACCGCAGTCGCGATGAAGGTTGCAGTCCATGCAGAAGCAGAGCCCGCGGCCCCTCTGAAGCCGGGGCAGCGAAGAAGGATAGAACAATTTCGTTTCATGATTGGTTCCTCCGGTAAATGAATGTGCTCAAGAAAAATGGGACAACTGTCTTTCCACCTGGAACCGGAATCAGGATGCTCACCATTTCCCAAGCGGATGAAGAACTCCAGTTGTGCTGAACTGATTTGTAATTTATACGAAATGCTGTCTTGTATACAATACAATAATTAGATGAAACATAATTCATCTCTGCGGTCTGAATGATGCCGTTGGCTCTAAGTCTGCAATATTGACCGCAGGATAAAAGGATCTTCGTCCATGCTCGCTAAGGAGAAATCGATGAAAGTGCACAGCCGGTTATCGGAAGTGCGAAGCGCGCGCGGCCTCTCGGCGGCCGGGCTGGCAACGGCAATCGGAATCAGTCGACAAACCATCTATGCGATTGAGTCCGGCGAATATTCGCCCAATACTGCCGTTGCGCTAAAGCTGGCTAAGACGCTGGGTGTAGCAGTAGAGGAGCTCTTTCAATTGGAAGCGCAGGCCGCGTCTCCTTTGACGGAAAAGGCGGAACTGTTGACTGAGGGCCACGCTGCATCGCCCGGCATGCCGGTGCGACTTTGCCGCGTGGATGGCCGATTAATGGCAACCTTCCCGGAATTAGGCACATGGAGTCTGCCTTTCGCTGACGCTGTAATTGCCGGTGCTACCGGCAAGTCAACACGCGAATCCAAAGCCACGGTCGAATTGCTGGGAGGCACACAGGATTTCGAGAATCGCCTGCTTATGTCCGGTTGCGATCCCGGTATCTCCATCCTCTCGCGTCATCTGGAACAACAGAGCATCGAGCTTGTCGTCGCGCACGGAAACAGCACCAGGGCCCTGACCCTGCTCAAACAGGGAAGCATCCACGTTGCCGGATGTCATATACGCGACGAACAAACGGACGAATCCAATTTAGCTGCGATTGAACGTATGTTCCGTAAACAAGACATTGCAGTCGTCGCTCTTGCGCTCTGGGAGGAGGGTCTCGTCGTTTCGAGAGGCAATCCTAAACATATCCGCTCGATCGCCGACCTGGAGCGAGCGGATGTGCGCATTGTGAATCGGGATCGTGGTGCGGGAAGCCGCCTGCTCCTGGATTCGCAGTTGCGCAGCCGTGGCATTGCAAACACAAATCTGAGGGGATACGAAAACATCGCGACCGGCCACCTGTCCGCGGCGCGTCATGTCCTGGCTGGTGAAGCCGACTGCTGCATCGCGGTATCTTCCGCGGCACGGGTGTCAGGCTTGGGATTCATCCCGTTGGTCAGCGAGCGCTATGATCTCGTTGTTCACCGGCGCCATCTCCATCTGCCGCAAGTGCAGGCACTATTCAATACGCTCTCGCTTGCCGCATACAGAAATGAGTTGGAGCGTCTGGGTGGTTACGACACGTCTGTCGCCGGTCGTCGCCTGATTTAACTCACGCAAGACCACAATGCCGTTCTCGGTGTGAGAGTCGTAATCTCTATACGCCGATCAACACATGAGGAGCCTTGATGATTGCGCTCACCTGATCGCCCGCCTGCAATTTGAGCGCATGTACACTCTCCTTGGTAATCGACGAGACAATGGTAGTTCCTCCCGTCAGCCGAATTACCACCTCGCTGCTCACGGCTCCATCCACCACATTTGTCACTTCGCCTGGCAGGACGTTCCGAGCGCTCAACTTGGCGACACCCAGGTTCTTTCCCACAATCACATCCGAAGCCTTGATAATTGCAAAGGCCGGCTTCCCTTCTGCCAGTTCCAATGAGTCTACGCTGGGGTTGGTAATGATCGAGACAATGTGTTCCCCACCCGGCAGGATAATCGTGACCTCTGCGTTCACAGCTCCCTTGGTAACGTCACGCACGTTGCCCGCAAACACATTCCGAGCGCTGATTCTCATCGTTCTCCTCTGGCCAGTTACTGATCGCCGCGGCCCGCGATTAATTGTGGCTGCTGAAGTCAACGGTAGCACACACTCTGCAACCGCGCAGGAGCGGTCTGCTCACTCTCCATCTGTCTTTCCCGATTCGAAGCGGTCGTCGGCCACAACTGCAGCGGCTGTTTTATTGACGTACCAGCCTGCGCGTGCCTGCTCGAAGCTATCGAATGCCGGCACGTAGGGCTTGATGTCGAGCAGCGGAGTTCCATCCAGCATATCCACATCCGCGATAAGCAATCGATTCTGTTCCACACTGAGGAGGCGAACGGCCGACATGCCGATATGATTCGGCCGCGCTGGGGAACGCGTGGCAAAAACGCCGCGCTCGGCCGTGTCCATGTAGGGAACCACAACGAGCTTCACGGGCGACGCGCGATCCAGCAGATAGATCAGCCAGATCCGCTCAAATTCCGCCAAATCCCTGAGGCCTGGGACAAATCTTGGAAACACCTCGACGAAACCTTCAACGTTGGCGCCCGATACACCCTGAATTGGTGCACCTTCAGCATGTTTGAACGGCGAATGAATGACTCCGATCGGTGACATTCTGAAGTCCGTAATGAGAGAATTCGACTCGTCTTGGTACATGGTCTCTCGTTCCAGTGGCGTAAGTTGTATTTACCTCAAAGATAATTCAGCGACTAGGTTGCGATTGCAGCACAATCCAAATGTTGGAAAAATCCTTCATCCGGCCGTTGCGAATATTGCGGTGCCAAGTCGAAGAAGTGCGTTAGCTGGGCAAAGAAGTCTCTGACCTAAGAGGTCTTGCCGCCACATGTTAGGTCATAACCTTGAAAATCGGGCTACGGCGTCAGCTCGCCTTCGGGTGAACTCTCGGAGACCGATGATACCAGTGATACCAAATTCTTGCGGAATCATGTCCATCGATGAGAAAATTAGGAAAGAAGGGCGCACCAGAGAATTCTGGCAAGTCCCTGATGCGGCGACGTTTTGCGGCTAAATCCAACAAAGAGAATGGCATAGTGGCCACTTGGGAACGAGGCTTCGAATCCCTCCACCCCGACCATTCATTATCCGCGTTTACCGGTTCGCATGCTTCTTACGAGCATCGAAAGCGAGGGGCTCCAGTTTGGGATTTTGGAGCGCTTTCAACTCTGCTGGGCGGTCTGAAATTCGTGGACCGCGCCCAAATGGCATCGAGGTATGGACTGACGCGTCCCGATCTGCTAACTGCATTCACCAGAAACCTCAACAACGTGCGGGACATTTGTGCCCATCACGGAAGGCTTTGGAATCGTTCCCCTGCAGACCGGCTTGCACTGTCGAGACCAGGCGAGGCTGCCCTATTGGAACATCTCTGCGGAGACGTTGATGCGCAGTCTCGAATCTACGCAACAGCTGTGTTCCTCCAACATCTACTGCGGACGATCAATCCGGCTAGCAGTTGGGGTTCGCTTGAGAGCATACTTGAAGTTCTCTCCGGCCGGCGATCACTCTCCGTCACGCTGGATTTTCCAGCGATTGGGAAAAGCTCAACCTTTGGCAATGAAGTAAGGTGACCGAAAAATCGGACGATCCCGCTTGAGGCGCTTCCGTAGATCCGGGCGTGAGTGACAAGAATGTCCCGGTGGCCTTTCGGACTCACCCAAGAATTCACCCAATATTGAGACGGCTTACACGTAAATACAGGTGCTTAGGCGGTATTCCGTGTGCGGTTAAGTCGTTGAAATTAAGGGTAAGATGCAGATTGACACGGAAGAGGTCGTTGGTTTGCGACGATGAAGCAATTTCACATCAACGATGAGATGGGCGCTTCAGCTAAGCCCAAGGACTTTCAATCAGTCTGGACCATCGCATACTGGAGCATTTCCAGTCTCGGCAATTGCCCGCACTTCTCCTCAAAGAGGCCTTCCGTAGATTCAGGCCGGAGGAGGCGAATTGCCGTCTCAATTTGGTGTCCATATTTGGTGTCCATGTTCGCAAAAAGTGACTAAAGATGGGAAATTTGGCGTGAGGCGGGAGAAACACGCCATCGTAAAGATTGCTGCTAACCCATTTATTTGAAACGATTTTGCTGCTTTTATGAGGATTTTGGATTTTTTCGGAAAATACTTTGCTAG
>Ga0302320_10003154_pt1 | contig 38471 bp, 27 predicted proteins | sample Bog_T0_3_FD_202130 | JGI IMG/M metagenome (GOLD analysis project Ga0302320, IMG submission 202130) | Peat permafrost microbial communities from Stordalen Mire near Abisko, Sweden - Bog_T0_3 | ecosystem: Environmental > Terrestrial > Soil > Wetlands > Peat | place: Sweden: Abisko, Stordalen Mire... | reverse complement strand
TCAAACGCCGCCTGCCCAATCGCAGGTATCCCAATCTCCCACTCCGGCATCGGCAGTTCCGGCATCGGCTTTGCCGTGAACAGTTTCTTGCACTGCTTAGCCGTCCACCGCGCCCACGACTTCGACTTCTTCCGCCGTGCGCTGTCCGTCGAGATACCCGTCCCTGCATACATCTGCCGGTAGAGCTTCGAAAGAAACATGAACGCGATCCTCGAGGTGATATTCGGGCAGCAAGCCGACCGTTCCCAGATAGCACTCCATTTATAGAACCGGTCCCACACCTTCTGTGTCCGCTCCCTTATCTCGTCCGAGCTCATCGTCGGGTGCGGCGTAAACATCTTCGGCCGCACCTCCGTCGGAATCATCCAGTACCGCGTAATCGGCACATCCCCCACCATCGTCGGATTCAGCGACTGCTCCTTCTCCCAGCGCACAAAATCCACCGTCCCAGGAAACGGCGTCATCATCACAAACTGCGCAAACGTCACCCCCGCCTTCAGCGCCATCTCCACCGTTGCGTCAAATGTCGCCGGCCTGTCCGTAGGCAGCCCGAAGATAAACGAACCCAGCACGTGCACCCCGTGCTTCTTGAACGTCTGCAGTTGCTTCGCCAGCGCCTCGCCGGAATAATTCCAGTCCTTGAATACCGCCTTCAATCCCTCCGGAGTCACCGCCTCCACCCCCACCAGCGCGCCCTTGATGTTGGCCCTCCGCATCGCGTCCAGGTAGTCGCCGTCTTCGCCCGCTTCCATCGTCATCTGCGTAAAAAACACCATGTCCTTGGGCAGTTTTGCCAGCTCTTCCATCAGTTGCAGGCGCTCGTTGCGAATCGTCGTCAGTTCCTCCAGCTTGGCCGTGTTCCCCTGCTCCCGCGCCAGTCGCAAATCGGTGAACGTCACCGGGTAGAAATTATCGTCCGCCAGCGCGATAAAGCGGAACCCCAGCCGCCGCAACGCCACAATCTCGTCCACCACACTTTGAAACTTCCGCTGCCGCGGCTTCTGCCCATCGGTCCGCCACACGCTGCAAAATGAGCAATGCTTCGGGCATCCGCGAATCGTTTGAACCGACGCCCACATATATTTCTCGGGATTCATCAGGTCCCATCGCGCCGCCAGAAACTGGCTACCCTCAATCCGCCCGCCTTCGTAAATCCTCTCCGGCTTGCCCGCCAGGCAATCCATCACCACCTTGCCCCACGCTATGTCCCCGTCGCCCTTCACCACCGCGTGCGCTTCTCCGCGCTCCAGCGCCTCTTCGGGAAACAGGGTCGCGTGAATCCCTCCATACACCACCCATGCGCCCCGGCTCCGCGCCATCCTCCCCACCGCATACCCGCGCAGCGCATTGCCCGTGTGCACGCTGATCCCCACTATGTCCCCCGCCTGTATCGTCTCCGGAACAACTTGTTCCAGTGACTCGTCCACCAGAATCGGATCTCCCGCTCCCCGCGGCGTAGCTGCCGCCAGCACAAATAGCCATCGCGGTGTGATAACCGCCGTGCCAAATGAATTGTCGCTTGGATTGATGAGATGAACGCTCAACGATTCTGCCTCTTCCTCGTGCGAGTAGTGGCCTCACAGCAATTTAGGGGTTTGCCGTAACGCGGGTGATGTACTTCAGTGGCCTGCCCTCAGAAAGAAGTCACCCTGCTGAACCAGGGCTGAAGCACGCCGACCATGAAGGATTTTCTAGTAGGGCCTTGGAGATGGAGTCGGTCGGTTGCGGCCGGTTTCCTCCGCATTTCAGGCAATGTCAGAATCTACCCACCGAACAGTCCTGTCAATTTTAGGGGTTCTTCACCAACAAAAATGGCCAATACTGACCACTTCTTGCCTGCCGGCCCCAGATTTCACCGATCTTCATATAAATATATACCCTGCTCCGGACGCCAGCATTGGGGCGCCTCCGGGGAACCCTATCGACCGCGCGTCTTTGCCTGTGCGCCGGGGCGGGAAAACACGATCCTCCACCGGTCGCTTCTGCCCATAGTAGCGCCGGTCTCCAGACCGGCTGTCCCGTGGGCCTCCCGGCCCGCGCCACCCTGAGATTAACGAGGAGGCCGTCATCTGAGCGGAGTAGGTCGCGCTCTTTGCGACCTGCGCGGTCGAAGGATCTGCGGTTGCCCTTGCTTTTGTACCTTGAATTGAATCCAGGCAAAACAAGGCGTCTTTTCCCGCTGTCAACCCCCTCCCCTCCGTACCCCCTCCCTTTCCCCCATGTTTTCAATCGTTTCCGCCCACATCCCGTTTGCGAGTTATTCCTCTCCAATCGCTATTCTGGTATTGCGCATCGAACACCGGCAAAGCGCACCGGAAGAGGCTCACCACCCTCAGCAGCACCGCTTCCATTCAAGAGAACCCGTAACTCCTTGGTGGAGAGGTATCTGCAGGTCATCTCCCGCAGAATCAGATAGTTACGGCCAAGAAAATCTCCTATGTCACTGAAAACAAACGACGTTTTTGCAGGGATGGGAGGGGGGGGGGCACCCCCCCCCGGAGAACCGCTATAGAACCGATGGGTATATGGCCGCGCACCGGGAGCCCATGTCCCGCCTTTGGGACATGGGAAATCCAAGCCTTCACTCGCCGCCCTTGATTCCGCCATGGCCGCAACAGACACAGCATTAACTCGGATTCCAGCCCGGCACCACCAGATGTTTCTCGCGGAACAGTTTCACGCAGACCCGGACTACCTCCGGATCCAGCAGGGTGCCGGCATCTTTTTCAATCTTTTCTAAAACGGTTTCCAGAGCCATGCCCGGCCGATACGGTCGATGGCAGGTCATCGCTTCCACAATGTCCGCCACTGCCAGAATCCTGGCCTCCGGCAGTATCGCATCCCCCTTCAGGCCCCTCGGATAGCCCGAGCCATCGAGCCGCTCGTGATGCTGGCGCACCGCTTCGGCAACCGGCCACGTGAAAGGAATTTTCCTCAGTATGGAGTAGCCGGTCTCCGGGTGCTCGCGTATCAGGGTCCACTCTCCCGAGGACAATTGCGTCGGCTTGGTCAGGATCTCGGCAGGTATCGAAATCTTCCCGATATCGTGAACCATGGCCGCCATCCGCAATCCCTGCAAGCGTCCATCATTCCAACCCATTTCACTGCCAATGGCCACCGCGATCTCCGCCACTCTGCTCTCGTGACCCGCGGTATAGGGGTCGCGCATCTCCATTGCCGTCACGATTGCGCCCACAGAAGCGGTCAATGCCTCCGTCAGTTGCTTCTGCGTCTCTTCGAGTTGGTATCGCTCGGCAATAAGATTCTGCGTCTGTTCGAGCGCAAGGATGCCCCGGACAACCTGCTCGGAAAGGTGTTGAAATACTTCGATCGGCGCGGTTTCAAATGCGTTGGAACTCTTGGCGTACACCACCAGCGCGCCCTTCCAGCTACCTTTGATCACCAGTGGAATGGAGGCCGAGGATCGAATCCCGAACTGCCTCGCTCGCTCGCGCCACGCATCGAAGGCCGGCGCTGTACTGGTGTCATTCGCAAGCTGCACCGTTCCGGTGCGAACGCAGATACCCGTCGGGCCTCGACCCGACGGCTCATCCTCTGACCAGCTCAGATCCAGTCCATCCAGATAGCCTGCGGCACTCCCGGCCGATGCCGCGATACGGATCGTCTTTTCCGGGCCCTCGTCGGCAATGCCTATCCAGGCAACCACATAGGCCGATTGGTTGGTAATCGCCTCGCAAATGGTCTGCAGCAAACTCGCCGCGGTATGAGCCCGCCCCAGCGCCAGGGACGCAATCGAAAAGGCTGACAATGCCCAGTTCTGCGCCGAAAGCAGATGTTCTCTTTGCAGCCGATTGCTGATATCGCGGAACTCAACGACCTCCATCTCTCGGCCGTCAAACGTCAGAGAATCCGACGACCAGATCTGAACCGGAACCAAACGGCCATCTTTGCGCAGAATGTGAAACCCCGTGTGTATGTCCGCGTGGTGCGACTCCCTGCTCTGTTCATCCTTGGCCCGTTCCCGTTCGTTTTCGGGATGGAGCCCGGTGAAATGCGTCCCGATGAGTTCCTCGCGGGAATATCCCATCAGCGCTTCAAATGAGGGATTCACGTCCACCAGATTGCCTGTGACGGTGTCCAGCACCATCTTGCCGTCCTGGGCATAGTGCCAGCTCAGTTCGTACAGGCTCCGCGGCTCGTTTGCATTCGGAAAGCTTGTCATCGCCGCAGTTCTCCTGTAGCGGCTGAACCCTGGTCGTGCCTTATTTACCCTCCATGAACTTTCACTAAAGGGCACTGTGACAGTTGATTACCCCGAAACAACTACTGTCAAGTCAATTTCATGCGTCATAATTCTCCTGACAGTCAAAAACCTGTGCAACCGGGCTCCATTACTGCCCCACCCGGCTGCACTCCTCCACTGGAATTCGCACCTGCTCCACAATCTCTAGGCCGAACCCTTCCAGTGCCGGAATGTGCATCGGTGTGTTCGACAGCAGACGAATCCGCTGGATGCCAAGGTCCGACAAAATCTGCCCGCCCAGCCCGATGGCCCGCAGAATCCGCCCGCTCCGCGCCTGCGATCCTTCCCGGGCCCGCACCTCCTGGTGCAGTATCAGCCGCCCGGTCTCCGAACCCGCATCGGCCGCCGGAGACACCGTTCCTCCCGGACCGAATGCCTCAGCCGGCGTGCGGTCGATCTCGAATCCACGCGAAGTGTTGTGCAGGTAAAGCACCACCCCGCAACCTTCTTCGGCAATCATCCGCATCGACTGGTCGAGAATCTCATGGCAGCGGCAGTCGGCGCCAAACACATCCCCCGCCGTGCACCGCGTGTGTACCCGCACCATCACCGGATGAGCGCAGGGCGCGCGCAACCCCGGCTCGCCGGCCAGATTGATCTCCGCCAGGCTTCCTCCCGCCGGTCCCGCGTTGAAGGCCGGGCAGTCTGCGCACAAATCGCCGCGCACCAGAGCGATGTGGCTCTCCCCGCCGTTCACCTCGCTCTCGTAAGCGATCATCCGGAACTCCCCGTGACGCGTCTGAATCCGGCTCTCGCCCGCACGCACAATGTACCGCTCGTGCCGCAGCCGGTACCGGATCAGCTCCGCCACCGTGAGAATCGTCAATCCATGCTCTCTACAAAATGGAATCAGGTCCGGTATCCGCGCCATCTCTCCGTCGTCGCGCATGATCTCGCAGATCACCCCCGACGGATTCAGCCCCGCCAGCCGCGCCAGGTCAACCGAGGCCTCTGTCTGCCCAGCCCTCACCAGCACCCCGCCCTTCCGCGCCCGCAGCGGAAAAACGTGTCCCGGCCGCGCCAGGTCGGAGAATGTCGCCTTCGCATCGATCGCCGTCCGGATCGTGTGCGCCCGGTCCGCCGCCGATATCCCCGTCGTAACTCCTTCCCGAGCCTCAATCGTCTCCGTAAACGCCGTCCCAAACCGCGACGAATTCTGCTGCGTCATCGGAAACAGCCGCAGATAATCCGCCCGCTCCTCGGTCAGCGTCAGGCAAATCAGCCCTCGCCCGTACCGCGCCATGAAATTGATCGCTTCGGGAGTAACGTGCTCCGCCGCCAGCGTCAGGTCACCCTCGTTCTCCCGGTCCTCATCGTCCACCACCACCACCATCCGTCCGGCGCGAATCTCCTCAAGCGCGCCCGGCACGTCGGTAAATGGAGCTTCGAAGCTGCGTTGAACTTGTGGCATGACTGCGCTTCTATTCTCGCCCATGCGAGGCGATATCGGCAAAAACTCGCGCGGGGCGGCCCAAGTGTCTGCAAATGTTCAAGAAGACAGTTCCGAATAACGCCGTGCCTTCTGCTGCATCTACGCCTGCGCGGGCGGGGCTATGATTGAGACCGAAGTGGGACAATTAGCATCGAATTGGCGGGAGAAAAAATGCAGAAACGTAAATTGGGAAACAGCAATCTTGAAGTTTCAGCACTGGGGCTCGGGTGCATGGGCATGAGCTTTTCTTACGCGCCTCCGTTCCCTGAAAAGAGAGAGATGATCGCTCTGATTCGCGGGGCGGTCGATCGCGGCATTACGTTTTTCGACACGGCGGAGGTTTACGGACCCTACACAAACGAGGAACTGGTCGGCGAGGCGCTGGCTCCGGTGCGCGATCAGGTGGTGATCGCGACCAAGTTCGGGTTCAACCTCAATCCCGATGGAAGCCCGGGGTGGCAAGGGCTGAATAGCCGGCCCGAACATATCGAGACCGTGGTAGAGGCCTCGCTCAAGCGCCTGAGAACCGATGTGATCGATCTCTACTATCAGCATCGCGTCGATCCCGCGGTGCCGATTGAAGATGTGGCTGGAGCGGTGAAGGACCTCATCGCCGCCGGCAAGGTGAAGCACTTTGGACTTTCTGAAGCCGGGGTGCAGACCATTCACCGCGCCCATGCCGTGCAGCCTGTGATTGCGCTCCAGAGCGAGTACTCGCTGTGGTGGCGGAAGCCTGAAGCGGAGGTGATTCCCGCGCTCGAGGAGCTGGGCATTGGGCTGGTTCCCTATAGCCCCTTGGGCAAGGGCTTTTTGACCGGCAAGATGGATGAGAGCACGGAGCTGGCCAAGAGCGATTTCCGGAGCACGCTGCCGCGATTTACGCCCCAGGCACGCAAGGCTAACCAGGCGGTTGTTGACCTGCTGGCCGGCATCGGCAAGAAAAAGGGAGCGATACCGGCTCAGATTGCGCTGGCGTGGCTCCTGGCGCAGAAGCCGTGGATCGTTCCGATTCCGGGGACGACCAAGCTCTCGCGGCTGGAGGAGAACCTGGGCTCCGTTGCCGTGGAGCTCTCAGCGGAGGATCTCAGCGAAATTGACTCCGCTGCCGCGAAGATCAGCTACGAAGGCGACCGGTATCCTGAACACCTGGAGAAGATGACGGGGCTGTGATAGACCGAGCAGGCCGCGCGAAAGATTGCAGACAGCAGATGCGCCGGCCTCAAACAGCAAAAGCGCCGCCCGAAGGCGGCGCTTTTGGTCGTCTGGCGAAGATCAATCCTACAACGTCGATTCAATCTCAAATCCCCAAGCTTCGAGTAGAGCCTCAGGGATATACTTGGAATTCTTGTTGCGGCGAGCCCACTCGCGCAGGCGGGTCGACCGGATGTACTGATCCGGCGGCAGCTTGAATTCCTTCACGATCTGCTCGAAAGAGGTGACGGTAGGCACGACAGGCCCAATGGGCTCCGGCTTGCCCCAATTCGGATTTCCACGACGCTTTGCCATTGATTAGGTGTCCTTAGAGAAGGGTGACTTTCTTCAACATCCTCTGACACCAGCCTTGGGGGGGGTGCGTGGTGTCGGAAGGTTACTGCAGCTTCTATTTTAAGGATTTTTTCTTCAAAAATCAATAGCAAAATGCACCCCCAGCGCATCAAAAATCGACCCCACTCCAAATCCAAGTACGTTCTTATATTATTGATTGTACAATAACTTAATTAGCAATTCTCGATCAATTTTATGCTTCCCCTCACTTTGTGTGGATAAGAGTGGCGAAATTCCGCCCATCGGTGGGATGATTACTCTTATGACAACATTCTACCGGCGCCTGCTCTGGTTCTTGAGCCGCCTCAGGGCCATGACACGGCCGTTAAGTGGCTTTTTCCTCAATAAGAAGCCATCTTTTGCGACTCCAGAAACGCCGCGCCGCAACCGCGCAACCGCGCTTCTCGCGGCACTGATCTTCCTCGCCGCCCTCCAGCAGTGCCGCGCCGGCGAGTTGACCATCAGCCGCGACGCTCTCCAGCGGACATTGAAACAACAACTCTTTAGCGCCTCTAACGGTCGCTATTACCTCAAAGGCAACCCGCAGTCTGCCTGTTTCATCTCCGCCGAGGACCCCAAACTCTCCTTCGAGCAGGACCGGATCGTCGTCCGCATGGTGACTCACGCCCGCCTCGGCCACCAGGTCGCCGGCGCATGCATCGGCGTCAACCTCGCCTTCCCCGCCCAGGTCTCCCTTGCGCCCGATGCCGAGGGAGAAACCATCGGCTTTCGCGATGCCCGCCTCGACAAGGTCTCCGACCAGAAAGAAATCAACTTCGTCCTGTCTCCCTTCCTCCGCCGCCAGGTTCCCTCCGGCATGAAAGTCAACGCCGCCGAACTGATCCGCGGCGCCCTCGCCGGCTCAACCGTATCCTCCGGTTACAAAGTGTCGCTCGAACGGCTCAAAATCCACTCCATCGTCATCCAGGGTGACGCCCTGGTCGTGGACGTGGACGGAGACCTCAGCATCAAATAAGGCGATTCATCCCCAGGCAGTTCATTCCCGGCACCACGCATCGAAGACACCGCCCCTCACCGCGGCCGCCATCGCTTCGATATCCGGCGAAAGAACCCGGTCCTCCTCCAGCCGCGAAACCACGCTGCGCACCGCATCGTACGCGCGTCCGACCTCCAGGCTGGGCTTGAGCGGTAGCCGGCACTCGAGTCCCTGCGCCGCGCACATCAGTTCGATCGCCACCACCCGCTCCACATTTTCCACCACCTGCCGCAGCTTGAGCGCCCCCGTCATCCCCATCGATACGTGATCCTCCTTGCCCCCGCTGGTTGGAATGCTCCCCGTCGAAGACGGATGCGACAGCACCTGGCACTCGTTTATCAGCGCCGCGGTCACAATCTGCGCCATCATGAAACCTGACTGCAGACCCGCGTCCGGTGCGAGAAACGGCGGCAACCCCTCGTTGATGTCCGGATTCAGCAGCCGGTCGATCCGCCGCTCCGTAATCCCCGCCAGGTCGGTCAACGCGATTGCCGCATAGTCCAGAACGTATGCCAGTGGCGCGCCATGAAAATTCCCGCCCGAAAGCACCTCTCCGCGGTCTTCCCTTTTGGAGGAGCTCACCGGAAACACCAGCGGATTATCCGTAGCCGATCCCGACTCGATCTCCAGAATGCCGGCCGCGTGCTCCAGCACATCCCGCACCGCACCGTGAACCTGCGGCATACAGCGCAGGCAATACGCGTCCTGCACCCGCGAATCGTGCTCCCGATGCGACTCCCGAATCTCAGACCCCGCCAGCAGGCGCTCCAGGTGCGCCGCCGCTGCCAACTGTCCCGCATGAGGCCGCGCCTGGTGGATGCGCGCGTCAAACGCCGTTGGCGTGCCCATCAGCGCCTCCAGTGACATGGCCCCGCCCAGGTCGGCCAGCCGCGCCAGCCTGCGCGCGCGCGCCACCGCCAATCCCCCCACCGCCGTCATCGCCTGCGTCCCGTTCAGCAGCGCCAGCCCCTCCTTGGCCGCCAGCGCCAACGGCTCCAATCCCGCTCGCCGCAGCGCTTCCCCGCCTCCCAGCCGCTCGCCCTTTAGACACGCCTCGCCCTCCCCGATCACCACCAGCGCCAGGTGAGCCAGCGGCGCAAGATCCCCGCTCGCCCCCACCGAGCCTTTTTCCGGTATCACCGGCGTCACTCCCGCGTTGAGCAGCCCCGCCAGCAGCTCAATCACCGCCGGCCTGCATCCGCTCAGCCCCTTGGCCAGCACATTGGCCCGCAACAGCACCATCGCCCGCGCTTCCGCCTCTGAAAGCGGCTGCCCCACCCCGCCCGCATGGCTGCGCACCAGGTTGATCTGCAACTGCGCCAGGCTCTCCGCCGCAATGTGAATGTCGGCCAGCTTCCCAAACCCCGTATTCACACCGTAGACCGTCCGCCCCGCCGCCAGAATCTGCTCAATCGACTCGCGGCTGGCCGCGGCCCGCGCCAAAGCCGCCTCGGCAACCTCCACCGGCCGTCCCGCCAGAGAAACTGCTTCAATTTCGGCCAGCGTCAATGGCTGGCCATCCAAAACCAGAGTTTTCATCTCGCCCATGCTAGACCCGCCGGCAAATCCCAGTCCAGCCCGCACCATCCCCAAAGTGTTATCGTTTCAATCGGCATGAGTTTTGCCGCGTTCCACTCCCCAATCCACAAAAGGAAGACTCCATCGCCATGACACTCACCAGAAGAGACTTCACCCGGCTCGGCGCTCTCGGCTTCGCCGCGCGCTATGTCCCCGCGATCAACGCCCAGGCCCCTGAACGCAAAACCGGTTACGCCGTCATCGGCCTCGGCCGCATCGCCGGCCACTTCATGCCCGGCGTCCTCAATACCTCCAACTCCAGCATCACCGGCCTGGTCAGCGGCCATCGCGACAAGGCAAACAAGATCGCGGCGCAATACGGCGTGCCTCAACACTCCATCTACAACTACGAAAACTTCGACGACATCGCGCACAATCCCAATATCGACGCCGTCTACGTTGCGCTTCCAAACTCGATGCACGCCGAATACACCATCCGCGCCGCCAAGGCCCGTAAGCACGTCCTCTGCGAAAAGCCCATGAGCACCACCGTCGCCGACGCTGCGGCCATGATCGCCGCTTGCAAGGCAGCCAACGTCAAACTGATGATCGCCTACCGCTGCCATTACGAGCCCACCAACCTCAAAGCCGTCCAGCTCATTACTGACGGCGCCATCGGCCAGGTTCAGGCCATCGAAAGCTCTTTCGGATTCAACATCGGCCTCGGAGAGTGGCGTCTCAACAAGAAGCTCGCCGGCGGCGGCCCGGTCTTCGACGTCGGCATCTATTCCCTCAACGCCTGCCGCTACCTCACCCGCGAGGAACCCGTGCAGATCGCAGCCTTCTCTTCCGTCACCGACCGCGACGGCCGCTTCGATCAGGTCGAAGAGAATGTCTCCTGGACCATGCGCTTTCCCTCCGGCGTCGTCGCCAGTTGCGCCACCACCTACGGCGCAGGCATGCCCGGCTACTTCAAGGTGTATGGCTCCAAGGGCTGGCTCCAGGTCGATCAGGCATTTGTGTACGAAGGCCTGCGCCTGCGCGGCGAATTTCAGGGCACCAAACTCGATGAATTGAATCCGGCCCGCGATCCCTCCCACTTCACCGCCGAGGCCGCCCATTTTTCGCGCAACATTCAAAATGGAGAACAGCCCAGAACTCCCGGCGAAGAAGGCCTGCGCGACATGCGCTACATCACCGAAATCTACCGCTCCGCCGGCATCCCGATCTAGCCTCCTGTCTCCAGGAAACACGACAAATACCCTCAGCGTGCCGTGAACTACGCGGCGTCAATTCTCCCGGCAGGGAGAACACGAAAATAGCCCAGGGTGAAACCCTGGGTTCACATTCCGGGCCTCACATTCGCCCCGTAGGGGCAGTGTGAAGTGAGGAGCTCGGAATTGCACATCGGGTTTTCTGTAGACCCTCGCGAATGCAAGGCCATTAACCGCCAATCCCTTGTACTCCGCAATGATAAAATCTCCCTTTTGGAGAGCTTATGCCAGAAGCCACATGTGATATCGGCCTCATCGGCGTTGCCGTCATGGGACAGAACCTCGTCCTCAACATGAACGACCACGGCTTTAGAGTTGCTGTCTTCAACCGCACCGTCTCTAAAGTGGACGACTTCCTGGCCAACGAAGCCAAGGGCACCAATGTAGTTGGCGCCCACTCCGTCGAGGAGCTTACCGGTCTGCTCAAGCGCCCCCGCCGCGTCATGCTCATGATCAAGGCCGGCGACACTGTCGATCAGATGATCGACCACCTGCTGCCCCATCTTGAGCCCGGCGACATCGTCATCGACGGCGGCAACTCCCTGTTCACCGATTCCAACCGCCGCACCAAATCGCTTGCGGAAAAAGGCATCCTCTTCGTCGGCACCGGCGTCTCCGGCGGCGAAGAAGGCGCGCGTAACGGCCCCTCCATCATGCCCGGCGGCAATCCCGCGGCTTGGCCCCACGTCAAGCCCATCTTCCAGTCCATCGCCGCCAAGGTCGAAGATGGAACCCCGTGCTGCGATTTGGTCGGCGAAGACGGCGCAGGCCACTTTGTCAAAATGGTGCATAACGGCATCGAGTACGGCGACATGCAGCTGATCTGCGAGGCCTACGACCTGTTGCAGCACGGCCTCGGCCTCACCCCCGACGAGCTTCACGAAGTCTTTGCCCAGTGGAACAAGGGCGAGCTCGACAGCTACCTGATCGAAATCTCCAGCCGGATCTTCGCCAAGAAAGACGAAGACGGCTCCCCGCTCGTCGACAAAATTCTGGATGCGGCCGGGCAGAAAGGCACCGGCAAATGGACCGTGATCAGCTCGCTCGACACCGGCCAGCCCGTCACCCTCATCGGCGAATCGGTCTTCGCGCGCTGTCTCTCGGCATTGAAAGACGAACGCGTCTCCGCGTCAAGGATTCTGCGCGGGCCCAGATCGAAAGCCAAAGTCGGCGATCGCGCCAAATTCATTGAAGACGTGCGCCGCGCCCTGTACTGCTCCAAAATCGTCTCCTACGCCCAGGGCTACATGCTCCTCCGCGCCGCGGCCAAAGAAAACAACTGGAACCTCAACATGGGCGGCATCGCCCTCATGTGGCGCGGCGGATGCATCATCCGCAGCCAGTTCCTCGGCCAGATCAAGACCGCTTACGAAAAGAAGCCGCGCCTCCAGAATCTGCTTCTCGACAAATTCTTCGCGCGCGCCGTCAACAAGTACCAGTCATCGTGGCGCAAAGCGCTCGTTCATGCCGTCAAGCTGGGCGTGCCCACCCCGGCCTTCTCCACAGCCCTCGCATTCTTCGACGGCTACCGCGCCGAGCGCCTCCCAGCCAACCTGCTCCAGGCCCAGCGCGATTTCTTCGGAGCCCATACTTACGAGCGCCTCGACCAGCCCCGAGGCCAGTTCTTCCACACCAACTGGACCGGCCACGGCGGCCGAGTCTCCTCCTCCACCTACAGCGTCTAAGTCATCAAATACTCGAGAAAACTGGGTGCCCCAGGTCCCGCCTTTGGGACCTGGGAACCTCAAACTCCAGGGTTGCGTTGCCTTTTAGCGATATTCCTAAACTCATAAAAGAGACTTGGTTCAACGATTTTCATTCTTGGTTGACGCTGAGCTCAATCTGAGCAACCTTCCCTTGCGAATCCAAATCTATGTCCAGAATGTTGCCATTGATCCAATAAATCTGAATATGTTTCCCTACCAGCGGCGCCTGTCCATATAGCCGTCTAATCGTTTGTAACGAATCTCCGAGTGTTAATCCAAGGCCCGTCTTTACGGACTTATCTATTGATCCAGTTCCTTGGACGGCAACACTTAAGACGCCACTCGAATGCTCTGATTGCATGCCAGGCTTCTGATAGTAACCCTCAACAACTTTCACAACAAGTAGGCCACGAGCAAAATCGTACTCTCGTTCGCCAGCACGCCAGGCGAATTCACTATTTGGGATGTCAACGACCCGCATAGGAACCCCAAGGATTCGTTTGACTTTTCCCAGAGGCGCACCTATTTGGACTCCAGCCAGCGACAACTCTGCTCTCTTCGGTTGAGCTGTGCACACTACCGGCGCAATCAGAATTGTCAATATCAGGATGGACTTGCGCAAATTCCCTCCATTTCTCTCAGCATGCAGATTCGATGAAGGGCCCGCGCCGATTTGCGCGAACAAACCAACAATAGTCCGCAGTCTATTCCCTATTCCCTATTGCCTCGTTCCCTCGTTCCCTTGTTCCCTATTCCCTGCTCTATCTCAGCCTCTCCACCGGCGCCGGATCCATATCCGCGTAATCCTGATTCTCCCCGCCCATGCCCCAGCAGAAGCTATAAGCCCGCGTTCCCACCCCGGAATGAATCGACCACCCCGGCGAAATCACAACCCCCTTGTCCCCCAGCACAATGTGCCGCGTCTCCGCCGGCGGTCCCATCAGATGAAACACCCGCGCCCCGGCATCCAGATTGAAGTACATATAAATCTCCGACCGCCGCATGTGCGTGTGCGGGGGCATCGTATTCCAGTTGCTCCCCGCCGCCAAGTGCGTCACCCCCATCACCAGTTGGCAACTCCGCGCGCCCTCCAGATGAATGTACTTGCACACCGTGCGCTTGTTGCACGTCTCCACGCTTCCCAACTCGGTAGGAATAGCATCCGCCTTGCGCACCACGGTCACCGGGTAACTCGCGTGGGCCGGATAACTCAGCAAGTAAAACACCGCCGGCGCTGACTTATCCCTCGACTCGAAGCTCACGTCCGCATTGCCGCGCCCCACATAGAGCACATCCAGATTCTCAAGCTCGTAGCTCTTGCCTTCCACCGTAACCGTCCCGCTGCCCCCGATATTCAGCACTCCCACCTCGCGCCGTTCCGTAAAATACGACGCCCGCAGGTCAGCATCGGTAGGCAGCGCAATCGCTCCTTCCACCGGAGCAACCATTCCTACCACCGCCCGATCCAGATCCACATAATTCAAATGAATCTTTCCCGGCTCATACAGCGCATCCAGCAAAAAAGTCTCGCGAAGTTCTTCCGTCGTCATGCGCTGGTACCGCACCGGATCGGCCATCAATATCGTCTTCATCGTTCCTCCCGTTCATGCCCACAAAACAACTTCATTTTACTGCGCGGCGTGTTTGCCTTTGCTCGGTACCTGCTCGAGAACCCAGCGCACCAGTTCCTCGCCGGCCGCGTAATTGTCATACAGCCCCGGCAGCTTCCGCCCATCGGTGTACTCGTTGTAAAGCCACGGATCCACCATCGCGTATACAGTGCCCTTGCCGTACTTCGCTTCCGCCATGAACACGTCGTCGCCTTCGGTCAGCAGTGTCTTCGCATCTCCGCTCACCGAGATCGTGCACACATCCTTCACAAAAAGCGTGTGCGCATGATAAAAAATCGGGCCGTCGCCATCCACTTGAATCTTGCCCATCTCCCACTGCGTTCCGGTCACATGCTTGCGCAGCACGCTGTTGAAGTGAATGCCGAACTTCTCTGAAACCGCGTTGAAGTGTTCCAGATCGGCAAATGAAGTATCGTTTTCCATCATCATCAGTACCCCGCCCGCCTTCACCCACTCGGCAATCTGCGCCGCGTCCTCCGCATTCGCATAGTGCGGATGCGGATTCTTGTCCGCATTGTCCGGCGAAGCGATAATGTACACCTCTGCGCCGCGAAGATTCGCATAAGTGGGCTCCGCGTAATGCGGTTTCGTCTCCGCGCCAAAGTTCCTGAAAATATGCCCCAACAGCGAATAGCCCGCCTCGCCTTGGAAATCCCATTTGTAATGAAAGTAGACCTGCTGCCCAAACGCGTCCAGGTGCTGCTGCGAGTTGAACCATCCATCCACAACCACCGTGTCGCCGCGCCCGATCTTTGCATCTTCCGCGTTTTCCATCTCCGTGCCCGCCAGAATAAAAGCGCCCACGCCCTTGGGATCGTTGCTCACCACCTTTTCGCCGATGTAATACGCGTAGCTGCCGTCGCGGTAAGGCTCGCCGCCCAGCCCCGCGCTCTTCACCGTCGATGTGAGTGTCACGCCATCGTCGCCGGCCTTGATGAAATGCGTCAAAATGCCGTGATAACCGCGCTCCGCATTCGTCAGATAACGTTCCGGCAGATAGCCGCGCCGAACTCCCTTGGCCAGCGCATAAACAAACATGCAGGCAGCCGACGACTCAAAATAATTGCCCTGCGCGCCCTGCTTGTCCATCACCTGGTACCAAAGCCCCGTCGACGCATCCTGATAGCGCGCCACCACCGCCGCTTCGCGCTCCAGAATCGCCAACAACTCATTCCGCCCAGCATCGTCATCGGGATAAAACTCGAGCGTGTCCACCAGCGCCATCAGGTGCCAGCCCATCCCCCGCGCCCAGAATTGCGATGAGCCTCCGGTGCTCTTGTCCGCCCACCGCTGCTCTTTCGATTCATCCCATCCGTGATACAGCAACCCGGTTCTTGCGTCGCGCGCATGCTCGTCTATCAGCACAAACTGGTGGGCAATGTCTTTGAAATCCTCGGGGTGATGAGAGATTGACGCATACTCCGCATAGAAAGGCTCGGCCATGTACAGCCCGTCCAGCCACATCTGGTTGGGATATCTCTGCTTGTGCCAGAAGCCGCCCGATGGCGTGCGCGGCTGGTGCTGCAGCTGCTGGTAAAGTTGCGTAGCGGCTGTGAGGTAACGGCGATCTTGCGTCACACCATAGAGCAGCAGCAATTGTCGCCCGAGCAAAATGCTGTCTAGCTCATTCTCGCTTGCATTCAGTGTCGGTATCGAGCCATCGGGCCCCAGAAGCTTATCCACTGAGCTCTTGATGTAGTTGAAATAAACGGGATCCGCGCTGTTCTGCCACGCCGCATCCATGCCCTCCAGCAGCGCTCCCAATTCGTAATTCCAACCCCAGCGAGCGCCCGCCGGCGCAAATCGTCCATCCGGCCAACGCCCCATCGCTGCATGAGCCGCGCGCTCTGACCACGGAGATTTGTCAGTCTGTGCTACAACTCTCCCGCCCGCAATCGCGGCAATCGCCAACACCCCCGCAAGAATAGGAACGCCTTTCATCGGGACTCCGAGGATAAAAGCCTCACGACATCGCCGGTGTCAACCGTGCCTGCCTGCTCCTCTGCACGCTCGCGGCCATCTTGCGCTCTGTGGGATGCTCCATCCCCTGTGCCGCCCGCGCTATGCGCAAATGCTCATCCATCAACCGGTGCGCTTCCTGCGGCTTCCGCGCCTTGATCGCCCGGTAAATCTCCCGATGCATCTCCGCCGACTCGCGCCGGATGGTCGAACGCTCCACCGTCTTGCGCCGCTTGTCGTAAAGCGCCGAGGTGATCGTCTCAATCAGCACGGCCAGGATCGGGTTGCCTGAAGCTTGCGAGATAATGCGATGAAACAGCAAGTCGTGGATCAGATAATCCGCCGGGCTGGCCAGTAACGCGAACATCTCTGCCACTTCCTCGGCCATCGCCGCATGGTGCTCTTCCTTTCCCCGATCGGCGGCCAGCGCGGCAACTTGGCTTTCGAGTATGATTCGAGCCTCGAACATCTGCCAGGTTTGAAAACCGTGCAACGCGCTCATCAAACTCAAAGACGCTTTCGAGAATTCCGGCGGACCATCTTCCACAAAGGTTCCCACCCCGTGCCGGATCTTCACCACCCCCATCGCCGCCAGGTACCCGATCCCCGTGCGAAGACTGGCCCGGCTGATCTTGAGCGTGCGCGCAAACTCCCGCTCAGGCGGAATCTTGTCACCGGCCTGCAAGGTGCCGTTCTCAATCATCCCCCGAATGTGGTTAACCACTTGCATCGTGCGATGCGTGTTCGGTTCGTCCTTCTTGATCCGCACCATATGCAGCGCCCGCTTTCTCTTGAACCCTCGAAATCAGAGGCAAAACGAGATTATCACCCAACCTCCGCCTGCGGCCCAAAAACTTCAGCCTCTGCGGGGATTCCCGTCCCAAACCCAAACCTGTATACTGCGGTCTGACCTCTGCCGGATGGTCAATACCCTCAACCATCCAGCCGAGGGGTAAAATGAATGCCATGTTGATCGATGATGACCGATTGTTTCCCGCCGATTCCCGCGCGCGCAGCGTCGCCCGCGCTCTCTATGCTCACGTCAGCAACCTGCCTATCGTGAGCCCCCACGGACATACCCAGGCCGCCTGGTTTGCAAAAAATGAGCCGTTCCCTGACCCGGCCACGCTATTCGTCCAGCCCGATCACTACGTCTTCAGGATGCTCTACAGCCAGGGCGTCTCCATGGACGATCTCGAGATTGGCCAGCTGGTCGTTAAACAGCCCCGCAAAGTCTGGCAGATCTTTGCCAGCCATTACTATCTCTTCCGCGGAACTCCCACCCGCATCTGGCTTGACTACGCCTTTCAGGAGCTGTTCGGACTCGCCGAGCGCCTGTCGGAAAAGAACGCCGACCATTACTACGACATCATCTCGGAAAGACTGAACACGCCGGATTTCCTGCCCCGTGCCCTTTACGAGCGCTTCAACATTGAGGTGCTCGCCACCACCGATTCTCCGCTCGACTCGCTTGAAAACCATCAGGCCATTCGCGATTCCAACTGGAACGCCCGCATCGTGCCCGCCTTCCGTCCCGACTCCGTCGTCGATCCCGACTTCCCCGGCTTTGCCGGCCTCGTAGCCACGCTGGGAGAACAGAACGGCGAAGACTCCTCCACATGGTCCGGTTACCTCAACTCGCTCGAAAAAGCACGCGCCCGGTTCCGTTCTCTGGGCTGCACCTCCACTGACCACGGCCATCCCTCCGCGCAAACCGCCGACCTTTCTAATTCTGAAGCAGCCGGCCTCTTCTCGAGCGTGCTCACCGGCCGCGCCAACGCCGCGCAAAAGGAGCTGTTCCGCGCCCAGATGCTCACTGAAATGGCGCGCATGAGCGTGGAAGACGGCCTCGTCATGCAGATCCATCCCGGCAGCGTCCGCAATCACAACCGCACCGTCTTTGAGCGCTACGGCCGCGACATGGGCTGCGACATTCCCCGCGCCATCAACTATGTCGATGCCCTGCGCCCCTTGCTCGATCGCTTCGGCAACGAGCCTAAGCTCACCATCATCCTCTTCATGCTCGACGAGTCCACCATCAGCCGCGAGCTGGCGCCGCTCGCCGGCCACTATCCCTGCTTGCGCCTCGGGCCTCCGTGGTGGTTTCATGACAGTCCGGAGGGTATGATGCGCTTCCGTGAGCAGGCTACTGAAACCGCGGGCTTCTACAATACGGTTGGATTCAACGACGACACCAGGGCGTTTCTCTCCATTCCGGCACGGCACGACGTGGCGCGGCGCGTAGACTGCGCATTTCTCGCCCGGCTGGTCGCAGAGCAGCGCCTCGACGAAGACGAAGCATTCGAAGTTGCCCACGAACTAGCCTACGGTCTGGTAAAGAAAGCCTACCGGCTCTAATAAAGCTGCAAATCGGAAATCCCGGAAGCAGCACGGGGCGCTCCGCCAAATTCAGGACACCAGAGGAATCTGCATGGATGCTAAATCGGCTTCAGCCGCTCAGACCGAAGAAGATTCCTCGCCCGGCGCACGGTTGGGCCGCGTCCGATGGACCATCTGCGCCATGCTCTTCGCCGCTACCTCCATCAACTACATGGACCGCCAGGTCATCGCCATCCTCAAGCCCACCCTCGAGCACAGCATTGGCATGTCGGAACTGGGCTACAGCCACGTCGTAGAGGCTTTTCAATTTGCCTATGCCTTAGGCCTGATGGCCACCGGACGATTCGTCGATAAAGTCGGCACGCGTATCGGATACATCGTCATCATGGCAGTCTGGAGCCTCTCGGCCATGGGCCACGCCCTGGCCAACACCGTCCTCGAATTCGGTATCGCGCGCTTCTCCCTGGGCCTCGGCGAATCCGGCAACTTTCCCGCCGCCATCAAGACCGTGGCCGAGTGGTTTCCTCAAAGCGAGCGCTCCCTGGCCACTGGCATCTTCAACTCCGGCACCAATCTCGGCGCCATCCTCGCTCCACTCATTGTTCCCTGGGTCACCATCCACTACGGCTGGCACGCGGCCTTCCTCGTCACCGGCGCATTCAGCGCCATGTGGATTGTCCTCTGGTACTCCAAATATCGCAAGCCCTCTGACCACCCCACCCTCACCGGCAGGGAGTTGCGCCACATCTATCAGGAAGCGGCTGAGCAGATGGGCCCCTCTACACCGTGGATCAAATTGCTCGGCCTCCGCCAAACCTGGGCCTTTACCATCGGCAAGTTCCTCACCGATCCCGTCTGGTGGTTCTATCTTTTCTGGCTGCCCGGGTTTTTCGCCGCAAAATTCAATCTGGACCTGTCCCATCTCGGCCTGCCTCTCATCATCGTCTACAACGCTTCGGCTGTGGGAAGCGTCGGTGGCGGCTGGCTGCCCACTCCCTTCCGCCGCCTCGGTCTCTCGCCCGTGAACGCGCGTCTGTCCTCCATGTTCCTTTGCGCCTGCCTCGTGGTTCCCATCTTTCTCATCAATTACCTCCATTCCGAATGGGCTGCCATCGGCTTGCTCAGCCTCGCCGCGGCTGCACACCAGGGCTGGTCCGCAAATCTCTTTTCCACTCCAGCCGACATGTTTCCCCGTACCGCCGTCGGTTCGGTCACTGGAATCGGCGGCATGGCTGGATCCGTCGGCGGCATCCTGTTCGCCGCCTATACCGGCAGCATCCTCCAGTGGACGCACAGCTACGCCACCCTCTTTGCCATCGCTGCCAGCGCTTACCTCGTAGCCCTCGCCATCATCCTCCTCCTCGCTCCCGGTCTTAGAAAAGTGCAGGCGGCCGCATGAGCCTTTTCTGCTCCATCGGCGGCGTCGATACCGACATCTCCCCAAAGCAGTTGCAGGAACTGCTCAATGAGACCCTCGCCAGACTGGGCCCGCGCAGCAGCGTTCTCGCCGTGCCCCCCGACCAGAGCCGCGAACACTCCCGCGCCGGCGAGCTCACGCGCCATGTCTTTGAGCACTACGGCGACAAACTCAAAGCAGTCCTTCCTGCCATCGGCACCCACACTCCCATGCGCCCCGATCAGCTCGCTCGCATGTTCGCCGGGGTCCCGCAGGAACTCTTCCGCGTCCATAACTGGCGAACCGATGTCGAGACCCTCGGCGAAGTCCCTTCGGAATTCATCCGCGAGCAGTCGGAAGACAAGCTGAATTACGCGTGGCCTGCCCAGGTCAACAAGCTCATCTCCCAGGGCGGATTCGATCTCATCCTATCCATCGGCCAAGTCGTGCCCCACGAAGTCATCGGCATGGCCAACTACACCAAGAACATCCTCATCGGCACGGGAGGACGCGAAGGCATAAACCGCAGTCACTACCTCGGCGCCGTCTACGGCATGGAACGCATCATGGGCCGCGCTGAAAACCCCGTGCGCAACGTGCTCAACTACGCCTCCGATCGTTTCCTTGCGCCTCTGCCCATCGTCTATGTGCTAACCGTCGTTGGCCGCAAAGCCGCCGGCGGTCTTGCCGTCCGCGGCCTCTACATCGGCGGCGATATCGAATGCTTTCTCAAAGCCGCCGAACTCAGCCTCAAGGTCAACTTCGAAATCCTTCCTGACCAGATTCACAAGGCCGTCGTCTATCTCGACCCCAGCGAGTTTCACAGCACCTGGATCGGCAACAAGGCCGTCTACCGCACCCGCATGGCGCTGGCCGACGGCGCGGAGCTCGTCATCCTCGCGCCCGGCGTGCGCGAATTCGGCGAAGACCCCGGCATCGATAAGCTCATTCGCAAATACGGCTATCGAGGCACTCCCGCCACCCTCCAGGCCGTCAACGACAATCCAGATCTCGCCGCCGACCTCAGTGCCGCCGCGCATCTCATTCACGCCTCCTCTGAAGGCCGCTTCAAAATAACCTGGTGCCCCGGCCATCTCAGCCGCGATGAGGTGCTCGGCGTCGGCTACGATTACGGCGATCTCAAAACCATGCTCGCGCTCTACGATCCGGCCAAGTTAAGCCACGGCCCGAATCGCGTCGCCGGCGAAGACATTTATTTCATCGCAAACCCGGGGCTGGGACTGTGGGCCCACCGCAGCCGCCTCTAAGGAATCAAAAAATGATCGTTCCAAAATTGCATCTCGGCAAGTATTCCGTTGGAACCGGCGACCGATTCGCGCATCAGGCTAAGGCCCAGTTGCAGGCCTGCGTGCAGGCTCTTGCACGCGGTGTTGAAGTTGTTCCCGTCTGGAACAAGTCGAACCGCGAACACACCATCATTGGCTCCGAACCGCTTTCCGCGCGCCAGGCTGCCGACGCCGCCGTCGTCGCCCTCGGCTGGAAGCTGCCCTACTACCTCGACGCCGACCACATCACCACTCACACCGTCGACCGCTTCCTCGTTTCATGCGACTTCTTCACCATCGACGTAGCCGACTTCATCGGCCAGCCCGCCGAAGCCGTTGACATCGAGAGCTTCGTCGGCCGTCACCCCGAGCTGCTCGGCAGCATTGAACTCGCCGGAGCCGACGATCCTTTTGAAATCACCCGTGAAACCCTCACTCAAACCACGCAAAAATTCCTCGCCGCCGCGAAAAAAGCCGGAGAAGTTTACCGCAAAGTTGCGAGCGCCAAGGGTGCCGGCAACTTCATCTCCGAGGTCTCAATGGACGAGACCGATCGCGCCCAGAGCCCCATCGAGCTGCTCATCATACTCGCCGCCATCGCCGATGAAGGCATCCCCGTGCAGACCATCGCCCCCAAGTTCAGCGGCCGCTTCAACAAGGGTGTCGACTACGTCGGAGACGTCGCGCAGTTCGAGCGCGAGATGGCCCTTGACGTCGCCGCCATCGCCTATGCCGTCAGGCAATACGGCCTGCCCGCCGACCTCAAGCTCAGCGTTCACTCCGGCAGCGACAAGTTCTCTATCTACCCCGCCATCCACGCCACCATCAAACGCTTCGACGCCGGCGTGCACCTCAAAACCGCCGGTACCACCTGGCTCGAAGAACTTATCGGCCTGGCCGAAGCCGGAGGCGACGGCCTCGCGCTCGCCAAGGAAGTCTACGCCGAAGCTCTCTCCCATCTCGAAGAGCTGTGCGCCCCCTACGCCACCGTCATTGACATTGATCCTGCCCGGCTTCCTTCAGCCGATGAAGTCCGCGGCTGGTCCTCGCAGCAATACACATCCGCGCTCCGCCACGTCGAGCGAGACCCGGCATACAACGACAGCCTGCGCCAGTTGCTGCACGTCGGCTTCAAAGTCGCCGCAAAAATGGGCCCCCGTTATCTAAGCCTGCTCGAAGCCAACGAAGCGGTCATTGCAAAAAACGTGACCGAGAACCTCTTCGATCGCCACATAGCCCCGGTATTCCTCGGATCGCGATAGCCGGGTGCCCTAGGTCCCGATTTTGGGACCTGGGAAAGCACGAACTCAAACCCAGCGTTCTAATCCCACCTCAAATACCAAGTGGGATTCATCACGGAGAAATCATGACCACGCAACTTTTCAGTCTCGAAGGTAAAATCGCGGTTGTCACCGGAGGCACATCCGGCATCGGCCGCGCCCTCAGCCTCGGCCTCGCCGACGCCGGCGCCGATGTCATTGCCACCGCGCGCCGCCAGAAGCAGGTTGAAGAAACCGCCAATGCCATCGAAGCCCGCGGCCGCAAGACCCTCCGCATTACTTCCGATGTCTGCGACCGCGCCTCGCTCGAAAAACTTCTTGCCTCCGCGCTCGAATCCTTCGGCAAGGTCGACATCCTCGTCAACTGCGCCGGCATGATCAAGCGCACGCCCACCCTCGACCTTCCTGAAGAAGAATGGACCAACATCCTCAACACCAACCTCACCGGCACGCTGCGCGCCAGCCAGGTCTTCGGCCGTCACATGCTGGAGCGCGGTTACGGCCGCATCGTCAACATCGCGTCTCTGAATAGTTTCGTAGCCCTCAGCGAAGTGGCAGCCTACGCCGCCAGCAAGGCAGGCGTAGCCTCGCTCACCCGCTCGCTAGCTGTCGAATGGTCGAAGAAGGGCGTCACCGTCAACGCCGTAGCTCCCGGCGTCTTCCGCACCGACCTCAACGCCAAACTCCTCGACAGCACCCCGCGCGGCCAGGAACTGCTGATGCGCACGCCCATGGGCCGCTTCGGAAAAACCGAAGAACTGATCGGCGCAACCGTCTATCTCGCCTCCGACAGCGCCTCATTCGTAACCGGCCAGATCTTAGTAGTAGACGGCGGCTTCCTCGCCAGCGGCGTCAACCAATAGCCGAGAAACCGGAGAACCAAATCTAAACTCACCAATAAATCCGGGTGCCCCAGGTCCGGGGCCCCCACGGACAGGTCTTCGTCCGTGGGGTGGAGATCCCGATCTTGGAACCTGGGATACCACAAACCCAGCTCTATCTCACTTTAGCGTAACGTCAGCTCCCGTCTTCTTGATAATCCCCTCTCCCTGCGCCGCCTCCACCACCACGTTCGTCCCCGTCACATCCGCATAACCAATCGTCAGCCCAGTCTGCGCGCTGATCTTCACGTTCCGCAAAACTACTTTCTCAACCGGCGATTCCGGCAGCCCCGCAATCACTCCCGCCGCGGTGCTCCCCGTCGCCGTCACATTCTCAATCGTAATGTCGTGAAAGTGCGGAGTCAGCCGCCCCACCGGCTGCGGCGCTTCACCCTCCGGCGGCAGCACCTTCGGATAGTACTCGCTGATGATCAGCGCATTCTTCACGTCCTTCATCTCGATGTCCCGAAACACCACGTGGCTCACATCGTGCCCGCGGTCGCGATTCGCCTTCACGCGAATCCCGTTGTCCGTTCCTTCAAAGTGAATCCGTTCCACCACAATGTTCTGCGCCCCGCCTGATAGCTCGCTACCCACTGAAACCCCGTGGCCATGCATGAACGTGCAATCCTTGATCGTGATGCCGCGGCTCGGCGAGTCGGGACCCGGCGAATCGATGGCCCCTGATTTGATCGCCACATTGTCATCGCCCACATCCGAATAAACATGGTCGATCGTCACGTGCGACGACGAGAATGGATCGATTGCATCCGTGTTCGGTGAATGCTGCGGCGCAAGAATCCTCACGTTGCGAATCACCACATCGTCGGAGTAGTAAGGAACCAGTTGCCACATCGGCGAGTTCTGAACCGTCACTCCCTCCACGCGCACATGCTTGCAATGATCGAAGATCACCAGCTTCGGCCGCGGATGCGTGCCCAGCACACCGTGATCCCTGATGCTTCGCGCCTCCTGCCACCAGCTCTCCCCATTCCCGTCGATCGTGCCCTCGCCCGTGATAGCCACATTCTCGGCGTCGGTGGCTCCGATCAGCGGTTGCAGGTCCGCAACATGAAACTCGGTCTTCGCCGGATAGTCCGCGTGATCGGGAGAGCCCAGCAGAGTAGCCCCCTTGTCGAGCGCCAGCGTAATGTTGCTCTTGAGCACGATCGGCGCGCTCACATACGTGCCCGCCGTGAGCCGCACCGTGCCCCCGCCCTTCCCTGCGCACGCGTCGATCGCGCTCTGGATCGCAGCCGTATCCTTCGTCACTCCGTCCGCCTTCGCGCCGTAACTGTGCGGATCGCAGGTCGCGGCTGCGTGAACCGCGCTCGCCGATCCGCCAATCGCCAAAAACGCCAAAGCCTGCACAAAAATCAGGCCCTTGAATCTACTTTTTTGTTGAATCACTCGAAAGACCTCACCAACATTCGGATCAATTGCGCAACCATCTTAACTCCCGAACTGCTCAGTGGTTCTACCACAAATCGCGGTCAAATCGCACGCAGGTTAATGCAGGCTCCGCGATTCGCTGGGTGCCTCAGGCCCGGGGTCCCCACGAACAGGTCTTCGTCCGTGGGATGGAGGTCCCGCTTGTTGGACCTGAGATGCCGTCGTTCTCAATCGCTAAGATGTGGTCAAAAGCCTACGAAACTGCCCCATCAGCCTCTTCCAAAGGCAGCCGCACAATAAACCGCGTGTTCCCCGGCTCCGACTCCACCTCGATCGTCCCGCCGAATTTCTGCGTCACAATGCGATGCACAATCTCCAGCCCCAGCCCCGTTCCCGACCCCTGCGGCTTGGTGGTAAAAAACGCCTCGAAGATATGCGGAAGAACCTCGGCCGGAATCCCCGTCCCCTGATCCGCGATGCTCACCACCAGCCATCCCGGCTCACTCCATGTCACAATCTCCAGGCGCGCTCCCTGGGGCGATGCGTCCACGGCATTATCAATCAGGTTGGTCCACACCTGGCTCAGCGCTGCCCCGCGAGTGCGGATTGTCGACGGCGACGCATCGAACCGCTTCTCCACTACCATCTGCTTCATCCGTAGCTTGTGCCCCAGAATCGTCAGAGTGCTTTGCAAGCTGTCGTGCACGTCCAGTTCCCTGCCCGGCGAACGGTCATCGTAAGCGAACTTCTTCACCGCCATCACCAGCTCTGATACGCGCGAAATGCTCTCCTCGATCGCGCACACCAGCGAAACGCTCGATACCAGCGCCTCCAGCCAGTTCAGCGCGTCTGAAAAACTGTCGGCTTCAAATACGTCCCGCGCGCAAGCCAGCTCTTCCCACTTGAATCCGATCGCCACCAGGGCCGGCGCAACCGCAAACGCGCTCTCCACTCCCGCCGCGGCCAGCCATTCACCCATCGCCTCTTCCGCGTCCAACTGCTCCAGGCTGCTCATCGCCGGCGCGTGGCACCCTGAAACCGCGTACTCCAGCAGCCCCCGCATGCACTCCAGTTGCGCCGCCGTCTTGGGCCTGGCGCTGTTGCGCAAACTCAGTTGCTGCAGCTTGAGCAGGTTCTCGCGCAGTTGCGACGCCGCCCGCTTGGCCGCCGACCCCGGATTGTGCAGCTCGTGCATCAACCCGGCCGCCAGCGTGCCCAGCGAAACCAGCTTCTCCCGGTGCAGCGCCTCCACCTGGTAAGCCTGCAGGCGCTGCGCCATGTCCGACAGCACAACTTGACGTACCGTCGCGCAGCAGGCCAGCAGTGTCCAGAATTCCTGCTCTGAGAATCGAATCAAAACCGAGTCCTGCTGCGCCACAATCCTGAAAAACTGCACCGTCTTGCCCGTCAGCAGCGGCACTTCGCCAAAGCCTTCCCCGGCGCGCGCAAATCCAACTACGCTCCAGGTCCCGTCCTTTTCCGGCCGTTCCGCGCGGGTCTCGCCCTCCAGCATCAACCAATAAAAACGCACCGCTTCGCCCGGTTCCACCAGTTGCGCGCCTGCCTTGGCCGTCACCCGCTCCACGCGCTCCACGCCCGCAAGCGCATCCAGCGTCGTGCCTGAGAACGGACGCGTCCGCAGCAATGCCTCCCCGGCATCCCGCAACAGCATCGCTTCAATTTCAATCGCTTGTCCGCTCTCGCTCATCCCGCCGCCCGCGCCCTTGTTAGAATCCCGCCAGATACTGATGTACAAACTGCACCGCGATCGACCCCTCGCCCACCGCCGATGCCACCCGCTTCACTGATCCGTGCCGCACATCGCCCGCCACAAAAACACCCGGCACGCTGCTCTCCAATAAAAACGGCTCACGCCCTTCCCGCCATACCTCCGGCAGCTTGCCTTCCTCCCGAAGATCAGGCCCGGCCAGCACAAAACCCTTCTCATCCCGCAACACGCATTGCGGCAGCCACGCGGTAACCGGAGCCGCACCGATAAAAATGAACAACGAGGTCGCCGGCGCCTGCCATTCTCCCTGTGCGCCCCGCAGCCGCAACCCCTCCAGGCGCTCCTCGCCCAGCGTTTCAAGCACCTGCGTGCGCGCCTCCACCACAATATTCGATGTTCGCGCGATCTCATCGATCAAGTATTTTGACATCGTCGCCGAAAGCCCTTCCCCACGCACCAGCATCGTCACCTTGCCCGCATACTTGGCAAAGTGCAACGCCGCCTGCCCCGCCGAGTTGGCCCCTCCCACAATAAACACATCCTCATCCTTGCAGGAAACAGCTTCCACCAGCGCCGCTCCATAGTAGACCCCTCGCCCCGTCAGCCGTTCCGCCCCCGGCACGTCCAGCTTGCGGTATTGAACTCCCGGAGACAGCAGCACCGTGTGGCTCGATACCTCCCGGCCGTCGGCCAGTTGCAGAAACCGGTATTGCCCCTCGACTCGCAGGCCCGTCGCCCTCTGCATTACGAATTCGGCTCCGAATCGCAATGCCTGGGTGTGCGCGCGGCGTCCCAGTTCCGCTCCCGTTACACCCGAGGGAAATCCCAGGTAATTCTCAATCCTCGAACTGGAGCCAGCCTGCCCGCCCGGCGCTTCGGGCTCAATCACCAGAGTGCGTAACCCCTCGCTCGCTCCATACACTGCGGCCGCCAGCCCAGCCGGCCCGGCCCCCACCACCACCATGTCGTAGAACTCCTGGGCAGCCTGAACCCTCAGGCCCACCCGCGCCGCCAGCGCGCTCAGATCCGGGTCCACCAGTACGCTGCCGTCTGAAAACAGCACCACCGGCAGGCAGTTGGGGTCCAGTTGCCGGTCCTCCAGCAGCTTCATGACCTCCTCCCCGCCATCCACGTCCAGCCAGCGGTACGGAACATGGTTGCGGGAAAGAAAATCGCGTACCGTGTGATCCTTGAGCAGCCAGCGGTGCCCAATCACCCGAAGACCCTCAAAGGGCGGCCGGTATCCCGCCTGCCAGTCCTCCAGCAGGTCCGTAACCACCGGATAAAGCTTCTCCTCCGGCGGGTCCCAGGGCTTGTTAAGGTAGTAGTGAATCCGTGCCGAATTGATCGCCCGGATCGCCGCTTCCGTATCCGCATAGGCCGTCAGCAGCACCCGCCGCGCCTCGGGATAGATCCCACGCGCCCGCTCCAGGAAGTCCACTCCCGTCATCCCCGGCATCCGCTGGTCGCTGATGATCAGCGCCACCGGCTCCTCGCGCGTCTTCAGCTGGGTCAGCGTGTCCAGGGCTGCCTGCCCGCTCGCCGCCCGCATCACCCGGTAGGTCGTTCCGTATTGCCGGCGCAGGTCCTGGACCACTGCCTCCAAAACGCTTACGTCATCGTCCACCGCCAGCAGGATCGGCCTCGCCATATATCCTCAGTCTAAAAACTTAGCTCCAGGCGTCCTTCTGCCCCTCCCGGTTGACACTCTGCATACATCGGGGCGCGGATTTCGTGAACTTTGATCCCCAATCGCTGTAATCTCAAGCCTGACAGGGAAGTGGGATTGACTCAGTCCATGCCGGAGGGCTAGGAAGGTACATAGACAGTTTGCAGTGTAGCAAAAGCAGACATTACCGGGAATCCGAGCTGCTTTGCCGATATGGGCTGAAGGGCGCAAACTTGGGACGCCCCGGTTCAAATCGCCGCTTCAGGCTTTCCGCGCGTTGCGGACCCGTGCGGCGGAAACGGCTTTCCGAGAATCTGGGGCAGGCGGGACACACATGAACGGGACACGCACATGAATAAGATCATCCTCGCCGACTCGCAAGCGATCTTTCGCGCTGGCACTGCCAAGGTGCTGGCCATGGACGACGACCTGCGCATCATCGCTCAATGCACAGACCTTGAGCGCATGAACCACGCCATTACCACCTTTCCCGGCTCCATCGTGCTCTTCGCGGCCTCGCTGCATCCGGATTTTCCGCGCCTGCGCCTGCTGCTGGAAACGGTGGGAAGCCGCGGCATCGTCGTCGCCGAAAACAGCGATACCGCCGCATCCTACCTGCAACAGGGCTTTCGGGGCGTCGTCTTTCGCAGCGTCACTGGGCCCGCGCTCGTCGAATGTGTCCACCGCGTCGCCGCCGGCGATACCTGGCAACCCCCTCAGGTCATGCAGCAGGACTCGCCCGAAGAGGACTTGGTCGGCACCCGCGTGCGCGACCGTCTCACACCCAAGGAAATGCGCATCGTGGCCCTCATCGTCCAAGGCTGCAAGAACCGCGAAATCGCTCTCCGCCTCAAAACCACCGAGCAGGTCATCAAGAATTATCTGCGCTCCATCTACGACAAGACCGGGGTCGGCGACCGCCTCGAACTCGCCCTGTTCACCATCCACCACCGCGTCCTCGCCCAGGCCGCCGCCGAAGTAGGCACCAAGCTCGAAGCCGAAGAACAAACCGCATCCGGCGCCGTAGCTTGAGCACTGGAGCCCTATCGCCGCACCCTCGATGCGTGCCCCTCGGTCCGTGCCCCTCGATGCGTGCCCTCGACCAGGAATCAGGGGTAGGTTCCTGCGCCCCACTCGGGGACTATGCCGCGGAGTGGCTTTGCCATTGAAGCGGGGATGTGCGATCCTGCGTTGAAAAGGAGCCTGACATGAGCAAATCCCCCAATTACGCATGCAAGCCCTACTTCAAACTGCGGAAAATGAGACTCGGCGGAATTGAACCGGGAGCGGCGGTTACCGGCGAGTCCTGGACCGTTCCGAACCTGTGTGCCGCGTACAGCTGGCCAACCGGCCTGGGAGGCGGCGGAGTCATCGCCATTGTGGAACTGGGCGGAGGCTGGATCGAGTCGGACATAACCTCGTTCTTCCAGTCCATCGGCCAGCCTGTGCCGTCCATTACCAACATTTCAGTGGACGGCACCGAGAACTCGCCCGGCCAGAGCGGATCCGCCGGCGAGGCCGATTTCGAGGTTGCGCTGGACATTGAAGTGGCGGGCGCGTCTTATTACGCGGCCACGGGCAAGGCTGCCACCATTCGCGTCTACTGATCGCAGGACATTGCGTCGGCGGTTCAAAAAGCGGCCTCTGACGGCTGCAATGTGTGCACCATATCCTGGGGCTCGGACGAGGCCAACTGGGGCGCGACTGCGGCCGAGCAGATGGAGTCGACCGCCGAATCGGCCGTTGCCGCAGGGATGATTGAGTTTGGCGCGGCCGGCGATAACGATTCGAGCGATGGTGGGCCGACCCCGGCAAACGTGGATTGCCCCTCGTCTTGTCCGCATGTGATCGGATGCGGCGGAACCTACAAGACCCCGACCGAGGAGACGGTTTGGGATGACAATCCCGGGGAGACGGACGGTGAGGGGACGGGCGGCGGCTACTCGACGATCTTCCCGGTGCAGGCATTTCAGATTGGAGCGCCGCCGGCTCCCGCAGGATCAACAGCGGGAAAAGGGCGCATCGTGCCGGACGTTTCGGGTGACGCCGATCCCAACACCGGCTACGACATCTTCGTGCACGGATCGGCAACCGTGGTGGGCGGCACCAGCGCGGTTGCGCCGCTTTATGCGGGATTGTTTGCCGCGTTTGGAACCAAACTCGGCTTTGTGACGCCCACGCTCTGGAAGAATCAGAAGGCCTTCAACGACATTACGGTGGGAAGCAACGGGTTCTACGACGCGGCGGTTGGGCCCGATCCGTGCAGCGGGGTCGGTTCACCGATCGGAACCAGCATCGCGGCGCTGTTTGTACGCGGAGGCGCGTGAGCCTTTATTTCGCGCGCTGAATTGCCGCCGCGGGCAGCAGGATCGGATCCAGCGGGTAACCGAGGCGCTTCCATTCGTCGAAGCCGCCACGCAAGGGCCGCACGCGCTCGATTCCCAGCTTGTGGAGGATCATGGCCGTCTTGGCTGCCGTGGCCTCGCTGGGGCAGGTGCAGTAGAGCACGATGTCGCGGTCGCGCGGAATCTCGTTGTGGCGCTCGGCGAGGGCTTCTGGAGAGAAGTGCACCGCGCCGGGCAGGGTGAATGGATCGGGCAGCAACTCGAGCGGATGGCGCAGATCGACGATAAAGACCTTTTCGCCGGCATCGAGCTTTGCCTTGAGCTCTTCGGGTTCCAGGCGGGAAGCAGCCAGCTTTGCCAACACCATCTTCCGCCGGCAGACTCGGCCCAAAAAGAACGCCAAAATGCCCAGGACGAGCAGCGCGCCGGAGAAGCGGCCGGCCCAGTTGAGCAGGCTGGGATCGCGCTTGAGCAGGTCGCCGAAAAAGCGGCCGATGGCGAGCAGAACTCCGACCCAAAGCGTCCCGCCAATGGCGTCAAAGAGGAGAAACGGCCCGAAGGCCATTCCATTCTGGCCGGCGACGGGCGGCGCCAGCGTGGCCAGACCGGGAACGAACTTGGCAAAGATGAGCATGAGGCCGCGGCGGCGCCCAAACGAATCCTGGGTGCGGCGGACGCAGGTGGTCGGCTCCATTGAGAGTTTGCAGAGGATGCGCAGCACGTGGTGGCCATAACGGCGCCCCACGAAAAACCAGATGCTGTCTGCAACTAGCGAGGCGAAGAGCCCGGCCAGCAGTGCAAGGGGGAAACTGAGTTGCCCTTCGGCGGTGAGCGCTCCGGCGGCCAGCAGCACCGGCGTGGCCGGAAGCGGAATACCAAGCTGCTCCACCAGAACCCAGGCGAAGAGCAACAGGTAGCCGTACGTCAGCAGAATGTGGGTCGGCAAAGCCATCGGAGCAGATTCCGTGTTCTGGATCAGGGAAGTCAGGCTGCCCGATTGCGCAGGTTCGCGCGGCAATGAGCAGGCAGCCTCATCTTATCGGATGATGCTGGGCGGGAATCGTTGCAAATGCTGCGCAGGAACTGCGGGGGGCAAGTACTCGGCCCGGCGTCTACTTCCAAAGCATCACCTGTTCGATGGTCCAGTCGACCCATTGGGCCTGTTCGCCGGGACAGGCTAGCCTGGCATCCGAATTGGCGATCACGGCGTCCACAAAATTCTCCACCAGCGGGTAGTGCAGGTTGGCGTGCGAGGGCAGCATTTCCACGCGGCCGGCCACGCGCAACTCCGGCCCGTTCAGAGGATCAAGACCGATCTCGCCATCGACGCCGATGACGCGAAACTGATCGCGCCCCACGCGCGAGTTCCAGCGCACATCCACAATGCCGTGCACTCCGCCCGGAAACTTCATCACCACCGTCGCCGAGTCCTCGACCTCCATGCGATGCACGGCGTTGGATATCACGCCGCAGGCGCGTTCCGCCTTGCCGAACAGGAAATTCATGACGTCGATGCGATGCGAGGCAATGTCGTAAAGCGGGCCTCCGCCGGCCAACGCCGGATCGCGCAGCCAGCCGCGCTCTTCGCTTTCAAGCCAGCCGTGACAATTGGCCTCGGCCAGCACCGGCTGGCCAATGACTCCCTCCGCGATCAGTTGCTTCAGGCGGATCAGCTTGGGATAAAGTCGGCGGTAATAGGAGACGCCAAACAAGCGTCCGCTGGCGCGGCCCTCCGCCACCATGCGCTCCGCCTGCGCATGATTCATGGCCATTGGCTTCTCGCACAGCACGTGCTTGCCCGCGCGCAGCGCCGCGATCGCAGCTTCGGCATGCATGGCCACCGGCAACGCGATGTAGACGGCATCGACGGCACTGTCAGCGACCGCTTCATCGACGGTAAGAAATGCGCGCGCGCCCGGATAGGCCTCGGCCTTGGCCTGATCACGCGTGACCACGCCGTAGAGCGAACTGCGCGGCTCCGCCAGAATGGCCGGAATGACGCGCTTCCGCGCAATGTCGCCTACGCCGGCGACTACCCAGTTTACGGTCGTCATGTGGAGATGAAATTCCTTCCAGAATTGGATTTCTGGGAACTGCCGGATTATAGCAATAAAGAACCAGGCGAATGAACTGGATTCTCCGGCTCACTATGGAACACAAAAGCCGCCTTCAAAGGCGGCTTTCGTGAATCTTATACGGCCAGCAAGGCAACTGCACGATGCTACGGTGTGGCGCCGCCAGGTTGGGAAGAAACTGCGCCGGATTGCGCTTCCTGGCTCTTGACGGCAAAATAATTGCGGTCCCACAGATTCTTGTAGAATTCGCCCGTAAGCTCGGCGGCGCGCGGTCCGAAAACAGGCCGGCCGCCTTCTAGGAAGAAAACGGTCACCAGGCTGCCCTGGGCCGATTCGGAGTAAGAGACGAACCAGCCGAAGCGGGTTCCGTTGTCGGAACAGGTGCCGGTCTTGCCGAATACGGGAAGTTGCTGGAAGTTGGTGCGCAGGCTGCGGGCGGTTCCGTACTCGACCGCGCCGGCCATGCCGTCCTGCAGATCGGGAACGAACCGGGCGATATCGAGGGTGCGCTTAATCCGGGGCTGGAATGCCGCGATCTCTTCCGGGGTGGTGGGGTGCTGGAGGTAGTAGAGCGTCCCACCGTTGGCGATTGCGGAGACATATGCTCCCAATTGCAGCGGGGTCAATGAGACCCCCTGGCCGAAGCTGCACATGCGGGCTACGCCGCCCTCAGAGGCAGGCAGTTCCTGGTCGGGATACTCGCCGAGTTGTTCGCCGTCAATGTTGTATCCGGCCAGTTCGCCCAGGCCGAACTCGGTGGCATAGTGGCGCACGCGATCAAACCCCAGTTCCCTGCCCAGTTCCTCAAAGTAAAGATTGTTGCTCTTGGCCAGCGCCTGGGTCATGTTCATGCGGAAGCCAGCCAACTGCACCGGCGTGTCGCGCGTGACCAGCCCTTCAGAAAGCGCGGCCATGGCAACGGTGAGCTTGATGGTGGAGCAGGGTTCAGCGCCCGGAGAAAGCGCCAGCTTTTGATTGACCATGGCCAGGATGCGCCCGTTGGACGGGTCGATTACCACGGCGGTGCCGTTCATATCGCCCAGGGCATCGATGGCCGCCTGCCGGACCACTGGATCCTCGCCCGTCGTTATGTCGCCTGTGCCGATGGCGCCTGTGACAAAGGAGTTGGCCGTAAACCGTTCGTAGGATTGATGGCGGCGACCCTTGAGCGAGGCGCGGCGCACGCGAACACCAACGCCTGACGCGATTCTCACCTGCCCACGCGCCGTGATCGCGTGGACGCCTGCTGCATGGGTACCCGTGGCGCGCGATCCGGAAGTGTGGGTTGCCGAAGCGCGCGCAGTTGTTGATTTTGCCGCCGTCCCGGCCGCATGAGCCGCCGTACGATGACCGGCGGTGCGATGAGACTGGCTAAGATGAGGCTCCGTCGTCCTGGAGTGGTGGATCTTCTGTGGCGCATCCAGCGCGGCAGCTCCGCCGGCACCGATAGCCCCGCCAAGCAGAGCCAGTCCTATTGCCCAAACGCAAGACACTTTCATCCAGTCAACTTCCTCCCAACCTTGGATCTCGTGCCGCGCGTTCGCCCATTAGAGCGGCGCACTTATTACTTATCGGCGATGCAACAGGCTTTGTTCTGCGCGGCCGATACAAAACTCTGGCGTCCTTTGCTATTGATAACAGACCCCTTGCCCACCCCCGGCCATGCATTCAGCGATTATTGCGTATCCACAATAACCGAACGTGGGGCAGGACCGATTGGGCTGACGCCAAATACACAACTTTCATGGGCCTTAAGTTCACTATATGCTTTCCTGACCCATTTTGAAACTCGCAGCATACGACGCTGTCTGTTCCATAGTGACCAACAGGCTCTAAAACTGCAAACGGCGCAGGAATGCAGGGATGTCCAGATCGCGCTGTGCTTCATCGTTGCTCTCGGGATAAAGCGACTGCGACGGAGGCGCGCCCGGCTCTTCCGATGGTCCACGCACACCGCCTTCGCTGTCCGCGGCGTATCGCCGTGCCGATGGCATCGAATCCGCTTCCAGTTCCATTTCGTCGAAGTGCGCGCTGGCAGGCGCAATCGCGACCTCATGCTGCGGCCCCAGTCCGGATTGACTCCCGGCGTCAGGCTTTGCCGATCCGCCTGCAACGGTCACTGTAGTGGCCACCGCCGGCATCGCGGACGAATAAAAGAAGGCCTCGTCGGCGGCAGCGTCCTCGTCCTGGCCCATGAAGCGGGCCGAAGCTGGCGCAGGCTCCGGCGCAGGCTCGGTTTCGCGCAGCCAGTTGTCCGGGGCCACTACAGGTACCGAGACCACCGGTGTTTCTTCCACGCTCAGCATGCGCGCACGGCGCTCGGGCATCTGGTCGCGAAAACCAGTGGCGATGACGGTAATCTTCACATCCTCGCCCATCTTCTCGTCGAGAACCGCGCCGAAGATGATGTTGGCGTCTTCATGCGCGGCAGACTGGATGAGCGACGAGGCCTCGTAGACTTCAGAGAGCTTGAGGGAGCTGGATCCGGTGATGTTGATGAGGATGCCGCGCGCGCCGTCAATTGCGCCGGCCTCGAGCAGGGGCGAGGCCATGGCCGCCTGGGCCGCTTCAATGGCACGATTCTGGCCCGCGCGCACTGCGGTGCCCATCACAGCGTGGCCCATGCCGGCCATGGTCGTTTTCACGTCGGCGAAATCGCGGTTGATGATGCCGGGAATGGTGATGATGTCTGAGATTCCCTGCACGCCCTGGCGCAAAACGTCGTCGGCGATGCGGAAACTCTCAAAGAAGCCGGCATCCTTGGCCACGGCCAGCAGCTTCTCGTTGGGGATCACGATCATGGTGTCGACGCTCTCCAGCAATTCGCTCAGGCCGCGCTCGGCCTGCTGCAGGCGGCGCTTGCCCTCAAAGCTGAAAGGCCGGGTGATGACCGCGACGGTAAGAATGCCCATCTCGCTGGCCAGCGAGGCAATCACCGGCGCGGCGCCGGTTCCGGTTCCGCCGCCGAGGCCGGCGGTGACGAAGACCATGTCCGCGCCCTCCAGAGCCTCGATGATCTTCTCGGAGTCTTCAAGCGCGGCGCGCCGCCCGACGTCGGGGTTGGCGCCGGCCCCCAGCCCAGCGGTAAGCCGCACGCCCATCTGCAGCTTGATGGGAGCCTGGGAGAGCTTGAGCGCCTGCACATCGGTATTGGCGGCGATGAACTCCACGCCTTCCATGTGCGCCTGGATCATGCGGTTGACGGCATTCCCGCCGCCGCCGCCCACGCCGATCACCTTGATGCGCGCTCCGCGCACCGGCTCATCGTGAAATTGAATGCGCATCTCTCCGGCCTCATTTCTCTCGTGTTCCATGGGTGCTCGGGTCTCCTCTGGGTTAAAAACTGGCTGCCAACATGGCGCGCAATTTAGCGCGCAAACTGTTGTCTTCCGCCGCCCGGGTCATTCTGGTCCGGTGCGCATAAAGCAGCATCCCGATGGACGCCGCATAACTGGGATGGGCGAGCTCGCCGGGCATGTGCGACAGACGCACCGGCATTCCCGTTCGCGCCGGCACGCGCAACTGGCTCTCGGTAACATCCAACATGCCGGGCAGCAGCGCGCCGCCGCCGGTGAGCACGCAACCGGCGCCGAGAGCGTCGACCACGCCGCCGTGGCGCAGGCTTTCCTTGACGAAATAAAGCAGCTCGCGCGCGCGCGGTTCCAGAATCTCGGCAATCGTGCGCAACGCCAGGCGCTGCGGCTGGGGGTTGGCAATCTCGATTTCAGCCTGCTGCGGCACGGCGGTAACCACGGCGTTGCCGTATTGGCGCTTGAGTTCCTCGGCCTGGGCCACGGGCATCTGCAGGCCGATGGCAAGGTCATTGGTAAAGTGGGCTCCGCCGATGGGCACCGACGCGGTGTGAGCCACGGCGCCTTCGAAAAAGACCACCAGGTCGCTGGAGTGCGCGCCGATATCGAGCAGGCAGACGCCCAATTCGCGCTCGTCGGCCGAGAGCGTGCATTCGGCCGAGGCGATCGACTCAAGTACCGCCTCTGAAACTTCAAGCCCGGCACGGTTGGCGCACGTCACGGTGCTTTGCAACGCGCTCCCAGAGCAGGTGGCGATGTGCAGATCGACTTCAAGCCGCGCACCGATCATGCCCACCGGATCGAAGATGCCCGGCTGCTCGTCGAGGATAAACTGGCGGGGCAACAGGTGAAGAATCTCGCGGTCCGGCGGGCGCTCGACGGCGCGGGCGCGCTCCACGGCGGTTCGCACGTCTTCGCGGGTAATCTCGCGCATGCGGTTGCCCAGCTCAAAGCCGCCATTGGTGTTCAGGCCCCGGATGTGCGGTCCGCCCACGCCCACCACGCACACGTCAACGTTGGCGCGCGCCACGCGTTCCGCCTGTTCGCAGGCGGCGCGCACGGCCTTGGCGGCGGGTGCAAGCTCGGCGATGAGCCCTTTGCGCATGCCGGCCGAGTCCACCACTCCGTGGCCGCGATAGCGCAGCACATCCTCGTTTAGATCGGCTGCAACCACGCGCGTCTGCGCGCTGCCGATGTCCAGAACCGCGATCAGGGTTTCCTGTTTCTGCGTCATCGCGCTCACTGGCCTTCGGCCGCGGCCGCGGCATGTCTGGTTGCATGGGCGGGATTCCGCCGAATGTCGTTGAGCGCGGTGTGTCCTGCGTCCACGCGCTTCTTCTTGTCGGGTGCGGTTCTCGCCTTGGCGGCGCTGCTTCCGGGTGATTTCTTCTGCGCCGCCTCTGCAGAGGGCTTGGCGTTCGCGGACGTTTCGCCGGCCGGCTCGCCTGCCGGTGGCTTGGCGTCTGCCGCCCCGGCCGCGGCTGCTGCGCCCGGAGTGGTTTCAGAAGCTTCCTTGCCGGAGGCCATTTCAAGCACCGCCTGCTGGTCGTAGCGCAGATCGACCGCGGCGAGATGGGGATACTGCTGGCGCCATTCGGCGATGTGGGCCTGGTAACGCTGGTAGCGCTCGATGAAGTGGTCCTCGCCGAAATGGGCCAGAATATCGGCTCCCTGCTCCGGCATCAGGACGCGCGCGTCCTCGGGATCGGTGAGGTCGATCTCGGAAATCTGCTCAGAGAGGTGCTGGCCGTTCGAGTCGAGATCGCCCATCAGCCGCTGGTACACCGCCATGCGCGCCTGGCGCGAGCCAGCCGGATCGCCGGGATCGATGCCCGTGACCACGGGAAACGAGTAGTGATGCCGCGCCATGTCGGCCGCGGGCATCGAGAGCAGAACGCCGTCTGCGTCGACCAGGCCGATCATCTGTCCCTGGCGCGTAAAGGCCACTGGCTGGCGCTCGACCACGGAAACGCGAATCTGGTCGGGGAGCAGGCGCATGACCGTGGCGCGCTCGACCCACGGAATGGCTTCCAACTCCCTGCGCCTTTCGTCCAGCGGAACAAAAAAGACGTTGCGGCCGATGTCTTCGCCAAAGACCGCAAGCATCTGGGAGCGGCTCATCTCAGTAAGGCCGGCGGCCTGGATGTTCACGGCGCCGGCGATGCGGAAGCGCGCATCCCGTTCCAGATAAGTGCGGAGCATGAGCGCGGACGCGGTGAGGCCGCCGAGAACAACCAGCGCGCCGAGGGTGAGAAAGATACGGCCTGCAGCGCTGGCTGGACGCCACCACTTCCTGGCGGGCTTGGCGGGCGACAAGCGGCGCACGCCTGGGCGCGCTTCCTCGTCGCCGTCCGGGTTCTCCATCTCCAGCGGCATGCCGGGTAGATTGCGCCCGATTCGGGGCACACTCTGCTGCATCCGCCGGACGCGAGACTCCGCGA
>Ga0302320_10003153_pt1 | contig 38473 bp, 24 predicted proteins | sample Bog_T0_3_FD_202130 | JGI IMG/M metagenome (GOLD analysis project Ga0302320, IMG submission 202130) | Peat permafrost microbial communities from Stordalen Mire near Abisko, Sweden - Bog_T0_3 | ecosystem: Environmental > Terrestrial > Soil > Wetlands > Peat | place: Sweden: Abisko, Stordalen Mire... | reverse complement strand
CCGCAAGTTGAATCCGGATATTTTATCTATCGGCCTAAGCATCGGCGGGGTAGCCAAGTTTAACACCGACCCGCAACGGATCGGCACGCCCTGGGTGCCGGTGCAGGATACATTCCAGTACGTTGCGGATATCGGCGGGAAAGACAGTCTTCAGCCTACCAAGATTGCAATCACCATGGAGCCGGACGTGGTCTTTCGACAGATCATCGATAGCCTCCGGAATATACTTGCCCTGTTTGTAGCATCAGCATTATTCGCCTATTTTTCCATGAGCGTTGCAAGATCTCTTCAGGAAGCCCGCGAAGGCAAAGACCGCGGAGAGGCCACCGTATCGGATTTTGGGATCGGTTTGATAAAGCCGGTTTTTTTTCTTGCTACGTTTATCGAGAACCTTAACTACGCGTTTTTGCCAGAATATGTACAAAATGTAGTGCAGGCGACGGGTGTCCCGCTTGGATTTACCTCGTTTCCGTTCATCGCATTCTACCTGAGCTTCGCTTTATCGCTTCTCCCGGCCGAACGAATAGCAAGCCGCCTCGGTCCGCACAAACTCATCTGGGGCGGCCTCATTCTTGTGGCGGTTGGCCTGCTCTGTTTGATTGGCCAGTTCGGGTTCGGGTCGATTGTCATGGCCCGCGCGGTTTCAGGGATCGGCCAAGGCTTCGTTTTCATCGGCGTGCAGTCCTATGTCCTCGACGTCACGACCGTTGAAAGCCGGACTCGTGGCGCCTCAGTCATCGTTATTGGCTTCCAGGCGGGTATGATGTCCGGAATGGCGATCGGGTCTCTGCTCGTTTCGCAGTTAGGCGCACGCGGTGTATTTGCCCTCGGTGTCGTGATTTCGGTGGTAACAGCGATATATACAATATCCGTCGTCCCCAAGGTGGCAGTCGCCAACATAAGGCGGGGGGCCGACCAGCCGAACGCCTGGCGTAACATCTTACTGACTCTGCGCGATCCAATGTTCCTTAAGACAATCTGGCTGATCGGCCTGCCGGCAAAAGCTGTTCTGACCGGAGTGATCTTGTTCGCGTTGCCATTGCTGTTGGTGAAGCGGGGGTATCGTCAGGAAGATATCGGCCAGATAACGATGGCGTACGGTGGAGCCGTGATGGGAGCCAGCGCATGGGTATCAGCCAGGACGAGTGGGTGGCGCGGGGCTACAGGTAACATTTTGGTCGCAGGGGCAATCCTCAGCGGCGCTGGTCTGCTGCTGATATCGGCCGTCGGATGGAAGTGGGGCGGATTTGACGTAAACCAGTTGCTGCCCGATGCCGTAGTCATCTTGACTGGGGCGATAATCGTTGGCGTGGGTCACGGCTTCATTAACGCCCCGGTCATCGCACAGGTCGCAGAATCAAGCATCTCAGATCGGCTCGGTATCGCACCGGTTGCCGCGACCTATCGTCTTCTCGAACGAGCCGGCCACACGACGGGGCCCATGATTGTCGGTCAGATCGCTCTGCTATCGGGCTCCGGCACGATCGCACTCGGCTGGATTGGCGGCCTGCTGATCGCACTTGGGATGATTTTCGCTGTCTCGGTTCAAACAAATAGAGGATCTCCGGTAACTGCAAAACTGTATGATTGGAGCAAGACGCAATGAGAGGGATAGGTTGGTTCACTGGTGTCGGGATTCTTGTTTCGATCGCAGGAATCGCCGGGAGCGCATGCGCGGCTGAGCAGGCAGCGACGCCGGTACCCGGCTGGTTCAAGCTCGATACGAGTCTGGCAAAGGATTGGGAGGCTGTCGAGGTTCGTGGTGATACCGGATCGATCCTGCTGCGACGCCGCGGCGAGGCCGGCGGCGACGCGAAGCGGCACATCCTTTCACTCCAGTCGCGCGCTTCATCGGCTTACGACGTGGCGCTTAGCGAGGCGGCCAGTGTGCTCGAGCAAAAACTCGCGCCCCTGGATATTCTTGTTGTGAACTATAACGATAACCTAGGCCGGGCACAGACCGCGGTCACACAGGCGGAGAAAAGCGGCTTCGATCTGATCCTTGCAACCGGGTCGGACGCGACGGAGTGGTTGTGGAAAAATTACCACGGCGGAAGCCTGCCCGTAGTGTCAATGTGCGCAAAAGACCCGGTGACGCTGGGCCAGGTGAAGAGTTATAATGCGGGCACCGGGTCAAACTTCGCCTTGACGTCGCTCAACCTGCCAATCGACGTCCAACTAGCCTACGCGCTTGAAGTAATGCCCGGACTTCGAAACCTGGCGATTATCGTTGACAGTGCCAATCAGAGCGCGATCGAGACGCAAGCTGTTCCGGCCGCCAACGCCGCGCGGGCCCATGGCATTCGGGTGCTGACCCTCATGGCGCACGGCAATGGGACCAGCAATTCGAATTCCAAGGGAGCCGATCAAAAGCTCACTGACCTCGTCAACGAGGCAGTTGAGACAATGCAGGTGAATGATGCCAATCTCGTGAGGAGCATGTTTCTTATTACCGGTAGTACGGCCGTCTTTGAGCAAATGGCAAGCATCAACGCACACGCCGCACGCGTTCCGGTCATCAGCATGGTACCGGAAACGGTGCAATCTGGCGCTTCCAGCGCTGTTTTATCCATCGGTGTCAGCTTCCGTAGCAACGCATTTCTTGCAGCGAGCTACGCAGCGAGTATCCTCGATGGGCGAGAGCGTCCCGGTGACTTGAAGGTCGGCGTCGTAACACCGCCCGATATTGGAATCAACTTCCGGCGGGCGCGGGAAATCGGCCTGAAGGTCCCCTTCAGCTTCTTCGAGAGCGCTAACGTCATCTATAACAACGATGACATTAAGGTTCGGCCCAACGATGTGTCCAGCAAATGAGGTCGATGCAAGATAACATCAGCCTGTGATCTTCACCAGCCCGGCATGCTAGTTCTCCGCGACCGCCATCCCTAACCCGCATTTAGCACGCGCCGAAATAAAGTCCGTTTGGTCAGTCGATTGTGGCGGCCTTCGCGGGACCGTCCAGTCGTTGGGGGATCATGCCGCTTGGGCAAAGGTCTTGATGCGCAACGTCGCGTTCCGTGTTCCATCCGCTCTGGATCAAATTCGTCAGATCCATGCCATCCCGCCAAAGCGCTTCGATCCGAGACGTTACAAAACCCTCGGCATCTAGCCACATGAAGCAACCAGCGCGCAAACGGCCCACATTGGCCAGCTTAGGTAGGTAGATTCCGATGGTGGTGCCGTAGCCATGGCAAACTCATGTATGCAGAAGGGCAATCGCCCTGATGAGTATCTTGGAGGTAGCGATGTCAACCATTCTGGTTGTTCTTGTGCTTTTCTTGCTTCTCGGAGGCGGGGGCTATTACGGGTATCGCCGGAACCGTCTGTGAGGTGAATCCTGCGGGCGGTCGTCGTGGCCGCTTGACCGTCGCCCATCCACCCGGCCACCGGCCGCGTGACGGGCCGGAAAGGGCACCAACAAATGGAGCGACGTGACATGATTGACCAAGATCGGATCGCCGGTTCGGCCAGGCAGGTCGAGGGTAACATCAAGGAAGCCTCGGGAAACGTTCTGGGCGACGCAAAGCTCGTCGCCGACGGCAAGACGGAGAAAGCCGAAGGCAAGGTTCAGAACACCGTCGGGGGCATCAAAGACGCAGTGCGGAACTAATGGTTGCCGGGAACCCGCGTGGCCCAGACCGACCAGCCGCCCCGGTGCGGTTGCCGATGCATCGTTCATGATACGCAGCCGACCAGGCAAGATGCTTCATCAGCATCGGTCGAAATACCCAACGATGCAAACGGCCGGGCGGCAGCACCGGCTGGAACACCAGGCCGATCTGCCCTAGTCTTTCGCAATGGCCACAGGCGAGGGAAGTGGGATAAAAGGCCGGTTCGCTCGTCTGTTCGGCGTGCTGACGAGGCTAGCACCGATTCTGACCGCGCTGGCGGGCTGGTTGCAGCCATACCCGAACTCCGCACCGCCATCTTTCCGGCGCCGGCCGACCCGGACGGTTCTTTTCCGGCCGCCTACGCGGCCGGGCCGCACGACAGCGCATTTGGTCCGATGTCTCCCGTGCAGGAACGACCGGCGGCGTGCGGCTTGTCTCATTCAGCCACCATTTGCAACGTCCGGCGTGCAGACCCAACCCGCCCGTTGCGCTGCTGCGTCATCCCGCCAAGCTGGGAGTGTCAGTACGTCATCGTTCTTTTTCCGGCGGCTCCCAACCCCAGCGCCCATATTGCACCGCTGTCATATTCGTTTCGCAATACCTTAACGCCCTGACAGGACGGACGATGCTAACACCTCCGGGACGCGTTGATGCGCAAGCCAATGGAGCGGATCTCATGCCCTTTTCCACAGACATCGCCTATTTAAACGGTGCCAGTTTCAACGAGCTCGATTCCTCCCTGCTCCTGACGCTGGGCAATGGCCTCAACCATAGCGGCGATGTTTATGTGGCCAGCGCGAATGGTATCGGTCTTGCGACGTACGATAACTGGATCGGCGTTCTGGGTTCACCCGACCCAAGCGACACCGTTTCGTTCAATACGTCGGTCTCCAACGCCGGTCTCGGCGTCATCACCTACACCACAACCTCGGCGGACGGCTCCGTCAGCCCGGCGGCGGGTGGCATCGGCGCCGAAATCGTCGCGACCAACGCCACAGGCTTCCTGCTTGAGCAGTTGAATGGCTATGTTCCCGGCCCACATGCGATCATCAATCCGGATGGCCAGTATTTCATCCTGGCATCGTCGAGCGTCGACCTCTCGGTGACCGACGGCAGCGGTGGCGCGACCCCGGGACAACTGACCTTCTTCGTTCCGGAACCGTCCACTGCGTTGATCATGCCGATGCTGATTGCCATGCTGATGGTGTCACGGATCCCGGGTGTCCGTGGCTTGCTGGGCGCGTCCAGGCGGCGCGGAGCGCAACGAGCCCTTTCTTGATCACCTTGCAACAACGGGAAGGCAAACCCTCTGGCAGCGACTGAGGGCAACCGAATGCCACTTTGATGACCGGAAGGTCCGTTGTTCCGATGAGACGCTTTTTTCGCATGCATCCGTGTCGCCGCTGACGCAGCATGCGCGTCGCGATCGGAAGGTTCGACACGGCATCGCGGCGGTCACGGGTCTGATGATGTGGTCCTCCGTCGTCTGGGCCGAACCGCCGCATCCGCTCGACATCCAGGAGTATCGCGTCGAAGGCAACACCGTCCTGCCGCCCACCGACATCGAGAGGGCCGTCTACGACTTCCTCGGCCCGGACCGCACCCCGGCCGACATCGAAAAAGCCCGAGCGGCACTGGAAGATCTGTATCAGAAGCGCGGCTACCCCACGGTCACGGTGGAGGTCCCGCGGCAGCCCGCCGACACCGGCATCGTCCACATCACAGTCACCGAACGCCGCATCGGCAGCTTGCGCGTGGTGAACTCGCACTACCACGTGCCCAGCGCCATCAAAGCCGGCGCGCCGTCGCTGGCGCCAGGAACCGTTCCGAACGTCAACGATGTCCGCCGCGACATGCTCGCCCTGAACCGCCAGCCGGGCCCGGTGGTGACGCCCGCCCTGCACGCCGGCCGAGATCCCGATACGATGGATGTCGATCTGGATGTGACCGATACGCTGCCGTTGCACGGTTCCCTCGAACTGAACAACCGCCGGAGCGCCGATACCACCCCGCTGCGCCTGGTCGGCACGCTGGGCTACGATAATCTGTTTCAGCGCGGCGACAGTATCGCCATGTTCTTCCAGGTCGCCCCCGAAAACACCGCCGACGCGCTGGTGTTCTCCGGCGCCTATACGCTGCGGATTCCCGGCACCGATCTGTCGCTGCTGGCCTCCTACCTGAAATCCGACAGCGATGTGGCGGCTATCGGCGGGACCGACGTCGTCGGCAAAGGCCAGATCGCCGGCCTGCGCCTGATCGTCCCGTTCCCCGAACGAAACAGCCTCACCCACAGCCTGACGCTCGGTGCCGACTACAAGGATTTCGCCCAGTCGCTCACGCTGCAAGGGCAGGGCAACCGTGTCCCGCTGATCTATTATCCGGTCACCATCGCCTACGCCGCCACGCTCACGGCGGCTCGCTCGCGCACCGACCTCGCCGCCGCAACGGTGATGGGCACACCTGAATTCGGCGGCTCCACCGCCGAGTTGCAGCTCAACCGAGCCTACGCCACCGGCAGCTTCATCTATCTCAAGGCCTCGCTCATCCACACCCGCGAGCTTCCCTTTGGCCTGCAGTTCTGGGCCAGAATCCAGGGCCAGGCCTCCGCCGACGCGCTGGTGCCAAACGAGCAGTTCGCCGCCGGCGGCATCGACACCGTGCGCGGCTATCTCGAAGCCGAGGTCCTCGGTGACGACGCCGCCGGCTTCCAGCTCGAACTGCGCAGCCCTTCCTTCGCCGAAGCCGTCGCTCCGCAACTCAACGAATTACGCCTTCACCTGTTCGCCGACGCCGCCGAAACCAGCATCAACCGGCCTTTGCCGGAACAGCGCCGCAGCTACGGACTGAGCTCCCTGGGCTTCGGCGTGCAGGCCCGCTTCGCCAACCACATCACGGCCGCGTTCGAGGACGCCGTCACGCTGACCGACGCCATCACCACCAAACACGACGCCAACGCGCTGTTGTTCCGCATCCTGGGAGATTTCTGAACCGCCATGCCGCGCGCCATCCTGTTCGCCATGGTTCTGCTGATGGGTGCTGCGTTCGCCGCCACCCCGGCGCGCGCCTGGTGGAACGCCGACTGGAGCGCGCGGATGAAAATCACCGCCGATACCGGCCCGAAAGGCGCCGCCGTCACCGATCCGATCGGCCGCACCCCGGTGTTGATCCGCCTGCACAGCGGCAACTTCAACTTCGACACCGCCAAGGAAAACGGCGACGACCTTCGGGTGATCGCCGGCGACGACCGCACACCGTTGCATTTCCATATCGAGAAATTCGACGGACTGGTCGATCAGATCGGCCTGATCTGGGTGGATGTGCCGGATCTGGCACCCGGCACCGCCACCAGTTTTTATCTATACTGGGGCAACAAGAACGCCCAGCCCGGCGGCGATGCCAAAGCCACCTACGATCCCGACCAACTGCTGGTCTATCATTTCACCGAGGAAAACGGCGTCCCGCACGACGCCACCGGCTATGGCAACAATGCGCTCACCGCCGGCAAGCGCGACGATGGCGGCATGATCGGCTACGGACTGCGCCTCGACGGCACCACGCCGGTGCAAATTCCCGCCTCGCCGTCACTGAAGCTCACCGCCGGCCAGCCAACCACGTGGTCGGTCTGGGCACGACTGAACGACGGCGTCACCACCGGCGTGCTCTACAGCCAGCGCGACGGGGCGAACGCCTTCACCATCGGCCTCGATCAGGGCGTCGCCTACGCCGAGGTCGAGACGCCGGACGGCAAAATCCGCACCAGCCCCGGGGCCGCGGTCGCCGACGGCTATCACCTGATCACCGTCACCACCGCGACCCCATTGCGCATCTACGTGGACGGCGAGCCGCGCGGTGAGGTCACCGCCGCGCTGCCCGCGCTCGGCGCCGTCGGCTTCCTCGGCGGCCCCGCGCCGCCGCCGGCCGACGCCGCCACGCCGCCCGCAACGAGCACCACGCCGCCGCCAGCCGGCACCACGCCCCCGGCAACCACTCCCGCGCCGCCCCGCCCCGTCGGCTTCGCCGGCGTGATCGACGAATTCCGCATCGCCAAAGTCGCGCGCCCCGCCGGTTCATTCCGCATTGCGGTCAGCAGCGAAGGCCCCAAACCCACGCTGCTCACCTTCGACACCCCCGAACAGAGTTCGGTTCTGGGAAATTCCTATCTCGGCATCATCATCCGGTCCGTCACCCCCGACGCCTGGGTTGTCATCGCGATCCTCGGCGTCATGGCCGTGGTCAGTTGGATCGTCATGGCCGGCAAGGCCATCTACCTCGCCCGCATCGGCGCTGCCAACCGCCTGTTCCGCAGTAAATTCCGCGAAGCCATGCGGCAGGCACAGTCCGACATGGAGCATTACGGCGCATTGCCGGCCGGCGGTGAGGCAACGCTGCGCCGCTCGCCGCTGTTCCGCCTCTACCGCCTGGGCATGACCGAAGTGCAGGAGCGCATCACCGCCGGCCGCGTTGACGCCGAGGGCCGCCTGCCGATCCAGTCGCTCGCCGCGATCCGTTCCGCCCTCGACGGTGCGCTGGCCCGCGAAAACCAGCGCCTGGGCAACATGATGGTGCTGCTGACCATCGCCATCAGCGGCGGACCGTTCCTCGGCCTGCTCGGCACCGTGGTCGGCGTGATGATCACGTTCGCCGCCATCGCCGCCGCCGGCGACGTCAATATCAACGCCATCGCCCCGGGAATCTCCGCCGCCCTGCTGGCCACCGTCGCCGGCCTCGCCGTCGCGATCCCGGCCCTGTTCGGCTATAATTACTTCACCGTTCGCATTCGCGACACCAGCGTCGATATGCAGGTTTTCATCGATGAGCTGATCACCCGGGTGGGTGAAGGCGTCGCCTTGACCCGGCCGCAAGCTGACAACCGCGCCGCCGCCGAATGAACGGGTGAAACGATGCAGCTCCAGTCCAACGACAAACCCTATGACGACATCAACATCACGCCGATGCTCGATCTGGCATACGTGCTGCTGGTCATCTTCATCATCATGACCACCGCCGCCGTCCAGGGCATCAAGGTCGATCTGCCAAAAGCCAGCGCCGCGGTCAGTCTCGCGGTCCCGAAAACCAAGGTAATCGCCCTGACCAAAGAGGGCCAGATCCTGCTCGACGCCGTCCCGGTCTCGATCCCGGAACTGGAGCGCCGGCTGCGCGATCTGAAAGCGGTCACCCCGGACCTGCCGGTCATTCTGAAGGGCGACCGAACCGTCCAGTACGAAAAGATCATGCAGGTACTGGATATCTGCGGCCATGTCGGCATCGCCTCGATCGGTCTCGTCTCGCAGAAGATCGTGGGCTCCTGAGATGTGGTCCGACGAAGCAGCCGAAGACGACGCGATCGGCTGGCCGCGCCGCCTCGGCCGTATCGCGGTCGGCACCGCGCTGATCGGCGGCCTCGCGACGGCGATCTACTTCATGGTTCAGGGCATGTCGGGCATCCAGCGCCACGCGATCCAGACCGTCACGCGGGTGACGCTGCCGCCACCGCCGCCACCGCCACCGCCACCGAAACCGCCGGAACCGGAAAAAGTGCTGGAAACGCCGAAGCTGCAGGAACCCAAACTTGCCGACAAACCGCCGGACAAGGCACCGCCGAAGCCGCAGCAACCGCCCGCGTCACCACTGACCGCCGAGGCCGGCACCGGCGCCAATCCCTATGGCCTCGCGGTCGGCGACGGATCCGGCAACGTCATCGGCGGCAACGGCGACAGCAACGGGTCATACCTGTCCTACGGCCGAATCGTTTCCGGCGACGTGCAGGCCGCGCTGCGCCATGACGATGCCCTGCGCTTCGCCCGGTTCTCCGCCGAACTGCGCATCTGGCTCGATGCCAACGGCAAAGTCACGCGCGTCCAGCTTGCCGCGTCATCGGGCGATCCCGCCGTCGATCGCGCGGTCGAGCGCTCGCTCAGCGGCCTGACGATGGCCGAACCGCCGCCCAAGGACATGCCGCAGCCGATCCGGCTGCGCACCAGGGCGGAACCCGGATGAGATGACGATGCGGACCCGAAGAAAGCCAACCAAACGCCGCATCCGGTTGCCCGGCGCACTGATCGCCGCGGCGTTGTCCAGCCTCCCTGCGACGCCATCCCTGGCGCAGACCGGCGACTCCGACAGCGTCACCAATCGGCTGATCGAACTGCTAGTCAAACGCGGCGTGCTGCAGCGCGACGACGCCAACGCGCTGCTGGCCGAGGCCAAAGCCGAAAAGAAAAAGCCCGCCAAACTGGCCGCCAAACCAGCGTCACCGGAAAAACCGGCGGCCGAGGCAGCCGTCCCGTCCGGCACCGTGCGCGTCACCTACGTGCCGCAGTTCGTGCGCGATCAGATCGCCCAACAGGTGCGCGACGACCTGCTGCAGCAGGCCAGCCAGCCCGGAGCGGCCCCGGCCGTCCCACCGCCCGGCTGGCTGGATCGCTTCCATTTATTCGGCGACCTGCGCATCCGCGGCGAACTCGATCAGTTCGCCAAATCGAACGGGACGCTCTTCCCCGACTTCGCCACCATCAACAATGGCTCCGCGTTCGACGTGACCGGAACCGGCGGCGAACCCCCATTGCTGGACACCACCCAGAACCGCGCGCGCGAGCGCCTGCGCGCCAGGGCGGGTGTCGATGTCGATATCGATGACGGCATCATGGCCGAAATTCGCATCGCCACCGGCAACGACGGCAGCCCGGTCACCTCCAACCAGACGTTCGGGCAGAACGGACCATTCACCAAATACGCGATCTGGCTCGATCGGGGCTTCGTCAAGGCCGCACCCAACGACTGGCTGACCGCCTATGCCGGCCGCATGCCCAACCCGTTCTGGACCACCGATCTGATCTACTACGACGACCTCGGCTTCGACGGTTTCGCTGCCTCGGTGACACCCCATTTCGACAAGCGCTGGAGCGGGTTTGTCACCGCCGGCGCATTCCCGGTCTTCAACACCGCCCTCAACTTCGGATCGACCGACGGCAACGCCGGATTCGCCAGCCGCAACGCCTGGCTGCTCGCGGTTCAGGCCGGTGGCAAGTGGCAGGCCACCGAGGACATTTCCACCCGCCTCGCGGCCGGATATTTCGATTACTCGAACATCAGCGGCAAGCTCTCTTCACCGTGCACGATCGTCTATTCCAGCGATACGTGTAATACAGATGCGTCCCGCACACTGTTTCCCGGCAACGGCAACACGCTTCTCCCTATCCGGGACATCCTTCAGGCGCCGAACAATACCCAGCCGCAGTACTTCGGACTGGCCACGCCATTTCATATTCTCGACATTCACAGCCAGCTCAATCTCGACATGTTCAGGCCGGTCGGCGTCTCCTTCGACACCGAATTCGCCATCAATCTCGGCTTCAATCGCGGCCGCGTCGACGCGCTGGGCAGCAACAACTTCGCGGCCAACGCCAGCCAGCCGGACGCCGGAAACAAGGCCGGCATGATCCGGGTCAACGTCGGCGCGCCGGTCATCGCCGAGCGCTGGGACTGGAACATGTCGCTGGCGTATAAATATATCGAAAGCGACTCGGTCCTCGCCTCCCTGAACGATCCCGACTTCCATCTCGGCGGCACCAACGCCAAGGGCTTCATCCTGGCGGCCAATCTCGGCATCGCCCGCAATACCTGGCTCACCGCGAAATGGTTCAGCAGCACCCAGGTCAGCGGCCAGCCCTACGCGGTTGACGTGATCCAGGCCGATCTGAACGTGAAGTTCTGACCATGCGCCGCGCTCGCTCCGTGCTGGTGCTGTGCCTCGCTGCCATGCCGGCAGCGGCACAGGACACCCCGGAGGCACGTCTGCGCGATCTGCTCCGCCGCACCACCGCCGAACTCCGCGCCACGCAGGACAGCCAGTCCGCACTGCAAGCCGCGCTGGACCAGGAAAAACAGATCACCGCCAACCTGCAGAAACAGCGGGACGAGCTGACCGCGCGCCAGGCGCAGGCCGCGAAGCCGTCGCTCTCCGAAGACCAGCTCGCCCGGTTTCGCGCTGAAGCCCAGGCCAGGACCGCCGCGCTGGAGGCTGGCCTGAAGCAATGGCAGGATGCCTACCAGAAGGCCGCGGACGTCGCCCGCGCCAAGGATCAGGAAAGCCGCTCCGCCACCGCACAATCCGCCGAATGGCAGCGCCAGGCCAGCCTGTGCACGGCGGCCAACACCAGACTGGAAAAAGTCGCCAACGACATTCTCCATCTCTACCAGACCCAAAGCTTCCGCTCCCTCCTCATAGGCAGCTACGAGCCTCTGCTCGGTCTCAAGAAGGTCGAACTGGAAAACACCGTCCAGGATTACGAGGACAAGCTGCTCGACCAGAAATACCGGCCGGGCAGCGCACCCGCCGGAGCCACGAAATGACCCCGCGCCACCTGCTGCCGATCTGCGCCGCCGTGGTCTGCGTCGATGTAACGATCGACCGTTCCGCCTACCTCGATTGCCTCAACGCGATGTTCCGCCAGGCCGTCATGCCGCAACGGCCAGACGCAGCCGCCGGCGCCGCGTCGGCCAGCCCCGCACCGGCGAACCCCGCACCGGCGAACCCCGCACTGGCGAACCCCGCACTGGCCAATCCCGCAGCCTCGCCCGCCCCTGCGCTCGGCACCTACAACCAGGCGGCCATCCGGGAAATGCTTGGCACCTCCTTCGGCCACTCCGTCGAGCCGGCCAGACCCGCATCCCCAAACCCGGCACCCCCCAGGCCGGTTTCCCCGCTACGCTAATGCCGCCGTATCGGCCAGAATAACAATCGGTGTCAGTGTAGAACTGTCTGTCATACGTAAAGAAGATGTCATCCGGTGGTCACACCGGTTAGGTAAACAGAGGCATCGATTGGTCCATTTTTTGGAGTTTCCAGGACATGCCTCGTATGAACATCCGAAGCTCGCTTCTTGGCACCTGTGCCGTGACAGCGTTGACGCTTGGACTCTCCTGGGGCGCCCAGGCGCAGACCCAGATCAACGGCGGCGGCTCCACACTCGCAGGTCCGATCTACCAGACGATTTTCCAGAACCTGACCGGACAGGTCGATTCGACCGTCGCGTTCAATTACGCGCTGGTCGGCAGCGGCGCCGGCGCCCGCGGCGTGCTCTGCGACGACGGCTCCCAGGTCAAGATCGGCGGCGTCGGCCCCACGACAGTTCATTACGGCGCGAGTGACAATCCGCTGACAACGGCGCAGATCACCAACTGGGACAACAATCTGCCGCAAAGCGGATGTGCCGTGCAAAATGGCGGCGAGGCGTCCGGTGGCCCGCTGATGCAAATCCCGACCATCGGCACCCCGATCACCATCGCCTATAATAATCCGAAACAGACCGCCAACGGCGGGCTGACGTTCACCGACGCCCAGCTGTGCGGCATTTTCTCAGGCCAGATCACAAGCTGGTCGGCACTCACCGGCATCGCCCTGAAAAACGCCCCGACCGGTGCAATCACCGTCGTCTATCGCTCCGACGGCAGCGGCACATCGGCGCTCTTGACTGCGCACCTTGCCAAGGTCTGCACGGCCGCGACGTCTGCGATCACGTTTACCTCGACCCAGACCTTCGCCTCGCTGTTCGGCGGCACCCCGCCGTCCAATTTCATCGGCGCCAGCGGCAGCGGCAACGTGGCGGCATCGATTGGTCTGGATGCGGCGCAAACCGGCGGTGCGGTCACCGGCACCTCGGGCTCCATCGGCTATATCAGCCCCGACTACACACAGATCGCCGGCATCCATAAGGGCGGCGCGTTCCCGCCGGTTGCCAAGATCGTCAATTCGCATTCTGGCGCCGCCGTGCTGCCGGATTATGCCGACACCGTGTCCGCGCTGTCGCAGGCGATCCTGCCGGGTCAGCCAGGCGGCGGCAACGTTCAGGACGGGACGCAATATGTCCCGACCATCCCCGACCCGACCGTTGGCTATCCGATCGTTGGCTACACGACGTGGATCCTGCCGACGTGCTTCACGGACAACAACGTCGTCAACGGCATTTACGAATTCCTCAGCCTGATCTACAGCGTGCCTGACTATATCAGCCTGATCCAGCAGCAGGGTTTCGTGCAGCTCCCATCGGGACTGGTCAGCGTGATCAACGCCAATATTCTCAATAACGCCAACGGCTACAATATCGACATCGATGACGCCAATATCTGCCAGAACAACGGCGTGTCCGGCCCCGGCACCTTCGCCGGACGTTAAAACCCGCGCAGAAACGGCCCGCGTCACTCCCAGGTCAGCACCTGGATCACGTCGCGGGCCGTCGACGCCGCAGCCGCCCCGCCCATCCGCAGCCGCACCGTCGCCGAACGCACAAACCGCGTCCGCCCCGCCATCACCGCCGTCGCAACGAAATGCCGGATCACGTTGCGGCTGACGAAACCCGGCGCCACCGCCGCCGGCCCCGCAAGCCGAACGTCGCTCACCGCCGTCGCCGCCAGCGAGCTGCCGCTCGCATCCGTTACATCGCCCTCATGATACACCGACATCCAGGGACGCAGCCGCTCCAGGATATCCGGGGTCATGTCCGCCACCAGACCCAGCTCGTTCAGCGAGTGGAATGGGTGGTCGCCCGATCGATACGGCAAGTCGCGGTCACGGTACAGCTCGATCTTCGGCCCGCCCAGCACCGACATCTGCCCCCTGATCCGCCAGTCGGCGATCTCCCCGGCCAGTCGCGCCGCTTGCGGCTGATCGACACCGACCGCCACCAGCAGGCCGCGCAGCACGTCACGCGACACCGTGTTGGGATTGATCCGGCCCGCCTCGTCCTCGGCCTCGACGTCCACCACCGCATCACCGATCCGCAACCGCATCAGTCGTTCGCCCACCCCGCCGTCCAGCAGCGCGAACATCGCCTGCCGGATTCCCGCATCCGCCGCCGCCTCGGCCGCCGCCAGATCCCGCGTGGCGGCGGCCAGCCGCAGCTGCGCCCGAGCGGTCGCGGTCAGCCGCGTGCCCAGCAGAGCCAGCAACCCCAGCGTCCACAGCACGATCAGCAGCACGAAGCCGTTGCGCCGTTTCATCGCCCCGGCATCAGAACACAAACGGGTCGCGCGCGGTCGCAATGATGAGGTCCGGCCAGCGCAGCCCCGAGTCCTTGCGGAACACCACCCGCACCCGCAACAGCTTCGGTGCCGACGAACCCACCCACGCCGTCACCCAACCCCCCGGCGGCAGCTTCAGCGACGGGTCCCAGTAGGCGAACTCGACCCGCTCCACCGCGTCCAGCAGTTCGATCCGCTCCGCCGGCGGCGGCGCCACCAGCCAGTGCCGGTACCACGGCGTCCACGCCAGATACAGCCGATGCGTCGCGTCCACTCCGATCGTGACATCGGCGTCGCGGATCCGCTCCGTCGTCAGCCGCCGCGGCATTTCCGTGCGGAACGACAACGACCGCTCGGTGCCGATAAACCGGGCATCGGCCTCGCCTGAATCCAGCCAGGCGCGAGCGATCAGGGCGCGCAGCATCGTATCGACGGGACCGATCTGCTCCGCCGCGCTGCTGTCGCGCGCCTGCGCCTGCAGCGCCGCCGCGCCGAAGCGAACCCCCGATGCCAGCGCTGCCAGGATCAGCCCCAGCACCGCCAGCGCCGCCAGCACCTCCAGCAGCGTAAAGCCGTCGCGCCCTCGGCTCATGCCGCCGATGCCTCGAGCGCCGCCCGCACCGCCGCCAGCACGCTGTCCCAGTCCCGCGGTGCCGGCTGACGGAAAATCCGCATCGTCGGATACCACGGGCTGTCGCTGCGCTCCGCCAGCCACCGCCAGTCGGTGTTGAACCGGTTGAGCAGCCAGACCGGCCGGCCCAGCGCGCCGGCAAGATGTGCCACAGATGTATCGACAGTGATAACCAGATCCAGCGCCTGCATCAGCGCTGCCGTGTCGGCAAAGTCGGACAGTTCCGCCGTCATATCGATCATCGACAGCGTCGGCGCCACTGCCGGCCGCGGCAGTTGCAGCGAAACGAATGTGGCGTCCCGGCAGCCATCCAGCATGCCCAGCCGGTCCGGGTCGATCGAGCGCAGCCGGTCGAGCGAATAATCCGGGTTGCCCTGCCAGGCCAGCCCGATCCGGCGCCCCTTGCAGTCTGCCAGACGAGCGCGCCAGCCCGCCACCGCGTCGGCCTCGGCATGCAGATACGGCACCCCGCCCGGAATCGTCGCCAGCGACGTGCGAAACAGCCGCGGCAGGCTCATCACCGAACAGTGCAGGCCGTGCGCCGGAAACGCGTCGCCTGGCGTCACCACCCTGGCAATGCCCGTGACACAATCCACCAGCCGCCGCAGCGACTGCGGCACCGCCCAGTAGACCGGCCCGTCGCCGGCCAGCAAGGCGGCATAGCGCAGCATCTGGATCGCATCGCCCTGGCCCTGTTCCGGATACACCAGCAATGACCGGCCGCGCCGCGCGCCACCGTCCCACGCCGCGCCGGTGAGCCGGGCCGGATCCACCGGCAGGCTGACCGCCCGGTCCGATCCCATGCGCTGCGCCTCCAGCCGCGCTTCGTAATCGTCCCAGGCCTCCTCCAGCCGCCCCTCGCGCAGCCGCACGAACGCCCGCCCGGTCCGCGCCAGAGCATGGCCGGGCTCCAGGCCCAGCGCGGCCTCGTACTCGGCCTCGGCCTCCGTCAGACGGCCCAGCGCCAGCAGCGCCGCCCCCAGATTCGACCGGGCGCCGGCACTGTCCGGCACCAGCCGCACCGTCTCCTGCGCCAGCGCCAGCGCCTCCTGCACCGAACCCAGCGCCGTCAGCGCCTGCGCCAGACCGGCAAACGGGTCCGGCGTCCCCGGTTGCAGCGCCCGCAGCCGGCGCAGCGGCGCCACCGCCTCCTCGAACTGCCCGGACTGCACCAGCAGCGTCCCGTACGCGTGCAGCGCGTCCACATTATCCGGCGCCAGCCGCAGCGCCTGCTGCAACGCCGCCATCGCATCGGCCGTCCGGTGTTGCTCGCCCACCGCCAGCGCCAGGTTCAGGTGCCACGTCGCCTGCTCCGGCGCCAGAAGCAACGCCTGGCGAAACGCCGCCTCGGCCTCCGCCGGACGGCCAAGCTGGCGCAGCACATGCCCCAGATTGTTGTGCGCAGCGGCAAACCGCGGCGCCAACCGGGTCGCCGCGCGCAGTTCCGCCTCGGCCGCCGCGTGCTGCCCGTCCGCCAGCAGACCGCTGCCCAGCGCATACCGCGCCTGCGCATCGCGGGGCCGCAAATGCACCGCCTCGCGATACGCCGCGATCGCCTCCGTCACCGCGCCCGCCGCCTTCAGCGCATGACCCAGATTGATCCGCGCTTCCACCGAACGCGGCGCCGCTGCCACCGCCTGGCGCAGTATCCCGGTCGCGACCTGCGGCTGACCGGCACGCAACGCCACCACGCCCAGCAGATTCAGCGCGTCGGGCTGTCCAGGCTGGTGCAGCAGCAACCGGCGGATCACCGCCTCCGCCTCCGCCAGGCGTCCGGCACTCAGCAGCGCGCTGGCCTGAGCCAGAAGCGGACGGGAAGCCGGCAGGCTGCGAAGCATCTGGTTCATGATGCGCCACTGTAGCAAAATTCGTTCCGCACTTGATCGTGCATGCACCAGATTTCATCGTGCTGTCATAGATGCCGACGCGTTCTGCATACGCTCCGGCACGGACGGGTGGCACCGGCAGTCCTTGCGACGACTGCGCGGAACCCGCAGCGCCAAGATAGCAACTGCGGATTTACGTCGGCTCTGGCCGCGCATCGGCATAGTCATTCGCACGGCGCAAACTTGATGAAGCTTCTATGAAAGGCCGACTGACCGTCTGGCCACCGCAGCGCTTATTGGACCATAATGGGCGCGACATCAACGAACCGGTGACGCAGCGTCCATATTGGCCGTGTGTGCTGCAATTTATGTCAATACGTGCGGCTTACGTTTCGTCAAAATAACATGTTTCGCGTCCCGTCTACCGTCACGGGGACCGCCCACGACAGAAAGGGTTTTCGCATGCCTTCGATGCCACGGGTTCTTTGCGCGACGACCGATGTCGCATGCACCGCGTTCCGGCCAACGGCCCCCGGCCGCTGCCCGGTCATCCTGCGCCAGGTGACAGCACCATGACGATCAACATCAACGGGACCGTCGATATCACCAATCTGAAAGGTGCCGTCGTCAATGAACTCGACTCGTCGCTGCTGCTGACCGTCGGCAATGGTGTCACCGTCAATCCCAACGGAACCTACACCGTCAGCCCCAATGGCATCGGGCTCGCAACGTACGATAACTGGATCGGCACGCTGACCAACCCGGACCCGAGCGACACGGTCAGCTTCAACACGTTCATCCCCTCCTCAAACCCGACACCCGGTGTGGTCGAATACTACAACACTGATGGGGATGGATCCCTAAACCCGCCCTCGGGAGGCATCGGGGCAGGAATCATCGCCTGGAACAGCACCGGGGTGCTGCTAGAACAGCTAAACGGTTATGTGCCGGGTCCAAACGCCATCATCACCCCGGACGGCGAATTCTTCGTCCTCTCGACAGTTGACCTCTCGGTCGCTCAAACCGGCACCGAACAGGCCACGCCGGCGGAACTCACCTTCGGCACCGATCCGAGCGTGCCGATTCCGGTGTTTTCGACCTGCTTCCTGACCGGCGTCGGCATCGCGACGCCCAGTGGCGATGTTCTGGTCGAATCTCTTGCGGTGGGCGATCTGGTGCTGACCGCATCCGGCGCGGTGCGGCCGATCGAGTGGATCGGCACGGGAAACGTTCTGACAACAAGGGGCCGCCGCACCGCCGCCACGCCGGTCATCGTGCGCAAAGGCGCGCTCGCCCACAACGTCCCGAACCGCGACCTGCACGTCACCAAGGGCCATTCCTTCCTGATCGACGGCGTGCTGATCCCGGTGGAATTCCTCGTCAACCACCGTTCCATCCTGTGGGACGACCACGCGCCAAAAGAAGTCAACTTGTATCACATCGAGCTGCAAACCCACGATGTGCTGCTCGCCAACGGCGCGCCGGCGGAAAGCTACCGCGACGACGGCAATCGCTGGTTGTTCCGGAACGCCGGCCGGGACTGGGACCAGCCGGCCATGGACCCGTGCGCACCGGTGCTCACCGGCGGCCCGGTGGTCGATGCCATCTGGCGCCGCCTGCTGGATCGCGCCGGACCGCGCCCGGGCCTGCTACTGAGCACCGAACCCGATCTGCATCTGTCCGTCGATGGCATGCGTATCGACGCCGCGTCTGACCAGGTCGGTATCAGCCTGTTCCGCCTGTCCGTCCCCACCCCCTTCACCGCCCTGCGGATCGTTTCGCGCGCCGCGTCGCCCGCCGAACTCGGCCTCGCCCGCGACCCCCGCGTACTCGGCGTCGCCATCCGCCGCGTCGTGCTGCGCCACGGCCAGCGGGCGCGGATGATCGACGCCGCCGACCCGCGTCTCGTCCAGGGTTTTCACGCCTACGAACCGGATGCCACCCTGCGCTGGACCGATGGCGACGCAACCCTGCCGATCGACCTGTTCGACGGCTTCTTCGGCCACAGCATCGATCTCGAACTGCACACCACCGGTTCAACCACCTACATCGAGGACGGACTTTGCTCCAAAGCCGCCTGAATGCCGCCGGCTGACGCCCGACACCCGCGCAGCCGCGGCTTCACCCTGCTGGAGGTGCTGGTCGCCTTCGCCATCGCCTCGATCGCCCTCGCCGTGCTCTACCGCGGCGCCATCGACGGCCTTCTCGGATCGCGCGAAGCGGCCCGCACTGAGGAAGCCGTCTCGCGTGCCCGCTCCCGACTCGCCGCGCTCTGCGTCCTGCCGCGCCTCACGCCCGGCGAGCAATCCGGCAACGACGGCAGTTCCTACGCCTGGCGCACCCGGATCGCCGCCGCCGGCAGCAAAACCCTCGACCCGGCCGATTCCGGCGAGCCAACGCCCCCAGTACGGGCCGATCTGTTCGCGGTCCGCGTCATCGTGTCGTGGCCGGGACTCGTCCGGCCGCACCAGGTCGAACTGGAGACGCGATGCTTGACGATAGCCCCGCCGCCGCAACGTCCCTGAACCGCCGCCAGCCGGATTGTTGCGTTCATAAGAAGTTTGCCGCCGCCGGCCCCGGATGCATTGCGCCCAGCGCCGCCGTCGGCCACATTTCGTTGTGATCAAAGTATAAGCCTCCGGACCGCAAATTCTCGCCGGTCCGGTCGCCCGCCCGCCCTACGCCGCCCGAAATGCGCTTCCCGTTCGGCACCAATGCCAAATGCACGATGGCCGGAAACCAGTGGAGAAATATCGTGAGATCAACCGTGTTTGTTGCCGCCGCGATCATCGCCGCCCCGGCGGGCCACCAGGCCTTGGCCGCTTACAGTTTCGTTAGTGTGAACGATCCGAGTGCAACCGTCAGCACCGTCGCCAACGGCATCAACGATGCCGGTGTCATCGTCGGTGACTACGTCGATGCAGCCGGCACGCATGGCTTCACCGACACGGCAAACAGCTTCACCAGTCTCGACGCACCCGGCGCCATCGCGACGGTCGAAAACGGCATCAACACCGCCAATACGGTCGTCGGTTCATACACCGACGCCGCTGGCGGCGAACACGGCTTTACCCTGGCCGGACCGGCCTTTGCCTCATTCGATGCGCCGTTTTCCGGTGCGACCGGAGCAACCTATGCCACCGGCATCAACCAGGCCGGCGCCACGGTTGGCTATTTCTTCGATACCGCCAGCGTCTCGCACGGCTTCCTGAACAACGGCGGCTACACCCAGATTGATGTCCCGTCCGCCACCGCGACCGTGACCATCGGCGTCAACGCTGTCGGCACCACCGTCGGCTATTTCGTTGACGCCAGCGGCGCGACCCACGGCTTCATCCGCACGGCCGGCGGCACCGCCCTCCAGCTCGATGATCCCGCCGGCACCAACGGGACCTTCGCCACCGGCATCAACGACCTCGGCGAGATCACCGGTTATTACGTCGATGCATCAAACGTGACGCATGGCTTCGTCCTCAGCGGGGGCACCTACCTGACCATCGATGCGCCCGGCGCGCTCGCCTTCACCGAGGTCAACGGCGTCAACAACCTCGGCGAAATCGTCGGTGAGGACATCAACGCCCTGACCGGCCAGCTCCAGGGCTTCGTCGCAACGGTCCCCGAACCGGCAACCCTGTCCGTCCTCGGCTTCAGCGCCCTCGCGCTGCTGAACGCACGCCGCCGCCGCGCCGTCTGACCTACCGGCGACGACGGCCGCCCGTCCCGCCCACCGTCACGGCCCGTCATGGCGGGCGCCGCGGCCGGCCATCCACGGCTTGGTTGCGGCAAACATCGCAACACGGCGCCCCCAGCCTCACCCCAGCGCCTGCTATTCCCCGAACCCCAGCACATCGACACTGATCGTGGACGGCACCGCCTGCGTGTTTTGCCCGCCGGCCGCCGCCGCCGCCGCGTCCTGCGCCGTCTGCGCCGCCGCCGCCGCCGTCGCGCTCGCGGCACTCAACGCTGACACATTCGGCGCCGCAACCGTCGGCAGCCCGGTCGATTTGCCCCCCACCTGAATGTTCGCCGCATTCACCACCGTCAGCGCCGCGAGATTGGCGTTCCCCGAGGCGCGGATACCCGCCTCGCCCGCGTCGATCACCCCCAGCGGCGCGATCAGATCAACAGACCCCGCCGGCGTCCCGGGAATCGGCGCCAGCGTCGCAATACCGGCCCCGGTCGTCGGAATGCTCGGCGCCAGCGTCACCAGTCCGAATGGGTCGTAGCCGATCAAGGCCGTGGAAAACAGTTGCGTGCTCTGCACCCCGTTGCCGGCATTGATGTCGCCCTGCGCCGACCAGATCACGATACTGCCGCCGAACGTCGTGAAAACCCGGCTTTGCCCCAGGATCACGCTCCCCAGCGCATAAATGTCGATATCCCCGCTGCCCTGGGTCAGCAAACCCGCCGAGGCATTCGGCTGCGGACCCGTCGCCTCGCCCAGCGTTGTCGCACCGTTCGGAGTAAGCACTGAGATGGCGCCGCCGAAGTCGGTGTGGACGCCGGAATTGCCGAACAGCGTGATGTTCCCCGAACCACTCGCCCCGGCAGGAAACAGCGTCGCGATCGCCGTCCGCCCGGTGATGTAGCTCTTGAAGTGATCGCTCGCCGGATTGGTGAATTCGCGCCCGCTGGTGCGCAGTTCATCGAAATAGATCTGCAGCAGCAGCGCGCGCTGCTGTTCGATCGGCAGCACCTCGAACGCCGCCGGCGCGCCGGCCGCATCGCCGGAGTAGCCATCGAGCGATTGCAGATAGGCCACCAGTGCCGATCCATATCCCATCGCCGGCGCCAGATAGGTCTGCGCGAACGCCGCCCAGTCGGGCCCGGTGGTGCCGGCCCCGGCCAGCACGGTGATCCCCGCACCGCCACTGCGCGACGATCCCGCACTCAGCGCCCCCGCGCTCAGCTGACCCAGGCTTTCCAGCACGCCGGCGTTACCCTGGTAAATCGACCCGCCGGCCTGCACATAAAGCTGGCCCGGCCCGGCAACCGCCGCATTCGCATACAGGATCTCGCCGCCCGCCTGGATGACTGACACATCGCTCGCATTGTTGTTGAGAATCCGCCCACTGGTGCTGCTGTAGTTCGTTGTGGCAGAAGGGTTCGTCTGATCGGGCAGCGTGCCGGCCTCGACCACATCGCCGCCCGCCATGATCTGCACCGCCTTGCCGGAAACATACCAGATTGCCGTCGTCGCCGTGGGCACCGGCGGGAAGGCAAGCGTCTCGCCGTACCGCAGATCGACGATGTCGCCGCCGGCGTAGATCCGGGCCGGCACCGGATCGCCCTGGTGCAACGTGCCGCTGGCGGTGTCCGCCCCGAAGGCGAACAGCGACAGCGACTGTGCGCCGATACTGGCGTTGAGGTTGCTCGCGCCGCCGGCTCCCGCGACCTGGAATGCCGCGTTCAGCGGCGTCGGCATCGCCGCGGTCGGGGCACCGGACACGTCGAACGATTGCGGCTGGCCACTCGGGAAAGCGTCGCCATAAATCGACTGCGCGGCAAGCAGCGTCAGGTTTCCTGTGGGCGATGGCGCCAGTTCGATGGACGATGCGGTGTTCGCCGCCGCCACGGTGCCCGCGTAAATCGAGCCGCTCGCGGCAACCGCGCTCAACGTCGGTGGATAGAGGAACCGATTGTCGGGCGCGGCCGCGTTTTCCGCCGCGGCACCGATGTCCGGCGTGCCAGCGACCAGGTTCCCGCCCGCTGAATTGACGGTGATCGCCGTACTGGGCTGCCACAACGAAAACCAGGTCAGTCCGCTTGCCGTCCCACCCGCCGTCAGGCCAGCCGGCGTCAGGTTCTGTTCGGCCAGCCGCGTGGGATCGCCGACGCCGCCCAGAACCAGATCGCCCCGTGCCTCCAGCGACACCGTCGCATCGCCCGGCACCACGATTGGTCCGCCCTGGCTGATGGCCTCCGACGCGGTCAGCGGCGACGGCGCGCGCGGATCGCCCACCAGAGTGCTCGAATCGTAGTTCACCGTTCCGTAACGCAGCGTGATCTGCCCGATCGACGCCGCCCTCACATCGATGGCGCCGCGCGTGTCCGTCAACGTGCCATTCGCCTGCGTGTTCGTGACCGCGGTCCCGCCCCCGTTCAGCGCGCCGCCCGCCCGGATCGTCAGCACGCCGCCGCCCGTCTCCACCAGGCCGGACGTATTCGTCGCGCCCGCGGCCAGGCGCCCAGTCGACCCGACCGCAACGTCGAGCGCCTGGCTCAGCGTGTACTCGGCACCCGATGGCGCGGTGACCGCACTGCCCGCGCCGGCGCCGATGCCCCCTCCCGCCAGGATCGTGACATTGCCGCCGCCCAGTGTGCCGATCCCGGTGAACCCCGTCAGCGTGGGGATTGGGTTTGCAGGGCCGGACAAAGCACTTGCGCCACTTTGCGTCCGCGGCAGCGCCAGGGTGCCGAAATTGATCCACCATGCCGTGCCCGAGACAACGCTGCCGCCGCCGGCCCCCGCGCCCTCACCCTGACGCCACAACCAGTTGCCGACACCATCCATCGGAACCACGCCGTCGCCGTTCGGTGTCGCCAGATATCCCGAAATGTTCGCGCCGGCCGAGATCAGCAGATTGCCGCCGCCTTCGGGGTAATAGGCGCTGTAACTATCGGCCAGAGATTCGAGCGTGACACCGTTGTTCGTCACGTTGCCGTTCGGCCCCAGCACGGTACTGACCAAACCGGTCACCGCCGTCGCGGCAACCTTGGCCGTTAAAAGCCTGGAGGGGAAGTTCGAAACCGTCAGCGCCCGCCCGACAGGTTCCGGGAGCGCGTCGCTGCCGGACGGCGTGATCGCGACGCTGGAAACAGCGACACCGCTGACAAACATAGTGCTCCCGCTCACGGTCACGGTGTCGGCCAGGGCGAACGTTTGTTTCGTTGTCGTGTCCGTGAGCAAGGTCCCGCTGGGGATAGTAAGATTTCTGCCGGGTGTCGTGCTGAACGCCACCGTCCCCTGTTGCAGGATTTCTGACACCGGAACCGTTGACGTCCCCCGCGCCAACTTGAACGCCGAACCGCTGGCAAGCTGCGGCGACGCCCCCGCCGTGTAGATCGCGTATGTGGACCGCTCATCGATCGACCCGCCCGCCAGCACCTCCAGATCGCCAGTACCCGTCCGAATGACGCTCCAGCCCGGCAGCTGCGCCGCCGCCGCACCGCTCGACAGCAACACGTTGAACGGCTGCAGATGCGGATCGTACAGCGCGATCGAACCCGCCGGATCGGTCGCCGCCGCCGATCCCGGCACCGCAACCGCGGCCTCCGCCGTCAGCGCATCGGACGGCAGCACGATCCGGCTGTCCGCCGCCGCCAGATCGGCGCCCGCCACCAGCCGGATCGACCACGACAGCGCCGCCGATCCATCAGCATTCGGCGCCAGCGGCTGCGCCAGTTCCTGGTAGGTGAACAACCCCCCCGTCGTCGCGGTGCAGGTCGCCGCCGTCTGGCACAGGGCCGGCGCGCCGCTGAACCCGTCATTGATGCTCCCCAGCACCGTCAGCCCGTCGCCCGATCGGATCACCAGCGCCCCCGGTTCGGTCAGCCCCGCCGCCCGCCCCGCCACCGCCACCGTCGGGTAGCGCGCGCCCGACAGGTCAAGATCGCCCGCCACCGTCAGCCCGCCGGCTTGCGTCAGACTGTCGATCTCCACCCCCGGCCGCAGGTGAAACACCGGCGCCAGGGCCGGCGTCAGCAGACCCGCGAATTGCGTCGCTAGCCCGGCATTCAGCACTCCGGACGGGCTGACCGCCGCGCTCATGAACGCGCTGGCATCCGCCCCCGGCCCTTGATCGAACCACGCCTGCGAAATCGTCCCGACGCGGTAGGCCTGGAACCCGGCCACCACGACACTGCCGGCACCCGCAATACTCACCCCGGCCGGCACGAACGCCGCAACCCCGGCGTTCACCCGAGGCGCGTTCAGCGTCACCTGCCCGCATAGCCCCAGCGCACACATCACCCCCGCCGGCGCCGAGACATTGATCACCGGCGCCGCCAGCCCCGACCCTGCCGTCGCGATCGTCAGCGGACCATGCACCGAGGTCAGCGTCACCGAACCGGTGTTCTCCGCATCGATCGACTGTCCGTAACCGTCGACCTGCGCCACGCTGCCATGCGCATCCAGCACCGATCCCGCTGCCAGCGTCAGCCCGCCTCCGGCGGACAGCCGGATCGTCCCCGGCACCGCGCCGCTCGCGTTCACCGTTCCCGCCACCGTCAGCGAACCCGCATCGATCGACACCGAAACCGTGTTCGCGGTCACCGTATGGCCGGCCGCGATCGTCAGGTCTCCCGTCAGCAAGTCGAAGGACCGTCCGCCGAACACACCCCCGGCATCCAGCGCACTGTTCAGCGCGGCGAACCCAGCCGAGGCATCGCCGCTGTCCAACCCGGCCGCCCGCACGCTGAACGATCCGCTGCTATACCCAGCACCCGCCCTGCCATTGATAATGCCATCCAACGCCACCACGCCGGACGCCGTCACCGTCACCGACCCGGCCGCTGCCGCACTGGCCGAGACATCGATCCGCCCGCCCGCCGCCTGGCTTACCCCGCCGGCCGCCGCCTGCAGCGTCACATCGCCGCCCCAGCCATCGCTGCTCTGATCGAACAGCGGCGTCGTCACCCCGGCCAGATCAAGCCGGGACTGGCTGCCCAGGCTGATCCCGCCCCCCGTCGCATTCATCACCAACTGCCCGCTCGGCAACACGATCGCCGTGTTCGCGCTGATCGCCGCCGCAGTCAGGGTCAGCGCCGCACCCTGCGCGTTCGCCGCACCGGCCGAAGCGCCACCCGCCGGCGCTGTCAGCGTCAGCGTCCCGCCCGCGGTGACGCTCAGGGTTGAACCCGGCGCGCCGGTCAGCAACGGCGTCGTCAGCGTCAGATTGCCGCCGCTCCCGCTCAGCAACGCCCCCAAACCGTCCTGGACCCCGCTGCGGTACACCGACAGCGAACCATTGGCGTTGCCGGCAATGCTCTGGCGCGCAGTCAGCGACACGCTGTCGAACCCGAGCATCAGCCGACCCAGCGCGACCTGATCCTGCGGCTGGTCGTTCGGCCCGTATCCTAGCACGATCGTGCTGGCGCTGATCGCCAGCGAACTGGAACCGCTGCCGCGGCCTGGGGTCCAGATCCCCGGCGTCACCGAGGCCACGGTGCTGCCCGTCGTCGCCACCCCGTTCCAGATGAACATTCCGGTCGTCAGACTGGCGTTGACCCCAGGGCCGCCGTAAATCGCCGGAGTGTTGAGTTGCAGCGACGCCAGCGTTGACTGCCCGCTCACCGGATCGATCGTATCGACACTGAAGCTGCCATAGAAATTCACCGCACTGGACGCGGTCAGCGTCAGTTGCCGCAGCGCCGGGATGCCCGCCGCCGGATCGCCCGCCAGCACCGCCTGCAGCGCCGCCTGGCTGAACGTCAGGCCGCCGGCGGCACCGGCCGGCGGCGCACCGAAATTCACCGCCGACGCGCTCAGGTCGAGCGAAGCCGTGCCCAGCCGCGTCGTCGGGTCCAGCGTCACCGTCCCGGTGGTCGATGTCAGGATCGTGCCCGCCGACAGCAGGCTCGCCGATCCCGAACAGAACGCCGCACAGCTCCCGATGGCGATCGAACCGCCGCCCGAGGCCGGCGCGAACAACAGGCTTCCGTTGGACACAGCCAGGACGGAATTGGACCTGTTGTTGAATTCCAGCCCGGCGCTCGAATCCAGGGTAGCCACGCCATCGCCGATCGTGCTGACCGACGCCCCGCGCCCGATCGTGATCCCGCCGCTCGACACCAGAAACACCTGCGCCGCCGATAGCGTCGCGCCGTCGCGGACATACAGCGCCGGCGCTGGCGCAGTGCCCGCGGCGCCATTCACCTCTTCTCCGAATTGTTCCTGACCGGATTGCACCGCTAGCCCGCCGCCAACGACGAGGGTGCTCGCGTTCAGGCCGCTCAGATCGGTCCCGAGGACGGAGACCATGCCGAGCGTCGGCGTGGCACTATTGGCGATGACCTCGAGGGGCACCTGCGCGGTGACCTCGACAAGGCCGCCCAAACCTCCCGATCCCGGCGACGAAAATACCGTACCCTGAAGCTGAAGTGCCAATGCGGACGCGGACGAAGCGGATGGAAACGCAAATGCCAGCGTCTTGGCGTCGGCCGGCAGCGTCAGGCTGGCCCGCGCGGTGCCAAACAGCGCCGCCTGGGCCAATTCAAAGTCGGCATAGCTCGTCTCGTTGTACTGCGCATCCTGCCGCACCGCGGCGCCGGATGTGACGGTGACCCCGATCGCCTGCGCCGACCGGATCACCGTATCGGCGACGCCGCGATACCCGTTCACCAGATAGGATCCGGCGCCCAGATCGACCGCGCCCGGCAACAGCGTGTGCGCGGTCGTCGCCAGTTGCACCCGGTAGGCGCCGGGCAGCAGTGCGTCGCTGCTTGGCAGCAACGTATACGTGCCGGCCGCCAGGCCCGGCACCCCGGCGCCCAGTGTGATCTGATCGCCGGGCGAGGGCAGGGGCCCGCTGAACGTGCTCGCCGTCGCCGGCGGCGGAGCAACCACGCCCCCCAACCCCGGCACGATCGCGAACACCAAATTCGTCGCCGCCGCCGGCGCCGTCACCACCCCGGCCGCGCTCAGCCCCAGCAAGGGTGCCTGCAGAATGTCGGTCGAGCCGCCGCGCCCCTGCACAAATCCCGCGCCCGCCAGCACGCCGCCGCCGCTGATGTCGATCGTCGCGCCGGGCTGCACCTGAACGGTCTGGGCGTCGATCGCCAGAAGCGGTGCGAGCACCGGCGGAGTCGCGCCGTTCACCGTGTAACTGGTTCCGTCCGACGTGCCGCCAAACGGGATCGTCAGCCCGGCCATGCTGACCGAAGTCACGCTGCCCGGCAGCAGCACGACCCGGGATGCAAACGTATCGAGGCTCAGGGATGGTGCGTATTGACCGTCGAACCCGCCTCCGAACGTGATTTGGCCGTCTGGTGCGCGCAGCACGCCACCCTGGTCGATGACGCCCGCTCGCAGCGTAATCGCGCCGCCGGCGGTCAACGGCACCGCTGGCACAGGTCCCGGCGCAGCGGCGATCGAGAGCGTGCCATTGTACGATAAATCGTTTGTCGAGTATGTCGCGATCTGGCTGGCCGAGACGTATGCCAATCCCGCCGTAACGATCGCTTTCGTGCCGGCCTCCGGATAAACCTGACCCGCGATCAGGGTGAGATTGCCTGGCGTCGTCAGGGTGGTGTATTGTCCGCTCGCCGGAACAAACCGGATATCCCCTGAACTGGACAGCGTCATCGACGCAAATCCCGGCTGGTCGACCACAGGGCAATTGGCCAGCGCGCAAGGCGCCGAACCGCTCACCGGCACTGAAATGACCGGTGCGTTGACACCGACATACATGTTTCCGGAGACATCGATATTTGCGGCGTTTACCGTCAGCGTGGCCGCCCCCGCCTGCGCGGACGGTTGCCAGTTCGGTGATGTCGCCGAGCCCGTCGGGCTGCTAATGCTGCGCTGAAAGGTCAAACCCGAGTCCAGCGCGCCGCCTGTGCCCGCCAACATCAAATACGGCGCGCTGACCGTCGCCGCCCCAGTCAGCCCGGTCGCGCCAAGGATCGCCGTCGATAGCGTGATCGACCGACCGGCGCTCAGCGCCACCGAACCATCGAACAGAATGGCGTCGCCACTGCTGAGGTTCACCACATCGAACCCGCCCGCTCCGACCTGGCCGGTGGAGATTGGTGCCTGCCCGAACGCCGTGTCGGGAAACGCCGCGCCGGCCTGCGTCACGCCGGGCGATACCGCCTCGCCGGTTCCGATAACCAGCGTTCGCGGGTTCCGGTAAGCCGGCACATTTAGCACGTAAGCGACGGGGCTGTTACTGTATGCATAATCGGGTGTCACGAGATCGATCGACAGCGTGCCGCCTTGCGCACCCGCCCCGCCGGCCGGCGCCGTGATCTGCCCGCCCAGGAAAATCCCGCTCGCCGAGTCGAACGCGATCGAGCCGCCGCTGCTCGCCACCGGCACCATCTGCGCCGCCGCCGCGGCACCACCGGAGCGGCCCACCAGGTTTTGGCCCGCCGTCGGGTCCAGCATCGCACCGCTGCCGGCCGCACGGATCCTCGCGCCCGGTTGCATGACAACAAAGGCGAGCGTCGATTCCGGAAATCCATTCAGGTCCAGCGTCGTCGGACCGCCGACGTGGATCGTGCCGCCGCTTGGCACGGTGCCGAACGCCCGGCCGGACCGGTCGGTCGCCGTCACTGCCTGCGCCGAAACGTCCAACAGACTCGTCCCGCCCAGCCAGATCGACAGGCCGCTCGGCGGCCCCGTGTCGTGGCCGCCCACGCTGATGCCGCTGTACTCGTCGTTCACCACGCTGATCGACCCGGCCGGTGCGATCAGGCTGCCGTCGATCGTGATCTGCCCGTCCGTCCCGGCGCCCGGCGCCTGCCCCTGTGCCTCCAGACTGATCGATTGCAACGGATCGACCGAGACTACAGCGCCCGCCCCGATCGTGATCCCGCCGGTCGCCAGGTTCGCTGTGCCGGACTTCAGCGTGATGCTCGCGCCTGGCCGCTGCACCAGCACCGCCGTCGCCTGGTTTGGCGTGTACAGCGCCGGCAAGCCCAGGCTGAACACGCTCAGCGGATCGCTGCCGCCGGAAGCCAGCAGCGTCGCGACGGTGAACTCCAGCACCGGTTGCACCGCCGCGATCTGCGTGTCGCTGGCCACCGTCACGCCGTTCTCGCCGGTCATCGTGTAACTGGAGAATCCGCCCGCGAAAAACCCCGCCCCCACCGTCACCGTCGCCCCATCCGCCGGCCCGCCCGCGCCGATCCACACGTTCGGCACGCTCAGCGTCAGCGCACCGCCCACGCACGCACTGCACGGCACGCTGCCCGACCCCAGCGACCGCAACGTGCCGGCGATCGTCACCGCCCCCGCCGCCGCCGCGCCGGGATCCGACGGGTCGTCGGCAGTAATCGAGATCGCCCCGCCGCTGCCGCCCTTCGTCGCCCGGTTCGCCAGCACCGCGCCGCCCGCCGAGGCATCGATCACCGATCCCGCCGCCAGCGTCACCGCTCCCGACGAGTCGATCGTCACCGGCCCGCCATTGACGAACCCCTCGCCCGCCACCGCCGACGGATCGATCGACAGATTGCTGAACACACCGCTGGTGTCGATCAGCCCGTTCGGCCCCAATGTAACAGACGATATGTTGCTGCCGGAGCCGGTGGCATCCAAAAAATGGCCGGTCGTGGCCGTAAAGTAGGTCGCGCTGACATTGCCAACCGTCACCTGCCCGCTGCGCGCGGTGATCGAGCCGGCAATCGTCACCGTTGGCGCCAGCAGCGTCACCGCCCCGCCATCCGCCAGCGTCAACGCCGCATCCACCGCGATGGTGCCCTTCGTCACCACAGTCAGCCCGCCCAGCCCAGCCTGATCCAGCACCGGCGCCGCGAGCACCGTGGTGTCGATGCGGTCCGCTGGAACGGGCGTGGTGATGGTCAGCGCCGCTGCCAGCGGCAGGCCGGACGCCGTGATCGATACATCCGTGTCGGCGACCGCGGGCGTCGCGATCGCCCCCAGCAACGGGCCGATCACCAGCGAGCCGGGCAGCGGCACCACCGTCTGCGCCAGCGCGAACGGATCGCCGACGCTCGCCGGCCGCGCCCCGTTCTGGTTCACCCCGGTGGTGACGCCGGCCAGGATCGTCGCCTCCATCACCGTCGTCGGCGCATCGATCGTCAGCGTCCCGCCGTCGCGCCCCACCGTGTACTGAATGTTTTCGGTGCTGGCCGGCGCAATCAGCGGCGAAACGTAGGTGTCGCTCACCCCCCAGCGCGGCTGGCTGACGGTGAAGCCGGTGTAGAAACCGCTGTAGGTCAGGTTCGCCGGCGCGGTGTTGACGTTGTACAGTTTGCCGTCGCTGCCGGTCAGCCACGTGTTTGGCGTGCTGCCCGCCGCATAGGTGATCAGCCCGCCGCTGATGTTGAACACCGCACCCGGCTGAGCCACCACCGCGCCCGCGCTGATCGCGATCGAGCCGCCCACCGACGTCCATTCGCCGATCGAATGACCGACACCGGCAACGTACCCGCTGACCTCCAGCAACCCGCCCGGCGTGTATTGCAGGTCGCCGATCTGCACCAGATCGGCGGTCGAAACCGAGATCGTGTGGCTGGTCAGCGCCCCGGTGTCGCGATTCGCCGGCGCATCCCGCAGATCGTAGCCCTGCACATCGATCTGCAGGCTGTTCGCCATCGCCGGCAGCACCGTGTTGACCGAACCGGCCGCCGACAGCGTCGCCCCGCTGTCGGCCAGCACCCGTCCCGCCGCCGCCAGCGCGATCTGCCCACCGGTCGACAGCGTCAGCGAGCTGCCCTGGAATTCCACGCTGCCGCCAGAAACGATCTCGATCCGCGACTGATACTGCTGGTCCGGCAGCGCCACCTGGTTACTCAAAAATGATCCGCCCGCACGATCCTTATTCGCGGCCAGCGACTGCGCCATCAGCGCCGCCCGTGTGCTGTCCGTCGCGGTCGAGCCGGCATCCTCCGGTTCGATCGCCGTCAGGCTGCCCGGCGAGAAGGTGATCGCCGCCGCCGGATCGGTCGCATCGGTCAGCAGATGAATGGTGCCCCGTTGCGCCACCGTGGTGCTGGACAGCAGCACCCCTCCCTGCACGATCGTCTGGCCGGTCAGCGTGATGTCGCCCGTCATCGCCTCGATCAGCCCCGTGCTCCTGACGCTGCCGCTGCCCGCCGGCGCCACCTCCAGCCCCAGCGTGGTCGAGGTCAGCCCCACCCTGTTCGCGCCGGTCGAGCCAAAGCCGTCGCGGATGACGAAACTCTGCCCGGCCGCCAGCACGGTCTGTCCGTTGGCGGTGGTGATCTGGCCGTCATTCTCCACCGACTGGCCCAGCAGCAGAACGAATCCGCCGCGCTGCGAACTGGCGGCCGGCGGATTGGTGGTGATCAGCGCCCCGGCCTGCACGGTCACCGGCGCGGCGGCACCGGTGAACACTGGCAGATAGGTCCCGTCCGATTGCTGTGTGCTGGTCAGCCCGCTGAACTGTGCCGCGGCAAGACTGGCCGTGGAGGCCACCAGCGCGCCGACATTCACCTGCGCGCCGGAGCCGAACAGGATTCCGTTCGGATTGAGCACCAGCACCTCCCCAGGCGCCCTGATCGCCCCCAGAATCTGGCTCGGCGCGGCATTCGGATCGCTGACCCGGTTCAGCACGGTCCAGCTGCTGGCGCCCTGGTTGAACTGCAACGTCGTATTGGCGCCGACGTTGAAGGTCGTCCAGGTCAGGTCCGCCGCCGCCGCGGTCTGGTTTACCGTGACCACCTTGCCGCCGCTGTGCCCCACCGCCCCCGTCGCCCCGGCCGCTCCCCCGCCCGGGGCCGCAACCGTCGGCAGCGCCGCGCCGGACCACAGCCCGGGATTGGCCGCAACCGCCGCCGGATCGATCCATAACCCGCCCGCCGTCAGACCATCCGCCACACTCGCCGGCGCTGCACTCTGCGCCGCCTGCTTCTGCGCCTGCGCCGCCTGCGCGATCGCCCGAGCCGCCTGGGCAAACGCGGCGACCGACTGAGCCACGCCGCTGCTGGCGCCCGCCGGACTGTTCGGCGCGACATTCGCCCCGCCGCTCGATCCCGCCGCCGCCACGCTGCCGCCGCCCGATCCCGCCGCGCCACGCTGCGCGTTCAGGCCGCCGAACCAGGCCGGACTGCCGAACCGCACCGCATCCGCCCGCACCGCCGAAACGCCGGCGTCGCCCAGCAGACACGCAACGACAACGATCCGCACCGCCGCAACCGTCCAGGCGCCAATACACCCACGCGTTCGGCGCGGCGTTTCAAACGATGTCATGCGGTGACCATAACGCTGCCGGCACCGCGGCGCGACGCAGGGTCCCTTGCCGTTGCGCCGATTCATCGTAAATTCACATCGTCATCACTGTTCGCGGCAAATCCGTAACCCGGCAGCAGATCGTGCGGTTTTTTCTGCACCGGCACGCTGTCACCGGCATTTCACCGGACGCCGGAAACCAGGAGCGGCCTCGGTCCATACAGAACGAAATACTGAAACATTACTTTCATCACACGTGAATATTACTTTAATGGACTTGTCACGCACACGGATAATATCCGGGTTATTATAGCTGTGACAAGAAAAACGGTCCCGCTTCGGTCGTTATTCGACATCGCGCCGAACCGCCTGGCCCGCAGCAGCAGAAAAAGGACGCTTTCGATGGCCATTTCAGATGTCCAGCAAGCACTTATCAACGCCGGCACCATCGCCAAAACCGATGTCGCCACCGTCGTCTACAACGCCGACACGGTCTCCAGTCAGTTGCTCTGGGACGGCTCCCGCGGCTTCAATGGCTACAAGGCTGTCGAATTCCAGGCAGTTCCAGGTGATACCACCGGCACCCTGATCAATTTTGCCCTGGTCACCAACTCCGGCGTCGCCAACTTCACCGTCGGCACCATCGTCGCCTACGACGCCACCAACGTGGTCTTCTTCGACACCGGCAACGACTACATGGTCGCCACCAACGGTCTGTCGGCCGGCGATTCCGCGCTGTTCCCGATTACCGATCTCGGCACCACCGGCAGCTACGACGCGCCCTCCCCGCTGTGTTTCGCCGCCGGCACCCGCATCCGCACCACCCGCGGCGACATGGCCGTCGAAGACCTCGTCGCCGGCGATCAGGTTCACGTCATCGACGGCGGCACCTGCCCGGTGATCTGGATCGGCCATCGCGAGGTCAATCTCGCCGCCCACCGCGATCCCTACGAAGCGCAGCCGATCCGCATCCGCCGCGACGCCTTCGCACCCGGCGTGCCCAGCCGCGACCTGCTCGTCTCGCCCGATCACGCCCTGTTCGTCGATGGCGCCCTGATCCCCAACGGCGTGCTGATCCCCGCCCGCCTGCTGGTCAACGGCGCCACCATCGTCCGTGAGACGCGCCTCACTCGAATCCACTACTTCCACGTCGAACTTGATCAGCACGCCATCGTCTTCTCCGAGGATCTGCCCAGCGAAAGCTATCTCGATACCGGCAATCGCGGCTTCTTCCAGAACGCCGGCGCCGTGGTCGATCTCAACGTCGGCTTCGTCAGCCATCGCCCGGTCATCGAACGCGACACCGCATGCTGCCGGCCCTTCGTCTATGCCGCCGGATCAGTCCGCCCGGTGTGGAACCGCCTGGCCCGGCGCGCCGAACAACTGGGCTATGCCCTGCCCAGCATCGAAACCACCAGCGATCCCGCCCCGACGCTGTCCGCCAACGGCCGCGCCTTCCGGCCCATCCGCACCGCCCCCGGCACGCTCTGTTTCATGCTGCCGACGACCGTCACCGAACTCCGCCTGCTCTCACGCGCCGCCCGGCCCTGCGACACCCAGCCCTGGATCGAGGATCACCGCCGGCTCGGCATCTCGGTGAACCACATCCGTATCCGCAGCAGTCATGACGAAACGGTCCTGCCGCTCGACGGGCCGGCCCTCGGCCGCGGCTGGTGGGCACTGGAGCGTGACGGACAGCTTATGTCCCGCTGGACCGATGGCGATGCCGAACTGCGTCTGCCTCGGGCAGACGGGGCCAGCCGCATCCTGGAAATCCAAACCAGTGGCGCAATGACCTATCCGCTGGTCCCAGACATCGCCGCCGACCTGCCGGATGTGATCGCCCGGTCCGCCTGATCCGCCACGGATCACCCTTTCATCGGGAGAACAGTCATGGCCTTAAGCGTTACCGTGCCTGGCGCCAACGGCATCGTCGTGGACCTCGCCTATGATACGCAAAGCAACGCTGCCCTCGCAGGGCAGATCGCGGCCGCCCTGCAGGCCGCCCTCACCGCCGGGACAGAACATGCCGCCGGCAACGCTTCCGGACCGCCCCCGCCGCTCGGCGGCAGGACCGGCCTGTTCAACCAGGCCGTCTCCGGCGCCACCGCCCTGCCGCGAGGCTACAACGATGTCGTCGACAGCGCCGCCAACGCGGTGATCATCGGTTCCGGCGGCGCCAACCAGCACATCCTCGCCGGCGCCGGCAACCTGACCTTCTTCGCCACCGGCGGGTCCGGCGTGGTGGACACCGGCGGCGGCAACAACCTGATCAGCATTCCCCAGTCAGACACCGGCAACTGGCTCATCCAGCTTGGCAGCGGCGCCGATACCGTCGCCGACCGCGGCACCGGATCGGACACCATCAGTCCCGGTCCCGGCGCCAACGTCGTCTCCCTCGGCGGCGGTCAATACCAAATCATCAGCGTCGGTCAGGACACCATCACCGCCGGCAGCGGATCGACCACCGTCGATGCCTCCGGCGCGCCGGCAACCGCCTCCGAACTCATTTACGGCGGCAGCGGACCGCTGACCTTCATCGGCGGCGCGGCCGGTGCAACCATCATCGGCGCCAGCGGCAGCACCACCGTCACCGGCGGCTCCGGCCCGCTCGACGCGCGCGGCGGCGCCGACGGCAGCAACAGCCTCACCGGCGGCACCGGCGGCGCGACCCTGTTCGGCGCCGGCAATGGCGACGTGCTTACCGCCAACGGCCTCGCCCCGCAGGCGCTGTTCGCCGGCGCCGGCAGCGAAACCCTGACCGGCGCAACCGCAACCGGCGCCGACACCTTCGCCGGCGGCGCCGGATCGGATCAGATCACCGGCGGCCTCGGCGCCGACACCTATATCGGCGGCTCCGGCCACGCCGTCGTCAACGCTACCGGTGCGTCCAACCTGTTCGCCTTCATCGACGGCGCCGCCGGCGGCAGCATGGTCGTGAGCGATCTCACCAGCGCCGCCCAGGTCTCCATCGCCCTCATCGGCTACGGTCCGAACGAGGCCGCCAACGCCATCGCCAGCCAGACACCATCAGCCAATGCCGTCACCCTGACCCTGTCGGACAACACCACCATCACGTTCGAAAACATCACCCACCTGTCCGGCAGCAATGTCACCTGACCCGACATTCGATGAACCATGCATGAAGAATCGAAGAGTCACCAGCGGCGTCGCCAAACGCGACAGACCATTGCCTTGCGGGTCGTGTCTGGGGGGACCGGCCGGCGCGGCCATGGCTAGCAATCATTGCGGTTGAACGCATAAAATCTGTCGCGTTCGCTAATCCTCTGGCGTGTCAACTGTCTGTCGGTTCCCTGATCTGGCAGAAAGGCGCCTGCGTGGGTGGATCAGTATTGGCGATAAGTGGCAACGTTATCGTCGAAGTGAATGCCCCGACGAAAGCGCCGCAAGCGCCCCGTGAGCACCCTCTCGGACGCGGCTTGGGCTGCGGCGGTCCGCCGCGAAGCCGTGCGATCACACCCCGCGCGGCCGCGGCCTGAATGGTCCGGATGCGGCCTTCCCGTTTATTGCGCGGGCTGGAATGAGATGGGGTGTTGTTCATCGCCTTCGGCTCGCTCGAGCGCGGCGCGATCCCACCCGCCGAGGTCGGCTGCGGCTCTGTATGTGCTGAGCATGTACCGCATCAGGTCGTCATCGGGCGACTCCGCCTGACGAAGGGCGTCGTAGGGCAATATGTGCTGCCCCAGAGCCTGGTCGTAATACGTGGCACGCGGAGACGTCGACGCCGCTGCGAAGCCCGGCGGTTCAGGGTACGCATAGCTGTAGAACGCCGCTTTGCCGAACCCCCCGTTGCCCGGCCAAAAACCACAGCTACTGACTTCGTGCGAGTACGCTTCCTCCATGACCCAGGTACCCAAATTGGGTGAATGGCTCGCCAACCGCGGCGCGGCACGTCCGGAGAAGCGGGTGACCGCCATGTCAAAGCTCCCCCAGAAAAAATGCACCGGACTCACTTTGCCGAGGAATTGTCCCCGAAATCGGGTAAACATCCGATCCACCTGCAGCAGGATCCGCCAGAAGCGGTGCACGTATTCGCGGTCGTACGTAGTGTGCGTGTTGTCATGTTCAAACGGGATGGCGTCAGGCAGCTCGACCGGCATGGTCCAGATCCGCGTCTCCAGCCCAAGTCCGCGAAGACGGCTCATCACTTCCGTATAGAAATCGGCCACGGTCCGCGGACCTAGAGGGATGGTTTCGGTTTTGCCGGTGCTCGTCTGGAGTATCAGCGTGTGTTCGATGAAATCGAAGTCGATCTGAAAACGCTCGCCGCCGTAAGGGATCGGCGAAGTCGTCAGTCCACGACAGGTCACATACAAAGGGACCTGCCACCAATGATTGACCATCGGCGCATGAGCCAGCCGGATTTTTCCCACCACCTGCGTCCACAGGTGCAGTGTCGCGCAGGTGTCGGCCCAGTCCGTAAGCTGGAGATCGGGCCAGTTGCTTGCGGCGGGTTCGGCTGTTGCGTGTGTCATGTGCGAATTCCCCGATGTGACTGTATCCGTTTCGGCCGTAAGCGGGAACCAGTTGGACGCGTTGTCGGCGAAGGACAGCAACGCGCATGACGTTGTTGCACGAATTGCTGGAGGGGCACACCAACCCCCTGCATCAGATCCGCACGCGAATTTGGGAAGAAAATAAGGGTATGCGCGGTGGCCGCAATGACTATTCATCCAGGGCGGGTCGGCCGGTGACGAAGCTTATTCGCAGCGCCAACGAAACACCGTGGACGAAGCGATGGATAGTGACAGAACGATTTGTCCGCTAAGCTCCCAGGCAATACATACCGGGCATTGCACCCGAATAGGAGGATCGACCTTGGCGAAAATAACGTTCCCGATCGAAGCAACGCACATCCTGATGTTCGCGCGCGCCATCGGCGATGAGAATCCGGTCTATCATGACGCGGAAAAGGCGAAGGATACCGAAGTGGGCGGCATCATCGCGCCACCGACGTTCACAGCGGCTGTGGCGCAATTCAATCCGGACGGCTCGCGTCCCAGACCAGGCGAGAAGTGGTTTGGGTCCGCAAAAGGGCCAACCGGCATCGAAGGCAAGGCCCCGTCGGCCGGCGGGTTGAATGCCGAACAACATTTCGAATATTTCCGTCCGGTGCATCCCGGCGAAGTGCTCACCGCCGAGACCAGGCCGGGCAAGACCTGGGAGCGCGAGAGCAAACGCGCCGGCAAGCTGTCGTTTTCCGATCGAATCACCGACTTTCGCGATCAGAAGGGAGAACTCGTCGTCTCCGTCCGAAGCGTCAGCGTCAAGACCGAGCGTCCCGTTGATCCAGGTTGAGGGGTCGCGGGCAGCGACATGGAAAGAATCTCGGGCCGCTACGAACGACGGTTGCAAATGTAGCGATTTTCGCAGTAGCGCCTTCGATGAACACCGCGGTGCGGCCATTCCGTATCGCATTCGGGGACGACGTGCTCGACGACCTGATGTCCAGGGTGCGTAAGACCCGTTGGCTGGTTCAGTGCCCGCT
>Ga0302320_10003152_pt1 | contig 38482 bp, 26 predicted proteins | sample Bog_T0_3_FD_202130 | JGI IMG/M metagenome (GOLD analysis project Ga0302320, IMG submission 202130) | Peat permafrost microbial communities from Stordalen Mire near Abisko, Sweden - Bog_T0_3 | ecosystem: Environmental > Terrestrial > Soil > Wetlands > Peat | place: Sweden: Abisko, Stordalen Mire... | reverse complement strand
ATTTTCGCCGCCTGGCACAAAAAGGCCAGTACCATCGTCCGGGTGCGTCCGATTCTGTCCGAGAGCGCGCCAGCCAAAAGACGTCCAAAAGTGTTGAAGATCGCAAGCGTTGCAATCGGCATGTATGTCCACTTAAGTCCCGCCTGCTGGCTTGCGATCACTCCCACCTGGGTAATGATCATCATGCCCGCCGAGATGGAGAGAACCATAAGGAACCAGAGCTGGTAGAACGGTCGCGTGCCCAGCATTGCCAGCCAATCCGTGTCGCTTCGGGGAGCCGCCGCCTTTTGAGCGGGGGACGCCGGCGCAACGGGCTGTGCCGGTGGGTTTCGCAAGAATTGCGCCAGGATGGGCACGAGGATCAGCGTGACAATTCCGAGCCAGATAAAGGATGTGGAAATGGTGGTCCTGCCCAGGATGGAGCCGGTGAAGGGGAGCCATGAAACCACAGCATTGTTGAGGTTCTTGCCGAAGTTGCCCAGAAGTTGTTGGGTGAGCGGAGCGATATAGACGGCGGCCAGGCCCACGCCGCTGACCACAATCCCGGTGATCAGGCCCTTGCGCGCGGGGGGAAACCATTTGATGGCGGGCGGAGTCGTGGCGGAGTAACCGAGACCAATTCCCAAGCCGGCGCCAATGCCGAAGGTCAACATCATACCGGTGGGCGTATCCACCAGCCCGGTGGCAATCAAACCGAGGCCAAGCATGATGCCGCCGGCGGTCGCCACCAATCGCGGTCCGAATTTGTCCTGGCATCGTCCCGCGAAGACCATCATCACGGCGAAACAAACCGTGGCGACGCTAAAGGGCCGCGCGGCGTCAGTGCCCTTCCAATGCCAATTCGGATCGTCGGCCTTGGTAAGCGCCTTTTGGACGACCCCCCACGCATAGAGCACGCCGAGGATGAGGTTGATGGACAAGCCGGCTATGACCACCGTCCAGCCGCGGGCGGCGTGGGATCTATTGTCATTCATGGGCGTCTCCTGTGTGAGTTATGACTAAACGGCCATCGTTTCCTTTTGTGTGAGAATGTGGAAACCGTGTTCATTGAGAATTTCACCGGCCTGGACTGGTTCATGGACCTCGACGACGAGGATGGCGCGGTTGTTGGCCACGAAGCCGGATGTGTTGGCGAGGTTGATGTCGTGGTTGGCCAGACATTCGGCGACCGAGTGCAGCGCGCCCGGCTTATCAGGCATCTCGACGGCGATCACCTCGGTCAATGTGGCGGCGAAGCCCTCCTTTTGAAGGGCGCGGCAGGCCGCGTCGGGGTCATTGACGAGCAGTTTCATGACGCCAAAAGAGCCGCTGCTGGCGACCGTGACGCAACGAATGTTGATGTTGGCGCGCGCGAGAATGCCGGTGACGCGTGCGGCTTGGCCGGGACGGTTTTCAGCGAAGACCGCGAGGAGTTTAACCGTGTTCATGGAGTGTGTGGATTGAATGGGTTCAGAGGGACCGTTTGTCAATAACACGTTTTGCCTTGCCTTCGGCGACGGGCAGCGAGCCGCTGGCAACGAGGTCCACCTTGGGGCGGACCCAGATTTCAGCCCGGAGTTTTTCGGCGACCTGATTTTGCAGTTCGGCGACGTGCCCGACTTCGCCGTCGAAGGCCGCGGGCGACAATTCCACCCTTACCGTCATCTCGTCCAAGCCCTCCAAAAGGATGAGATAGTTGTGCCCGATTTGCGGCATGGACATCAGCACGCGCTCAATTTGTTGCGGGAAGATATTCACGCCGCGCACGACCAGCATGTCGTCGGACCGGCCTTTGATGCGGTGGATGCGGCGGTGGGTGCGGCCGCAGGCGCAGGGACCGGGAAGGAGGGACGTGAGGTCGCGCGTTCGATAGCGCAACAGGGGCATGGCCTCGCGGTTGATGCTGGTGAGGACCAGTTCGCCGGTCTCTTCCTCCCCCACCGCTTCGCCGGTCGCGGGGTTGATGATTTCGAGGATGTAATTATCCTCCCAAAGGTGCATGCCGCATTTGGACTCGCACTCGAACGCGACGCCGGGGCCGTTCATTTCGGTCAAGCCGTAGGAGTTATAGACATCCAGCCCCAGCGCGGCTTCGATTTTGTTTTTCGTTTCCTCGGTGTGCGCCTCGGCGCCCACGAAGGCCTTGCGCAACGAGAGGTCCTTTCGCGGGTCAACCCCCTTCCTCTCCAGAAAATCCGCAAAGTAAAGCGCATAGCTGGGCAGGATGTGGACGACCGTGGTTCGGAAGTCTTGCATGAGCATCAATTGGCGTTCCGAGGTGCCCGGCCCGGCAGGAATGACCATGCAGCCGACTTTTTCCGCGCCGTAATGCATCCCCAGGCCCCCGGTAAAAAGGCCGTAGCCCATCATGTTCTGGAACACGTCGCTCCTCGTCACCCCTGTCATACAAAGGGCGCGGGCGATCAGGTCCGCGGCGGTGTCCACGTCGCGCCTGGAGAAAAATACCGCCTTTGGCTTTCCGGTGCTGCCGCTCGTGGTGTGGAGGCGGATCACCTCGTCCCGCGAAACCGCCAGCAAGCCGGCAGGGTAAGTTTCCCTCAGATCGGCGGCGGTGGTGAACGGGAGGCGGCGGACGTCGTCCGATGATTTTATCGCCTCGGGCTTGACGCCCGACTGAAGGAATTTGTCGCGATAAAACGGGACGCGCTCCAGGCGGCGGATGGTTTCGCGCAGGCGTTCGATTTGAAGAACTTCCAGAGACGGACGGTCCAGTGTTTCTAATTGCTGATGCCAGAACATGTGATTAGGCGCGAGGATAGGACCTGCCCCCGGCATGAGCAAGCCTTTTCAAGGATTGTACAGGCGGAAGAACAAGTTGCCCGCCGGCGGGGAAATGGTGACGCTGCAGGTGCCGCTGTTGGTGCTGACCGTCGAACCGCACGCCGTCCAACCCGCCGACTCGGCGACATTGCTGTTTTGCTGCAATGAGCAGGCCGCCGTGTTGGGCCAGGAGATAATGACCGTGTTGCCGGAATGGGAGATGGTCAGCCAGGGCAGCCCCGCAGTCTGCACCACGGAGATGAGGCTCCAGAAACCGCCGGTGACGGAGTAGCTGCCGCCCGTCATCGTCAGGCCCGCATCGTGCTGGCCGATGGTGCCGCTGACGGAGTACTGGCCATTACTGCTGGTCCCGCCGCCGCCGGAGATTTTATACCAGTCAATCGAATAGGTTTGCGCCGAGGCCCTAAAGCAGAAAGCGGAAAGCAGAAAGCAGAAACTGAGCAGCGGCAACCAAAGCCGCCAGACCGTGTTTGATGATTGCAGTTTCATAATGGCCTTATTTTCTTTCCGCGAGAGTTTGCACAAGATTCCTCAATTCCGCCACACTCTTTTTCAAGATACGGGAACGTGACTGACCCGAAACTAAATGCCCATTTTCGCCTTCAAAAAGGCGGATTGGCAGGGCTTTTGCTCCTAAGGCTGGCACGAGTGATATGCCCGCCGGCGGCATGGATTGAACGAGCCGGCGCTGGTCTAAAATGACCACCGTGCGCGATATGTAACCATAAGTGAATCATGCTGCGACATTATAAACCAAACGGCGGCTTCGATGAGATGCTCGACAAATCCGGCGCGACGCGGGCGCATTATCAGAAGTTTCGCGGCTTGTTGGAGGAGATTTCCCCGGACGACTTCAGTCAGCGCCGGCGTTCCGTGGACCTGTCCTTTTTGCGCCAGGGAATCACGTTCAATGTCTATGGCGACAAAAAGGGCGCGGAGAAGATTTTCCCCTTTGATCTGATTCCGCGGATCATTCCCGCCGGCGAATGGGCGTTCCTGGAACGCGGGCTGACCCAGCGCATCACCGCTCTCAACCTGTTTCTGCACGACATTTACCACGATCAGAAGATCCTGAAGGACGGCGTTATTCCCCCTTACTACGTTTTGTCGGGAAAGCATTTTCGCCGCGAGTTTGTCAACTTTAAGGTCCCTCAGGACATCTACATTCATGTCTGCGGAACGGATCTGATCCGCGGCGGCGATGGCGAATGGATGGTGCTGGAAGACAACGGGCGGTGCCCCTCAGGCGTGAGCTACCTGCTGGAAAACCGCCGCGCCATGAAGCGCAGTTTCCCGCGCATGTTCGAGTCCATCGGCATCCAGCCCGTGGAGCACTATCCGCAGGAACTCCTGAAAATGCTGCGCCACATCGCCCCCGGCGGGGTGGCTGACCCGGCCATCGTCCTCTTGACTCCGGGCGCGCACAACTCGGCCTACTTCGAGCATACCTATCTGGCCCGCCAAATGGGAATTGATATTGTCGAAGGCCGCGATCTCATGGTCAAGGACGACTGCGTCTTCATGCGCACCACCAAGGGGCCCCGGCAAGTCCATGTGATCTACCGGCGCATTGACGACGATTTTCTCGACCCGACAGTGTTCCGGCGCGACTCGGTGCTCGGCGTGCCGGGCATTATCCGCGCTTTCCGCCAGGGAAATGTCTCGCTGGCGAACTCGATCGGCACCGGCATCGCGGACGACAAGGTGATGTACTATTTCGTTCCGCGAATCATCAAGTACTACCTCGGTCAGGACCCGATCATCCCCAACGTGCCGACCTATCTCGCCAGCGAGGAATCCGACCGGAAGTATATTCTGGAAAACCTGGAGCAACTGGTCGTCAAGGCCGCCAACGAAAGTGGCGGCTACGGCATGCTGATGGGGCCTAAAGCCACCCGCGAGGAAGTCGCCAAATTCCGCGGTTTGATCGCCGCCGATCCGCGCAATTACATTGCCCAGCCGATGATCATGCTCTCCCAGCATCCCACCGAGGTCGCCGGCGAATTCGAGGGAAGGCACATTGACTTGCGCCCCTACATCATCTATGGTGACAAGATAACGATCGTGCCCAGCGGCCTCACGCGCGTGGCGCTGCGGAAAGGCTCGCTCGTAGTCAACTCGTCCCAAGGCGGAGGAAGCAAGGACACCTGGGTCCTTTACGGGGACGAATGAGGCCGGGAAATGTCCGCTAACTTATGTTGAGCCGTGTCGCCAATTCTCTTTACTGGATGTCCCGTTACATCGAACGCGCCGAAAACACCGCGCGCCTGGTGGAGACGAGCCTGCAATTGCTCCTGGACATGCGCAATCTGGACGAGGAGCACGTCGCCAAACAGTGGCTCCCCATAGTCCAGGCCGCCGGCGACGAGGAGGCCTTCTCCAAACTCCATCCCAAAGCCACCGGCGCGGCCGTGACGGAATTCCTGGTCTTCCAGCCGGAAAACCCAAACTCAATTGTCCAGTGCGTCAACGAAGCGCGGGAAAACGCGCGGATGGTGCGCGATCAAATCACCATCGAGTTGTGGGAGGAATTGAACCGCCTTTACCTCTTTGTCAATTCGCCCGAGGCGCGCCAGGTGTGGAAACAAAGCCCGAGCGATTTCTTTTCGGAAATCAAGTCGGCATCCATGCACTTGACGGGCATCGCTTACGCCACGCTCCTCCAAAATGAAGGCTGGTGGTTCACCCAGGCCGGACGGTTCCTGGAGCGCGCCGACAAGACCTCGCGCATTCTCGATGTGCGCCACCAAACCCTCCCGCCCAGGGGTCTTCCAGGCCCCATCAACCAGACCGGCGTGCTCGAATGGTCCGCGATCCTCCGTGCCTGCAGCGCCTGGGACGCTTACAAATCCCTCAACGGCGCCGATGTCCATCCCGTTCCGGTGACCAAATTCCTTGTGCTCAACGAGGATTTCCCCCGCTCCATCCGCTTCTGCACAACGCAATTGAACACCGCCCTGCGAAGAATTTCCGGCGTGCCCGATGGCCGCTTTGTCAACGACGCGGAACGCCACGCTGGCAGACTCCTGGCCGAATTGCAATTCAGCACCGTGGAAGAAATCTTCGAGCGCGGCCTGCACGATTACATGGACGACCTGCAAATCAAGTTTAACCGCATAGGCGGCGCGCTGTTCGACGCATACTTTTTCCTTTCCTTCGCGGCCCAAGGTGAAACAGATTTTGTGCAGCAGGAAGAACAGCAGCAGCAATATGCGAAATGACCCGCGATTCCAACTTAGCACAACCACCCAATCCAAGTGTCCATCCACGCCGCCCTTTATCACAAGACCCGTTACCTCTACGACCGGCCAACCGGGCATTCCCCCCATGTCATCCGGCTCCGGCCTGCGCCCCATTGCCGCACCGCCATCCTGAGCTATTCCCAGAAGATCACCGGCGGACAGCACTTCATCAACTGGCAGCAGGACCCGTTCGCCAACTGGAACGCGCGCGTGGTCTTCCCGGAGAAGCTCAAGGAATTGTGTGTCGAGATCGAACTGGTCGTCGAAATGGCCGTCCACAATCCTTTTGATTTCTTTCTCGAACCAAGCGCGGCTCTTTATCCGTTCACTTACGACGCTGCGCTAAAGAAGGACCTGGCGCCCTTTCTGGAGCCGTGCGCCGCCGGGCCTCTCTTCGCTGACTGGCTTCGCCGCGCCCGCGAAGAACTCGCCCCCAAGCCGGTCCCCACCTCCGACTTCCTGGTCGCCCTAAACCAGCGCGTGCGAAACGATGTCAAGTATCTGATCCGCCTCGAACCGGGTGTGCAGGCGCCGGAGGAAACCCTGGCCAAGGGGAGCGGTTCGTGCCGCGACTCCGCCTGGCTTCTCGTCCAGCAACTCCGCCATCTCGGACTCGCCGCGCGGTTTGTCTCCGGCTACCTTATTCAACTCGCCCCCGACCAGAAGTCGCTCGACGGCCCCAGCGGGCCGGAAAGTGATTTCACCGATTTGCACGCTTGGTGCGAAGTCTATTTGCCGGGCGCGGGTTGGATCGGGCTGGACGCCACCTCCGGCCTGCTCGCCGGCGAGGGCCACATTCCTCTCTCCTGCACCCCGGAGCCGTCCTCAGCCGCCCCGGTATCCGGCGCGGTGGACAAATGCGAAGCCAAACTGGAGCACGCGATGCGCGTCACCCGCATCTATGAATCCCCGCGTGTCACGCGGCCCTACAGCGACGCGCAATGGGAGAAAATCCAGGTTCTTGGCCGAGCCGTGGACGGCGATCTCGCCAGGTTAGACGTTCGTTTGACAATGGGCGGCGAGCCGACCTTTGTTTCCATTGACGATCCCGACGGCGCGGAGTGGAATTTCACCGCCCTTTCGCATCCAAAGCGTGTGCTGGCCGGCAATTTGATCCGGCGGCTTCGCGGAAAGTTCGCTCCGGGCGCCTTGCTCCACTACGGACAGGGAAAGTGGTATCCCGGCGAATCCCTCCCCCGCTGGGCGCTCGGCTGTTACTGGCGCAAAGATGGCGTGCCGGTCTGGAAGGACGATTCCCTCATTGCCGACGAATCCAGGGATTATGGCTTCGGACCGCGCGAGGCCAAAGAACTGGCTTCCCGCATCGCCGTCAATCTGGGGGTGGAAACCCGCTGGCTGCTCCCCGCGTACGAGGACGTTTTTTATTACACCTGGAAAGAACGCCGTCTGCCGTCCAATGTCACTCCCGAGAAATCAAAATTGAAGGACAAAGAGGAACGCGAGCGGCTCGCCCAGATTTTCCAAAAAGGGCTGGGCGCGGTGGCCGGATACGCGCTCCCGCTCAAGCGCCGCCAGTCAGGCGAAGAACCCGGCTGGGCCAGCGGACCGTGGTTCCTTCGCGACGGGGAAATCTTGTGGCTGATTCCCGGCGACTCCCCAATGGGACTTCGCATGCCGATGGACTCACTTCCGTGGGTGGCCGAAAGCGAGTATCCGCGCCTTTATCCGCCTGATCCCGGAGTCAAATTGCCGCCTCTGCCTGCGGAATTTTTCTCCGGCGCGCGCCCCGGCCAGCGTTTCGTGGGAGGCGTCCCCTCCCCCTTGCCGGCAAGCGTCGCCCCGGGACGGCGCGCGCAAAAAATGGAGGACAATCCGCCGGGGCAATTGCATCCGACGGAGGATATCACACGGCGTCCCGCGCCACAGCAAAGCGCGCCCTGGCTGGTCCGCACCGCCCTATGCGTCGAACCCCGCAACGGGCGCTTGTATATTTTCCTCCCCCCGGTCGCGACGGCGGAAGACTATTTGGACATGGTCGCCGGCATTGAATCCGCCGTCAAAGAGGCGGGCATGCCGGTATTGATCGAAGGGGATGCGCCCCCCAAAGACCCGCGCATCATCAAACTGGCGGTTACGCCCGACCCCGGCGTCATCGAAGTGAATCTGCACCCCAGCGCCACTTGGGACGAATTGGTGGAGAAAACCACCGTCCTTTACGAGGAAGCCCGCCAATCGCGTCTGCGGGCCGAGAAATTTATGCTGGACGGACGCCACACCGGCACCGGCGGCGGCAACCATCTTGTAATCGGCGGCCCAACGCCGGCAGACTCCCCCGTCCTCCGTCGGCCCGATCTGCTCCGCTCCCTGTTGGCGTATTGGCAAAATCATCCCTCGTTAAGCTGGCTCTTCAGCGGATTATTCATCGGCCCGACCAGCCAGGCGCCACGGATTGATGAAGCCCGGCACGATTCTCTCCACGAATTGGAGCTGGCTTTCCAGCAGATCCCCACCGCCGGGAAAGCCGCGCCTCCCTGGCTGGCGGACCGTCTCTTCCGCAATCTCCTTATTGACGCTTCCGGCAACACCCATCGCGCGGAGTTCAGCATTGACAAGCTCTTTCCACCCGAAACCGCGGGCGGGCGGCTGGGCCTGCTCGAGTTGCGCGCCTTTGAAATGCCGCCCCATGCCCGGATGAGCGCCGCACAGCAACTCCTGCTGCGCGCCTTGATTGCCCGGTTTTGGAAACAGCCCTACGCCAACGGCCTTGTCCGCTGGGGAACGGACATCCATGACCGCTGGATGCTGCCGCATTTCTGCGAGACGGACTTCGCGGACGTTATCGCCGACTTGCAACGAAACGGCTGCCCGATGGAAGCGGAGTGGTTTGCGCCGCATTTCGAGTTCCGCTTCCCCCTCATCGGCCAGTTCGTCCAGCGCGACGTCCACGTCGAACTGCGGACCGCGTTGGAACCGTGGCACGTTTTGGGCGAGGAAGGAGGCCCCGGCGGAACGGTCCGCTATGTGGACAGCTCGCTCGAACGCCTCCAAGTCAAGGCCGACGGCATGTCCGGCGACCGCTTTGCCATCACCTGCAATGGCCGCCGTGTGCCGCTCCATCCAACCGGGACCAACGGCCAGTTCGTCGCTGGCGTCCGCTACCGCGCCTGGCATCCGCCCGAATGCCTCCAGCCCAACATCGGCGTCCACACACCGCTTGTATTCGACCTTTACGACACTTGGAACGAGCGTTCCCTGGGCGGTTGCACCTATAATGTGGCCCATCCCGGCGGTCGCAACTACTCCACGTTCCCCGTCAACGCCTATGAAGCCGAAAGCCGGCGGTTGGCGCGCTTCTTCTCCCACGGCCACAAGCAAGGCCGCTTCCAGGCCCCGGTGGAACCCGTCAACCCCGACTTCCCCTTCACCCTCGATTTGCGCCGCCTTCCGAAACCCCTGTAGCGGCACTCTGTGAGCGCCGCTATGAGTCATCCATTTTACCTTTGACAACCACCGCATATTTGCTAAATTTGATTGAGTGATGATGGCAGTCCATTTGGGCTGCGGGAGATGGCTCCCGCTGTTGAGCCGGGACCGCTTTGCGGAGAGCAAAGCCCCGGTGATCTGTCGTCCCCTAATGCGTTTGCGGTTCAACCCCCAACCTGTTGGATCTTCTGCGGGAAAAGGCACCACATATTGTGGTTTCCACCTCCGCGCAACCCAAAAAGGTGAATAAAGGCCAATCAAGGCCAATCAAGGCTAATCAAGGTGAATCAAGCCTAATCAAGCCTAACCAAGCCAAACAACACTAATGGCTGCAATCGAAGTCAGTTTGAAAACGACACCCGGAGGGGTATTCGAGGATTACTCCGGGGAAACCGGGGTGTTTGACGAGGCTGTTGACGGGGAAGGCCGGCTGCGTGAGGCTTATCAGTCATTTGCCAAATCGGTTCCGAATTTAACCGCGCCCGAGTTGAAGCGCCGCCAGGAAACGGCCCGCCGCATCATTCGCGAGCAGCGGATCACCTACAATGTTCACGGCGACCCTGTGGGTATGGAACGTCCGTGGAATTTGGACCCTCTGCCCCTGCTCATCAGCGCCGCCGAATGGCGTCAACTGGAAACCGCCCTCGTGCAGCGCGCCACCTTGCTGGATCTCATCCTCGCCGATTGTTACGGGCCGCAGTCTTTGATTCAGGCGGGCCTCCTTCCCCCGGCGCTGGTCTTCGGCCAGCCCGATTTCCTCCGCCCCTGCCACGGGCTGCGCCCGCCGGGCGGCGTCTTCCTTCACCTCTACGCCGCCGACCTCGCGCGGTCCAAGGAGGGGCAATGGTGGGTGATGGCCGACCGGACTCAAATCCCCGCCGGCGCGGGCTACACCCTTGCCAACCGCCTCATCACCGCGCGCGTCTTTCCGCAGCCGTTCCGCGACTGCAACGTCCAAAGGCTGGCCGGTTTCTTCCGCGACTTGCAGGACATGCTGGGGCGCCTTGGAGCGCGTCCCGCGGACAACCCGCGAATCGTATTATTGACTCCTGGGCCGTTCAACGAAACCTACTTCGAGCAGGCCTGGCTGGCTCGGTACCTCGGTTATTCACTGGTCGAAGGCCAGGACCTCACGGTGCGCGACGACCGCCTCCTGCTCAAGACCCTCTCCGGCCTGGAACCTGTGGACGTGATTCTGCGGCGCGTGGACGACGATTGGTGCGACCCGCTGGAACTGCGCAACGATTCGATGCTCGGCGTTCCGGGGCTTATCGGCGCTCTGCGCGCGGGCAGCGCCGCCTCCGCCAATGCCCTCGGCTCGGGCCTTCTTCAAAGCCCCGCCTTCCTCGCCTACCTCCCCGGTTTGTGCCGGCATCTCCTGGGCGAAGATCTGAAATTGCCATCCATTGCCACATGGTGGTGCGGCCAGCCGTCCGCCGAAAAGCATGTCCTGGAACATTTTGACGACTTGATCGTGCAACCCGCTTTTCGCCCTCAGAACAGCCGGCCCGAAGGGGAATCACAGCCCGCCGCGAAATCAACGGGCGACTTGCGCGCCCGCATCCAATTCCAGCCGGAATCGTTTGTCGCCCAGGAACGAGTCACGTGTTCTACCGCTCCCGTGTGGGACGGGTCCAAACTTGTGCCCCGGCCGATTGCCGTGCGCGCGTTCCTGGTCAGGAGCGCCGGCGGCTACTCGGTCATGCCGGGCGGACTGGCACGCGCCGGGGCCGATGCCGGCGGCATCCGGATTTCCCTGCAACAGGGCGCTTCGAACAAGGACCTCTGGATTCTCGCCGACGGACCGGTCGAGCCGATCTCGCTGCTCAACCCGGCAAATCAGGCCGTGGAACTGCGCCGGGTGGGTAATAATTTGCCGTCGCGCCTCGCCGACAATTTCTTCTGGCTCGGCCGCTACTGCGAGAGGGCCGACGCCACCGCGCGTTTGCTGCGGAGCCTGTTGCAGCGGCTCACTTCGGACGGCGGCCCGGGGTCGTTCCCCCTGATTGATCCGCTGCTCGACACACTGGCCCGCCAGGGGCAGATTGCCCCTCTCTCTACCCAGCCCGGAATCCGGAACCATCCGGAGGCTATCGAAGCGGAGTTGCTGAATGAAATTTTCGATGCCAAGCGTAGGGGGTCCCTCAACAGCATCGCGGTCGAAATGCAGAAGCTGGCCATGCTGGTCCGCGACAGGACTTCCAACGATTTGTGGCGCGTACTCACCCGGCTCGGCGATGTCCTCGCCCCGGTCGACCCCGCCCCGTCCCGGATGGCCGACGCGAGCGCGGTTCTTGACCAGACGTTGCTCCATCTGGCCGCGTTTCACGGGCTGGCGCGGGAAAACATGACCCGCGCGCAGGGCTGGCGTTTTCTGGACATCGGCTTGCGCATCGAGCGGGCCGTTTATATTTGCTCGCTGTTGGATTGTTCGTTGCGCTCGGCCGAAGCCAACAACCCAAGCGTGCTGGAAGCACTGCTCGAAGTGGCGGACTGCTCGCTAACCTATCGCAGCCGCTACTCGCTCCTGCCGAACATCACGGCGGTGTATGATCTGGTCCTCCTGGACGACACCAACCCGCGCTCCCTTCTGTTCCAGTTCAACCAGCTTGTCAAACATTTTGAACGCCTGCCCCGCGAACGCGAAAGCGCCCTTCCCAGCGCCGGCCATCGGGTGCTTTTGGACTGCCTGGCCCGTCTGCGGCTCCTCGACCCGCGCCCCATGGCCAACCTGACCGCCGACTGGCGCGATTCCGAAGCCGGTGAGGTCATTGACCACATCCTGCGCCTGCTGCCCAAACTCTCTGACGCCATCGCGGTCAGTTATTTCGCCCATTCCGCCATCTCCCGCGCCGGCAGCAAATAGGCCCCCATGAATTACCGCATCCTCCATCGCACTGTTTATGACTACTCGGCGCCGGTCACCGTTTCTCATCACGCCGCCCGGCTCAAACCCCGGCTGACCGCCATCCAGCCGCAGCCGGATTTTGCCCTGGAGATTTCGCCCGCGCCCGCGGTGCGGACCATGCACACCGATTATTTCGGCAACGAGGTCTGTTTCTTCAGCGTCCAGCAGATCCATCGCCGCCTGGAAATCACGGCCTCCAGCCACGTCACCGTCAACCGCGTCACCCAGCCCGAGTTGGCCCTCTCGCCGGAATGGAAAAAGGTCTCCGCGCTGTTCCGGGAAAAGGCGGCGGAGGAAACCGCCGGCTTGCACCAATTTCGATTCGATTCGCCCCTGCTCCGCGCCACGCCGGAACTGGTAGACTATTCCCTTCCCAGTTTCGGCCGCGACACCCCATTGCTCGCGGGCGCCCAAGACTTGAATCGGAGGATTTTCGCCGATTTCAAATATGATCCGTCTGCGACAACAGTCGCGACGCCGCTGGAAGAAGCGTGGCGGAACCGGCGCGGCGTCTGCCAGGATTTCGCGCATCTGGCTATTGCCTGCATGAGGTCGCTCGGACTGCCGGCGCGTTACGTCAGCGGCTACCTCCGCACCCGCCCGGCGCCGGGCCGGGCGCGCTTGACGGGCGCTGACGCGACTCATGCGTGGTTCTCGGTTTTTTGTCCCGGCGTCGGATGGGTGGACTTTGACCCCACCAACAACCTTATGCCAGGGGAAGAACACATTACCGTCGCCTACGGGCGCGATTTCAGCGATGTCAGCCCCGTCAGCGGCATCCTGGTGGGCGGCGGCTCCCATCACGCCATCAAGGTGGCGGTGGATGTGCAGGTAATCGAAGAGGAGCGGCCATGAAGTGGGACATCCGTCATCGCACAGCTTACCGGTATGCCAGCGCGGTGCGGGACAGTTTCAACCAGGCGCGGGTCCGGCCTCCCAGCAACCGGCAACAGCGGCTGGAGTCTTTCCACTTGACAGTCAATCCGCCGGCGCAGGTCTGTCAATACTCCGATTGCTACGGCAACTGCGTGGACCAATTCAACGTGGCCGCGCCGCACACGGCGCTGGAGTTGGAAACCCGCGCGGTGGTCACCACATTCGCGCCGGACTGGCTGGCGGTGGACACCCGGCCCGCCACGCTGGAGCAGGCGCGCCAGGCGGGACAAAGCGAGCCGTGCTTCGACTTCGCGCAGGCCAGCCGTTTCACAGACACTTCTCCAGAAACGCGTCGCGCGGCCGAAGAGGCGGCTCAGGGCGAGAACGACGCCTGGCAGGCGGCGCTTGCCATCATGCGGTTTGTAAATGACCGCATGTCCTACGAACCGCTAACAACTCATGTTCACACACATGCGCGCGAGGCGCTGGCGGAAGGGCGCGGCGTCTGCCAGGACTTTGCCCATGTGATGATCGGCCTGTGCCGTGCGCTGCAAATCCCCGCCCGGTATGTCAGCGGGTATCTGGCGACGCAACGGGCCAGCGGAACGCACGCCTGGACAGAGGTGTTCATTCCATCGTTCGGCTGGGCGGCCGTGGATCCCACGCACAATTCACAACCGGGAGAAACCTACGTAAAGATCGCTACGGGACGCGATTACGACGATGTCGCTCCGTTGCGCGGCACCTATCGCGGCACGCAGGACAGGACCATGTGCGTCGCAGTTGAAATCAAACGGGCTGAATAACAGCTAACCTTGACACTTATGAATTGGACTCCTTTGAATCTTACCGTCCGCGTTGGCTGCAATCTCATCTACCAAACCACGGTGCAAACCCCGGTTCTGTTCGTGCTCAAGCCGCGGCTGGAAGGCAAGGTGCTCGTGATGCAGGAAAAGCTTTCGTTCGGGATCGGCCTGCCATCGTATGAATTTCAGGACAGCCACGGTAATATCACCTATCGTTCGACGTTCATGCCAGGCCGCAATGAAATTCGCCACGATGCGCTCGTAGCCGTCTCTTCCCTGCCCGACAGCCGCGAAGTGTTGGGCCAAATTGTGTCCGTGGGACAACTGCCTTTCGAAGTGTTGCGCTACACCCTGCCGAGCCGTTATTGCGATTCGGACAAGCTCATGAATTTTGCGTGGAACCAATTCGGTCAGACCGAGCACGGCCTTCCGCGCGTGCAAGCCATCTGCGATTGGGTTCACAACAATATTGAATACCGGTTCGGCTCCGGGAGGCCCGACCTCTCCGCCTCCGAAGTGATTGAGCGCCGCCACGGCGTCTGCCGCGATTTTGCTCATGCGGCGATTGCGCTGTGCCGCGCCTTCAATCTGCCTGCCCGTTACGTGACAGGACACCTGCCTGATATTGGCTATGTGGATCCGGGAACGCCGATGGATTTTCACGCCTACTGCGAGGTCTATCTGGGGCAGGACTGGCTTACTTTTGATCCGCGCTACAACATCCCGCGCATTGGCCGCATCAAAGTGGCCCACGGCGCCGACGCAGTGGACGGCGCCTTTGCCACGATTTACGGCGAGGCGACTCTGGTCCATTTTGAAGTCTGGGCTTATCAAGTAAATCCTCGGGATGTTTCCGTGGGCGATCAGATCGATTTATCCAAACGCCTCGATGGCGGTGCGACGGTGCGGCTCAGTTAAGATCCTGATCACTCGGAGGACCGTGCATCTCCGAGTGGTTGGCCGGTTTAATTCCAGAGAAGGTTTTGATCTCGGTGTCATTTGTCGTATGGGAGGACTGTCTCGTAGGCGGCGCGGATGGCGGCGCGCAGTTGGGTGACCTCGGCCATGAATTCGGGGGCGGTGTTCCAACCACAACGGACGGCCACGCGGGTTAGGGCGGCGTCGTCATCGGGGAGTTCGGTTTCCGGCTCGAAGCTCCAGAGGCGCAGGATGCCTTCGATGCGACGAAGGCGGGCGTAGGCGCGGAGGAGGGATTGGCCGGATTGCGCGTCGAGGAGGCGCTCGCCCACGGCGCGGCGCAAGGCTTGGAGGGTGTTCGGCTCGCGCCAGACTTGTGTCAAGCATATCGTCTGCGCCAGGAATTCGGCGTCCATGAGGCCGCCGGTCCCGGTCTTGATGGCCAGGGCGTCGCGGCCGGGGCCGGTGCGCTCGCGAACGGTGCGGGTGCGCATGCGGGCGATTTCGGTCTTCCAGTCCGGGGTGAAAGCGGCGAGGCCGGACTTTGGTTTGAAGGAGGAGGAGGATGGAAGAGCAAAGCCGGCGGCGACGTTTTGCGGGGTGAAGTTAGCGAGGACGCCGGCCAGTTGCTGGAACTGGCGACCGAGAGTCATGTCGCCAGCGACGGGGGTTGCGCGGGTGAGGGCCTGGATTTCCCAGAGGGCGGCGCGGCGGCGGCAGTATTCTTCGTAGGCATCGAGGGTGGTGACGAGGAGGCCTTTTTCGCCGTCGGGGCGAAGTCTTGTGTCAATACGAAATACGATCCCCTGCCCCGTTGGCCGCGCGAGCAGGTCCATGACGGCGGCGGCGATGGACTGGCAGGCGGGGAGGTTTTTGGCGCGGGTGGAGGCGACAAAGAGAACGTCGAGGTCGGAGCCGTAGCCGACTTCCGCGCCGCCCAATTTGCCCATGCCAATGATACAGAAGGGAGCGGCTTTGAAGCGGCGGGCGCGGCAAACGACGTCGAGGGCGTATTGGAGGCAGGCGGCGGCGAGGGAGGAAAGATCGCCGAGGCTTTGCTCGAAATCGGCAAGGCCGAGGATGTCGCGGAGGCCGATGCGCATGAGTTCTGCTTCGTGATAGCGGCGAAGCCAGCGGAACTGATCGGGGTCATCAAGACCGTAGCGGAGGTCGTGGAGCGTTTCGGCGGCGGTTTTTTGGCGGCGGAGGCGGCCGCCGGCTTCCAGTTCGTCCACGAGGTCGGGTGTGCGGATGGCGCGCTCGGCGAGAAATTCCGAACGGTCAAAGAGCCGGAGAAGCAGCTCGAAGAGGGCGGGTTTGCGGGTCCACAGTTCGCAGAGCATGGCGCGCGCACCGTAGGCTTCCATGTAGCTTTGCAATCGGACCAGGACGCGGTCGGGGTCGGAAAGATGCGACGTTGCGGGAGGGGGTTGGGGATTGAGCCGGAGGCTCGACGCTACATTCCCTAATTTTGGGCGGTGCAGCAGCACCGCCCTACCATTCGGTGGGCAGAATGCGAAGAACTTTTGCAGGAGGCCGCGGGCGAGTTCGACGGTGCGGGGGGAGACATGCGCAAAGCCGGGACCATGGACGAACATTTTGAGCATCTGGAGCGAACGGTCCACATCGCGGAAATGGCTGCGGGCCAGGAAATCCTTCCAGGCGGCTTCGTCGGCGGTGAAATCGCCGGGAAGCGCGGAAGTTTTGGCGGGTTCGCCGAGGCCGAGGGTTTTTTCGTAGAGGCGGCGGACCAGCCGGGTGTGGCGGCGGCGGGCGGACTCGAAGGCGGAAAGGGATTTGAATCCCATGAGGCGGGCGAGGCGTTCGCAGGGCTGGCGGGCGGCAGGGATGGTGTGGGTCTGGGCGCCGGCTTCCATTTGAAGGCGGTGCTCGATGTCGCGCAGAAAGAGGTAGGCGGCGGTGAGTGATTTGACGTCATCGGGGCTGAGGAGGCGATAGGAGGCAAGCTTTTCCAGGGTTGGGATGGTGGCGGCGGTCTGGAGAAAGGGCATGTGGCCGGCATGCATGAGTTGGAGTGTTTGGACGATGAATTCAACTTCGCGGATGCCGCCGCGGCCGAGCTTGACGTTGCGATCGAGTTCGCCGGGCTTGACGACTTCGGTTTCGATGCGGGATTTCATGGAGGAGACATCCCGCAGGATGCCGGCGGCAACGGAGCGGGGATAGCGAAAGGGCTGGATCATTTCCAGGAATTCAGCGCCCAATTCGGCGTCGCCGGCGACGGGGCGGGTTTTGATGAGCATCATGCGCTCCCAGGTCTGGCCCCATTGGGCGTAGTAAGTTTCGAAGCTGTCGAGGGAACGGACGAGGGGGCCGGCGGGGCCTTCGGGGCGGAGGCGGAGGTCAATTCTGTAGAGCGCGCCTTCGGGAGTCAGGCGGGTGACTTCGGCGATGATGCTTTCGGCCAAGCGGGTGAAGAAGAGATGGCTGGCGATGTTTTTAGTGGTTTGCTCACCCTGACGCGGGTTTGTTTTGAAGAGACGGCCTTCCTCGCTGTAAAGGAACATGACGTCCACGTCGGAACTGTAATTGAGTTCCTGGGCGCCGAGTTTGCCGAGGCCGAGGATGCAGAATTTGGTGGGCAGCCAGCGGCCGTCGGGGGCGGTGTGGAAGGGCTGACCGAGGCGGCGAACGAGGGGTTGGAGGCAAAGGCGGAGGACGGCGTCGAGGCAGGCATCGGCGACGTCGGAGATTTCGCGGGTGATTTCGAGGGTGGGGCCAAGGCGGGCGAGGTCGCGGGCGGCGATGCGGAGCATTTCGCGCTGTTTGAACTGGCGGAGTTTGGCGAACGCGGGCTGGAGGTCGTCGCTGTCGAGGGAGGGTTTGAGCCAGTGCTCGATTTCGCGGCGGAAGCCCTGCTCGCGGCGGGGATGATCGAGGAGGCCCGGTTCCAGAAGCGGCGGGAGCCAGTCGGGCTGGGCGGCGAGCAAGTCGGCGGCCATCTGTGAGCCGGCCAGCAAGGAAGCGAGGATGCGGGACTGTTCGGGGGAAGGGTCGCCGGGGATGACCGCGGGGGCGGTTTGGCGCAGGCGGGCCAGGGCGGCGGCGGCCCGGGGAGGGTCGGCGCTGGCGGCAACGGCTTTGGCGAGGGATTGAGGCTGCATTGAACTTTTTTGGGCTTTATTCACCTTTAACCACCTTTATTCACCTTTATTGGGCTTGATTTACCTTGATTGGCCTTGATTTACCTTGATTGAGCTTTTGAGGACGGTCCCGCGGATGGGTCCGATAGGACATATAGGACGGATAGGACGCATGTTTATGGGGCAAACGCGCCGAGGCTGGTTTGGGCAGGTTTGCAAGCCGGCTTTACCGCATTGCGACCAGCGGGTTTGGAAACGCGCGACACGGCAGACTTGGAAGTCTGCGCCGCGCCGAAGACGCCGGGAGATTTCCCGGAGCCCGCAGCCGCCACCATCGCACCATGCGCAACCTGCCATACTCAGGAAATATATACTGATAAGCTAAAGTGTCAATGGTTATGTGCAAGAAAAATGGGATATTCTTTGGCGGTGTGCAAGTGCCTCAGTATCAGGCACTTGCGAATGATGAGGATCCACGGATTACACTGATTACACGGATAAAAATGAGGGAGTTACTTGGGCGGCAGCGGGGTGGGTTCAAATTACTGCAAGGCGCGAGCGGCTGCTTCGCGCAAGGAGTTATAACGCGGATCGCTGGTCACAGCACGCAGTGTGGTTACGGGAGCCTTGGCGGCGGGACCAAAATCGCCGAGAATACTCATGGCTCGCGCTAATTCGGGTTCCGCTCGATCCGGCCCGCAGACTTTTCGGATAGGTTATCGCAAGGAGTTATCGCAATGGAGGATACTGGACGGTATTGGCGAAATCGGCGGGAAGCCCAGCCTTTGCCAATAATTCCAATTGCTCAATAAACCGGCCAGTGGTCAATGCAAGTTGCGGAGCGTAAATGATGCCTTTGAAGATCAGGCCCTGGCTTTGCCTGCGCGCCGCTTCGACGAGCAGATCTTCGTCTTGAGAGAACAACACCCTCTCCAACTCGGTGGCTCTATCCAGCAAATCCGGGTCGCTCCAAAGGGCTGTGCCGTCTTCCTGGGGCGTGATCACGTCAACACCACGCTTTCGCAGCGCGCGTGAAAAGGGACGCGGAACATGGACATCCATGTAAAGCGCGACACTCACTCACCCTTGAGACGCGCCTGGAGGGCCGCCTGTGTCAATTGTCCGGCTGATTCGTTGCGCAGTCGTCTATAATTCTCCAATTGCCGCCGCATTTGGCCGTCCATCTCGGGCTTGTGGTCGTGGTAGTACGACAAGGCCGCGTGGATATGAGCCAGCGAGAGGTGGGGATGGGCCGCGTGGATTTCCTCCGCATCCCAGTCGTATGCGGCGTGGTCCAGGGCGACTTCAATCACCTTGACGTTGGTGTCCGCAATCCAAGGGACACTTCGTTCGTCCAGCCGGATGTGGGTAATTGGTTCAACGACTAACATAGGCGTATTGTAGCGGTGAAATCATGCCTCCGCAATGGGGATGGAGTGAAGTTTTGAATCAGTGCGTCAGTGAGTCAGTGAGTTGAAGACGGGGGGTGGCATTGCAGGCCGTGCGCAAGGGCGACGGCGGGGTGGGTGACTTGGCCGGACATGATGTTGATGCCGCCGAGGAGAGGGGGATATAGACGGCAGGCTTCGCGGAGGCCGTGGTCGGCAAGCATTTCGACGCAGCGATAGGTGGCGTTGGTGAGGGCCTGGGTGGCGGTGCGGGCGTAGGCTCCGGGCATGTTGGAAACGCAATAGTGCGTGACGCCTTCCTCGACGAAGACGGGGTTTTCGTGGGTTTGTGGGACGGGAGGTTTCGGCGCAGCCGCCCTGGTCAATGGCGATGTCCACGAAGACGCTGCCGGGGCGCATGAGACGGAGCATGTCGCGGCGGATGAGACGGGGCGCCCTTGCGCCGGGGACGAGGACAGCGCCGATGAGGAGGTCGGTGCCGGGGAGCATCTGGAGGAGGCGCGATTCGTCGGAGTAGAGGGTGTGGGCGCTGTGGAGGGTGATGTCGAGGTAGCGCATGCGCTCGATGTCCACTTCGAGGATGGTGACGTCAGCGCCGAGGCCGGTGGCCATGCGGGCGGCGTTGATGCCGGCGGAGCCGCCGCCGAGGACGACGACTTTGCCGGCGAGAACGCCTGGAACGCCGCCAAGGAGTGTGCCGCTGCCGCCGTAGTGTTTGGCCAGATAATAGCCGCCGACGAGGACGCTCATGCGCCCGGCAATTTCGCTCATCGGCTCGAGCAAAGGGAGACGGCCATTGACTTCGATGGTTTCGTAGGCGATGGCGGTCACGCCGGAGCGGAGGAGGGAGTCGGTGAGGGAGCGGTCGGCGGCGAGGTGGAGGAAGGTGAAGAGGATCTGGCCGGGGCGGAGGAGCGGCAGTTCGGAGGGTTGAGGCTCCTTGACTTTGACTATCAATTCCGCGGGATCGAAGACGGCGGCGGGGGTGTCCACGAGCGTAGCGCCGGCGAGGGCGTATTCGCGGTCGGGGAAGCCGGAGCCTTTGCCAGCGCCGCGCTGGACGAGGACTTGATGGCCGCGTTTGGTGAGTTGCCAGGCGGCGGAAGGCGGGAGGGCGACACGGTATTCCTGATTTTTGATTTCTTTGGGGACGCCGATGATCATTTTTTCAGAAGGGGTTCGACGGCTGACCAGATTTCGCGGGCGACGGCTTCGGCGGGGGCGGTGGCGTCGAGACGGCGGATGCGGCGGGGTTGGGCGGCGGCAATGGCTTCGTAGCCTTTTTCAACGCGCTGGAAAAACTCGGGACCGGCCTCTTCCATGCGGTCGGGTACGGCGGGGCGGGAGCGGCGGCGGGACTCGCTGACGGCGACGGGGAGCATAAGGAGGAGGGTGAGGTTGGGGCGAGTCCGGCCGACGGCGAAGGAGATTATTTTCCGGACTTGTTTGGGATCGAGTCCGCGGCCATGGACTTGATAGGCGATGGTGGAATCGAAAAAGCGGTCGCAGAGGACAATCTCGCCGGCGGCGAGGGCGGGACGGATGACTTGACGGACGAGTTGGGCGCGGCTGGCGTTGAGGAGGAGAAGCTCGGTCTCGGGGGCCATGTCCTGATTGGCTTCGCTGTATTGGAGGGTGTGGCGGATTTCTTCGCCGATGGGGGTGCCGCCAGGTTCGCGCAGAACGCGCACGGTGCGGCCAAGGGAGCGGAGGCGTTCGGCAAGGGCGGCGATTTGGGTGGTTTTGCCGCTGCCTTCGGTGCCTTCGAAGGTGATGAAGAGGCCGTTCATGATTGCGGATTGCGAATTGCGGATTGCGGATTGGCTTCGCTGCCCTTGAAGGACTTTAAGCCAGGGGATCGAGTCACGGCTCGACGGAGTCTCGCCCTACCGGGTTTTGCATTATCACCGTTCATGGCTACAGACGTTTTAGGCGGGGGCCTTTGGGGGTGTCTTCGATGGCCCAGCCTTTGGCTTTGAGTTCGTCGCGGATGGCGTCGGAGCGCTTGAAGTCTTTGGCTTTGCGGGCATTCTCGCGCTCCTCGCTCAAAGAATTAATTTCTGTTGGAATGGGTGCTGGAATGAGTGAGATATTCCCAGTCGCATCCGAATAACCGGCCGCCGTTTCGCCGCGGAGGCTCAGAGGAATTCTTAGACCTAAAACGCTTTCAATTTGGTCCCATGCAGCCAGCATGGACGCGGCCTCACTTGGCCTGACTTTGCGTTCTTCCAGTCCTTTGTTTACAGCCCTGATCCAGGAAAAAATATGCGCCCATGCGGTAGATACATTGAAATCATTGTCGAGAGCTTCTACGAACGGAGCAAGCATCACAATATCCGGAGGAGTTACCTCATTACCCGCAACTTCACGGAGCTTCCTGAGATACTCGCCAATCCGTGCCAGGGCGGTGCGGGCGCCCTTGAGGCCGTCAAGCGTGAAGTTGAAGGATTCGCGGTAGTGGGCAGTCAGTAATAAAAATCGGATCTCGGGGCCGTTGAAGCCCTTATCGCGGAGGTCGCGGAGAGTGAGGAAGTTGCCGAGGGACTTGCTCATTTTTTTGCCTTCGACGAGGAGATAAGCGCCGTGGAGCCAATACTTGACGAACGGCTCGCCGGGGGCCTGTTCGCCGGCACCTTCGCTCTGGGCGATTTCGTCCTCGTGGTGGGGGAAGATGAGGTCTTCGCCGCCGAGGTGGATGTCGAAGCTGTTGCCGAGGGCTTCCCTGCTCATGGCGCTGCATTCGATGTGCCAGCCGGGGCGGCCTTCACCCCATGGGCTGGGCCAGAAGACCGCGCCGTCTTCGGGGACGCGGGCTTTCCAGAGGGCGAAATCGGCGGCGGCGTCCTTGGCGTATTCGTCGGAGATAACGCGCTGGCCGGGGCGCATTTGATCGAAGTTGAGATTGAGGAGGCGTCCGTAGCAACCGCCGGAGGCACGGTATTTTTCGATGCTGAAATAAACGGAACCGTCGGGGGCACGATAGGCGATGGCGCGGGCGATTAGTTTCTGGATGAGGATTTTGATGGCCTGGATGTGCTCGCTGGCGCGGGGAGTGTCGTGGGGGCGGAGGCAGTTGAGAGTGTCGAAATCCTCGAAGAAAGCGGTTTCGTATTTGGCGGTGTATTCGCGGAGGGGGATGTTGTTTTCGCGGACGCGGCGGATGATCTTGTCCTCGACATCGGTGATGTTCATGACGTGGCGGACGTTGAAGCCTTTAAACTGGAGATGGCGGCGGACGAGGTCGGCGAAGACGAAGGTGCGGAAGTTGCCGATGTGGGCGTAGTCGTGGACGGTGGGGCCGCAGCAGTAGAGGCCGACGTTATTGGCCGCCGGATCGCGCGGGGCAAATTCCTGGAGCGACCGGGAGAGAGTGTTGAAGAACTTCAGCGCCATGACTTTAGCCATCGTCACGGGGCTGAACGGGTGGACGGCGCGCGGGCGGTCGGCTTGTTGGTGGGCGGCGCGTTGGTTGGGGCGGCGGAGTTGACCCTGACAGCGCCATTCTGGTGGAGGTCCACGCTGAGGGCGACGTTGGTGGCAGGGGAAGAGGGGACGCGCGGGTTGATGAGGACTTGGTCGCCTTTTTTGTCATTGGATTCGTAAAGGCCGCGCTCGATCCAGTCCACGCGGCGGGCGATGACGATGGTGTCCTGGACGGACTTGAGCTGGGCCTTGAGAGCGGCGACGTCGTTGAATTTCTTTTGCAACTCCTCTCTTTTTGCCTCGGCCAAATTGTACTCGGACATGAGGAGCTTGTTGTCGCGATCGGTGGTGGCGAGTTTTTCGCGGGCGGCGTCGGCTTGAGCCTGGAGCTTGGTCATGGCGTCGAAGAGATTGGTGGATTCGGCGTTGAGGTAGGCATTCTGGGCCTGCAACTGGGTGAGCTGCTTGTCCTTGTCGGCGATGTCGGCGTCGGCCTTGTCGGCGGCGGCTTTGGCATCGGCCCTGGACTTGTCGAGGTTGGCGTAGGCGTTGGAGAGGGTGGACTGGATGGCGGCGATGTCGTTGGAGGCCTTGCGGCGGGTTTCGTTGAGAGTGGCGTTCAGAGTGGATTGGAGGTTTGAATTGGCGAGGTTCTGCTCGGTGAGCCTGGAGTAAAGCTCGTTGACGGTGTTGGATGCCAGGATGCCATAGGCCTGGGCCTTTTGCAGCCTGGCGGTGGTGGCTTCGAGGTAGATTTTCTGGTCCATCAGATCATTGGAAGCCTTGATTTGGGCGGCGTTGAGGTTGATTCTGAGGATTTCGTTGGAGACAGCTTCCTTGGATCGTTCGAGGCTAATGGCGGAGATATTGTTGGAAAAACTCTCGATGGTTTGGTCCAGGGTATTAGTCTCGTCGGTATGCGTCCGGTGCTGATTCCATAGAACGACGCCGAGGCCCAGACATGCCAGAACGAGGATTATGGCGGCCAAGTTCGATTTCATAGCAGTACAATGAACACCAAAACGTGGGTTTGGCAAGCATGATTAGGCGTTTTATGCATCCGTCGCGGCGGTTTCGGCGTGGGTGACTTCGACGAGGTGTTCCTTCTTTTTGAGACTGAGATAGACGATGCCGCCGGCCAGGCTCCAAAAGAGGCTGCCGGCGTAGGCGAGGAGGGAAAGGGACAGGGCGGTGGTTTTTGAGACGCCGATTTCGGGGACGGCAAGCATGAGGACGAAGAGGTTTTCGCGGACACCCAACCCGCTGGGCGTGATAGGAAGCGCCGAGATGCAGAAGATCATCGGGACGATGACCAGCCAAGCGCCGGATGAAACGGGGGCGCTCATGCCGTTGGAGAGGAGGATCATTTGGAGGACACAGATGGCATTGACGAGGAGGGAGATGGCGATGGCTTTGACCAGGAAGCCTTTGCTCTTGCCGAAGTGGCGGCAGGAATCGAGAGAGCGTTCGAGGAGTTCGCCCTTGGGAATTTTTCTGAGCCAATGGCGGGCGCGTGGAAAGCGCCTGGAGAGGCCGCTCCAAAAGGCGACGCTGAGGACGACGGTGGCCCCGGCGAGCATCAGAAGGATGAGAAGGGCCGGGAGAGCCAATTCGCGGTGGCGCCGGAGGAGGCCGGCATTGGGGATCATCATTACCGCGGCAAAGAGGAGCATGGCCCAGAGGCCAAGGAGGCGGTCAACAAAGACGGTGACGACGGCCTCGGTTTTTTTGTGGTGGGTTTCGCGGGCGGCGTAAAAGGCCTTTATGACGTCGCCGCCGGTGGAACCGAGGAGGAAGGCGTTGAAGAACTGGGCGACGAAGGTGATGCCGGTGGCGCGGCCCCAGGGGAGGAGCAGCCCCTGGACTTTGAGGACCAGACGCCAGCGGGCGACGTTGAGGAGGATTGTCAAAAGAACGCAGAGGAGTGATCCGGCCAGAGGGAGGGGTGCGACCTGGCTGATTTTTTGCCAAAGTTCGAGCGGGCCGACGGTCCAGGCTTTGTGCCATTGTTGGAGGCGGCCGAGCTGATCCCAGTCGGGGCCGGCCGCGGCTTTGCCGGCGCTAAGGAAGATGGATTGAAAAATCCAGGCGAGCAGGAAGACGCAGAGCGCCACGCGCCAGCCGACACGCCAGGCAGCTTTCAACCTTTTCATTCGGCACCCCAGAGCTGCTTGATGTGGGCGACTCCCTCGCGGGCTTCCTGTTCGGTCAAGCGCGGGCTGAACTCGAAGACTTTGACGTGCTCCGGTTTGACCGAGGGTTTGAGGGCGGCAAAATTAATCGTGCCCCGGCCGGGCGGCTGATGGTCGTGGCCGGGAAATTCAACATCGTGGATGTGAAAACCGACCAGACGGTCCACGAGGAATTGGAGGTGCATGGCGTGGTTGATGAAACCGAGGTTCTCCTTGATCTGGGCGTGGCCGGTGTCGTGCCAGTAACCGACGCCGGGGCGCTTGAATTCGCGGAGGAGGAAACCGAAATCGTCTTCGAGGGGGAGTTCTTCGAGTGAGGCGCGGTTTTCAATGCCGAGCTTAAGGCCGCGTGACTCGGCTTCGCCAGCAAGGCGGCCGAGAACTTCCTCGATGAAGTCCATAGGCTCGATCTTCTTGACTTCGCGTTTTTCCATCAACTCGGCGCAGAGTTTTTCGTATTTCGGGGTTCCCCTTTGGCCGTCCTTGACCAGGTCGAGTAGTTTGCCGGTGTATTCCTTCATTTCGATCTCGCCGAGGTGGAGGACGACCGCCTGGGCGCGGACGCGGGCGGCGGTCTCGATGGTTTTGAGGGTATGGCGCCAGGCGTTGTCGCGCTCGCGGGGGTTGGTGGAGGAGAACTTGTAAAGATTGGGGGCGGCATGAGTGACGCCCATGGGGAGGGGACAAAAATTGTGGAGGGAGGAAATTTTCATCTCGCCGGCGTCCACGGCTTCGAAAATTCCCGGGAGGAGGCTCATGCGGATGCCGTGGCTGAGTTCGGCGTAGTCAAAGCCCAAGGACTGGATTTCGCGCAACATGGCGCGTCCATCGGTGTGGCGCTGAGAATTCCAGCAAGTGGAAAATGAATACATGACAAAGAGCCGGGCGCGCTCCATTGAAGCCTGCGCCCGGCAGTGAGAATGCAAAACAGGTTACATATCGGCGTACCGGGCGGTCAGCATGGCGGAAAAGCGGGCTGCCTTGGTCTTGCGCCGCTTGCGCTCGCTGGGCTTTTCAAAGTGCCGGTGATTGCGCACTTCCTTAAGTGTGCCTTCGCGGTCAATCTTCTTTTTCAGCCGGCGAAGGGCCTTGTCCACCGGTTCGCCTTTTTTAAGTCTAATTTCGGTCAAATATTCTCACTTCCTCTCCGATTTAACGCAGGGCCGGAATGGCCCACGTTCTTGATGGGTTGAACCATGCTTGGAACGCGGCGCGGTGTCAACGGCCAAATGAAGGTCATTGCTTGGAGGACGGGCAGGCGGAACGGGACAGGATTTCAAGGCGGGAGTTGATGAAGTGCTCGATGGTGGGAAGGGCGCACGGCTTGGTCAGACAGGGAACGTCGTGGGTGGAAAAGAAACGTCTGGCGTCGGCGCCTATAATGTCACCGGTCATAAAGACCACCCGCCTGGCGAGGTCGGGGTCGCGGTCCAGCGTTTTTTCATAGAGTTGCTCGCCGGTGAGGCCGGGCATGCGGAAGTCGGAAATGACGAGATCGAACTCGACGTGTTCCATAAGCGCGAGCGCCTCTTCGGAGCTGGTGCAGAATTGGGCGCAATGGCCGGTCATGTTGAGGTATTCGCAGATCATCTCCGCCAGCGCGGCTTCGTCATCAATCATGAGGATGCGCGCGCTGCGCGCCGCGGGAGGAGTGGAGGCTGGCGACGCGGGCGCGGCGGGCGGCTCCGGGTCAGACTCGGGCGGAGCCGGGGAGTCAGAGTCATGTATGGTGACGAGCGGAAGCTCGACGACAAAGGCGGCGCCGCCGAGAGCGGAGGGTTCGCAGAAAATCCGGCCGTGATGGTCAGCGACGATTTGATGGGAGATGGAGAGGCCGAGACCGGTGCCGGCGCCGACTTCCTTGGTGGTGAAGAACGGCTCGAAGATCTTGGAGGCCAGATGAGCCGGGACGCCGGGGCCGTTGTCCTCGATTCGGACCTGGACCAATTCGCCCTTGCGGCGGGTGGAGATTTTGATAAGAGGATCGGGGGGGTTGTTCTCGGTGGCCTGCTCGGCATTGCGGTAGAGGTTGATGAAGACGCGCTCCAACTGGCTGGAATCGCCGGTAATGGATGGGCAATGGGGGTCGAGTTGGAGGGTGCAGCGGATTGCGCGGCCGGAGCGTGCGAGGCGCTGATTTTCTGCGATGGCGGAGAGCATCCGGTTCAAATCAATGGGCTGGGTGTCTTGGTGCTTCTTGCGGGCGACGGCGAGGAAGTTGCGGATTAGGGCGGCGGCGCGGTTGCCTTCCTTAAGGACCTTTTGGATGTCGGCGCGCGTCCGTTCGTCGCAGCCCTGGCGGGCGAGAATCAGCTCGAGGTGGGCGTCCATGATGGCGAGGGGATTGTTGACCTCGTGGGCGATGCCGGAGGCCAGCTGGCCCAGTGCGGAGAGTTTCTCGGCTTCGCGGAGTTGCTTTTCCAGACGGGCGCGTTCGTTGAGTTCGCGCAGGACCAGGTGATAGGCAGGTCTTCCCTCCAATTCCAACGCGGAGGAGGTCAGTTCGACCATCACGGTTCTTCCGTCCAAACACCGCAAGGTTACTTGGGGGCTTTTGCTCAGCAAATCAAACCAGCGCACCTTTTTGCCGTCCTGGGGAGGCACAAGGAAGTCGCTGATCAAATGGCGGTCGGTGCTGCCGGGGTCAATGCCCAGGAGGCGTTGGGCGGCGGGATTCCAATCCACGATTCTGAGGTCGGTGGCGTCCACCAGCACGATGCCCTCATGGGCCTGCTGGAAGAGCGTCCGGTAGCGCTCCTCGGCGAGGGAGATTTTGGTGGCGAGGCGGTTTTTTTCGACCGTGGCGCTGTGGAGGTCTTCGAGGGCTTGCTGGCTGTTCCGGCGCGCCTCTTCGAGGACCAGGACGATCATGCTCACGGCGATGAGGAGTTGGAGAACGGCGGAGATAAAGAAGGCGGCGACCAAGAGCTGCGGATTGCCGGCGACAAAGGGGCAGGCGATCATGTAAAGGCCCCAGAGAAGGAAACCGAAAGCGAGCAGGCCCGCGCCAACGAAACAGGTGGTGTGCCGGAGCCTGGCAAAGGCCGCGCCGGCGATGAGGCTCGCCACCCCCATCAGCCCGAAGACCGGCACACTGCCCCAAAGGCTGTTCCGCACATAGTAGAATTCGACATAGCTCCAAGTGAGAAGAAAGGCGGCGAACAGAGCGATGAGCCGTTCGTTGGCGTCCCTGCCCAGAAATGAGGCGCTGCCCCACAAAAGGAAGACAGCGCTGCAATTGAGGGACCATTGGCGGAGCATGGCTACGAGGGGGATAGCGTCGGCGTCGGGATAATTGAGGCCCAGCGTGAGCCAGACGGCGTAGAACAGCCAGGCGGCGTTCCAGATGGCGAAGTAGCGGCGGCGGGTGTAGCGGTTGAGGTAGAAAAAGAGGATGACGAGCACCCAAACGCTCAACAGGGAAACCAGCAGGCCCGTGCGCAGGTAGGCCGGCGGAATCGCGAGCAGGTCCACGATCCATTGTCCAAAGTGTCTCATAGGTGTCTCTGAACCGTCTCCAAGACAGTTCTGATTGATTGGAGCAAAAAGAGTGCCAGCGGCGGGGTGAATGGCGCGGGCGGGTCGGCCGAGTCTCGCTGGAAGCAGGCTGGCGTCCAGGCTGGCCTCCAACGCTCCAATGCGCCGGGGGGAAACCGGCGGCACACCCGTTACACCGTTACATTACCTATGAGAAGCGGTGCCTTTCGACCCGTTACATAACCGTTACATGCCGTTACACGCGCGCTGCAAGGGGGGTGGCGGACGTGCCGACGGCGTTTGCCAGCTTTGCGCCGTGGGGAAACCGGTGGCACACCCGTTACACCGTTACATTACCTATGAGAAAAGGTGCTTTGCGACCCGTTACATCCCGTTACATCCCGTTACACTTGCTTGCGCCGGGGGGAAACCACTGCACACCAATTGCCGCAAAAAGGCGCAAAAGGCTCAAGAAAACGCTGTTGGAGGGCATGGTACTCATTGTTTTGAATGGCAGATGGCCTCTTGAGCGGAGAAGTTATGGAGAGGTGATGCGGTAGTAGCGGGCGGGGATGTTGGGCTGCAAGGGTTCGCTGAAATGGAATGAGCCGTTGGTGAGGGTCGCGTTCAGCAGCGGGGTCCAAACGGGATTGGCCAGATTGGTGCAGGCTTGCACCATGATGGGGATGTTGGTCGTGCCGGTGATGTTGAACCCAAATTGATTGTTCTGCACGCCAAAATGGCCGTCTTTCGTTTGAATCAGCGGGTTCCACAGAACTGCCGGAATCCTCTGGTATGTGCTGCTCCAGCCGGTCCTCCCAGCCATGTAATATGCCGTTGCGCCGGGATCATTAGCTAACACGGCGATGCCGGCGGCGGGAGCGTCGCCCAGGAAATAAACGCTGGACAAATTGGTGCAGAAAAGAAACGCATAATTACCGATGTTTGTGACGCTGCCGGGAATGACGATGCTGGTCAGATTGGCGCATCCTTCAAACACCCAGCTCCCAATGTCGGTGACGGGCAGGCCGTTCAGGGTGCTTGGAATGGGCAACTGGTCGCACGACCCAGAATAACCCGTAATGGTGACCGTCCCGCCATTGGTCGTGAAACTGAACATGCCCGCCTCCCACAGCACAGTGGGAGCGCCGGCAAAGCTGGAACCCCAGCCGCCCAGACAAGGCTTGTAGTAAACCCTTGCCAAATTATCATTATTGAAAACAGCCGGACCAACGAGAGGAGCGTTGCCCTGAAAATAGACAGCCGCCAGGGCCGGGCAGGAGTCGAACGCTCCGGTCCCGATGAAGGCGACACTGCCGGGAATCAGGATGCTGCCCAGGCTAACGCAGCCTTCGAACGCATCGTTTCCTATGTTGGTCACCACGGCGCCAATATTTACGTTCGTCAGATTGACGCAACCCGCGAACGCATCGTTTCCCATTTTGGCGACGCCGGCGCCAATATTTGCGCTCGTCAGGTTGACGCACCCCTCGAACGCGCCATCTCCGATGGTGCTGAGGGTGCCGGGAATCGTGATGCTGGTCAGGGTGGTGCAGTTTTGGAAGGCATTTGCCCCGATGCCCGTCACCGGCGCCCCATTGATGGCAAATGGAAGGACCACGGCTCCTCCAGGCCCGGAGTAAGCCGTGATGACCATGCCTGCGCCATTCGGCGTGTAAGTGAATTCGCCTGGTGCCGTCACCTGCACGGTCGGAATTCCCTGATACGTGTTGCTCCAGCCAGTGGTGCCGGGCAAATAATAGGCTGTCGCATTGTTGTCACCATAGAAGACCGGCCCGTCACCTGTGTCAATAAACGCTGGGGCGTTTCCAAGGAATAAGACATTGGTCAGGTCAGGGCATGACTCGAATACCGCGGAATCGAAAGTGGTAACGCCCGCGTCAATGATAACATTTTGGAGGGTGCACTGAAAGAACGCTTGGTTGCCGACAGAGGCGAGGCTGCCGGGAAGGGTGAGGTTGATGAGCGGGTTTCCGTTGAACGAATAACTACCAATGTTAGCGATGCCGTAGGAGAATATTACGTTGGTCAATCCAACGCCTTGAAACGCATTCCCGCCTATAGTGCGCACACTCGGGGGGATCACAAGACTACTCAAGGAAGCGCCTATAAACGCACAGACCCCGATGCTGGTTACGCCGTTGCCAAGCGTCAGATTGGTTACGGAAGCCCATGCGAACGCAAACTGGCCATTGGATCCACCGGCAAGGTAGACACTCATTGGTGAACCTTGTGAATTTCGGTAAAACGCATACTCTCCGATGGTTGGACTTCCGAGGATGGTGACATTGGTCAAGCCGTAGCAGTTCAGGAATGCACCACCATTATAGTAATCCCCATCACTATAGTTCCCGGCGATTGAGGTGACGCTGGCGGGGATTACCACGCTAGTCAATCTGGTGTTGCCTGCAAACGCGTTATATCCTATGGCTGTGACCTTGAGACTATTGATGTTGGTCGGAATGACCACAAATCCGCCCGGCCCGGTGTATCCGGTGATAGTGGCGGACGCGCCAGACGCCTGGTAGTTGAACAGTAGAGGGCTGGTTTCCTGCAACCCCGGCGCCGCCGGAAAGCCGGCAAAAGCGGCACCCCAGCCGATGGCCAGGGGCCAATAATAGACAGCCGGGACGGGATCATTACTGAACAGACCCGGACCGACGGTGGGAGCGTTCCCATAGAAATAGACGTTGTTCAGGCTGGCGCAGGACTCGAACGCGCTGGCGCCAATGCTGGTGACGGTACCCGGAACGGTCAGACTGCTCAGGCTGACGCACCCTTCAAACGCTCCGTCTCCGATATTGGTGAGGCCGGGGAGAAGAACGACGCCGGTCAGATTGACACACCCTTCAAACGCACTGCTTCCGATGCTGTTGACGCTGCCGGGAATCACGACGCTGCTGAGATTGAAGCAGCCTTCGAAAGCGCCATCTCCGATGCTGGCAGCGCCGGGCAGAATAATGAGATCGGCCAGCCCGGTGCAGAACTCGAACGCGCCGCCGGCGATGTTGGTGACGCTGCCGGGGATCGCGACGCCCGTCAGGTTGGTGCAAAATGCGAACGAATTTGCTCCGATGCCCGTAACCGGCAGGCCATTGATGGCGGAGGGAATGATTACGAGGCCGCCAGCGCAGTTGTAGCCGGTGATGGTAATTGCGCCGGCATTTGTCGTGAAATCAAATTCGGCTGACGCCGTTGCCGCCAACTGCACGGCGGGAATGCCGGCAAAGGTGTTGCTCCAGCCGGTCGTGCCCGCCAAATAATAGGCTGTCACATTGGTCAGACCATAAAAAATTGGCGGCGAACCACTATAAATGGGGGGCGCAACAGTGGGGGCGTTACCCTGGAAAAAGACGTTGGTCAGGCTGCCGCAGCCGGTGAACAGGTCATTGGGAAGACTGGCAACGTTCCCGGCAATCGTGACGCTGCCCAGATTGGGGCAGGAGCAGATCGCCAGGTCCAGGAGGGTGCTGACGCTGCCGGGAATCGAGAGACTCGTCAGGCCGCCGCATTCGGCCAGCGCCCCGGTTGCGATTGTCGTGACACTTCCGGGAACCGCGTAACTTCCAGCCAGGCCCTCGGGGTATTGGAGCAGCGTGAATTGGCTCTTGTCGAACAGCGCTCCATCCCGGCTGCTGTAAATTGGATTTTGCGGGTCCACCGTGATCGCGGTCAGGTTGAAACAGGCGGCAAAGACCTGGCTCCCAATGCTGGTGACGCTCGCGGGGACGGAGACGCTGGTGATGTTGGTCTGGGTGAACGTCTCATTTGTAATGCCGGTGACCGGATGTCCGTTGATGGCGGCCGGAATGACCACAACACCGCCCGGCCCGGAGTAGCCGGTGATAGTTATGGCGCCTCCGTTGGTCGTGCAAGTGAACTGCGCTCGCGCCGCCGCGGGCGCGATCAAGAGCAGCATCGCCAAAAGGGTTGGAATTGAGTTTTTCATAGTTTTGATTCCTGGTTAGGGCGCGTGGATGCGGTTGCCGGCCGGCAGGGCGAAGCTCCCGCTGAGCCTCTGTTTTAGTCCTTTCACGGGAACCCAATGCCATAATACCTCGTTGGATAGTTCGTCCATTGCGGATCGCTGAAATGGAACGAGCCGGTGGTGAGGGTCATGTTCGTCAACGGAGTCCAAACGGGATTGCGCAGATTGGTGCAAGCCTCCACCACGATGGGAATGTTTGAGTTGCCGGTAATGTCGAATCCAAATTGATTGTTCTGAACGCCAAAATGGCCGTCTTTCGTCTGAATCAGCGGGTTCCACAGCACCGCTGGGGAGCCCCACCCACTCGTGCCCGGCAAATAATACATCTTTGCGACGTGTTCATAACCGAACGCGAAGTCGCCGACGGCAGGAGCGTCGCCCAGGAAATAAACTCTGGCCAAGTCATAAAACGCATACTGACCAATGTTAGTGACGCTGGCGGGAATGACGACGCTGGCGAGATTGGCGCATTCGTCAAACGCATCGTCCCCGATGTCAGTGACGCCGGCGCCAATATTTACGCTGGCCAAGCCGGTGCAGTCCCAGAAAGCCAGTTCTCCGATGTTGGTGACGCTGGCGGGAATGACAACGCTGGTCAGACTGGCAGATCCGTAAAACGCATATCCCCCGATGCTGGTAACGGGCAGGCCGTTCAGGGTGCTCGGAATGGTCAACTCGCCGCACGACCCGGAATAACCCGTAATGGTGATTGCCCCGGCGTTAGTTGTGAGACTGAACAAGCTCGCCCACCACGGCACAGTGGGAGCGCCAGCAAAGCTGGATCCCCAAGGGCCGGTGCAAGGCTTGTAGTAAACCGTTGCCAAATTATCATTATTGAAAACAGCCGGACCAACGACAGGAAGATTGCCATCGAAATAGACAGCCGCCAAGGCGGGGCAGGAGTCGAATGCTCCGGCCCCGATGAAGGCCACACTGCTGGGAATCAGGATGCTGCCCAGGCTAACGCAGCCTTCGAACGCATCGTTTCCTATGTCGGTGACACCGAGGATAATATTTGCGTTCGTCAGGTTGAAGCAGCCCTCGAACGCACCGTCTCCGATGGTGCGGATGTAGCCGGGAATCGTGACGCTGGTCAGGCTGGTGCAGTTTTGGAAGGTATTCGCCTCGAAACCCGTCACCGGCGCCCCATTGATGGCAAATGGAAGGACCACGGCTCCTCCAGGGCCGGAGTAAGAGGTGATGACCATGCCTGTTCCGTTCGACGTGTAACCGAATTCGCCTGAGGCCGTCACTTGGATGGTCGGAATACCCTGATATGTGTTGCTCCAGCCAGTGGTGCCGGGCAAATAATAGGCTGTCGCGTTGTTGTCAAGACGGAAGACCGGCCCATCACCCGTATTGACAAAGGCTGGGGCGTCTCCAAGGAAAAAGACATTTGTCAAATCAAGGCATAAAGTGAATACCCCAGCACTGAGAGACGTGACGCCTGCGTCAATGATGACATTTTGGAGGCTGCACTGCATGAACGATTGATTCCCGACGTAGGTGAGGCTGCCGGGAAGGGTGAGGTTGATGATCGGGTTTGCGAGAAACGCATAATCGCCAATGTAAGTGATGCCATAGGAAAATGTTACGTTGGTCACTCCGACGCCTTCAAACGCGTTCCTTCCTATACTGAGTACACTCGCGGGGATCACGAGGCTGCCCAGGGAAGCGCCGCCAAAGGCCGAACCCCCGATGCTGGTTACGTGGTTGCCAAGCATCAGATTGGTTACGAAAGCCCATGCGAACGCAAAATCGCCAATGGTCCCACCGGCAATGTAAACACTCATGGGTAAAGCTCGTGAATTTTGCCAAAACGCATAGTCTCCGATGGTGGGGCTTCCGAGGATGGTGACGTTGGTCAGGCCGTAGCAGCTCATGAACGCAGCACCCGATAGGAAATTGCCATTATAAGTGCCCGCGGCGATGGAGGTGACGCTGGCGGGGATTACCACGCTGGTCATGTTGGTATTGTCTTTAAACGCGCTGGTTCCTATCGCTGTCACCGTGAGACCATTGATGTTGGTCGGAATGACCACAACACCGCCCGGTCCGGCGTAACGGGTGATAGTGGCGGAGCTGCCGGACGCTTGGTAGTTAAATTGCAGAGGGCTGGTTCCCTGCACCCCCGCCACCGTCGGAATCCCGGCAAAAGCGGCACCCCATCCGGTTGCCAAGGGCCAATAACAGACAACGGGGACGGGGTCATTACTGAACAGACCCGGACCGACGGCGGGAGCGTTGCCGTAGAAATAGACGTTGTTCAGGCTGACGCAGGACTCGAATGCGCTGGCGCCAATGCTTGTGACGGTGTTGGGAACGGTCAGACTGCCCAGGCTGACGCAACCTTCAAACGCTCCGTCTCCGATGTTGGCCACACCGGGGAGAAAAACGACGCCGGTCAGATTGACGCAGCCTTCAAACGCCTCGCTTCCGATGCTGTTGACGCTGCCGGGAATCACGACGCTGCTGAGATTGAAGCAGCCTACGAAAGCCCCATCTCCGATGCTGGCTACGCCGGGCCGAATAATCAGATCGGTCAGCCCGGTGCAGAACTCGAACGCGCCGCCGGCGATGTTGGTGACGCTGGCAGGAATCGCGACGCCCGTCAGGTTGGTGCAAAATGCGAACGAATTTGCTCCGATGCCCGTAACCGGCAGGCCATTGATGGCGGAGGGAATGATCACAAGGCCGCCAGCGCAGTTGTAGCCGGTAATGGTGATGGTGCCGGCATTTGTGGTGAAATCGAATTCGGCTGACGCCGTTGCCGCCAACTGCACGGCAGGAATGCCGGCAAAGGTGTTGCTCCAGCCGGTCATGCCCGGCAAGTAATAGGCTGTCACATTGGTCAGACCATAAAAAATTGGCGGAGAACCGCTATAAATGGGGGGCGCAACAGTGGGGGCGTTACCCTGGAAAAAGACGTTGGTCAGGCTGCCGCAACCGGTGAACAGGTCATTTGGAAGGCTGGCAACGTTCCCTGCAATCGTGACGCTGCCCAAATTGGGGCAGGAACAGATCGCCAGGTCCAGGAGGGTGCTGACGCTGCCGGGAATCGAGAGACTCGTCAGGCTCCCGCATTCGGCCAACGCCGCAGTTGCGATAGTCGTGACACTTCCGGGAACCGTGTAACTTCCAGCCACGCCCTCGGGGTATTGAAGCAGCGTGAATTGGCTCTTGTCGAACAGCGCTCCATCCCGGCTGCTGTAAATCGGATTTTGTGGATCCACCGTGATCGCGGTCAGGTTGAAACAGGCGGCGAAGACCTGGCTCCCAATGCTGGTGACGCTCGCAGGGACGGAGACGCTGGTGATGTTGGTCTGGGTGAACGCCTCGCCTGTAATACTGGTGACGGGAAGCCCGGTGATGGTGGCCGGAATGGTTACTGCGGCGCCCGGCCCGGTGTAGCCGGTAATGGTTATGGCGCCTGCGTTGGTCGTGCAAGTGAATTGGGCCTGCGCCGCCGCCGGGATGGCCAGGAGCAGCAGCGTTATGAGGGTTGTGATCCGCTCAAGGATGCATTGGATGTTTTTCATCTCGTGACCTTTCCAATTTTGAGCCGGGCCGTCTGCCATGAGGACGCAAAAAGACAGCGGGCGAGGGTCGCAGTTTTCTTGTTAAGGACGCTGCTACAGGTCTCCTCATGAACTGGGTGCATTAAGATTACTTACGCATGTTTTGCGATGGAGAGCAAGGCATATTTTTTGGTTCCTCGACGATTTCAGTGGAGTTCGGCAGCCGGGGTCAGGGGTTGCGGCTTCATCCGTGTAATCCGTGTAATCCGTGGTCATTCCCTCAGGCCTCATTCGATCCCACGCGCACCACGCGCTTCCATGCCAGCTAGGACTCCTTGAAGTTGAGGAGCAGCGGCACTTCCAGGCCGGTGATGTTCAGGTCATTCTTAATGTTTAATATAGTGGCACGGATTACACGAATTTGTTTTGAACAGAAGGAAACGAAGGAAACGAAGGAAAAAAGGGGTTGTGGCATGGGGCGCCGACAAAATCGGATTTTACTATTGCGCGGAGAATCAGGGCGGCGGAACGGGGGCGGGAAGGGAATTGGTCAGCGCCATATTAAGCGCTGGCGAGCCGGCAAAAGAGGAATGGGGGTCGTTGGCAGTGGCGGCGCGCCAGGCGGTGAAACCGGTGCGGGTTCGGCCCTGCCAGATCCAGCGCGCGTTGTTGGGGCCGCCGGGCGCGGCATAGACGTTCCAATCCACGAAGTTGTTTGTGCCGGGGAACGGGCTGTCAATGAGAAGGTTTTGGGAATTGGCGGCGATGATGTTGTGGAGGAAGGTGTTGGAGGCGGTGTAGTATTGGAGGTAAATTTCGCCGCTGCCACCCTGGCGGGTGTCGTTGTGCCAGAGTGTGTTACTGACAATGTCGCAGTTCAACGTGCGGCCGCGTTTGGCGTCGTAGCCGCCGATGGCGATGCCTTCGGTGCTGTTGGACCAGATGAGATTGCCGCGGAGAGTGACGCGGTCGGCCGTGCCGTTGGCGTGCTCGCTGGCGAGTTCGACGCCGATGTCGGAGTGGTGGACCTGGTTGAGTTCGATGAGGACGTTGGAGCAGCCGTCGCAATAAATGCCGTCGGCGGAAAGGTCGCCGGCCCCGTATGAGGGATTGGCGCCGGCGGTGATGTTTGAGACGACGTTGGCCCGGCAAACGCCGTCGCGGGCGCGATCCTGGGCGGGATCGGGACAGGCTCGTTCAAAGCCGGCGAAATCAATGCCGATGTTGTTGTTGTCGTGAATGAAATTGCCGCTGACATCGAAGCGGATGACATTGCCGTTGAGGACGAAGGATTCGCTGTTGCCGGTCTTGAGATGGAAGATTTCATTGCCGCGAGCGACGAAGTTGCTGACCGGCTGGGCGGGGGATGTTCCATAAACGGCAATGCCGAAAGCGTTGCCGTTTTTGTTGGTGTTGACGATGTCGTGGACACAGTTGGAGAGGAGGGTGAGGTCGTGCGAGGCGCCGGTGATGAAAATGCCGGCCGGCACGCGGGAACCGCTGTTGGCCTGGTAATTGCGGATTTCAAAGCCCTCGATTGCCACGTAGCTGCGGTCGGCGATCAGGAACAACCCGGTGTCGCCCGGAGGGACTTGCAGAGCCGCGCCGTCGAGAACGGGCGTTTCGCCGGGATAGTTCTTAAACGCGACAAAGCCGCCCGCAGGGCTGCCGGTGACATGGACGGTGACTGCCTCCTGATAGACGCCGCCGCGCACCAAGGCCGTGTCGCCGGGCGCCAGGGAGTCGGCGGCTTTCTGGACGGTTTTCCACGGCGCGGAGGACGAACCGGGATTGGCGTCGCTACCCGTGGTGGCGACGCAGAACGTGGCAGCGTGAAGAGGGAAGGCAGCGCCTGCGAAAAGCAGGATTGACAAGGAAACGAATCGGGCGGACACGGGCGCAAATTAAGACCGGGAGCGGGCGCGATCAAGTGTTTCGTAATCTTTAAACGCAGGAGGAGGGATTAAGATTAGGATTAAGATTAGGATTAAGATTAAGATTAAGAGGGGCAACCATAAGTGTGATATGCGCCCCAAGTCCGGGAGATTGCCTTAGTTCTGTTGACGGCAACGCGGCGAACGGCTAAATATCAGCAACCTATGAAAACAACCGGCAATCCCGCACGAACAGCCGCCCATTCCTCCAGGATTTTGCCCGGTGCGGACTTGAAGAGCCTTGCGCTTCTCGCGGCGGCCGGGGTGGCGATGGTGATGCTGGTGCAGGCGGCGCCAGCCCCGGAATCCCCAAATCCAATGCCACTAGCTTTTTGACAGGGATTTTTTGAGCGCATCGCGGGCTTCATCGCGGGTGCCTTTGATTTTGGGGAAGACTTGTGGCTCGTAGTACTGTGCTCGGGGCTCATTTTGACGCGGTTT
>Ga0302320_10003150_pt1 | contig 38486 bp, 23 predicted proteins | sample Bog_T0_3_FD_202130 | JGI IMG/M metagenome (GOLD analysis project Ga0302320, IMG submission 202130) | Peat permafrost microbial communities from Stordalen Mire near Abisko, Sweden - Bog_T0_3 | ecosystem: Environmental > Terrestrial > Soil > Wetlands > Peat | place: Sweden: Abisko, Stordalen Mire... | reverse complement strand
TTTCAAGCGGCTTCAGCCGCAAACAGGCGACTTTCAGTCGCAACGTCAACCCACCACCTTTAAGGTGGTGGTCGTTGAGCCGTGCCGATAAGGTCAATCAAATCAGCGTTGGCTTTAGCCACCGAGGGACGTATTTCAGGATTTTTGGCGAAATACAGCCTTTTTCGGCGGCCTGTTTAGTCGCTGAGGGACGGTTCGGCGGCACCATAACCGTCCCTCAGGGGCTGAAGCCCAAGACTTTTGGGGTGAATCTGCGGCACGACCAAAGTCGTGCCCTTCCAAAACCGTTTCCACGCCTGCTACTTATGCTTCATGAGCAGGCGCTCCCCGCGCCTCCATATTACGAAACCACCCTGCGCAAAAAGCCGCGCAAGCCCAAGCGTCCCAATGCGGCGGTAAAGAAAGTCAGGGCCGTCAAAATCGCCCACCAGGGCATGTGCGGAATCCCCGGGGTAACGGCCGCGCGAAGACCTTCGCTCATGTACACAATCGGATTGAACAGTACGGCGACCTGCAGCCAGCGGATTCCCGCCAGGCCGGACCAGGAATAGTAGACGCAGCCCAGAAAGGTAATCGGCACCAGGATGATGGAAAAGACCAGGCCGATCTGCTTGGGGCTGACGAAGGAGCCGATGGCCAGACCCATGGAGCCGGAGAGAAGGCTCGCCAAGACCATGACCAAGGCCAGCATGAGCCAGCTGTGGACATCTGCCCGGACTGGCACGGCGGGCACGAAGTAGGCCATGGGAATCACCAGCAGCGCGCCGACGATGCTCTGCAAGGCGCTGAAGCAGACCTTCTCCAGGGCCACGGCCCACAGGGGCATCGGGCACATGACGCGGTCGTCGATCTCGCGGGTGATGCCGAACTCGGTGGAGAGCGGAAGGGCCACCGCGGCGATTCCGGTGAACATGATGGCTACGGCCATGAGTCCCGGCAGCAGCACCACCCCGAAGTTGGCGCCGCCGCCCGCGGCCATCGGATTCGCTCCGGCCATGTGGGGCATCACATAGGTGAAGACAAACAGGAACAATAACGGTTGCATGCCGACGCGGAGCAGGAAGGGAACCAACTCCCGGGTCAGTACGCGCAGATCGCGCAGAAAAAGACCGAGGAAGGCCTTCAGGAAGAACCGCTTGCTCAGATGAGGATTATTCACGCAGGTCCCTCCCGGTCAGTTGAATGAAGACGGTTTCGAGACTGGGCTCGGTGATCTTGAGGTCGTGCAACCCATGGCCCGCGACGGATTGCACCAGTTCGGGCAGCAATCCATCAGCGGTATTGCCGATGACGCGCAGCCCCTGCGCTGTGATTTCCGCGCTTTCGACATCCTCGCGGACATTCAGCAGCTGGATCACCGGTTCCAGGCCCTCCATCGAGCGAAGCTTCAGCTGGAAGAGCGTCTTGGCTCCAAAAGAGGCCTTGAGTGTATCGGGCGAACCCAGTGCCAGGACCCGACCGTGGTCGATGATCGCTACGCGGTCGCTCAACTTGTCGGCCTCTTCCATGTAGTGGGTGGTCAGAAGCACGGCGATGCCTTCCTTGCGCAATGCTTCTACCGCTGTCCACATGGCCATGCGGCTCTGCGGATCGAGACCCGCGCTGGGCTCGTCCAGGAAGAGCACGGTGGGTCGATGGGCGATGGCGCGCGCAATCTGCACGCGCTGCGCCAGGCCGCCGGAGAGCTGTTGGGGGATAGACATCCTTGCGTTCCGTCAGCAGGAACTGCTCCAGAAGCTGCAGCGACCGCTCCTTCGACGCGGAGTGGCCCATGGCGAAGTAACGGCAGTGAAAGTAGAGATTTTCGTAGACGGTGAGCGAGCGGTCGAGGGTGTTGAACTGAGGCACCACGCCGATCTGGCGGCGCGCCTGGGCAGGATATTTGACCACGTCGATCCCGTTGATGAGAACGGAGCCGGAGGTGGGCAGCGCGCGGGTGGTGCAGATGCTGATGGTGGTGGTTTTTCCTGCGCCATTGGGCCCCAGCAGGCCGAAGATCTCGCCCTGCTTCAGCTCCAGGTCGATGCCATCGACGGCCACCACGCGCAGCTTGGATTCAAAGATTTTGGTGAGTGCTTCGATCTGAACAATCAATGGTTCTCCCGCAAGGCAACGCAAAGTTACGCTTTTTCAGCTTACGCTACCTGCGGAACGATGAGGCGCTTATCGAGGGCATCGCCCAGGCCAATCGCATGAAGGTTATCTTGATGACTGAATCAACGCTTTGCGCCGTCCCTTGGATGTTGCATCCAGAGGCGCGGGAAGGTTCACGATTCGACGGAAAAACGATCAGAAGGTCAAGAATTTGATTGGTCGGAGACATGGCGGGTTAGCGCGCTTCGCGCCTTGGCCAGTTGGCGAGTTGGCGGAAGCTCATGGCAATCGGATGAACGAAGCACTTGGTCGCCGAAACTTTTGCGCAATCTTTTTTGATTCAGGGGCAACACGGGAACTTCGGCCGCGATGCTCGCGTACCTGACTACCATTATGCTCAGCTCACTGAAACTCGCAATGCGGCAGTTGAAGAAGTCGCCGGGTTTTGCCCTGACGGCAATCGCTACGTTAGCTTTGGGGATCGGCGCCAATGCCGTGGTGTTCAGTGTGTTGAACGCATTGGTGCTGCGGCCGGTGAACGTGCCCCAGGCGCAGAATCTGTATACGGTGCAGCGCTTTCAGTACCCGTCGCAGTCCTATCCCGACTATCTGGATCTGAAGGAGAAGAATCGAACCTTCGAGAGCATGGCGTTGTTCAACATCATAGGGCCGGTGGGCGTGGACAGAGGCGGAAACCCTTCTACAGCGTGGCCCTATATGGCCAGCGGCAACTATTTCGACGCCCTCGGAATTCAGCCCTACCTGGGCCGGTTCTTCCACGCCGCGGACGAGAAGGGCATGAACAGCGCTCCGTATGTCGTGTTGAGCTACGCCTACTGGCACAGCTATTTTCACGGCGATCCGGGCGTAGTGGGGCAGTCCGTGTCGATCAACAAGCATCCATTGACCATCATCGGTGTGGCGCCGTCGGCGTTTCGGGGAACGGAACTCTTCTTTGCGCCGGCGATGTGGATGCCCATTGTGGAAGAGCCCACCGTGCTAGGCAACGACAGCCTCAAATATCGCGGCAACCATTCGCCCATGGTTTTGGGGCGACTGAAGCCCGGCGTGACCCCCGCCCAAGCTACCGAGGACTTGAATGCTCTTGGGGCATGGCTGGCCAAGACCTACCCCTCGGACGATGACGGGGTCAAGTTCAGCCTGGCGCGTCCGGGGTTGATCGGGGATATGTTGGGCGGTCCTGCCAAGGCATTCATGGCCGGTCTCATGCTGCTCTCCACCCTCATCCTGCTGGCCGCGTGCGCGAACCTGGGAAGCTTGTTTGCCGCACGCGCGGCGGATCGCGCAAAAGAGGTGGCATTGCGGCTGGCGCTTGGGTCGCGGCGTTGGCAGATTCTGCGGCAAATGCTTACCGAAGCACTGTTGGTTTCGTTGGCGGGAGGAGTTGTCGGACTGGCCGGCAGCGTGGTGATCTTGCATGGACTCAGCGCCTGGCAGCCGATTCCGGATATCCCCATCAATGTGCCGGTTAACCCTGACGTCCGCACCTACCTGGTGGCGCTACTGCTGGCGATTGTCAGCGGCTTGCTCTTCGGAATCGTGCCGGTTCGGCAGGTGATGCGTGCCGATCCCTGGCAGATGATTCGGTCGGGTATGAGCAGCACGACCGCGGCGAGACGGTTCACGATGCGCGACGTGTTGCTGGTAGCGCAGATTGCTATCTGCGCCGTGCTGGTGACCTCTTCTTTGGTCGCCGTGCGGGGGCTGACGCGCTCGCTGCACAGCAGCTTTGGATTTCAGCCACAGAACGTTCTGCTCGTCGACACCGACCTGCATATGGCTGGATACACCGAGGAGCGCCTGCTGCCCATGCAGCGCCGCATGATCGATGCCGTCGCGGCGATTCCCGGCGTAACGTCTGTCGGCTTCATCGACAACCTGCCTCTGAGCCTGGGCAATGGAGACTCCTACGTCTACACCGACAGCACAACCGATTTTCGCCCGACCAATTTCGCTGCCGACGCGATGAATTACAGCGCGTCGCCCGGCTATCTGGAAGCGGCGGGCACGAAGTTGCTGGCCGGCAGAAACCTGAGTATGCAGGACGACGAGAAGTCGCCGAAGGTTGCCCTGGTGAATCGTCAGTTTGCGATCAAGGTCTTCGGCTCGGTGCAACAGGCGGTCGGAGGGCATTTCAAGTTCTGGGGCACTCAGCGGGCTGAAGTTGTCGGCGTGGTGGAAGACGGAAAGTACCGGACCCTGACCGAGGACCAGCAGCCGGCCATGTTCTTCTCCTTCCAGCAGCACAAGTCGCCCCGCACGTTGCTGTTGGTGCGGTCTCCGCGCGATCCTCAACAGATCTCGGCAGCCGTGGAGCGCACGTTGCACGGGATGGACGCGGGCTTGCCGCTCCGCTTCGAGACCTGGACTTTGGAGATGGATGGCGCGCTCTTCGCGGCGCGCGTAGCTACCGTGGCTCTGGGCGTACTGGGTCTGCTGGGCGCGATGCTGGCGGTGACTGGGGTCTTCGGGATGGCCTCTTATACCGTGAGCAAGCGGCTGCGCGAGTTGGGCATTCGTGTCGCGCTGGGGGCCGGGCGCAAGCAAGTGCTGAGCGCCTCCATGGGGAGAGCATTCCGCTTGCTGGCTATGGGTTCGATTGCGGGTGTGGGGCTGGGAGTATTGGCGACGCGGGTGTTGTCTTTCATCGTCTATCAGGCTACGCCGAAAGACCCGATCGTGCTGGGTGGAGTTGCCGTGACGATGCTGGTGCTGGGGCTGGTTGCGGCCTGGATTCCGGCTCGCCGAGCACTGGCCGTCGATCCGTTGATCCTGTTGCGCGAAGAATAGCGTGTTCCGGCCCCACAACGCCCCGTGCCCCATCCATTCCGCGTTTTTTGCGGAATGGGTGGGAAGCCGATCAAGCTATTTGAGGGCCGGGTCAACCGACCCGCAGCTACACCAGCACCTTCACCGGCCAGGTCTTCCAAATGTCGGCGCAATAGTCGCGAATCGAGCGGTCAGAGCTGAACTTGCCCATGCGCGCGACGTTGAGAATCGACATGCGCGTCCAGGCTTCCTGATCCTTGTAGGCCTCGCTGACGCGGTCCTGGCAATCGATGAACGACTGATAGTCGGCCAGCAGCATGTACTCATCCTGATTGAGCAAGGAGCTCACCAGCGGCTCGAAGAGCATCCTGTCGCCGCGAGAGAATTCGCCGCTCAGCAGGGAATCGAGCACCTCGCGCAGAGCCTCATTCGATTCGTAGAAGTTGCGTGGCCGATAGCCTTCGCGCTTGCTCTTCTCCACTTCGGGGGTGGTAAGCCCAAAGAGGAAAAAGTTCTCTTCGCCGACTTCCTCGCGAATCTCGATGTTGGCTCCGTCGAGGGTGCCGATGGTCAAGGCTCCATTCATCGCGAACTTCATGTTGCCGGTGCCGGAGGCTTCCTTGCCCGCCAGGGAAATCTGCTCGGAAAGGTCGGCCGCGGGATAGACGCGCTGCCCCAGCTTGACGCTGAAGTCCGGCAGGAAGACGACCTTCAGCCGCTCGTTGACGCGGGGATCGGTATTGACCACCTCGCCTACCGAGTGAATCAACTTGATGATCAGCTTGGCCATCCGATAGCCCGGTGCGGCCTTGCCCCCAAACAGGAAGGTGCGCGGCACGATCTCGATCGCGGGATCCTTCTGAATGCGCTTGTAGAGGGCGATGATGTGCAGCAGTTGCAGGTGCTGGCGCTTGTATTCGTGAAGACGCTTGACCAGCACATCGTGAATGGAATCGGGATCGATCTGGATGCCCATGTGTTTCTGGATAAAGACCCCGAGGCGCATCTTGTTGTTGCGCTTGATAGCCGTCCACTCCTCGCGGAATTCGGCGTTGTCGGCAAGGGGCTCGATGCGGCGCAGCTTGTCCATGTCGTTGACCCAGCCGGGGCCAACATGGGCGGTGAGCAGCTTTGCCAGGCGCGGATTGCTGAGCACCATCCAGCGGCGCGGAGTGATGCCGTTGGTCTTGTTGGAGAACTTCTCCGGGGTAAGCTCGAAGAAATCGCGCAGCACATTGGTCTTGAGCAGTTCGGTATGCAACGCGGCCACGCCGTTGATGGCATGACTTCCCAGCGACGCAAGGTGCGCCATGCGCACGAACTTTTCGCCCCGTTCGTCGATCAGCGAAAGCCTGCGCACGCGGTCTTCATCGCCGGGAAACCGCTTGCGCACGCTCTCCAGATGACGCCAGTTGATCTCATCCACAATCTCCAGATGGCGCGGCAGCAAGGTGCCGAAAAGGCTGCGCGGCCACTGCTCCAAAGCTTCGGGCAGGAGCGTGTGGTTGGTATAGGAGAGGGTCTGCTGGGTAATCGACCAAGCCTTTTCCCACTCCAACCCATGTTCATCGACGAGCAACCGCATCAGTTCAGCAACGGCGATGGCCGGGTGCGTGTCGTTCATCTGGATGGCAAAGTTGCGATGCAGATCCGTCAGAGGCCGGTTGCGCGAGATCTGGATGTGCAATATGTGCTGCAGGCTGCAGGAGACAAAAAAGAACTGCTGCGCCAGGCGCAACTGCTTGCCCTGCAGGCCTTCATCGTTGGGGTAAAGAATCTTCGAGATATTCTCGGAGGCCACCTTGTCTGCGACGGCGCCAAAGAAGTCCCCCGTATTGAAGGTGCTGAAGTCGAAACTCTCCACCGCCTGCGCAGCCCACAAGCGCATGGTGTTTGCCGTGTTGGTGTGATAGCCGAGGATGGGGGTGTCATGGGGGACACCACGGACCACGCGCCCCGGAATCCAGCGAACATGCGCGCGTCCCTTGGCGTCCGTATGGGATTCGGTGTGCCCGCCCATTTTCACTTCGACGGAGTCCTCGGGTCGCTCCAGCGCCCAGGGATTGCCGAACTTGAGCCATTTGTCGGTGCTCTCCACCTGCCAGCCGTCGCGAATCTGTTGGTCAAAGATCCCGTACTCGTAGCGGATGCCATAGCCGATCGCCGGGATATCCAGCGTCGCCAGCGAATCCATGAAGCAGGAGGCGAGACGGCCCAGGCCCCCGTTGCCCAGCCCCGGCTCCTCTTCCTGCTCGATCAACTGGTTCAGGTCGATGCCCAAGCCGCGCATGGCTTGCGCGGTCTCTTCGTAAATGCCCAGATTAATGAGGTTATTGGCCAAGTGAGGTCCAGTCAGGAATTCCGCGGAAAGATAGCAGACCACGCGCACATCCTGAGCCCGGTAGTTCTTGACCGTCGAGGACCAGCGCTCGACGAGACGGTCGCGGACGGTGTGCGCCAGCGCCATATAGAGATCGTTGACCGTGGCGCGCTCCAGGGTGCGGCCTTGCTCAAAAAAGAGATTGTCTTGAAAAGATTGCGAAATTCCATCGGCGCTGAGGGCCGTTCGGCTACAAATGGCGGATTCGACGGGCTGTTGGGGGGCAGCTTGATCGGGCATGAAGAACCTCATCCCCGCTTGTGCGGGAGAATTTATTGCTTCGTACTTCTCTTCACCATACTTCGGCAGAACGGCGGAATGCTTGAAAAAGGGTCCAAACGGGCTCCGACCCCGGCTAGAGCAAAACCAAAGTCGCTGTGCCCAGTTGGGTCCAGTGCAGGGTCGCCGCTCGCTGGGGCTCGCGTCGACTTCAAAGCATCGGCTTCGGGATACGGTCACTTTGGTTTTGATCTAGCCGCCCGGATTTGGGCCATTCTCATAGGCGAACGCACCTGCACTGCCTCAGGCTATGAGTAAACGTTTTGGCTGGTTGGCGCAAGGAAAAGGGTGGAATTTTGTTTTCCGAATGCCTGACGAGAGTCGGGATAAGAGGGGAAACGTATCATTTTGATCGAGATACGACTAAAGTGAAGGGCCTCCAGATCAAACGATCCGAGGCTTCACCATGGCGGCTCTTCGGGCAAGTCGGCCGTTGCTGCGGGCCATCCAGCCGCAACCGGTGCGCCGGAGGTCTAGTTCACCGACAGCACCAGCTTGCCGAAGTGGGAGGCCTCTTCCATGCGGCCGAACGCGGCCCGGGCGTGGGACCAGTGGAAGTTCTCCCCCACCGGGCGAAGCACTCCCAGCGTGACGGCCTTGTTGAGATCGAGAAAATCCTGCCTCGATCCCACGTAAATTCCCTGAATCCGCGCCTGTTTGTGGAGGATGGAGGCAACCGGGAAGGGAGCAGGGGACATGTCGAGGACTCCCACCTGCGCGATCGCGCCGCCGAAGCGGAGGGCGCGCACGGACCGGGAGATGGTCCCCAGGCCACATACCTCGACGACCAGATCGACTCCCTCGCCGTTGGTCTCTTCCATCGCCCAGCGATCCCAGTCGGGGTGCTCGCGGTAGTTGAGTCCCGCATCGAGGCCGAGCGCGTAAGCACGCTGCAGCTTCTCGTCGCTGCTGGAGATGCCCAGAACGCGCGCGCCCTGCAAGCGGGCCAGCTGCAGAGCGAAGATGGAGACCCCGCCTGTGCCCTGAATCAGAACATTGGCTCCGGGCCGCAGGTTGCCGACGCGGAGGGCATTCCACGCGGTGACGGCGGCGCAGGGCAGGGTTGCGGCCTCTTCAAAGCTGAGGTGCTCAGGGATGGGAACAGCGCCCGTCTCCTTGAGAACAACAAACTCGGCGAGCATTCCGTCGATGTCTCCGCCGAGTGCGCCTTTGGACTTGTCTGACGTGAGTGGGCCTTCGATCCAGTTCTGCATGAAGATTCCGGCTACCCGGTCCCCAACTTTGAAATCGGTGACCCCAGGGCCAATGGCCTGGACGAGGCCCGCTCCATCCGAGCAGGGAATGCGCGGCATGGCCAGTTTCGGGTTGTACTGCCCCTTGACCATGAGCAGGTCGCGGTAATTGAAGGAGACGGCGAATACTTGAATGAGGATTTCTCCGGGGCCTGGGACCGGAGTGGGTCGTTCGACAAACTCCAAAGAATCAATGCCAAAGGACGAAAACTGCCAAACGCGCATGGAAAAAACCTCAGCTTTCGCGGGGAAGATCAAGCGTCTGTAGGACGTTCAGGAAGAAATCCCCGTAGAATGAAGATAGGTCTCATGGTCGGGAAAGTAAATCGGGGGTAGATCAGATGGCAAATGCATTGCAGCAACCGGAAGTCGAAATCGGCGGGATGGCAAAAGAAGAAGCTCGTCGGTCGGCAGAACAAGTGCGGACGGACCGGGCGCGCGAAAAACAGGCTCTGAACCTGCAACGAGAAAATATCCTTTCTCAGCGCACGTCGAGTCCGGTACGGCGGGCTGCATTGGAAGCCGCTTTGGCGCACGTTGAGGCGCAGATCGTGAAGCTCGCGTAGTCGATTCATTCTCTCTGCTGTAGATGCCATCTTGCGGTTTTTCAGGCTGCGAGATGGAGAAGACAGTCGCTCCTGATAGCGAACACCTTTTCTGCATCAGGGGAGGGTGATCGGAGTGCCTTTCCTTGCTTTCCCCGTCGGGGTGCCCGTCAGGCCACCAAGCGGGAAAGCCAGCTTAATTGCTTTCTGGGCGTGCGGAAAGAAGCCGGGACTGCAACCGGGCGCTCGAAGTGCGTACCTGCTGGAAATCCAGGATTGGACTTCATCCCACCTGGACAGGACTGACGGGCTAGATCCTGCTGACAAGATCGAAGCTTGCCTTCTGGTTGTGGCGGCAAAAGACGATCCTTGCGACAACAGCTCCGGAAGCGTCCTGGGGCATAGCACCTAGGGTCAAAAATCGTACGCCAAAGCCTTGGGTCGCCTTCAGCCAACTTCCGCGAAGGGCGTTTTTCAATACCTATCCAATCAGGCACGCACAAATCTCGGTGGATGAGTGGTTTGGCCTGTCAGCAACAGATGACTAATGTAAACCCGCCTCTCAAGGGTGAGGATTCGAAGCTGAATTTGGGTTCATTTATCCTTACTCTCGCCGTAGGGGTCCTTGTTCCACTCCGGCGAATTCTTGAGAACAAATACGTCCGTATAGGGCTTACTCGCTCCGAGTGTTTCGCAGGCTCCTGTCTTCTCCTTTGGCAAGCTCTTCAACATCCCTGAAATAGAAATGGCCTTGTTTGGAAAGGAGATGAGCAGTGTTCTCTGCATACAGATTGCATCAGATATAGCGATGATCCCGTCTGCTTCCCATTTCAAAAGCTGGAAATATTCGATTGAAACGTGGGGGTGGCCATAATAATATTCTGCGGTTGCAGCGATACAGGTTTTACTTTGACGATCACAGTTAATCTGAGTCTCACTGGGAAATAGGGATTTCTCAGACTCTCTTCCATCGGCATAGAAGCTGGTCTGATCAACGCTGAAATGAACATGGGGGGCCTGCGAGAAAGCCGATGCTCTGATTCCAAACACCAGTACCAACGCCATACCTGCATACTTAATAAGTGGCACTTGCAAAATCCTTAACTGACATCTTGTGACCATCTCAAATGATCCCTCTCAATGTTCCATTCCGCAAGGCGAGGCTATCGCCCGTTGTTCATGTTTTTAAGCTCCGTGCAACCGCCAGCGGCACCTAATTTGCACGCCTTGGAGAAAAGCTCCTTTGCGCGAGAGTCATCTCGCGCGACGCCCAACCCCCTGTGATAGAGCGAGCCAAGATCTTGGCAACCTATAGCATTTCCTGCATTACAGGATCTAGAGTAGATTACAGCCGCTCGCGAATAATCCTGCTTTATTCCGCTCCCAACCTCATACTCGACACCAACATAGAGGCAGGCGTCTCCGTCGCCTCCATCGCAAGCCTTCGACGAGTAGGAAAAGAATAGGGACCAATTCTCTGGCACGCCGATTCCGTTTTTGTACATCCAGCCGAGATGACTACATGCATCCGCTTGGCCATTTGCACACGCACGCTCGAACACAGGAACCGCCTCGGAAAATGGTTTTCCCGCCATTGATGAGCCTCGGGACAATCCCCCTAAGCCGCCAATGTACATAACGGTTAATGTGTCGCAGGAATCCCAACTTCCGGCAGCGCAGGCTTGCTCGAAAAGAGGTCTCGCCTCGGAGAATCTTTTCTGATCGAAGAGAGATTTGGCCTGCCGTTCCATTCTGGAAGTATTTGGTTCAGAGGACTGGGCCACCAATCCGCTTGAAAGGCAGCAAGATACAAAGGAGACCGCCGCCACAACGAATGGCAATAGGTATGGAGACATAGAGAAGCGACGCTTTAACACTTCGTTGCTGTTCGATACCATGCTCTGAAATCCTTTCCATGAAGGATCAATCCTATATCAGACCTGTACACGTTGATTCCACCAGAACGGGTTCTGGAATGATGCTAAATCGTCAAGTCACTCACGGACGCTGATTACTCCTCAAATGTCGCCTTCTCGGAGATTGGTGTGAGGGAGCAGCCGAAAAGAAGCCCCTCTCGCCTTGCGCAGACGAAGATTGTCGCACCAGAGCCCACGCGCACGATCTTTTGGCGTTTAGTAGTGTGCCCCTAGCTTCCCCCTTAGGTGCTGTGTCCTTGGGCCCGGGAGGCCAAGCTCCGATCCTTGCGAAGGAACCGAAACTTGGCGAAGGAGCCGAAGCTCATGCGTCGCGATGGAAGAGCAGAGAGTTGGCCTGCTGCACGGGAGTCAGCACCACTCGTGCAATATTCACATGCGCCGGGCGGGCGGCGGCCCACACGATGGCTTCGGCTACATCGTCGGGGCTAAGCGGCTTGATGTTCTTGTAGACATTGGCCGCGCGCTCGCTGTCGCCGTGAAAGCGCACCATGCTGAATTCCGTCTCGACCATCCCCGGATCAACCGTCGTGACGCGGATCGGCGTGCCCAGCACGTCCTGACGCAGCCCGTCGTTGAGAGCGCGTTCGGCGGCCTTGGTGGCGCAATAGACAGCGCCCCCTGGGTAAGTCAGCTCACCAGCGGTCGAGCCGAGGTTGAGAATGTGACCGCGTCCGCGTTCGACCATTCCCGGGACCACCGTGCGCGTCACATAGAGCAGGCCTTTGACGTTGGTGTCGATCATCTCTTCCCAGTCGTCGATGTTGCCCGCATAGAGCTTGTCGAGTCCGCGACTAAGGCCGGCATTGTTCACCAGGATGTCAATCGCAGCCCATTCGGCAGACAGCGCGGCAATCGCCAGCGGTACGGCCGCCCGGTCACGGACGTCGAGGGCAAAGCAGTGGACAGCGGGAGCGCCCTTCTCCATCGCTTCGTGCGCTACCTCCGCGAGTTTCTCCGTGCGCCGTGCTGCGAGCAGTAGGCGCGCCCCCTCGGCCGCAAAGGCCAGCGCGGTAGCCGCGCCGATGCCTGAACTGGCTCCGGTAATGAGAACAATCTTTCCTTTGAGACTCATGGTTCCATCCTATCGTTCTGACGCACAAATTCAACCGCTCCGTGCTCCATCCATTCCGCGTTTTCTGCGGAATGAGTGGGAAGCCCATCGCCTGATTCTAGGGCCAAATCCATCATCAGCACTCATCTCAGCCAAGGCCATCGCGGCTGTGCCGTGGCCAGGTTGTTTCTATCCGAATGCTATCAATGAGCCGGCAGTTTGCTGCGCCTCTGCGCCATGCGGTATTGCCCGACAGACCATTCCTCTTTGGCCAGATCAGACTGGCAGCCTTCGGCGAAGAGGACCCCGAGTTGATCCGCGAGGCTGAGGGAAACATTGCGACTCTTGGCCGCTTCCCGGAAAAGCTCCATATCTTTGGCGCCCGTCTCCATGGTTGCCCCGGGCTCCGGAGGTGGATGCAGCATGACATTGGTATAGGCCGCATAAAACGGCGACTGAAAGAGCGCACTGTTGACGGTCTCGGCAAACGTGCCGGGATCGATGCCTTGCGCCTCGGCAAACACAAAACTCTCCGCCAGCCCGTGAATCATGGCGCTGATGAGGAAGTTCCCGCCCAGCTTGACCGCGTTGGCCTGGCGTGGCTCAGGGCCCACCACGGAGATGCCGCGGCTGAGGGGTTCGAGAAGCGGACGGGCCGCGGCAACAGCCTCATCGGAGCCGGCCGCGACGATCCACAATCGCCCCTCGGCAGCAACGTTGGGACGCCCGAAGACCGGGGCGGCGACGAAGGGCAGATTGCGACGGGCATGCTCCGCGGTAAGACGTTCGCTCAAGCCAGTGCTGATGGTGCCGAGCACGATGTGCAGAGTGCCCGGCTTGAGCGCTTCGAGAACGCCATTGGATCCCAGCAGAACTTCTTCGTGAGCCGTGTCGTCGAAGAGCATGGTGAGCACTGCTTGTGCGCCGAGAGTCGCTTCGGCAGCGGAGGCGGCGAGCTTGGCTCCGGCTGCGACCAGCGGTGCGGCCCGCTCCGGAGTGCGGTTCCAGACCGTGAGTTGATGACCTGCGGCGAGCAGACGGCTCGCCATGTGTGCGCCCATCTTGCCCAGACCGAGAAATGCGATCTTCATGGGGAATTGCCTCGTAAGACAGTCTATTGCACTCGGCTCTGCTCGTCAGGCGACGGTGTTCGCTGCTCAGACCCAGGCCGTTGCCAGCATCGCGAGCCCCACGGCAGACAGTTTGAGACCATCGGCGCGGCCCTTGAAGTACAGCGCATTGAGTTGCTCATAATCCAACTGCTGAAAGCGATGAAATCCGGCAACGCGCAGTTCGGCCTCGAGGGTCGCCGGAGTGAAGAAGAGCTGGAAGGGTTCACCAGCGGCGGAGACACGCGTGGAGAGTCGGTCAAAGGCGATCCTTCCTTGCGGCGTCAGTGCCTCGCGCGGCAGCGCATAGTCGAAGCTCACCGCGGAGCCGGAAGGCATTTGCCCGATGCTGCGCAGGGTGGCGCGGAAGGCGTCGAGCGTGAGATAGGGGGCCACCCCCAGCCATCCAAAGAAGGCTGGAATCTTGTCGTCCAGTCCGGCTTCGGTCAGGCTCGCAGCCAGTGTCTTGTGTTCGAAGTCCAGCGGAACGAAAGTAAGATCATGCGGAAGCGAGATCTCTGCATTGCGCAGCATCGTTTGCTTCCACGCCTGGGTTGCGGGAAAATCCACTTCGAAGACACGCAGGGAAGGGAACGGGTTGCGATAGGCAAAGGTGTCCAGCCCCGCTCCCAGAATCACATACTGCGTTACCCCCTGGGCGGCAGCCTCGGCCAGTCGGTCTTCCACACAGCGGCTGCGCACGGCCATGAACGCTCGGAAGTCCCGTCCGACAGGGTGCTTGGCGCGTTCCATAAGGTTGGGATAATCCGCCCCGATCAGGCGCACGGCGATGGGGTCCTCGAGTATTCTGGGGTTCTCCATCAACTGGTGGGCGGCGCGGCGAATGGCTACACCCAGAGCGGTTTTGCTGACCTGTCCAATCTCCATACTCTCGAATCTAAACTACGGTGCGGTACGGGAGGAGCCAAGATGAGCGCTGCAATGCACAGCGGGCTGGAATGTGTCGATCCCGCGGCCGTGCCGCAAAAGACGCTTTACACCGGCGCGAAAATGCCGGCCGTAGGGCTGGGCACCTTCGGTCCCGATCAAGGCACACCGAAGCAGATCGCGCAGGCGGTCATGGTGGCTGCTGCGGTTGGTTATCGCCACTTCGATTGCGCGTCGGTCTACGGAAACGAGGCCGAGGTGGGCGTCTCTCTGCAAAACCTCATTGCCGAAGGACTGCCCCGCGAAGAGCTTTGGATTACCTCGAAGCTCTGGAACGACAAGCACGGCGAAGACGATGTGATTGCTGCGTGCCGCCGGTCGCTGCATGACTTGCGTCTCGATGATCTCGACTTGTATCTGACTCATTGGCCGTTCCCCAACGTTCCTGCGCGCGGCGATACTGCAAGATCGCGCAATGTGGACGCAACGCCCTATGTCCACGAGAACTTCATGAAGACGTGGCGCAAGATGGAAGAACTGGTGGATATGGGATTGGTGCGGCACATTGGCACATCGAATATGACGGTGCCCAAGTTGAAGCTGCTGCTGCGGGATGCACGCATCAAGCCGGCAGTGGAACAGATGGAATTGCATCCTCATTTTCAGCAGCCTGACCTGTTCAAGTTTGTGCTGGAAAACGGAATCATCCCTGTCGGCTACAGTCCACTCGGGTCGCCGGGACGACCTGCTCGCGACCGGACTCCAGAGGATACCGCGCCTACCGTGGATCCAGTGATTGTGAAGATCGCACGGGACCACGGAGTTCATCCCGCGTTGGTGTGCATCAAGTGGGCCGTGCAGCGCGGACAGGCGCCGATTCCTTTCTCCATCCATCGGCATGAGTATTTCGCCAATCTTCAGGCCGCAACTATCGATCCCCTGAGTGAAGAGGAGATGCGGGCGATTGCCGCAATCGACCGCAACTGCAGGTTGATGAAGGGGCAGGCGTTCGTGTGGAAGGCTGGGCAGAGCTGGGAGGCGTTGTGGGATGTGAATGGCGAGATCACACCAGCGTAAGGGGTTACCTCAACTGCCGATGAGATTCGCGCGGCTTTTGCACAGCGGGTCGGCGCGGCATTCCTCTGAGCAGCATTTAACATGGTCCTAGACACTCATGAGCGATAAAAAAGACCTATCCCCCGAAATCCTTCTGCATATTGCCACCACACTCAACATCCCAATGCGCGGCCTGGTCGCGGTGATCGAACTGCTCGATGAGGGCGGAACCGTGCCCTTCATCGCACGCTATCGCAAGGAGCAGACGGGGAATCTGGACGAGGTTCAAGTTCTCGACACGCAGGAGAAGCTGGCCTACTTCCGCGACCTGGCAGACAGGCGCGAGACGATCCTCGCCTCCATCGCCGAACAGGGCAAGCTGACCGATGAATTGAAGGCCAGGATCGAAGCCACGCTCGACAAAAGCGAGTTGGAAGATCTGTATCTTCCCTACAAACCCAAGCGCCGCACCAAGGCCACCATTGCCCGCGAAAAGGGCCTGGAGCCGCTGGCGATTTATCTGTGGGAGCAGCAGAACGGCGAAGAGTCTCTCGAAGTTCTTGCTCCTCGTTTCGTCAATACAGAACTCGGTGTGGCCACAGTGGAAGAAGCACTCGAAGGCGCGCGCCATATAGTTGCCGAGTGGATCAGCGAAAATGCCGACCTGCGCAAGGCACTCCGCGCTCTCGTGTTTGACGAGGGCATCGTGGTCAGCAAGAAGGCCATGGACGCGGTCGATGAGCAGGAAAAATTCAAGATGTATTACGAGTACAAGGAACCGGTGAAGACCATTCCTTCGCATCGTATGCTGGCGATTCGTCGCGGCGAAGCCGAGAACATCCTGTATTTCCTGATTGAGGTTGAGCCGGAGCGTGCGCTTGCCATCCTTCAGAAGCACGTGCTGAAGCTGTCGGGCGATTGGACAACGCAATTGGGTTTGGCCATTGACGACGCATGGAAGCGCTTGCTGAATGCCTCGATTCAAGGAGAGATTCGCGTTGAGTTGAAGCGGCGTTCCGACACCGATGCGATTCAGGTCTTCCGCGACAATCTGTATAACTTGTTGCTCGCGCCGCCGGCCGGGCCCATCTCTGTGCTGGGCATCGATCCCGGTTTGCGCACCGGATGCAAAGTCGCAGTGGTGGACGAGACCGGCAAGCTGCTGGATCACGATGTCTTCTATTTGCATACTTCGAAGCATGGCAATGCCGAGGCCGCGCCCAAGTTAGAGGCGTTGCTGCGCAAGCACAATGTTCGGGCTATCGCGATTGGCAATGGAACCGCAGGGCGCGAGACCGATTCGTTTGTGCGCGAGTTTCTGCGCGACAAGGGAATCTCGGAAATCTTTTCGGTGACGGTGAGCGAAGCGGGAGCCAGTGTGTACTCGGCTTCGGCCGTTGCGCGACAGGAATTCCCTGATCTGGATCTGACGGTACGCGGAGCGATTTCGATTGCGCGCAGGCTGCAGGATCCTCTTTCAGAGCTCGTCAAAGTTGACCCGAAATCGATTGGCGTCGGTCAGTATCAGCATGACGTGGATCAGAGGCAGTTGCAGACTTCACTGGAGACAACGATCGAAAGCTGCGTCAACAAGGTCGGCGTGGATCTGAATACTTCGTCGTGGTCGCTGCTTCGCTTTGTTGCGGGCATTACCGAACGCACGGCGTTGAACATCGTGAGCTTCCGCAATGAAAAGGGCAGCTTCCGTTCGCGCGCGCAGGTGTTGGAGGTTCCGGGCATCGGACCAAAGACCTATGAGCAGGCGGCGGGCTTTTTGCGCATTCGCAACGGCGACAATCCGTTGGACATGACCGCTGTGCACCCTGAGTCGTATTCGGTGGTGGAGCAAATCGCGGTCTCGCTGAAGACATCGGTGCAAGAGATCATTCAGAGACCGGAACTTCTGGAGAAAGTGGATCGCAGCCAGTTATCGGCGGGGTCTTTCACGCTCAACGATATTCTTGCCGAACTGCGCAAGCCGGGCCGCGATCCGCGCGACAAATTTGTTGCGCCCAGCTTCCGCGAAGAAGTGCGCGAGTTGTCGGATGTGCAGTCAGGGATGATCCTCGAAGGCGTGGTGACCAACGTGACCAAGTTCGGAGCCTTTGTAGATATCGGCGTGCATCAGGATGGATTGGTGCATATCAGCGAACTCAGCAACAAATTCATCAAAGAGCCATCCGAGGCTGTGAAGACCGGGCAGATCGTCAAGGTCAAGGTGCTGAGCGTGGATGCGAAGGCCAAACGCATAGCCCTCTCGATCAAGCAACTGACAGGGCCAACGCCGAAGGCTTCTGTAAAGCCTGCAAAGGCGCCCGAGAAGCCTCCCATGACACTGAACGAAAAGCTGGCCATGCTCTCGAACAGGTGGAAACCCCGCTGAGGGAGTGACGATAGGAAAGTGTGTCTTCAGGTTTCGGGAACGAACCGGGGCAAGGCTCATTGATCGCCGTGTGAAAACCGAAAGCCGCAGGAGGCAAGCATCCTGCGGCTTTCGTGTTGATGAAGACAATCAAGCCTGGGGCTTCGATCCCATGCCTGCCAGCACTCCGCGCATGTAGGCGAAGCTGGTGGAGACGCCGGGCATCGGATCGTCGCCATGCACTTCGTATTCGAGATCGACGAAGCCTTTGTACTGGATGGCCATGAGGGCCTTGAAAATTTCCGGGATGGGCATAATGCCGTCTCCCACCGCAACTTGACTCTCTTTGCTCTTGAAGCTGGTGAGGTCCTTCATGTGCACGTTGAAGAGACGCGGACCGACTTCGTGAATCGCTTGCACAACATCTGCACCGGCGCGCGCTGCGTGACCCAGGTCGATACAACATCCGATGCGCGGATCGGTGCCCTTGAGGGACTTCAAGACATCGAGAGGGGAAGGCCACAGCTTGTCTTCCGGGCCGTGATTATGGATGGCAATGCGAATGTCGTATTCCTTGACGAACTTCTCGATGCGCGGAAGGGTCTCGGGAGTAGGATCTCCGGCAACGATGACGGAGATTCCAGCGCGCTTGCAGTATTCGAATTTGGCGCGAATGTCGGCGTCGTCATCCTTGGCAAAATAGATGGCTCCAGCGGCATGTAGTTTGATGCCCGCTGCGGCGTAATCGGCCAGCGCCTGCGCCTCAAGTTGCGGGTCGGCGGGAAGGTGGTCCTTGACATCTTTCACGTTCAGATCCGAGACATTGATCTGCTTGAGAAAGCCAATCATCTGTGCGCGCGTGAAGTTGCGAAAGGTATAACTGGCGACGCCTAGCTTGACACCGGAGACTTTCGCCGCTGCGGGTTGCGCAAACGAAAGCGCTGGAGCGGAGGTCGCGCATGCGGCGGCGATCAGAGCGCCTGACTGAACGAAATTACGACGCGAAAAATTGGATTCCATTCGTGAAAACTCCTCGTGTTCCAAAACTCATTGGGGATGCTTTGAATAATGCGAGATGGGGTTCGTGCCTTCCCGCCCTTTCGTCTCAAGCCCCTGGGGCTGGGCCAGAGTGAATGAGACGAAAGGATGGGGCACGGAGCTTCTATCTCCGAATCGCTCCTAGAGGTGCGGCTCCCAGCCCTTCTCGTAGCTGCGGCCCCAGAGCTTCATGGCTTCGGCATCGTTCTGGATCTTGCCATTCTTGTCGTCGAGGCGGAGTTCCCTATTGACTTCCCAGGCCACATTGGCGAGTTGCAGCATGGTGACGGCGACATTGCCCACCGCAACCGGAGCATTGAGCTTTTCGCCCTTGCGGATTCCGGCGATGAAGTTGGCAAAGTGAGCATCGGTCATGGAGTCGCGACCGGTGAGATCCGCGGTGGATGTAGCCTTGCCGGTACGGAACTCCGATGTCTTCTTGCCATGCAGATCGAAAATGTCATATCCATCGCGATCGACAACCGCAGTACCCGTGGTTCCCATGATGGCCGAGCCGCGGTCGCGATCATAGACTTTCATGCCTTCGCAACAGCGCCCTTCCCAACTGATCATGCGGTCGTCGTACTCCCAACTGCTGACCAGCGTGTCATAGAATTCCCAGTCGTCCTTGAAGTGATAACGGCCGCCTGAAGCGGTGATGCGCTTCGGAAAATCAACGCCCAAAGCCCAGCGGCACACATCGACTTCATGTGTTCCATTGTTCAGGGTCTCGCCGGTCCCCCAGTTGCGGAACCAATGCCAGTTATACGGATGCACGTTGTCTTTGTAAGCACGGCGCGGTGCGGGGCCCTGCCACAGATCCCAGTCGAGCGTGGCGGGAACGGGAATTTCCTTGCCCGTGCCGATGGACTTTCGCACATTGCAATACCACGCCTTGGCCATGTAGGGGCGGCCAATCAGGCCGTTGTGAATCTTGTCGACCAGCTCAATCGTGTGTGGCGAGGAGCGCTGCTGCGTGCCCATCTGCGCGAGCTTTCCATACTTGCGCTGCACCTCGACGAGCAGAGCGCCTTCAGCGGGATTGTGGCTGCAGGGCTTTTCCACGTAGACATGTTTGCCCGCCTGCAATCCGGCGATGGCCATCGGCGCGTGCCAGTGATCGGGAGCGGCGATGGTGATCGCATCGACGTCCTTCTGCAGAAGCACGTTGCGGAAGTCCTTGTCGGTGGCCGGCGCGTAGCCGAGTTCTTTCTGGGTCTCGTCCGCAAATCTTTTGAGAATGATGCCATCCACATCGCAGACATGCGTAACCCGGGCGGTTGCGCTGTTGGCCTTGAGCGAAGAGAGATGCGCGCCCGCGCGTCCGTTGAGGCCGATGATGGCGAAGTTTACACGATCGTTGGAACCAAGGATTTGAGCATAGCTCTTGGCGGTCGAGCTGACTGCCAGCCCGGCCGCACCTACTGCAAGTGTGTCAAGAAATTCGCGTCGCGTAACCATTGTTCTCCAATACGAAGTTTGGGTTTAAGTGTTTGGTTATCCCTTTTGTTGCTCTAAAGGGCAGATGCGTCGATGAGCGCCTGTTTCATCCCTGCCCAACTGATGCGTGAGGATTCTTCCGGGGTGGCGGCGCCGTGCCAGTGAGTTTCCAGCGAGACTGACTCGCGGAAGCCCGCCTGTTTCAGCGCTCGGAACTGGGCCGCCCAATCAAGGATTCCCTTGCCGACGGGCGACCAGTCGATTTTGCCGTCCGCTGTCTTGATCGCATTTTTGCAGTGGCAATGATGGATTCGGTTCTTGGGGATCATTTCCCAAGCAACCGGGAAGGCGTCGAGTTCGCCGCGCATGATGGCGTTCGCGGGATCCCAGTTGAGCGCGAGGTGCGATGTTTGAATCGCGTTCATCACTGCGGCGGATTCGCGTCCGGTAGCCGTGTTGCAGGCGAATTCGTTTTCCAGCACAAGAAGCACGCCCTGTTTGCCGGCCAATTCTGCGGTGGCGCGAAGCTTCTCGTCGATTGCGGCGCGGTAGGGAGCCACTCCGTCGATGCGCCAGAAATCGAAGCAGCGCACTTTGCCGGTCTTGAACTGTTTGGCCAGGGCGATGCAGCGCTCGAAGATCTCGTCCTGATGCTTGAAGGCAACTTCGAGGGCCCCGTGCATGTCCCCCTTTTCGCTATAGGGAGATTTGGGCGCATCGGGCCAGTCGGTCTTGAAAAGAGGGCTGGCGATGTCGGTAACCTGCAGGTCGTATTTGGTGAGGATGCGGACGGATTCGGCAATCTGGGCATCGGAGAGTTCGCTGATGTTTTTGCCCCACATGGAGCGAAGCTCGATCCACTGCATACCGAAATCGTGCGCCGCGACAAAACAGGCGTGGTCGAAGTCCTGCGAGATTTCGTCGTTGATGACGGCGATGCGGAAGGGTGATTTCGGAAGGGCGTCGAAACCGAAGAGAGGAGTGGACGCAGAGACGGCGCCGAGGGCACCCGCAGCGGCCAGAAAACCTCGCCTTGTTGTGAATGCCATGGATTCCTTTCCCTTGGGGCGCATGGATTGCGCAGAAAATGCCGCTGCAAGTATCGCACCACGCGGGGTGGGTTGGCCACCGGGGGACTTCCGGCGGAGGGCGTCTGTGCGTAGGAGCCCAATCTCCGCCTTTGCGATCCTTCAAGGAAAGCGTTTGACCCTGCCGGAAGGCTTGCGCGTCTCCGGCTCTGCGTGTTTGACTGGGGTCCGAAGGCGGATCGCAAAATGAGTTATGTACTGGCTCTGGACCAGGGTACGACCAGCTCCCGCGCAATACTTTTTGACGAAGCCGGTGAGATTGCCGCGGTAGCGCAACACGAATTCGAGCAGTTCTATCCCCAGTTCGGTTGGGTAGAGCATGACCCCACGGAGATCCTTACCAGCCAGTTGAGTTGCGCGGTCGAAGCCCTGGGCCGTGCCGGGGCGCGCCCTCGCGACGTGGCCTCCATCGGCATCACCAACCAGAGAGAGACCGTTGTCGTTTGGGAGCGCGATACAGGCAAGGCAATTCACCCTGCCATCGTCTGGCAAGACCGCCGCACTGCCGCCCAGTGTGAGGCGCTGGAAGAGAGCGGCGTGGGCGAAGAAGTCTCTTCGAAGACGGGCCTGGTTCTGGACCCCTATTTCTCCGCGACCAAGGTGGCCTGGATTCTGGATCATGTTCCCGGCGCACGTGCCCGGGCAGAGCGCGGGGAACTGGCGTTTGGCACGGTCGATAGCTGGCTCATCTGGCATCTGACCAGCGGTGCACGGCACGTCACCGATGTGACCAATGCCTCGCGAACCCTTCTGTTCAATATCGTCGAGGGGAAGTGGGATACCGAGTTATTGCGCATCTTCGGGATTCCGGAAAGCATGTTGCCCGAAGTCGTCTGGTCCAGCCAGCGAATTGGCGAAGTCACCACCACTCTGGGACTCAGCGGCATCACCATTGCGGGAGTCGCAGGCGATCAGCAGGCGGCGCTCTTTGGACAGCTCTGCTGGGGTGCCGGACAAGCCAAGAATACCTACGGGACGGGCTGCTTTCTGCTGCAGAATATCGGCACCGGGGTGGACGGCAACGGGACGGGGTTCGTGCGCTCAAAGCATCGGCTGATTACGACCCTGGCGGCGAGCGCCCACCAGCGCCTGGAATACGCCTTCGAGGGAAGCATCTTCATCGGCGGAGCCGTGGTGCAATGGCTGCGCGACAACCTCAAACTCATCGGCAGCTCGGCCGATGTGGAAGCGCTGGCTTTGAGCGTGCCGGACGCCGGAGGGGTGGTTTTTGTGCCGGCGTTTGTCGGATTGGGCGCTCCCCACTGGGATCCCCATGCCAGCGGACTGATGATGGGGCTGCGACGCGACACCAAGCCAGGGCACATCGCCCGCGCCGCGCTGGAGAGCATCGCCTTTCAGGTAGCCGATGTTCTGGAGGCCGTGCAGAGCGAGACGGGAACGCCGCTGGCAGCCCTGCGCGTCGACGGCGGGGCCGCGGTCAATGATCTTCTTATGCAGTTTCAGGCGAATGTGCTGGGCGTGCCCGTGGTGCGCCCGAAAGTGACGGAGACAACCGCGCTGGGAGCCGCTTACCTGGCCGGGCTGGCGTCTGGATTCTGGGCAGGGCCCGACGATCTTCATGCGAAGCGCCAGGCGGATCGGCGTTTTGAACCGCAAATCGACGCGGCCGACCGAAGGGAACGGCGCGAAACCTGGCGGCGGGCCGTGGAGCGCTCCAAAAGCTGGTCCGCCTAGCCCGCTGCGACTGGGCCAACCCCTTCGGGTCTCAGCCGTCGGGCCGGGCCTCTGCCGAAGGCTTCCGCAGTCGCGGCGTAGCATGGTCGAAGGAAGACCTCGGGGTTGAAAAACCTGAATTGCTGGGGAGAAGTGCCGCTGGTCTGCTATTTTGGAACGGAATACCTTGCAAGGAGAGAAAGCGATGAACGAAACGGAAATGAAAGCGGAACTCGAACGTCTGCGCACCGAAAACGCCAAGCTGAAAAGCAAGGAAGCGGTGGGGTTGAGCTTCAAGGTCAGCGAAAAAGGAGCTCTTTCGCTGTATGGCATGGGAAGGTTCCCGGTCACCCTGTACAAGGAACAGTGGAAGCGCATTCTCGCCAGCGCAGCAGATATCGAGGCGTTCATCCTTGAGAATGAGAGCCGTCTCAAGACAAAAGACTAGAATCCAGGCGTCGAAGGGCACGTCGCGCTTACGGAGCAGATCTGCGATCCTCCTTTCCTGTGGATATCCTCGCCTCGAAAAATGCGGCCAAACCAGCTGTTCGTGCAAGATCTCATTGGAAGTTGATTTGAATTCATTCTCCCTTTCCGGCGGCTGATCATCGCAAGCAGGCGGGCAGTCTCGTTTTGCGGGGCCGAAGGCATAAAATCGTCGGGCGTGCGTGTTCAAGCGCGTTTCGTCGAAAAGCGAATCGGTACGACGAGAGAGGGAGAATCGGCCCCCGCCGCTTTTCCGCGTTCGCGGCGAGGTCAGTCAGCGAGCCGCGAGTGCCCCGCTGTAAGCGGCCAGGAAACAGGCGCCCGGCTACCTGGACTGGCTCGTACGCTTATAGCACCTCGACATCAGCGACTGCTTGACCCAGGGCAAAGGGTAGCCGGCCTGGGTGTTCCGTCCCCCGATTCGCGGTAACTCTCTCAAAAGCCAACTCTTCTCCCCAGCCTAAGGCGTGCCGGGCGTGTCTCGGTGATGCGCTCTTTCCCAGATCGGCGCTCGGTTTTGTCCTCTCAACGGTTTCTCGGGTATTCGGAAGAAGATCGTCGCCGATAGAAAGAAGTGTGGGCGATCCGCCGACGAGGGCACTGTGGGCCAAGTGGAACCGGAAATCATTCAGATTGGACTCGCTGAGGCGGTGGAGTGCGCCGGTTCCGGCATCGTGATTACGGACACCGAGGGGAAGATCCAGTACGTTAACCCCGCCTTCCTGAACATGACCGGCTACTCCCGTGAAGAAGTTGTGGGGCAATCGACCAACCTCCTCAAATCAGGGCAGCACCCAAAAGCTTTCTATGACAATTTGTGGAGCACGATCCGCGAAGGCAAGAGCTGGCGCGGAGAGATGGTTAATCGCCGCAAGGATGGTTCGTTCTATTCCGAAGAGATGCAGATCGACCCCATCCGCGACGAAGCGAAGGCGATCAAAGGATACATCGCTACCAAACTCGACGTGACCAAAAGGCTTGCGGCGGAGTCGGCGCAAGCTTTGCTCGCAGCAGTGGTGGAGGCTTCCGAAGACGCGATCTGCTCGCTGACTCTCGACGGAACCGTCGTCAGTTGGAACCAGGGCGCGGAGGCGCTACTAGGTTATTCGAGCAACGAACTGATCGGTAGAAGCATTGTGCTGCTCGCCTTGCCGGATCGCTCCCACAAGCTGGAGGAGTACCTCGGCCTGGTTCGCGCGGGTGGTCGTATCAGCAACAGCGAGACGGTCCTTTGCGGCAAGGGCAATGTTGAGGTCGCGGTATCCTTCTCTATCTTTCCGATTCGCGATGCGCACGGCGCGATTGCGGGAGCCTCGGTCATTGCTCACGAAATCGGTTCACGCATCCAGGCCGAGAACAAACTGCGCGAAAGCGGCGAGATGTTCCGCAAGGTCTTTGCACAAGCGCCCAATGGGATGTGCGTGATTGGCATGGACGGGAAATACTTGATCGTCAATCCCAATTTTTGTTCGATGGTCGGCTATTCCGAGAAGGAACTGCTTTCCATGTCTTGGGAGGATCTGACCCTCCCGCAAGACATTCCCTCCTCGCGGAAATCGTTGCAACGCCTGCTCGATTCGCCTGCGGAGGTCGCTAGTCTGAACAAGCGCTACCAGCATCGCGATGGAAGCAAGATCTGGGTACGGCTCAAGTATTCCCTTCTGTCGGATAGCGCCGGAAGACCCATACATTGTGTCTTCCACGTGGAAGACATCACAGAAAGGGTACGGCTGGAGCAGGAGAAGTGGGAATTGCAGGTGGAGGCGCAAGCGACCATCGATGCCCTTTCTTCAAGCATTTGCGTGCTGGATGATACGGGGGCGATCATCTCGGTCAACGAATCCTGGAAGTCCTATTCCGCGGAAAACCGGCGTGACGACGGCTCTACCTGGGCTCCGGTGTCGTTCAAGGTCGGGCTCGGCGAAGGGGAAAATTACCTGCAAGCCTGCGAACGCGCTGCGGGCCTGGGCGCTCTGGAGGCAGTCGAATTCGCCGAAGGCATTCGCGAAGTAATGACCGGAATTTGCGACCACTATGCCCAGGAATATTCTTGCGACGAACCCTTCAATAGCCGGTCTTTTCTGGCCAGTGTCACGCGCTTTTATGTCAACCAGCGTCCCCGCATCGTGGTGGAGCATATCAATATTACCGATCGCAAGCTGGCGGAAGACGCCATTTTGGAAGCCAAGCTGATCGCCGAGGCGGAAACAAGGAAGCTCGACTTCCAGTACTCCCTGATCCGCGCCATTGACCGGGTTTCGCTGGACGGAATCCTGGTGGTCGATGCCGGTCGCAAGGTTGTCAGCTACAACGACAGATTTCTCGAACTGTGGAAGCTGCCGGTTCCGGAGACCGTGGATCCGCTTCAGCGCAACACGACCATGGGCAGTTCAGGCGATCTGATTCTGATCGCGTTACTCGAGAATGTGAAAGACGCAGCGGCCTTTGCTGATCGTGTGCAGGAACTTTATGACGCCCCGGAAGAGAAAGATCACTGCGAGATTGAATTGACGGATGGGCGGACGCTGGAGCGCTATTCCAGCAGCCTGCGCGGCGAAGATCAGCAATATCTGGGCCGTGTCTGGTGCTTCCGCGATATTAGCGAGCGCAAGAGCACAGAGAGCGAACTGGCAGATTCGGAGCGGCGGTTCAGACGGTTCTTCGAGGACAATCGATCCGTCATGGCGGTGATCGATCCCGAAGACGGGAAGATCCTCGATGCCAACCAGGCCGCGTTGGACTTTTTTGGATACTCCAGCGAACAGTTTGTGGGCATGTATTCCGGAGACATCAGCGTTCTCGATCCTGCGGAAGGCAAGGCTGTTCGCACCCGCGCGCTGGCCGAAAGGCAGCTCTGCGTCCCGGGCCGTATGCGCCTCGCAAGCGCGGAATTGCGGGACATCGAGACCTATTTCACCCCGCTCAACGTGGGCGGAAGACCGTTGCTGTTTGCGGTCATGCACGATGTTACGGAACGACTGCAGGCAGAGAGTCAACTTCGCGAAAGTGAAGAAACGTTTCGCCTGCTGACCAAGAACATTCGCGAGCTCTTCTGGGTGAAGGACGGGGAAGGAAAGAAAATGCAGTACCTGAGTCCCGCGTTCCAGGATATCTGGGGGCTGCCATGCGAATCCATTTACAAAGATATCGGTTCCCTTATGGACGTGATTCACCCCGATCACCGCCAGACAGCAGTGCAGATCTTCGCCAGACAATTGCAGGGCGAGGATACCGAAACGGAGTTCAGGGTCAATGCCAAAGATGGCAAGGAGAAATGGATTCGCGACCGGGCCTTTCCCATTTGCGATGCGGATGGCCGGGTACTGCGAGTGGTCGGTGTTGCCGAAGATATCACCGAGCGCAAGCTTGCAAACGATGCGTTGAGAGAGAGCGAAGAGCGTTATCGTGCAACCTTCGAGCAGGCCGCCATCGGCATTGTGCATACCTCGCCCGGTGGAAGGTTTCTGCGCTGCAACGCGCGCTTCGCGGAGATCATCGGCTATAAACCCGAGGAAGTGGTAGGACTTTCGTATTTGCAGGTCACGGCTCCCGAAGACGAAGCGGAATGCGCAAAGATGCTTTGGGAATTGATCAACGGAAAGAAGAAGATTCCGAGCTTTGAAATGCGCTATGTGTGCAAGGACGGCAGCATCACCTGGGTAAAGTCCACCATTTCGTTCCTGAGAGACAGCGGCGGCGATCCTTTGTATTACGTGACGCTCGTCGAAGACATCAATGCGCGCAAATTGGCCGAGTCGCTGTTGCGTGAGACGAGCGAACGACTGATGCTGGCGACGCGCGCCGGAGGCGTGGGAATCTGGGATCGCGACCTGCTGGGTGATCGCCTGGTTTGGGACGAACAGATGTTTCGCCTTTTCGGATTTGAGTCCGGTCGATCGCTCGATGCACGCCAGACCTGGGTGGAGGGATTGCATCCTGACGACGCCCTGCAGATCAACGAAGGAATGGCTGCGGCAGCGCGGGGCGAAGCGGAATTCGATACGGAGTTCCGCGTCGTCTGGCCTGATGGCAGCATTCACAACATTCGCGCCATCGCCTTTGTCCAGCGGGATGATAGCGGTCAGGCACTGCATCTGATCGGAACCAATTGGGACATTACCCCGCAAAAGCGGTCCGCGGAAGCGCTGTTGCAAAGCAATCGCATGTTGCAAGAAGAAACCGCGCGCGCCAGCGCTCTGGCCGAAGAGGCGGCGGCCGCCACACTAGCGAAGAGCGACTTCCTGGCCAACATGAGCCATGAGATTCGCACTCCGATGAACGGTGTCATCGGCATGACCGGCTTGTTGCTCGATACGGATTTGTCCTCAGAGCAGCGTCGTTTTGCCGAAACTGTTCGCGCGAGTGGGGAATCCCTCTTGCACCTCATCAATGACATTCTGGACTTCTCCAAGATTGAAGCGCAAAAACTGGAATTGGAGACGGTCGATTTTGATTTACCCAGACTGCTGGGAAGCATTGCCGGTTCAATTGCCGCGCAAGCCTATGCCAAGAATATCGAGTTGATCGCAAGCGCCGATCCAGAGGTCCCGACCTGGGTGTGCGGCGATCCCGGGCGAGTGCGCCAGGTCGTCACGAACCTGCTGGGCAACGCTCTCAAGTTCACCAGCAAGGGAGAAGTGGTGCTGCGCGTTGTGGCCACCGAGAAGACCGAAACCCAATGGTTGTTGCGTTTCAGCGTCCGCGACACCGGCATCGGGATTCCGGCCGACAAACTGAGCGGGATCTTTGAGAAGTTCACACAGGTGGATTCCTCGACGACCAGGCAGTTCGGCGGCACCGGTCTTGGTTTGGCCATCAGCCAGCATCTGGCACAGTTGATGGGCGGCGATATCGGCGTGAACAGCGAAGACGGCAAGGGATCGGAGTTTTGGTTCACAGTTCGTCTGGGCCCCTCCGCAAAGACGGAAGAACAGTCCCCCGCAGAATCCATGGATGCTTTGCGCGGATTGCAGGTTCTGATTGTGGACGATTTGGCCAGCAGTCGCGAAGTGTTGAGCCGGCAATTGATCCATTGGGGCATGAGGACGGAAGAGGCGGAGAGCGGCATCGCGGCGTTGCAGGCCATCTACAAAGCAAAGGATCTCGGGAAGAGCTTCCATCTGGTTTTAATCGATATGCAAATGCCGGGGATGGATGGCGAAGCGGTCGGTCGTGCAGTGAAGTCGGATGAGCGTCTTCACGATACGCGCATCGTGATGCTCACCTCGTTGGGGGCCAGGCATGGCGAACAACGCTGCCGACAGATCGGTTTTGCGCATACCGCAAGCAAACCGGTGCAGCGCGAAGAGTTGCGTTCTGTTCTTCTGGCCGCTTGTGGCGTTGTGCCTCCGCCGGGCTCGGACTCCGCTGTCCTGCGGGGTGCTTCGATCCTCAGCGACAGCAAACAGACGCAGTCGATCGGCATGGGCAACGCGCGCATTCTGATTGCAGAAGACAACTTTACCAACCAGCAAGTAGCCCTGGGAATCTTGAAGAAGCTGGGGCTGCGCGCCGATGCGGTGGCTGACGGAGCCGAGGCGTTGAAGTCGCTGCAGACGATTCCCTATGACTTGGTACTGATGGATATGCGCATGCCGGTGATGGACGGAGTAGAAGCAGCGCGGCGCATTCGTGATCCGCAGTCCTTGGTGCTCAATCGCGACGTCCCCATCATTGCCATGACGGCCAATGTGCAGCAATCGGATCGGGACCGTTGTCTGAGTGCTGGTATGAACGACTTTGTTCCCAAACCGGTAATGCCGGACATGTTGCAGCAAGCGCTGCAGAAATGGCTCCCGTCACAGCATCTCCGTACCTCCAGCGATGGAGTGAAGAGTGAGTCCATACCCGCCGCGGATAAAGGAGCCATCATTTTCGACGGGCCGGGGATCCTCAAACGGATGATGGGCGATGAAGACCTGGTGAAGCTCATTTTGAAGTCATTTCTCGACGATATCCCAGGACAAATACTGAAGCTGAAAGAGTCTTTGCAGGCCGGAGACGTAAGCGCCAGCGCACGTCAGGCGCACTCCATTCGGGGAGCGGCTGCAAATGTCGGCGGCGAGCGCCTTCGCCATACCGCCAAGAAGATGGAGATTGCCGCGGACGCCGGAGATCTGGACGGCGCGCGGGCCTGTCTGCAGGCATTGGAATTCAGGTTTCTGGAGCTGAAGGACGAGATCAAACAGCAAGACGGCGTGTACTGAACGAGAGAGACAATCGCGACCGAGTGAACTTTATCTGGCGTCCATCGATTTCATCTTGGTATGTCGCAAAATGGTTTTCCCCGGAAGATGATCGAGAGATGTGCAATGCGGAGAGCGTAGATGACAAAGTGGTCACTGGGTAAAAAAGCGCTGTTGTTCTGTCTCGCGTTGGGGACGCTGGACGTGCTGCAGGGAGCTCTTTCCCTCGTCAATCTCTATCGCTCTCGTAGCACGGTGCAGGCCCTCACCAGGCAAGACTTCAACGCGCTCTTCTGGGCGGGAAAATTGAAAGGGGCTTCAAAAGATCAACGCATTGCCATCATTTTCTACATGTACGCACAGAATCCTTCGGAGCAGAAAAAATACGACGCCCTGGTTGAAGAGAAGGAAGTGGACCTGGCGAACATTCGAGACAATTATCCGAAGATCGATCCCCAGGACCGCGAGGCCATCGCCGACGCGGCTAGAGCGCAGTACAGGTTTTACGGGGCCTGGAAAGAAATTCGCGAACTGACCAGGGCAGGAGACAAAACCGGAGCATGGGACATCTATAACACCAAGCTGATGGACGCGACTCTGGCGCGGCGCGAATTGGCAGATAATCTTGCCGATGCCGGCAAGGCGCGCGGCGAGCAACTTTCCAAGAATGCCCTGGAGGTAGTCTCCATGGGCATCCCGACGGTTTGGTCCATTCTGTTTCTCACTTTAGTGCTGGGAACAGGTTCATTCGCTTTGTTTGCCCTGTCCGTCCAGCGCAGCAATCGCCAACTGGAAGAAGAGACGGCGCGAGCCAATGAGCTTGCCGTGGAAGCGGGCAAAGCGAACGAGGCGAAAAGTGAATTTCTGGCGAACATGAGCCACGAGATTCGCACTCCGATGAATGGGGTGATCGGCATGACTGGGCTGCTGCTGGATACAGACCTGAATGCGGAACAGCGGCACTTTGCAGAAACCGTGCGCGCCAGTGGCGAATCTCTGCTGGCTTTGATCAATGACATTCTGGATTTCTCCAAGGTCGACGCCAACAAACTCGATCTGGAGGTTGTGGACTTCAATATGCAGGAACTGCTCGACAACCTCGTTGGCACAGCCGCGGTGCAGGCCGGCAGCAAGGGAATCGAGTTGATCGCAGCCGTTGCTCCAGAGGTCCCCATCTGGTTGTGCGGGGACCCTGGACGCACCCGACAAGTCCTTACCAATCTTCTCGGGAACGCGATCAAGTTCACAGCGAAAGGCGACGTGACTCTGCGTGTCTCGGTGGAGATGAAAGGCAAGACAGATTGCATGTTGCGCTTCTCGGTAAAGGATTCGGGCATTGGCATCCCGCAAGACAAGATGGGGATCCTGTTCGACAAATTCAGCCAGGTGGATGCATCGACCACACGGCGCTTTGGCGGGACGGGCCTTGGGCTGGCCATTTCAAAGCTGCTGGTTGCGAAGATGGGTGGGGAGATTGGCGTCAACAGCGAAGAAAACAAAGGATCCGAATTCTGGTTCACCTTGCTGCTCGGCCTCGGCAACCCCCTGGAAAGGGATATTCGCGTGAATCCGCGCATCGACAACCTGCATGGTAAACACGCGCTGATTATCGATGACAATGCCACCAACCGCGAGATCCTGGTGAAGCAATTGGAGTCGTGGGGGATGCGGGCAGAGGTGGCGGAGGACGGCCCGGCCGGGTTGCAGGCTCTCTATCAGGCGCAGGAAAACGGAGACGCGTTCCATGTTGCGGTTGTCGATATGCAAATGCCGGGCATGGACGGGGAAGCCGTGGGGCGCGCGATCAAGGCAGATGAACGCCTCTCGGATATGCGTCTGCTCATGCTGACCTCGCGTGGAACGAGCTACAACAAGAAGCGTTGTGAGGCCATCGGATTTGCACGCTGTGCGGACAAGCCGATCCGCCGCGACGAATTACACGCGGTCCTGAGCGATGCAATGTCGGAGGAGCGCGATTCCAAGCAAGCATTCGACGGTCCTTCGATCGAGCCCGTCAAGCGAAGCAGACAAGAGGAAGATCAGGGTCTGAGTCAGATCGACGCCCACGTCCTCATTGCCGAAGACAATGTCACGAATCAACAGGTAGCACTGGGTATCTTGAAAAAACTTGGAGTACGCGCGGAGGTTGTGGCGAACGGCGTCGAGGCAGTCAAGGCGCTGGAGACAACCCACTACGACCTTGTGTTCATGGATATGCGCATGCCGGTTATGGACGGCGTGGATGCGGCGCGGCAGATCCGGAGTGCGCAGTCTCTGGCACTGAATCGTCAGGTTCCGATCATTGCCATGACAGCCAATGTGCAACCATCGGACCGGATTCGCTGCGCCGAAGCTGGCATGAACGGGTTCATCCCCAAACCGATTTCTCCATCCATGGTGCGCATCGAGTTGGAGCGATGGCTCTTGAAGGCGGGCGGCGTCGCATCGGAATCCACGCCCACAGCAAGAAGCGAACTCTTGCCCGAGGCCCAGGGGGCGCGCGAATCGTCGATCTTCGATATGGAAGGAGTCCTGTCGCGCATGATGGGGGACAAGGAGCTGGCTGTTGTCGTGATGAGCGCGTTTCTCGATGATATGCCGCGCCAGATTGAATCGTTGAAAGAGTACCTCCAAAGCGGCAACCGGGAAGGATGCGGTCGTCAGGCGCACTCGGTTAAAGGAGCAGCCTCAAACGTCGGCGGCGAACGCCTTCGCGCCGTGGCGATGATGATGGAGAAAGCCGCGGATGCAGGCGACTTGAGCGCGGTTGCAGAACAGATGAAGAATCTTGAAGATCAGTTTTCCCTGCTGAGGGGAGCAATTGTTGAAGCGATCGAAAACCACCGGGATCTAAAAGAGGGATAAGGGACAAGCCATGAAAACTCTCATTGTTGAAGACGAATTCACAAGCCGCATCCTGTTGCAGGGCATTCTCTCTCGCAATGGAGAATGCCATGTCGCCGTCAATGGCGAAGAAGCCGTAGAGGCATTTCGAATCGCCATTGTCCGCGGTGAGCCCTACGACCTGATCTGCATGGATATCAAGATGCCGGGCATCAGCGGGGTAGAAGCAGTCAGCCGAATACGGGCGATCGAAGAGAAGCACGGAATGAACTCCACGCATGGAACCAAGATTTTGATGACCACAGCCGATGACACCCCCGGGGGCATCCTGCAAGCTTTCAACGCACTATGCGACGCCTACTTCGTCAAGCCCATCGACGCGAACAAGCTTCTTGAGAAGCTGCGTCAGATGGGGCTTAGAGTCTGACGATCGAGCCCGCACCGTCGCATGCGTGGCCGCATCGTTGTCGGCGTTCGGATTGTACCCATCGACCAAAAAGAAACCCAACCGCTGCCGGTTGGGCTTCTTGCTGCCAAGGAAATGGAGACTCTTAGGCGCGGCCGGCGAATTCGCCGGTTTCCGTGTAGACCCTGACCTTTTCGCCCTCTTCAATAAACAGCGGAACCTTGACGGCCAGGCCGGTCTCGAGCTTGGCGTGCTTGGTGACGTTGCCAGAGGTGTCGCCGCGGGCGCCCGGCTCGGTGTAAACCACCTTCAACTCCACCTGTTGCGGAAGCAGCAGGCCGATCGGGTTGCCGTTGAACTTGTGCAGCTGCAGCAGCACGCCTTCCACCAGGTAATCGAGTGCGTTGCCCATCATGTCGCTGTTGAGGGTATGGGTTTCGAAGCTTTCCTGGTCGAGGAAGTGCGAACCCTCGCCGTCGCTGTAGAGGTAGGAGGCTTCGACCATCTCCAGATCCGGCTCTTTGAAGCGGTCGCCCGCCTTGAACGTCTTGTCAAAGACCGCGCGAGTCAGCAGGTTGCGCATCTTGAGGCGGACGAGCGTCTGGCCGCCGCGGGCGGTGGGGGTAGAGACTTCCGCGTCCAAACAGTAGTAGGGCACGTTTTCAAACTCAAAATACATCTTGCGCTTGACGGTGATGGCTTCAAGAAGGGCGGCCATGGATTCCTCGAGGAGACTAAGTAAGCCGAACAGCACAGGAAAGGGCGATACAGCTTCCTGTTCATTATAATCTGGGCGGATTCAGCGGCTCGGGCGGGCCTGCCGCCCCACAGGGCAATCGCATTGGAAGAATCTGAGCGCGAACTGAAGGGTACGGGCTTCAGCCCGTACAAAACAGCCCAAACACTGGTTGGACTTTAGCCCCAGAGGGATCGTTTTCGTGCGTAGTTTCGTCAGGATTGATGGAAGATTCCCATCAAAAGGGTCATCTTGGGACCGGCATCCTCTGCCCTCGGAGGCTATTGCAAAACCAAAGTGACTGCATCCCGAAGTCGATGCTCTGAAGTTGACGCGAGCCCCAGCGAGCGGCGACCCTGCACTGGACTCAACAGGACACAGCAACTTTGGTTTTGCTCTAAAGCCTTTTGCTTCACGACGCATTCAAGTACGGGCTGAAGCCCGTACCCTTCAACGATTCAAGTACGATTGCTCTGGCCGCCCCATCCTTTTCCCGTTTCAGCCGGGAAAACGATGGGACCGCAAGAAAGCACCGCTTGATTTGCCCTATTCGAAGCGAACCTGATCGATCTCGAACTGGTATTTGCCGGCTTCTTTCACGTGCATGAAGCCCAACCCGGAGATGTCGCTGCCGTCGGTCTCGAACTGGGTGAAGGGGAGGGTGATCTTCTTCCACCCCGGTCCGGCCGTGAAGGGAACCGACGCCGGTGGCTGGCCGTCGTTTCCGTTACGGCTGGCGGTCAGCATGACCAGCGAATAGGTCTGGCTGTCGCCTTTCACCCAGAAGCTGATTGCCTTCTTGCCCGACAGGTTCACAGCCTTCATCGGCGCCGCGCCTGGCCAGAAAAGCGCCCCACTCCACGGGAAGGGCGAGGATGTGAACAACTCGCCGCTCACTTCGAGCGCGCCCTTGGTGTTCTCTGCACCGGGTTCCACCACCTTGATGGAACCGGTGGACTTGCCGCCGTTCATCGCGTCGCCTCCGCCCATCCACATGCCGAATCTGGCGTCGGTCTTTCCGTTGTCGAAGTCGCTCACCAGGCCGGATTCCGAGCCTGCGGGTGGCGGAGGCAGGGGCGGCGCGCCTGTTTCGCCCTTGGCGCCGGTGACGGTCAACTTTACTGTGCCGGTGGTATCGGAACTCGGTCCCACCATGAGCTCATAGACTCCGGGCTCGACCACCTTGTGCATGTCGATATCGAGAATCGAGAGGTTCTCGGGGGTGACGGCGAATTCGACTGTCTTCTTCTCGCCCGGCTTGAGGGTAATGCGTTCAAAGCCCATCAGCCGCATCACCGGCTGGGTGAGCGATGAGACCTTGGGATGCACGTAGAGCTGTGGCACTTCGTCGCCCTCGCGCTGGCCGATGTTGGTAACGTCCAGGCTGACTTTGGCGGTCGCGCCGGGCAAGATCTTTTCAGGCGTCACCTTCAGGTTGTCGAACTTGAAGGTTGTATAGGTGAGTCCGTAGCCAAAGGCGAAGAGCGGCTGACGGGTGCTGAACTCATAGCTGCGGTTGGACGAGGGCTTGTGGTTATAGAAATCTGGCAGCGCGCCAACTGTGCGGGGAAAGCTGATGGGCAGCCTGCCGCCGGGGTTGGCTTCGCCGAAGATTACGTCCGCAGCGGCCGTGCCGCCTTCTTCACCCAGATAGAAGCCCTCCAGAATCGCCGGAACCTTCTCCGCGATGTAATTAATGGAGAGCGGACGCCCATTGAGCAGCAGCACGACGACCGGCTTGCCGGTTTCCACCACGGCCTTCACCAGATCGTTTTGCGCGCCCAGCAGATCGAGGGAATCGCGGTCGCCGCGGTGGTTCTCACCCCATGCTTCTCGGTTTGTGCTTTCGTTTTCTCCCACCACCAGGATCGCGACATCCGCCTTCTTCGCGGCTTCAACGGCTGCCTGGATCGAGGCGGTTTGCGTTTTGGGATCGACCAGCTCCACATCGTTGGCCCACCAGCCGCGGAATCCCTCCGGCGCCGTGGTGATCTTGCAGCCCTGCGCGTAAAGAACGGTGGCCTTCTTGCCCACGTAGTTGCGGATGCCGTCGAGAATGCTGATGCCATGCACGGAATCGCGCGCGTATCCGCCCACATGCACGTCGGCGGCGTTGGGGCCGATCACGGCGATGGTCTTGAGCTTGGTCAGATCCAGCGGCAGCAGGCTTTTCTCGTTCTTCAGCAGGACGAACGTCTTGCGCGCGGCCTCAGCCGCCAGCTGCTGGTGTTCCGGGCCATTGACAATCTTTTCCGCGTAATCCGGATCGACGTAGGGATGATCGAATAGACCCAGCCGGAACTTGGCCGCCAACACGCGCGCCGTCGCCCGGTCCACTTCACTCTCGGGCACGAGGCCCTGCTTGACCTGGTCGAGCAGGGTGCGGAAGACCGAGCCGTCGGAGAGGTCATAGTCGATGCCCGCATCGAGACCCTGCTTGGCGGCATCCGTCGCGTTATAGGCGACATGGTGGGTCAGGTAGAGCATCTGCAGACCGTCGCCATCGGAGGTCAGATAGCCGTTGAAGCCCCACTCCTGGCGCAGCACGCGGTCCAGCAGCCAGTGGTTGATGTGGTTGGGAACGCCGTCGATCTCGTTATAGGAGGCCATCACGCTGCCGGCATGGGCTTCCTCGATTGCGGCCTGAAACGGCGGCAGATAGTTCTCGCGCAGAATGCGCTCGCTGAAGTTGGCGGGCGCGGTGTTGGTGCCCCCTTCGGGCTGTCCATGCGCAGCGAAGTGTTTGGCTGTGGCCAACACATGATGGCGGTCAATCATCGTCGCGTCGCCCTGCAGGCCGGTGATGGCGGCAACGCCCATGCGCGAGATTAGGTAGGGGTCTTCGCCATAGGTCTCTTCCGTGCGGCCCCAGCGCGGGTCGCGTGCCAGGTCGAGCACCGGAGAAAAGAGCTGCCCCATGCCGCGCGAACCGGCCTCATCGCCTACCGCCGAGAAGACGCGCTTCACCAGCTTGGGATCCCATGTCGCCGCCAGTCCCAGCGCCTGGGGAAAGCTGGTTGCCCCGTATTCCATGAGGCCATGCAATCCCTCGCCGAGAAACATCACCGGGATGCCCAGGCGGGTCTTCTCGATCTGATAGCGCTGCACTCCATTGCGCAGAATGGCAGCGCGGCGCGAGGTGAACTTGAGTTCCTCGCCCCACTCCGCCTGAATCGTCTTGCGGGCTTCCTCCGTGGTGAAGGTCCCGGTCGGGTCGATGACCTGAATCTTGCCCTCCCAGCCGCCGCTGATCTGCTCGATCTTTTCCTCCAAGGTCATGCGGGGAAGCAGGTCGGCGACGCGGTCTGCGATGGGCAGGCTGGCATCTTTGTAGCGTGCCGTCGCGGGTGGCTTGTCTTGTGCATACGCCACAGCCGTAAGAACCATCAGGCACATCAAGAGAGAGGAAACCAGAAGCCCGGAAACCTGACGGGTTCGGGAATCACTATCGCTGGCATTCAACAATCTGTTCGTTAAGTTGTTCTTCATAGCCAAGGCAGGCGCTTTGCGCCCTTCATCCTTTCGCGTCGCTTTCGCCGACCATTCTACTTGCGGTACGCAAAGGCTGTCGGCAGGGTTCACGAAAAATGCCCCGCCCCATTCTCGCCGCCGGCTCGTTTGCCTCCCCGGACCTCCGGCTGCGATGATCTCTTCGATCATTTATCTGGAGAGATTGTATCCATGAGCAGAATTACCTTTTTACCGATGGTCGCATTTTTCGCGCTGAGTGCCTGTCTTGTTGCCCAGCCCTCGGGATGGCCACCGGCCGCCAGTCGCCTTACCTTGCCGGTGTGGCCGGCGGCTGCGCCGGGTGCGCCCGCCAACCTGCCCGCAGAGGCCGACATGACTACGGCCAAAGACAACCTGATTGCCGGCAAGCCCCTGGTCCGGCTGGGAAATGTCGTGAAGCCCACGATCACGTTTTATCCGGCGGAACAGAACTCCGGGGCTGCGGTTGTGGTCTTCCCCGGAGGCGGGTACAACATTCTGGCCATCGACCTGGAGGGAACCGAGGTCTGCGACTGGCTCAATCACGCAGGCGTCAACTGCATCCTGCTCAAGTACCGCGTGCCCGGCACCGGTCCCTTTCCCAAATCGGCTGCGGCCTTGCAGGATGCGCAGCGGGCTCTGGGACTCGTCCGGCTTCATGCGGCGGAGTGGAAGATCGATCCCAACCGCATCGGGGTGCTGGGTTTCTCCGCGGGCGCGCACCTGGCGGCGGCGATCAGCACCCACTCTGAGCGCCTCTACGATCCCATTGACGCGGCCGATAAATTGAGCTGCCGCCCCGACTTTGCCGTGGTCGTCTACCCAGGCTATCTGGCGCTGTCGGAAAAGAACTTCGCGCCCAACGCCGATATCAACCCGACAGCGAAGACTCCTCCAACCTTCATCGTGCAGGCCGAAGATGACCCCGTCCACGTAGAGAATGCCGTGGTCTATTTCATGGCGTTGAAGAACGCCAAGGTCCCGGCAGAGCTCCACATCTATGCCGAGGGCGGGCATGGCTACGGGTTGCGGCCTACGGCGCTGCCGGTAACCAAGTGGCCGGCCGGGGTTGAGACGTGGCTGCGCACCATCAAAATGTTGACGCCTGCAGAGAAGTAAAGCGGATGCGAATCTGCTGATCCGGCCTTTCAATAGAGTTATCGTCTTCCCACCCTTCCGCGGAAAACGCGGAAGGATGGGGCACCCAGCGTCTGTGCCTGCGGGCAGGGCAGGGCAATCGCATTTGGATCATTCTTTGAAAAAAGCGAAAAGGTAGGAAGGGTACGGGCTTTAGCCCGTACATATGCAGCCAAAATCGGCGGGGCTTTAGCCCCTGAGGGACTGAACTCGCACAAG
>Ga0302320_10003148_pt1 | contig 38490 bp, 33 predicted proteins | sample Bog_T0_3_FD_202130 | JGI IMG/M metagenome (GOLD analysis project Ga0302320, IMG submission 202130) | Peat permafrost microbial communities from Stordalen Mire near Abisko, Sweden - Bog_T0_3 | ecosystem: Environmental > Terrestrial > Soil > Wetlands > Peat | place: Sweden: Abisko, Stordalen Mire... | reverse complement strand
ACGGTCGCTTCCCACGACAGTGTTCATACCATTGATCATGGCTTCCGCCCCTTTGCCCGGTGTGGACTGGAATGCCGTGGCTTCCGGAAGGGAAAGCCCACCTCTCTTTGCTGCCGTGACGAAGGCGGTGGCCAGGGGGTGTTCGGATTTTGATTCGAGCGCTGCGCAGGTTTGCAGATGAAGTGCCGCAGCGGGGGAAAACCTGCCCTCCCGGGAAGTCTCCGACTCGGTCGGTGTCAGGATGTCCGTAAGGCTTGGTTTCCCGAGGGTGAGCGTGCCGGTTTTATCGAAACAGACGATATCAATGCGCGCCACGGTTTCGAGATGGGATCCCCCCTTGATCAAAATACCACGGGAAGCAGCTCCCCCTATGGCGGAAAGAACCGTGGCAGGAGTGCTGATCACCAAGGCGCAGGGCGAGGCCACGACCATGATCGTCATCGCCCGGTAGAAGGCGCTGGCAAAAGGTTCCCCCCAAACCAACCACGGGACGCAGAAGACCAGGATCGTGAAGAGAATCACGCCGGCGGCGTATCTCTGTTCCGCCTTTTCGAGAAAGCGTTGTGTCCCGGATTTTTCGGCCTGGGCTTCCGCCACAAGCTTCACCATGCGGGCAAGGGTCGAGTCCTCAGGCTTCTTGGTGACGCAGACTTCGATGGCCCCCGATTGGTTGAGCGTTCCCGCAAAAACCCCCTCTCCGGAAGACTTTGCCACTGGCATGGATTCGCCCGTAAGACTTGATTCGTCGATATGGCTTCGCCCTTCGACAACCTTGCCGTCCACCGGGATCAATTCGCCGGGGCGGACCACGACGATGTCGTCGATGCCAAGACTTTCAATGGGGACCATTTCAAGGGCACCATCGCGTTTGCGCAGAGCCTTCTCCGGGCGGAGAGTCAGCAGCGACTCAACGGCTCTCTGGGTGCGCTCCAAGGCATGGCGTTGCAGCACATTGGAAAAACTGAACAGGAAGAGCAATAGGGCCCCTTCAAAGGGACAGCCGACCGTGGCTGCTCCCAGAGCTGCCAACACCATGAGCACATCGACATCAAGGGTCCACTCACGCAGTGAAGCCAGGGCGGATCGGACGCCGTACTGTCCGCAGAAAAGATAGGCTCCCGCATAGAGCCAATTTACAATCGCGGCATGGCCCAGAAGGCGCTCCGCACTGAAGGAAGCCAGCAGGAAAAGAAGCCCCACAGCACACGAAGCTTCCTCGTTGAGATCCCCCGAGCGGAGACGCGGCCAGAGCGTGAGCCGGGAAGAAGGGAGGTGCTTTTCAAGAGGCTCAATTTTGGCTCCGGCAGCCCTGACTCCCCTAAGGACATTCTCCTCGCTGGCGATCCTGGAATCGAATGTCAGACAGAGAACATGCCCGACATAGGTGGCTGTGGCATGACGAACACCGGAGACCTTTTCGATCCGGTGTTCAAGCTTGGCCGCCGCCGCTTCGCAGGCCATGCCATCCAACCGGAGGATGCAGCGTTGCAGCCCCATGGGAGAAGGCTGGATATGTTCCCGAGCAATCCTTCGGACATCCTCCTCGGAAAGCCGCGAGGGGTCGAAGAGGAGATCGACCCGGCTTCCATGAGCCTTGGGCTCAATCGCCAGAATGCCTTGATGATCAGCAATCGTGTGAGTCGGTTTACCTTCAGGTTCTTGGGCTCTCATGAAACAATCAGCATATACGGTGGGAAGGCATCATGACATCCAGAACAAGGACATCGTGGGGATAGTTCTCGGCAAGCCACAACGCTTCGTCGCCATTGTGCGCGTAGTCCACTGCGTATCCTTCCGCTTTGAGCGCCTGTTGGACATGCTGTCCAATTTTTTGATCGTCATCGGCCACAAGGATTCGCATGTCATTCATTTTGCCCTAGAAAAGAGAGCGTTCCATCTCCAAATTGCTGCCAGTGCTTTGCGAAACCATCTTCTGATTTTCCTTCGTTTTTTTATCAGCATCATCCCCTCCATGGATCTCTGGCTTCCTCCTCACGACTTTCGGGTGCGCTCGCTGAGAAAACTTGGCTACAGTTTCGCTTCAACCCCATTCGGAGATTGCATGGCTCTCGCCACCGAGTCACATCTCGTCGCGCTGCGATTTGTGGAAAATCGATTTGAGGCAATCGCCGATCTTCAATCCCGATGGCCGAAGGTCAAGCTGAGCCCTTCCTCCGATGCCGCCCACTTCCTGAAGCAGTCTTTTGAGCATCCCGAAAAAATCCAGGTCATGGCGGTCGGCACCCCGTTTCAACTCACGATTTGGGAATTCCTGCGCTCTATCCCTCCCGGCACCACGATGACCTATGGTGAGGTGGCTGCAGCCATCGCACGCCCACTGGCCTCCCGCGCCGTCGGCCAGGCGGTCGGGGCCAATGAGATAGCAGTTGTGATCCCATGCCATCGCGTGGTTTCCCGGGGCAAACTCACCGGATATCGCTGGGGGCTGGAACGAAAACGACAACTCCTCGCCGGCGAACTCTCCGTGCGCCAGCTGTTGGGATAAACGGAAGCGCCACCCTTGGGGAAATATACCGTTTCAGCGATGTGCAAAAAGTTGTCTTTAATTCTTTCACCTCTTCATTGATTTGTGGATACTTTATTCTTCATCTGCAAGTATCTCCATCCAAAGACTAAGAATCATGTTCATTTACGGAAAAACAGCCGCCAACGCGATCGCAGTCATGAGTTTTCTGGCCAGCGAGCCGACTCGTCGCGCCGGCTCTGGGGAAATCGCCGAATCTCGGGGAATCTCGCGCGCCCTCACGGCCAAGCTCCTCACTCAGCTTGCTTCAGCAGGACTAGTGAGCGGACAGCCGGGCCCAGGCGGCGGCTATACCCTGGCCAAGGCACCGGAGAAAATCTGCCTCTTTGATATTGTTTGCCTTTTCGAACAGACTTCGACCAATACCAATTGTCCTTTCGGGGAAAGTTGGTGCAGCGGTGAAGGCGAGCCCTGCCCCCTGCACGACATCATCTCCGAGATGATCACTTCGAATAAATGTTTTATCGAAGAGACAACCCTTGCGGTCTTTAACAAGAAAGAGGTCAAGAAGTAGCCTCGCTCAAAAAATCTTCCAGATCCTCGGGGAGTCCGGTTTCCCACTCGTGGGTAAACTCGTTGAGCTTTACCCGGAGCAGGCAGGAATGGAGGGCGTGGCGCGGCAACCAGAGTCGCCTGGCCAGCTCCTCCGTCCAACCGGTTTTGATAAATTCCAGGTAGCACTCCTCCCCGGCGGGTGGGTGTCCGTAAATCTTATCCCCCACGACCGGAGTGCCGGAGCAGGAAAGATGAACACGGATCTGATGGGTGCGTCCCGTGCGGGGCCAGCAGCGCACAAGCGCCAGCCGACCGTGAGCCGGGTGATTGAGCCGCCGCATCACCTTGAAATCAGTCTTGGCACTCACCCCCTTGGGATGGACTCCTCGCTTCAGCCAGATCTGAGAATCCTGCACCTCACCCAGTCGCAGAATTGGCTCCTCGACACTCCATGACTCCTGCACTGGCCATCCAATGACCAGAGCCAGATATTCTTTGCCAATTTCACCTCGTTGCATCGCCATCGCGCAGGAACGAGCGGCAGGCAGATGCTTGGCAACCAGCACAATGCCGCTGGTTTCCCTATCGAGACGATTGATAAGAGAAACCTGACCTCCGCTTGCGATCTCATAGGCCAGCAGCTCTTTGAGATGATCCCAGAGCGTGATCGGGCCACCCGGCTTGCTCGGATGCACCAGGAGAAAGGGCGGCTTCTCGATGGCGAGAAGGTCCGGGGTTTCTCCAAGGATGCGGAAGGGAAGACAAGCGGGCATGGGGCAGAAGGTATTTAGACTGAAGAGGATTGAGGGAAAAATATGGAACTCAGGAACTCAGGAAAGAGGGTACGCATAAAGAGCATAAAAAAAGAGGTTCACGCGGAGACGCGGAGCCCACGGAGTGGAGAAACCTCCGACTGGCGGGAGGAGGTTGGACAGCCAGCAGGCAGCCCCGAGAGGGGCGAGCGGTGTGGGCACGCCCGAGTTCAATCGGGAGGAAGCCTTTCCCTCAACTCTGCGCTCTCCGCGTCTCCGCGTGAAATTCTTCGGCTTTTCATTTTCCTGAGTTTTTGAGTTCCTGATTCATTCGGTTCGGTTTTCTGATCTAAAAACCTAAAGTCTAAATCGCTAAAGCCTTTCTCAAAGAATGCTTCCCGAGGGAGCCTTGCGGTTATTATCATGCGTAGTCATAGCGTTGCCGTGTCGGCTCTGGCAGATCGGCGCATCCGACCCAATTAGAATAGCATAAAGCAGAGAGAATTTTTCCATGGAACATCAGCGCACCCTCGCCACCAGTGTCAGCCTCTCCGGCAGCACACTGCACAACGGCGGCAAAGTCACCCTCACCCTTCATCCCGCTCCCGCCGGACATGGCTACAAATTCCGCCGCACCGATCTGCCGGACGAGCCGATCGTGGATGCCCTGGTCGATCATGTGAAGACCGTTGAGCGGGCGACCACACTGGTTGAGGGCAATGCGAAGATTCAGACCGTCGAGCATGTTCTTTCCGCCCTCGCCGGGCTTGGTGTGGATAATGCCCTGATCGAGATGGATGCCAACGAGCCCCCCATCGGCGACGGCAGCGCCGCCGCATTCGTTGCGCTCATTCAGCAGGCAGGCATCGTCAATCAGGAAGCAGCCCGCTCCTATTTCGAAATCGATCAGCCAATCCATCTGGAGACTCCGAGCGGCTCCCTCATGTCGATCTTTCCGCATCGTGGACTGCGCATCTCCTGTACCCAGGTCGGCCCCGATGGACGCTTCACCCAGTATCTCTCAGTCGAAATCACTCCTGAGGTCTATGCCCGCGACATTGCTCCAGCTCGCACCTTTGTCCATTACGAGGATGTGAAGGATCTCATGGAGAAAGGCCTCATCAAGGGAGGCAGCTTGGAAAATGCCCTCGTCATCCGAGGCGACTCCGTCCTGAGTAAGGAACCGCTCCGCTTTTCTGACGAATTCGTCCGTCACAAGATCCTCGATATTATCGGAGACCTCGCCCTCGCGGGTCGTCCCCTGCGCGGCCACATTATCGCCGTCCGTCCCGGACACGGCCCCAATACCGAGCTGGCCCGATCCGTCCTCAAACGCCACCGCGCACTTGTCGCCATGGCCCCGCGCCCCGTCACCTCCTCGGCACCTGTCATGGATAGCAAGGAGATCATGGCCGTCCTGCCCCACCGTTATCCCTTCCTCATGGTTGATCGCATGGTCGAATTCGACGGTGACATCAAGGCCATCGGCGTGAAGAGCGTCTCGATCAACGAACCGTATTTCCAAGGGCACTTCCCAGGACACCCCGTCATGCCGGGCGTGCTTCAGCTCGAAGCCATGGCTCAGGTCGCCTCCATCGTCATGATGCGCAAGACCGAGAACTCCGGAAAAATCGGCTACTTCATGAGTGCCGACGAGGTAAAGTTCCGCAAGCCAGTGCTCCCTGGTGACACGCTCTTCATCCATGTCGAGATGCTCAGCGCCAAGCGACGCCTCGGAAAAGCCTCCTGCAAATGCCTCGTCAATGGGGAGGTCGTCAGCGAAGGCATCCTCCTCTTTGGCATCGTTGACAAATAAGATCCATGCCCGACATTCATCCCACAGCGGTCATTGATCCGAGCGCCGTCATCGGCGCCGGCACGATCATCGGCCCCCAGAGCTTCATTGGAGCAGGTGTATCCCTCGGAGAAGGATGCCGGGTTCACAATCATGTCTCGATTGTTGGGCCGACCCAGATCGGCGACGGGAATGAATTCTATCCCTTTTGCTCCATCGGACAGCGCAGCCAGGATCTCAAATACAAGGAAGAGCCGACTTATCTTGAAATTGGCAATCACAATACCTTCCGGGAATTTGTGACCGCCAACCGAGGCACCGCCCCCGGTTCCGCCACGCGCATCGGTAGCCACGGCACCTTCCTGGCCTACGCCCACATCGCCCACGATTGCACGGTCGGCAGCCATGTCATTTTCTCCAACAACGGTACCCTGGGTGGTCATGTCATCGTCGGCGATCATGCCGTCATCGGCGGACTGAGTGGCGTCCACCAATTCTGCCGAATCGGCGATCATGCCATCGTCGGAGGCTGTACCAAGATCGTTCAGGATGTCCCGCCCTTCATGATTGCCGATGGCAATCCCGCCGAAGTACGAGGTGTCAACATGGTCGGATTGGAACGCCGGGGCTTCAGCACCGAGGCAATCCGCGAACTCCGCGAGGCTTACAAAATCATCTACCGCAGCAACAAAAATACGGCTCAGGCACTCGAACAGCTCCGCGAAAACTTTAAAAAGTCTGAAGCCGTCGGCGCGTTAATTTCCTTCATCACCGCCAGCGAAAGAGGGATTGTCCGCTAAAAAGTCGAAGGACGAGAGTCGAGGGCTGAAAGCAACCGCCCCCGATTTATCCCTTTCCACCTTCATACTTCCTCCTTCATCCTTTTCCCATGACCCTCTCCATCGCCGCGCAGATTGCAGCCCTCACCTTCCCTCCCTTCAGCCTGGAACGCCTCCTGAGCGTCACCTTTGCTCCTAAAGCCGGACAGCGCGTCGCCATCCTGATCGATCTGGAAGATCCCTCCGAGATCCGGGATTTCTCATTTCTGAAGAATCCCGCGCTCACCATCCAGCGCCACGCCATGGAGTCGTTTTACAAGCCGCTGAATGAGGGCTTGCTCGCCAAGATGGGACTCGGAGGCGGCGAGATTTTTGCCTACAAACTCACTGGCGGCAGCAACCTTGATCTCCCCAATGAGGCAGTCGATCCCACAGGTAAACAGATCAGCCTCGCGCGCGATGTCTATCCCAACTACGACATCATCCTCTGCATCTCGACCTTCTCGGCCACAGCACCCCTGACGGCTTTTGCCAAGCAGTACGGATTTCGCGGCGCGACCCTGCATGGCGTGAACGAGATCATTCTCGGAAGCGGTCTGGCCGTGGATTACAACGAGGTCAGCGTGGAGGCCGAAAAGCTCCGGCTCGGGGTCACCAAAGCTGACTGGGTCGAAATCGATTTTGGCTGCGAAGGAAAAAACTACACTCTCCGACTGATCCTCAATGGTCAGGAGGCTCAGAAAAGTCACGGTCTCTGTCGCGGCGAAGAACCCGATGTCGCCAACCTCCCAGCTGGAGAAGTCTATTTCGTTCCCGAAGGCGCCGAGGGAACCTTTCCCCACAAATACGAGGATGGCACCCTTGGAGCGATGACTGTCACCGGAGGCCGCATCGTGAAGGCGGAACTGATCCGGGGGAATCCTGAGACGATTGCCGCCCACAATGCCAAACTCGTTTCCGATCCCGTCACCGGTGAACTCGGCGAGCTTGGTCTCGGCACCCAGCTTCTTCCCTTCAGCGGTCGTGACATCCAGGATGAGAAGGTGCGCGGTACCGTCCATGTCGCCACAGGGCGCAGCGATCATCTCGGAGGCCACCTTGTTCCCTCCATGTTTGCCGAGAAACTGAATGCCACCCACGACGACATCCTCTTTGCCCCGCATAAGACTCCCGAAATTCTGGTGAAACAGGTTCGAATGAAACGCGGAGCCCAGGAGGAAATCTTAATTGAGAACTTCGAGCCCTCGGCCTATCTCAATAGTCTGGTGGCATGAAAAAGGGTTAAAACTTCCCGATGGATTGATCATAGATTTGTGAGAACTTTTTCACAAATCACTTCTTGGTTCTGAAGAAGGTTCTCTGTAAACATGCCCTCATATTTTACTCCGTATGATCCTCTCCCGATTTCTGCCTCTCTTTCTGCTGATCGCTACGACCTTTTCCGTGAAGGCCGTGGAGATTGTGACAACGACCAATTCCTACTTCAATACAACCGACAACATCAGCCTCGCGCTCCCAAGCTGGGCCTCGGGTTGGGGTTCCGGCAATACCAACAACGGTTGGAACTATCTCGGACAGGTGAACGGAGCAAGTGGCACCTATCTCGGCAATGGCTGGGTGCTCACGGCAGGACATGTCGGAGCAGGGAGCTTCACCCTCAATGGGAATACCTACAACTCCACAGGATACTCTTACAGCAGCTTCACCTATAACAGCACCAATACTGCTGATCTGACTCTCTTTAAGATTTCAACAACTTCAACCACGGGCAATACACTCTCTCTCTCAGCCCTGACTTTGGCGAGCAACGCCCCGACTCCCTTTTCGGGGTTTCAATCCGGAAGCACCAATGTGATGGTCGGCTATGGCGGGGGCTCCGAGTCCTGGGGGATCAATACCGTCACCGCCAACAACACCCCCGTCACCGTCAGCGGCTATAGCTTCCTATCCGTCGATTATGTCACGGCTCATGGAACCGTAACCGCAGGAGCACAAAGCATCACGAATAATGCCGAATTGATTGGCGGCGACTCGGGGGGGGGCAATTTTATCAATGTTTCCGGGAGCTGGCAGTTAGCCGGCATCAACGAGGGTGTTGATACCAGCGGCAACTCCTATTTAGTCCAACTCGACTATTACCAAGCCCAGATCAAAAGCGTGATGGCTGCCGTCCCGGAACCTGGCACCTGGGCATTTCTCGGACTAGGGCTGTCAGCACTCCTCAGCTTCTCATTCTTGAAGAACCGCAAACGGGATTCTTGAAAACAGCTTCTTTGCTCACTGTCCTGTATCAGGATTTGATCTCCAGCTGCTATTGAGTGGGCTGCCAAGCCATTGCCTCCCCGTAGCCCGTCCCGTTTATCTTGGACAGCCATGATTACAAATCATCTCTTGAGGGAAGGATTTGCAGCATGTGTTGATTTTGAGGTCCGAAGGATAAATGTCCGGCCAGAACATAGTGGCAGACAATAATAACTCGGGATTGAGCATTGCAAGTAGCACAAAGATCCTCTTCTTCTGCTCCCAATTCAGCAGCCCTTGCTACAGTAAAACCCTGCATGGAATCCCAAAACGATCGTTGCATCATAAATGCGCCTATGCTGAAACGAAATGGGCAGGCTGAATATTCATGTTTTCCTCGGAATATTCGTTCTGTCTGTTCATCGAACGGATTACAGAGTTCCCAAAGATATTCAGCAGCCAAGGGGTTGTTCCAGAATGGTGTCTTCATACAGGACTGTTTGGCCGAACCAAACCTTTCCTCAAAAACTTCAGTTCGCCCTAACTGATCCAGCAGAACCCTGGACGAGTAGCCATTCACATTCAGAAGCGGTGCCAAAATTCCGACATCGAATCGATTTTCTCTCTCTACTTGATCCCAACACTCATCAAGCCCAGAGAAATAGTTTTCTCCGATAAAAATATCCTCATCTAACTTATAAATCCATTCAGCGGATGGGTGGTTTTTGATCGCAAGATTCTGCGCCAGTGCCAGCTTGTTCGCATGAGTGACCATGAGTGACCATGAGTGACGCTCTGCTAACTCCTCTAGTTCAGGAACAACCACGCCGGGAATCACCAAGCACACATCCAATGATGCTGGAACAAACTTTGCAATTCTTGCAAGCGTAAATGGCCATAACTCTTTCTTGAAACCAGCAACTATCAGGAGAAGTTTCTTCGAGGATTTTCTGCGGTTCACAAACCGATGCTTGCCGTAAAAATTTCGGTATTTTCTTAAGAAGCGCTTCGATGCCGGGTCCCCACTTAGAAAAAATACATGTGCCACTAATCCTGAAATAAAATTTCTGAGATTCATTGATATATTCGTGCTCACACTTGTCCAAAACAGGGATTTAGGGATTTTGCTGTTGGAGCGATCCTTCTCGTTCGTTTTACTCTGATTTCCTCCCCTTCAACTATTCTCCCCATCACTTCTATCCCCTTCATCCCTGTGAATGAATTTCATTCTTCTTTCTTTGAGTGAATTTTTTGTTCGCCCTTCCTTGGCGAACACTGACTACCAGACCATTGACTTAATTCGAGCCGCTGCTTCGAGGGCCTTTTCGCGGCTATTGAATGCGGAGATGCGGAAGTATCCCTCACCAGCCCGACCGAAGCCGCTGCCGGGAGTCACCACGATATTGGCCTCGCTGAGCATCCGATCAAAGATTTCCCAACTGGTGACTCCGTCCGCTGCTTTCACCCAAATATAAGGGGCATTCACGCCGCCATAGACTTTCAGTCCGCTGGCCGCGACAGCCTCACGCAAGATCGCCGCATTCCCCATGTAACCGGAAATCAGGGCGGCCACTTCAGCCTTGCCCTGCTTGCTGTAGAGGGCGGCGGCACCGCGCTGAGTGACATAGCTCACGCCGTTGAACTTGGTCGTGAAGCGGCGATGCCAGAGGGGATGCAGAGGACGGCTTTCACCCGTGGAAGAGAGAGCCATGACGCTCTTAGGAACGACGGTAAAGGCGCAGCGGGTGCCGGTGAATCCACCGTTCTTGGAGAAACTGCGGAACTCGATCGCACACTCGCGCGCCCCAGGAATCTCATAGATGGAATGAGGAACGGCAGGATCGCTGATATATGCCTCGTAGGCGGCATCGTAGAGGAGGATGGAGCCATGCTCGCGGGCATAGGCCACCCAGGCAGTGAGTTGCTCGCGACTTGCCACGGCCCCCGTTGGATTATTGGGGAAGCAGAGATAGATGACATCGAACTTCTCCTCTGGAATTGCGGGAACAAAGCCATTCTCCGCCGTGCATTCCAAATACGAGATCCCCTCATAGGAGCCATCCTCACGGGCCTCACCCGTGTGTCCGGCCATGACATTGGTATCGACATAGACGGGATAGACAGGATCCATCACGGCGATCTTGTTCTCATCGCCCAGGATATCGAGGATCGCGCCGCCATCGCACTTGGAGCCGTCTGAGATAAAAATCTCATCATCCGCGATCTCCAAACCGCGATCCCGGTAATCGTGCTGAGCAATGGCAGTGCGCAGAAATTCATACCCCTGCTCCGGGCCGTAACCGTGGAATCCTTCGCGCGTTCCCATCTCATCGACGGCGGCATGCATTGCCTCGCGCACGGCACCGGGAAGAGGCTCGGTGACATCACCAATCCCGCAGCGAATCAGTCGGGCAGTAGCCTCTGGATTGGCCTCGGTAAAAACTTTCACCCGCCGGGCGATTTCAGGAAAAAGATAGCCGGCCTTGAGTTTGAGATAGTTGGAATTAAGCGTCGCCATAGGAGCGGAGAAGTAGATCAAAAAAAGAGAGCAAAAGCCAAGTCTGGAGCGAGTTAAAAGAGCATCCTCCTTGTTTTATCAAAAACGCCCTCGCGCCTTGGCCAGTCGAAAAACCCCCAGCAACCCGGCTTTCAGTCAGACTTTTGAGGTTAATTAAGCGAGAATATCATCCGTCGCTAGACAGGTTCTCTCTGCCGCACCCTGATGGGGAGTCAGGACTTTGGAAGCGGAGAGGAGGGCTGAGGAGCGAAGGGAGGGATTGTCGATGAGGGTAAGCAGGGAGGATGCGATGGTTGCGGCATCGGTCACGCGGAGGGCTGCGCCTGCTTCGCAGAGGCGTGTGGCCAGCGGCTCAAAGTTGCTGGTGTGCGGGCCGATCAGGACGGGAGTACCTGCCTGCAACGGCTCGATCATGTTCTGTCCGCCGTGGTTGACGGAGCAAAAGAGGCTTTTGCCGACAAAGGAGACGCTGGCAAGCGGATACAAACGGGAGAGTTCTCCTGTGGTATCGAGCAGGAGCACCTCGGCAGGGGAAGGCGCTTGCGAACGGAGGGTAAACGAGAGTCCTTGGGCTTGCAGTGTCTCGGCGATGGCTGTGCAGCGCTCGACATGTCGTGGGGCGATCACGAGGCGGAGGGAAGGAATCTTTTGACGAGCTAGTTGATAGGCACGAGCGATTTCGGCTTCCTCTCCGCCATGCGTGCTAGCGGCGAGGAAGAGAGGATCGTGCCGATCCCAGCCCAGTTCGGCGGGGAGGGTGAGAGGACTAGCGTGCTGCGGAAGGGTGGTGTCGTATTTGATATTCCCGGTGAGCTGAAGAAGCTCGGGACGGACTCCCAGAGTAAGCCAGCGCTCCCGATCCTCCGGCTCTGTGATGAGGATGCTGTTGAGGTAGTTGAAAAACGGTGCGGTGAAGGCGCGCGCATGACGGAATCGGCGAGCGGATCTCTCCGAGAGGCGAGCATTGATCAGGATGACCGGGATGCCGAGCTTGCAGGCGGCATCGACGCGATTGGGCCAGAGGTCGGCTTCGACAAAGAGGAGGGATGCAGGGTGGAATCGGCGTACAAGAGCCCCCGTGAGTAGTGGGAAATCGACGGGATTGGCGATAACTTCCAGAAATTCGGAGGCCTGTTCTTGTGCGATGGCGAGTCCGGTGGAGGTGGTAACGCTGAGCAGGAAGCGGGACTGGGGATGCAGTGAACGGTACTTGGCGATGAATTTCAGGGCGATGCCGACTTCGCCAACACTTGAGGCATGAACCCAGAGTCGTCCTGTGCCGATGCGCTCAAGTGTCTCGGAGTTAAAGCGGCCAAAGCGCTGGCCTGCTTTTTCCTTGTATCCCCCCCGGCGCACCATGCGCAGAAGATAGCCGGGCAACAAAACGAGGAGCAGGGGGAAAAAGAGAAGATTGTAAAGGAAGAGGACGATCCTATTCATGAGGGCCTGAGCTATTACCCATCCAGCAACACTAGTGTTGTGGGCTCTTCACGGCGACTTCGTTTCCATCATAGGTAACGGTGACATCGGCCTTTGCCGTGGAATCAATACCGATGCCATGTCCCGGGCTCACCCAGACGATGCGGAAGGTTCGCCGTTCCAGCATGCCGGGAAATTTGCCCTGGCGCGCCCTGATGGTCAGCATCCCCGTCTTATCATTCCAGTGAAAGGGGATCGTGGCGTAGATTCCCTTTTCGTAGTTGTAGTTGTCTCCCTCATCCTCGTAGAGGGTGAAATCGCCGTCAGCACCCCGGACGATGCGCAGCTCCATGGGATCCACTGATTGGGTGGCGTATTGGATTTTCGGACCATACGGCAGGATTGATCCGGCACGGAGATAGAGCGGAAGTTTCTGGATGGGGGCGGTGACATCAATGCTCTGCCCTCCCTGGAGAGTCTCGCCTGTCCAGAAATCGGTCCAGCTTGTGCCTGTCGGGAGATAGACCTTGCGGCTCGCGGCTCCTTCCTGGGTGACAGGGCAGACCATGAGCGAAGGGCCAAAGAGGTACTGGTCGGGAATATTCCGTACCATGGGATCATTGGGAAAGTCCATGATCAGGCCTCTCATCATGGAATCGTTCTTGGAAGTGACCCTCCAGGCCACGGAGTAGATGTAGGGAAGGAGGTGGTAGCGGAGATTGTCAAAATCAATGAGCACCTTCTCGGTCTCGGGAGCAAACTGCCACATCTCCTTGCCCGGCTTGTCGTTCTTGGTCGGTTCCACGGGATCCCCAGTGGCATCACCATGGACGCGGAACATCGGGCAGAAGGCGCTGAACTGAAACCAGCGGGTGAAGAGTTCGGCATATTTCGGATCGGAAGGGCTGCCTCCAAAGAAACCACCGGTATCGGTATTCCAATATGGAATGCCGCTGAGTGAGAAGTTGATCCCGTTGGGAATCTGTTGCCGGTAAACATCCCAAGTGCCTTGGATGTCGCCTGACCAGGCCACGGAGGCATTGCGTTGCTGTCCGGCGTAGGAAGAACGAGTGAGGATGAAAACGCGCTTGGCGGGGTTTTCCTTCCGCTGCCCCTGAAAGACAGCGGTCGTATGCATCAGGGGGTAGGCGTTGTAAACAAGAGCGCCGGAACCGGCGGCAGTCATGAAGTCGTTAAATTCGCCCCAGTTGCCGCTGATCTCCGCCTCGCTTGCATCGAGCCACCAGCCATCAACTCCCTTGGAGAAGATCTGCTGCGACATTTGATTCCAGTAAATCCGCCGGCCCTCAGGACTGAAGGGGTCGTACCACTGGCCCTTTCCGGGCGGGTAAGCATACGACATCACCTGTGGGTAGAGTGCGCCTGCGGCGTTCAGTGTCTTCCAATTGTCACTCCCCACATCAAATTTTGCCCAGACTGAGATGAGGAGATGGGCGTGTTCGTCGTGAAGTTGCTTCATCATGGCCGCAGGATCGGGATAGCGGATCGGATCGAATTGATGAGAGCCCCAGGGACTGGGATACCAGTAGAGCCAGTCCTGGATGATGCCGTCGATTGGCACCTGCATTTTTCGATAACGCTCCACGGTATCCAGGAGCTGATCTTGGGAATGGTAGCGCTGCTTGCACTGCCAGAATCCCCAACCCCAACGGGCAAACATGGGTGCCGATCCTGTCAGTTCCCGGTAATCAGCAATGACCTGGCTGATCTCCGGGCCATAGAAGACAAAATAGTTGATGCCGGTTCCGGCTGCCGATTTCCATTCAATGACGGGAGAGGGATCGCTTGCATTGCTGATCCTGACATCGGTGACCGCCGGATTGTTCCAGAAGATTCCATATCCCTTGGAGGAGACAAGGACGGGAACCGCAATGTCCGAGTTCTTCTGTTGAAGATGGATCGTGTGGCCGACCCAGTTCATGACGCCACCGGGATGCTGACCGAGTCCGTAGAGTGCCTCCTGCGGATCGAGAAGGAATCTCTGAGTGACGGCAAAGACATTGGTGGCGCTGCCGAGGGTGGCGGGTGTCAGCACCTTGGCGTCATCGGCATGTTCCTGAAGGAAAACTTTTCCGGTTGAGTCGAGAAAGGAAAGAACTCCCGTGGTGCGGTTGATGGAGGCGGCGCAGTGGGCTGTTTTGATGAGAAGTGAGTCACCATTTTCCTGCACGCTAAAGGCTCCCGGGGCAGGCTGCTTCTCCACGGCAAAGAGCGGGTTGGTGGGGAGCGCATCACCGCTCGAATAAATGACATGAAAGGTGCTTTCACCGACTGGCTCGACTCGCAGAATACCGGGCTGCATCGTGAGCGTCACCCCATTGACATCCTTGCTGAAGGAGTGGACAGGGAGGGCGGCATCTACCGGGATCAAAGGCAGACAACAAACGATACCTATGAAAAAAAGCTTCTGAAAGGACATGATGGAAATTTGGGGGGGTTGATTAACGGAGGGGGTGATTATGTTTTTGCTCTCAATCGTTCAATGGCGCCCGTGACATCGGCGAGTGTGACTTCATTGCTGAGGAAGGCTGAACCGAGTTGTTTGGTGAGGACAAAGCGGATGGCTCCCTGATCGAATTTCTTATCCCGTCCTAGGGCCGCCAGCAGAGCATCTGTGCTTAGGGAGGCAGGAATGGAGACGGGAAGTCCGCAGGCGTCAATTACGGCTTGAACGCGCAGTGCTTCCTTAGCGGGGAGTCCTGCGAGTCGGACGGAGAGATCGAGTGCTGCAATCATCCCGATGGCCACAGCCTCGCCATGGGAGTAGGCACCGTATCCGGCGACTGATTCCACGGCATGTCCGATGGTGTGGCCAAAGTTGAGCAGGGCGCGGGTGCCTTTGGTCTCGAATTCATCCTGTGAGACGATGCCCGCCTTAATGGCAACATTGCGGGCAATGAGTGGGGAGAGATCGGATTTTCTGGAGGGAGGCAGCAGATCCAGCATCCCGGCATCGGCAATGACGGCGTGCTTGATGACCTCGGCGAGACCTTCCTGAAAGACTTCCTCGGGCAGGGTGGCTAGTGTGGCCGTATCGGCAAGGACGAGGATGGGCTGATGGAAGGAGCCGATCAGATTTTTCCCCAGCGGAGAGTTCACACCCGTTTTGCCACCGATGGAGCTATCGACCTGAGCCACGACGGTGGTCGGCAGCTGGATGACGGAAATGCCTCGGAAGTGGATGGAGGCGACGAAGCCCGCAAGATCACCGACAACGCCGCCGCCTAGGGCGAAGAGAGCGCTTTTTCGATCGAGGCCAAGTTCGATCAGGCGGTCGCAGAGAGCGGAGGCTTGGGCCATCGACTTGGAGGCTTCTCCAGCTGGGATCGTCAGAAGATGGGGTGTGAAGCCTGCATCCCAGAGTGAGGCGAGTAGCCGGGCGGCATGAAGCGGCGCGACGATTTCGTCGGTGATGACAGCGCAGAGGCAGGGCTTGAGTACCGCAGCTGCATGGGTGCCAGCCTTGCTCAGCAAGTCCTGGGCGATGACGACTTGGTAGGGACTTGCTGTGAGGGCTACGGGAACGGTCAGAAGTCGTTCTCTTCCGCTCATGGCTTCACCGTGACTGGTGTGCCCTTGGGGGTGTTAATAAAGAAAATGTGCGCCATCTTATCGAGTAGGCGGATGCAACCGTGCGAGTCTGGCACACCCGGCAGGAAGCCTGTGTGCATGCCGACTCCCGGGGCAAATCCCATAAACCAGGGCATTGAGGAACCCTGGAAGTGGGCGCCCGGAGGTGGAATGTCCTTTTTGAATTCCACATTTTTCACGATAACTACTCCGTTGGCATCGACAAAGTCGCCATAGAGATTGGAGGCATGTTTCTCATCCTTGATCTGAACTCTGAAGTTGCCAATTGGTGAGGCGTGGCCTTCGCGTCCTGTGGAGCAGGCGGAGATGCCGACCAGCTTGCCCCCCTTGTAATAATAGACTTTCTGTTCGCTGATGCTGATCACAATGGAGGGAGCGCCCGTGGCGGAGTCCCCATCCCAGTAGGATTCCTTTTCCATGACGGAGAGATTGGAGGTTTTGGAGACGATTCCGCCACCCGCGCCAAGATACTGCGTCGTGGAGGAATTCAGACGGCCATCATAGGAGGCGCAGGCCGAGAGCAGCAGGGAGATCCCGATAAGTGCCGCGCTCAGGCAAGGGGGCTTCTGGAGTTTTGGAAACTGAAAAAACGGGATGGGCATAAAATCGATACTGGTGTTGAGTCCGTGAAGCGTAGCACCAAGAGGCTTTCTAATCAATCTTCAGAGGTGTAGCCGATGGATCGGGTGATGGCCTCGGGGAGGATTTCTTTGTGGAATGAATCTCCCGAGATTTGGGCTTTTTCTGGGATGTCTCGGGAGTGGTGCTGGGAAGCGGTAATGCTGGAGGACGGTCGGAGAGGTTGGGAATCAGCGTTGGTGTCGGCGAGGCTTTGGGATCGTAGGCAAAGCCTCCGATCACCGTGACGCTGCCATCCGAGGCTCGTTTGAGCTGTGGTCGATCCTTGGGAGCCTGGAGGGAGGTGCGTTGGAGGATTTTGCCATCGAGTCCGACCTTGGAATAGACAAACTCGCGCGGCGAGGTGTTTTGAAGCACATGAATGGTATTGTCACTATCGAGGAGGATGTCGGGTTTGCCGTAGGCGATGAAACTGCCAAGATTATGAGTGCAGTACATGATGCCCGCCTCCTTGTCCTCAATGCGCAGGTAGAGATCGGTCAGATCAGTGAGCCGATGACTGAGCAGGCTGATCGTGCGCGTGCCTGTCGATGTTCCATCCGCCGAGGGGAGTCCAACGGTCTGATTCCAGAGGAGGCGTCCCTCCGTGATCTCAACGGTCAGGGGCGGGCTGCTGAAGTATTTGTTTAATTCGTTGGCAAAGACCGAGGCTCGGACGCGATAACTCCCAAAATCGGTCATTGGATAGAGCTGCGTGAGGTTGACCGTTCTGCTGATGGATTCACCTGATCCGAGCTGGAGGGGTTGGATTTGGTAATCGGGATTGTTCGGAGGAATCGGACTGCCCGAAAGGGTTTCGATCTCAAAGCCAAACCATTTTTTCTCTTCGACATCGGCAAGCAGTAATTGATTGCCGGAGAGGTTGGTGATGCGGACTGTGGCTAGCAATGGTTCGTAGGCGAGGAAAAGGGTCCGCTTGATGGAGAGATCCACGATGACCTGCGCCCTGAGCGCTCCTGAGGTGGAGAGGAGAAGCAGGGCACTGACAAGCAGGAGCAGGCGTTTCATGACAGGAGAGGAAAAGGCGCTCATGGAATTATTCCTCACTCCCAATGAAGTATTTCAGTGGGAATTGTTTGGTGAGCATGCCGGGCTCGGAGCGGAAATCCTGAAGGTCGCCTTTGTAGTAGATGGCCACGACATATCCGGCAAAGTGAATGGAGGAATCTGCGGAATCCGACAGGTATCGGACTTCCAGGATTTCCATCTCGCCGTTCTTCCAATCCACTGGAGGACTCGTCCAGTTTGAGGTGACCTGTGCCTTGCTGGGGGTGATTTCCGAGCCATCAGTGTCGTAGAAATAGACCTGCACTTTGACCTGGGGCACATCGATGGGAACCTTGGGATCGGCCTTGATGGTGATGGTGAGCTTGCGTGATCCCTCATCGGAACCTTCAAGTCTGGCGCTGACAATGCCCAGAACGCTCGTATCCTTCGGCTGAGCGTTGCTTGCCGCAGGCGTGAGAGGCGTATCCGGTGTGGTGACTTCGCCATTGAGCGGAGGAAGGGACTCCGCTTCCAACGCATGGGTCAGCTGTGCAGCGGTCGGTTGCTGGCCGGAATTCTGCACCGCAGTTGCGGTGGGAGCCGGGAATGCCAGTTGGGAAGCTGTCTGAGAATGAGTGACCTGATTCTCACGCACTGCCGTGATGAGACGGGGAGCCAGAGCAAGGCTTGCAAAAACAAGCTCCAGAAAGGCGACGATGCCAAGCACCCAGATTGCCACGACGACGGTCGTGTTGCGGCGCTGACTTTTAAATACCGGGGGATGTGCTGCCATGGGGATGGAGGACTGTAGTCTTGATGGGAGCCTGATCGCAAGCGTCTCTCGTGTCTGGAAATTAGTGCGGCGGCTCCTCTTCCATGATGACGCTGAGTTCGAGCGACTGACCGGCGCGCAGGATGGTGTATTTCACGGGTGTGCCTACCTGGGCTTCCGCGATGCGATTGCGTAGCTCCTTGCCATCCCGGATCGGGCGACCATTGAAGGAGAGGATCAAATCGCCGGCCAGGAGTCCGCTTTGTTCGGCGGGAGAATTTGCATAGGTGGCGGCCACCAGTGCTCCTTGAGTGTCCGGGAGTCCGAGCTGACGGGCGAGTGTCGGAGTCAGAGGCTGCCATAATATTCCAAACCAGGGATGGATGACATGACCCAAATGAACGATATCCTCATAGACACGGCGAGCCACATTGGAGGGGATGGCAAAGCCGATTCCCTCCGAGCCGCCGCTACTGCTGAGGATGAAGTTATTAATCCCGATCACCTTGCCATGAATATCGATAAGCGGACCTCCGGAGTTGCCGGGATTGATCGTCGTGCTGGTTTGAAAAAATTCATTGGCAGCCTCGCTGGTCGTGCGACGACCCTTGGCGCTGATGATTCCCTGCGTGACGGTTTCCTGGAGACCAAAGGGATTTCCCACGGCAAAAACCATCTGGCCGACCCTGACTCCTTCGGAATCACCGAACTCAATGGGAGTCAACCCCTCGGCATCAATCTTGAGGACGGCAATATCGGAACGCTGATCGACTCCGGCGACATGAGCGGGAAGGATACGACTGTCGCTCAGTTGCACGGAGACCTGTGCTGCGCCGTTGAGCACATGCCAGTTGGTCACGATGTAACCGTCGGGCGAGACGATCATGCCTGAGCCCATTTTGCTGGCCGAGTTGGTATTCTTGCCCCCAAGGCCGAAAAACTGTCTCACCAGCGCCTGACGGTCGGGAGCCGCTGTGGTCGTAATACTCACCACGGAGGGGATCGCCCGATCCACGAGGCTGGTGAATTCCGAGTCCATTGATTCGAGTAAACGATCGGAGGTCGTGAAATTTTTTTCCGTCGCTAGCGAGGCGCTTTCACCGTGGAAAACGATGTTTGAGGAGGAATGGGGTTCCGGGTGCATCATGCGCCAGATGGAGAGGGCTCCCACGGCCAGAGCCAGGAGGAGGAGGAACAGAAGGAATCCAAAAAGATTCCCCCGTTGTTTGTAGGCGCGAAGCATGGGCTATTGGGTCGGATCGAGTTTGATCCCAGCCAAGACCTGTTCCCTGAGATCATGCAATTGTTGCGCCTCTTCCTTGGGTGATTGCCAGAGAATCACGGCGAGAGTTCCCGTTTTGTCATTGGCTTTCAGTACCTCAGTGACGAGGAGAGGCTGATCCCCGGCCACTGGAAAATCAAAGCGGATTTCATGGAAGAGGCCAGCCTCGGATTCCTTGATGGGAGTGGCCCCTTCGCCCGCTTTTTCACTCGCTTCCTGCGCGAGAGAACGGGCGTAGTCGCTGGCCTTCTGACCGGAATCCTTGGCCCCATTGCGGTCGATGCTCATGCTCAATCCCGTCGTCCAGAGATCAGATTCCGAACTGATTTTTTCACGGGTGGCCAGGAGGACATCTCCTTCGAGGAGCTTGCCGGGAAGAAGCGTCCAGTCTTTGGGCAGAAGCATGGTCGCATGAATTTCAGGCAGTGATTTGGCCACTAAGGGAGCAGCGGATGCGCTGACAGGTGAGGCCGTTGGCGAGGCCGTTGGCGAGGCCGTTGGCGAGGCCGTTGGCGAGGCCGTTGGCGAGGGGCTGGATTCGGTCTTGGTGGCGGGGGCGATCGGAGGTGTGATATCCGTGGCCAAAGCGACTCCGCTGGAGAAGGCGAGGGCGCTACAGAAGAGTAGAAAACTCAGGAAGCAAGATTTCATGAGGAGGTCATGATTTGGGTTTAGAAGGTGCGGGCGATTTTTCCGCTGGAAAGCGTTTTTTCAATTCGGCGAGCGCCTTATCCGCTTCGCTGATATTGCCGGCATGGCGGTAGGCGTCAACGGCTTTGCCTAAAGCCTTTGGAGTCTGCACCGGATCATCGGAGAGGACGGCGACGGTCATGTAGGCTTTGGCCGCTCCGGCATAATCCTGCTGGGAGGCCAGAAGATCGCCACTCTGGATGCGGGCTTGCGCATTGATTGGGCCTTCGGGTTGTAGGAGCATCGCTTCATCAATCATGGAGGAGGCCTGCTGGAGATTTTTCATCGAGCGCTGAATGGAGGCGGAGGCAAGGAGTGCCTGAGCCCGTGAGGCAGGATCGTGGGCAAGTCGGAGGCAGATGGAAGCGGGAAGCTGCGCCTCCTTGAATTTTCCCTGGGCGATCAGGGCTGAGGCGAGGGTTCCCTGAATCTCCGCATCGGTTGCGCCGGGCAGACCTTCTGCGATGAGCGGGGTGAGGAATTTTTCAGCCTTGGCAGGATTGCCGGCCTCCATCGATTTCATTCCGAGCCAACGACCCACTTCGGGGGCGATCATGTTGGCCGGAAGGGCTGCCGCTTCCCTCGCCGCCTCGGAGGAGTTTCCAAGATAATAATTGGCAAGCAGGAGGCGCATTCCGGCGCGTTGGCCAAATTGCTTGGGGTCGCCTTGGCGTGCTTTGGAAAGCTCCGTGAGCGCCGTGGCGTAATCTTTGTTTTCCATGGCAACCCATCCGAGCCAGTAATGGGCCTGCGGTGCAGCGGTGCTCTTTGGATAATCAGTGAGAAGTAGGGTAAAGACGGAGACCATCGCTTTGTTATCCTGCTGTTGGCCGAGGAGAAGGGCCTTTTGCTGGAGGGCGAGTTCGCGCTCCGTTGACTTGGGATAGCTCTCTGCGAGCTGGGTGAAGTCGGCGAGCGCTCCGGGAAGATCCTTCTTCTGCTGCTTGAGTAGCCCGCGCTGCGCCAGGGCTGTGGCGGCGCGTTCATCCTGAGGATAGGCTTCCAAAAACTTGCTCAAGGCGAGGATGGCCCCATCCTGATCGCGTGCCTGGGTGAGAGCCCACGCTTCCTTGTAAAGAATCTCCGGCTTTGCGGAGGGGGGGAGGGCTGCGGTGTCGAGTTGATGATAAAGATCGGCCGCCTCCTTGTACTTGGCGCGACGGAGGGTTTCTTCTGCTTTCAGGAGTGTTGCCCTCGCACGGTCGGAGGGATCGTTGGCGGTGAGCAGGTACTGATCGATCTCGGTGAGCAGGGAATCAGCGTGCATGGCATGAAGAATAAGGAGGCGCTGAAAGGGAGTCTGTGTCGCGGCTTTGCTGCCGGGATACTCCTTCATGATGGTGTCGTAGATTTCAAGCGCCTTGGGGTTCTTGCCCAGCTTGCGCAAAGCATTGGCCTGGATGAGGAGGATTTCCGGCTTGTTGTCGGCATTTCCAGCGAGGGCGGCTCCTGCGACTTTGAGGACTTCGGAGGCATCACCGGACTGGGAGGCGAGTCGCAGTGCGCCCAACGCCGCCACTGATTGCCAGGGGCCCGCATCCTTGGAGTTGGCGACTTTTTCAAAGAGGGTTTTGGCCTCTTCTTTCTTGCCCAGATCGGTCTCGATCATGGCCGATTTGACGGCAGCTTCGGCGTAAGTTTCACCCGTTGCCTTGGAGGAGAGAATCTGCCCATACCAGTTCAACGCCGAATCTTTGTTCCCTGCTTCCAGAGCCGTGGCGGCGAGGTGAAGCTGGGCTGGAATGGTGTAGGCATTCGTGGCGGTCGTGTTGGTGGCGATTGATTCGAAGAGCGTGCGGGCTTGATCTTTCTGGTCCGATTTTTCACGGCAGAGGGCCTCGCGGAAATGGGCGCTCAGAACAATCGAATTGTCCTTGGCCTGCTGGGCCGACTGGGCAAAGAAATCGGCGGCAGCCAGGAGGTTGCCATTGGCTTCATTGAGCTCACCGAGTCTGAACTCTGCGGCGGCCTTGTAAGTACTGGAAGGGGTTTCATTGATCAGTCGCTGAAAGGAGGCTTCGGCAGCCATGCTGCTTCCCATCAGTCGTTGGGATTCCGCCAGATGATAGAGGGCGGTTTCCCGTCCGGGTGTTCCCTTGGAACTCATGATGAGAAACTTCTCGTATTCGGGAACTGCTGATTGGTGTTGCTTGTGGCTGTAGAAGCCCTCGGCCACCTGCAACTGTGTAGCGGCGAGTACGGCGGGGTCGGCTCCCGTCGAGGGGGCGAAACGGATGCTCCCATCGGGATCGGAAGCTGGGAGTTGGGAGCTGGGAGCTGGGAGCTGGGCCTCTGAATCCTGAATCCTCGGTGAGGGGCTCGGGGTTGCTGCGGTGGGAGGATTGACTGGGATCGCCTTCATCACGGGGATGGGCGTGGGGGCCGTTGAGGTAGTCGGTGCGGAGAGGGGGAGGGGGCTGGCGTCGGGAGCATCGGCAGGAAGTGCGCGTCGCACTTCGGGTTCCGTCGTGGAATCGGGAGAGGAAGATTGGGCCTGCATCGGCAGGACGGTGCCGCTCAAGATCAGAAGTGCTAGGAGAGAAATTCTCATGGCGCAGCGGAGGCTCCGGCTGGGGTGTTTGCCGTCGCAAAAGCGACATTCCAGATATTGGCTCTGCGGCAGAGATCGAGCGTCTGGACGATGTGTCCGTAATCGACGCGCTGATCACCCCGGAGGACGACCGCCTGATCGGGATAGAGCTGGGCTACGCGAGAGAGGGCTGCGAGCAACTCGTCAGGCGTCATGACGCGTCGATTCATGACGAGGGTACCATCCGATTTCACATTAACAATGACTTCGCCAACGGAGCGGCGTTGTTCCTTGGCCTCACTGGCCGAAGGCATCTGCACATCCAGCTCGCGCTCCTGTCGGGAGAAGCTCCAGGTCAGCATGAAAAATCCCAGCAACACCAGGAGAATATCAACCATCGGGGCGATCAGAAATCCCCGTGGTTCCGGTTGTGCGCTCGTGCGAAAATTCACGACAAAGATCGGTTGGCGTTACCTTAGAACCGGTAATCCTCTTTTCGGGCGATCACCAGTTTGGTCAGGAGGATGGCGGTCGCTCCTTCCATCTCAGAGATCATTCCCTGGACCTTCCCTCGGAAGAAGGCGTAGGCAGCCATCGCCGGAATGCCGACAGCCAGACCCGCTGCTGTCGCGACGAGGGCCTGAGCCACCCCTCCGGCCAGCAACATTGGACGGGAGGCGGCGACATCATTGGCCATGATGCTAAAGGAATGGATCATGCCAAACACGGTGCCGAGGAGTCCGAGCATCGGCGCAATCGTGGCGATGTCGGCGAGCCAGGCGACGCGCTGATTGAGCGTGGCCGCCTCGCGACTTCCCTCAGCTTGGGCGATCTCTCTCACCTGTTCATCGGAGGCCTTGGGATGGCTGGCGAGGAATTCCAAAGTGCGGGAGAGAATCCCTGCCACCGTGTCCCGATGACGATTGGCAATGGCGAGCGCGCCCATGAGATCCCCCTTGTTGAGGAGAGTCTCCATCGTCCTCATGAAGTGCGCTCCGGCAACCACTCCGCGACGCAGGGCAATGAGATAGATCAAAATCAGGGCAACGGTAATAACCGAGAGGCCAACTAGCGGGAGCATGACGACGCCACCGGATTTGAGCAGGCCCAGGAGATTTTCAGCCTGAGAACTTTTATCATCCAGAAGCGCGAGCGGATTGGAGGAGGCTGAAATCGTCGCCGAGGGGGTGGCCGGGGGAGGGGTGACGGTTTGAGCTCGGAGAGAGGTTGCGAAGCAAAGCATCGCGACAAAAAGAGCTAAGTGGGAGCGGCTAAAAAAAGAGTGAGTCCTGCGCATCGGGTTCCAAGATAGCTGAGAGAGGCGCGCACGCAAGCAGCCTGTCGGACTTAGAGCGGACAGCTCTTCTTATTCCGGGGTGAGAAATCCTTTTTGCAGGCGCTGAACGGATGAACCCTCGGGGAGTGTGATTCCCGTCAGATCGGTCGTGGAAAGGAAGGCTTGCGAGGCGCTGGGGATGCCGCCCAGGAGCGCATCGCGCCGCATTGGATCAAGTTCTCCAAAAATGTCATCCAGGAGAAGCAGCGGCGGCTGGCTCAATTCCGTGTGTAGAAGCTCCGCGATGCCCAGCTTGAGGGAGATGGCTACAGTTCGGCGTTGCCCCTCGGAAGCAAAGGCTCCGGCGGGAATCCCATTGAGCTGGATGGCCACATCATCGCGCTGGGGGCCGACGCGGGTCTGACGGAGTCGGATTTCCTCATCACGGCTGGAGGCGAGGGCTTCGAGTATCGGCAGGACGGCGCCGGGCTGATAAGTCAGCGTGAGTTCCTCATCCGAGATGCCACGACAGGCGGCTGCGGCAAGCGGGGAAAGAGCGGCGACCAGATTGCTGCGGGCGGCAATGATTCGATCTCCCGCCTCGGCCAGGGGAATATTGTAGGACTCGATTTCGCGGCGAGGCTTTGCTTCCCGGAGGAGGAGATTGCGGGATCTCAGGGCTCGGTCGTATGATTTTAAGTCCCGTCCATAGCCGAGCGCTGTCGCCGTGGTAAGCTGGAGTCCGGCGCTATCGAGAAGCTTGCGACGCCGTTCGGAGGGGCCATTCACTAGGTTCAGATCGTCGCTGCCAAACCAGACAATGCGTCCATGGGAGAGGTAGTCGGCTGATGTCGATTGAGCGACTCCGTCGAGCTTGAGAGAGCGGGCAGGGGGCGTGCAGGAGAGTGTGAGACGGGTTTGCTCGATGATTCCCTCCAACGCAAATGCTGTATCACCGAAGCGCACCATTTCGCTCAGATTGAGCGTGCGGGGAGAACGAAGCCGTAGCAGAACGCAGGCCGCTTCCAGGATGGAGGTCTTGCCCTGGGCGTTGGCTCCTGTGATAAAATTTAACCGAGCTCCCGGTTCATACCGCAAGCACTCGAATCGACGAAATCCGCGCAGAAGCAGCAGGTTGATCTTGCTCAAGACACAGATGAGTTATTTCAAATCAGGGAGTGATTCATCAGGAACTCAGGAAATCAGGAAGAGAATCAAGTGGAATTATTGGATACAAGACCGATGCTTTGGAAGCGACGGGGAAGCAATTTCAGATTTGTTTTTCCTTTCCTCTCTGTCTGTTATTCCTGATTTCCTGAGTCCTTGATTGAAATTCTGCTGTTTCTTGCCAGCTTGTTCGCGCAGACCTAAAAGCCTACAGTCTAAATCGCTAAAGCCTTGATTAGCGTAGTGCAGCGATCACTGGAGCCGGATAGATGCCGAGGGCAATGATAGCAGCGCCCATGACGGCGATGAGCAGCTTCACGGTAAGCGTTACCGGAATCGGGGTGGTCTCACTAGGCTGCTGCCAGTACATGGCACGCACGACCTTAAAGTAGTAGTAGAATCCTGCTGCGACTGTGATACAGCCGAGTCCCACGAGGCCGAAGTGACCGGTCTTGAGCGCGACGCCAAAGATCATCAGCTTGCCGACAAATCCAGCGGTGAAGGGGATTCCGGCCAGGGAGGCCATCGAGAGCAGCATCGCTCCGGCGAGGAGCGGTGAGCGCTTGGAGAGACCATTGAAGCGGGTGATTTCATCACCACCTGCATTCTCGCTCACGAGGAGCAGAACAAGGAAGGAGAGAAGTGTCATCGCGAGATAACCGGCAAAGTAGAATCCAATGGCAGGGATCGCCAGGACGGAGCTGAGACTTGCCACACCCATCAGGAGATAACCGGCATGGGCAATGCTTGAGTAACCAAGCAGGCGCTTCATGTTGCTCTGTGGGATGGCTGCAAAATTACCGAAGATCAGGGTCATCACGGTGAGCAGGATCACGAGCACCAACAGTTTTTGCTGCAAAAAGGGAACCTGACTCAGGGCCTCAATCAGACGGATCAGAACGACAAATCCAGCTGCCTTGGAGGCCACGGAGAGATAGGCGGTGACCGGAGTCGGTGCGCCTTGATAGACATCGGGAACCCAGAACTGGAAGGGGAAGGCGGCAATCTTGAAGCTGAGTGCGACAAAAACGAGGGCGATCCCAAAGAGCAGCGGTGTGTGGGCGCTTTCAGGCAGGGCGTTGATGGCATCAGGAAGAGCAAGCAGATTGGTCGTTCCAGTGACACCGAAGATCCAGGTAATGCCATAGACCAGGAAGCCAGTCGAGAGAGCGCCGAGGATCAGGTATTTCGTGCCAGCTTCCAGCGAGGCCTGATTCTGACGCAGATAGGTGACCAGAATATAAAGAGAGATCGTCGCAAGCTCCAGGGAGACGAAGATCATGATGAAATCCACGGAGCGCACCATCCACATCAGTCCGGCACAGGCGAAAATCGGAAGGATCGAGAATTCGGCAATACCTCCACCCTTGCGCTCGGCGGGAATGTAGCGTTCCAGGACAGGAACAAAGGAGGGAGTCATCAGCACTACAATGATCGTGGCGATCAGGATGAAGCGGATGAAGAAGGTCGAGAGCGGATCGGCGGTCGAAAGAAACAGGGAGGCGGTGCAGTCGGTCAGCAGGGGTTGTTGAGGCAGGAAGCTCAGGACGAGAACCGCGCCGAGACCCAGGGCTCCCAGGTAGGAGATGAAGTTTTTATTGGAGCGATCGACAAAGGAGTCCGCCAGCAAGAGCAGTACACCAACGGCGACAACGGAAAATTCAAGAAGAAGGGTATTCACAGGATAGGGTGATCAGCGGGGTGTCGTTAGAATCATCAATGAAGGACAGTGCCGACCATTTTCAAGATGAATTGAGGATAGAACCCGGCAATCATCAGCGGAATCAGCAGAAGGATCACGCTGTAACGGGCGGTCGGAGCGATGTCAGTGAGCGATTCCCAGCGGGCGGCAATCGGGCCCCAGAAGATATTCCGGTAGGCGCGCAACATGTAGATGGCCGAGATGACCACGCCCCAGACACCGATCACGATGGCGATGAGCATGATGAGATCGCCGTGAGCGTAGAAGCTGAGCGCGGCACCAAAGAAGACAAGGATTTCTCCGGCGAAGTTGGCGAAGCCGGGCAGGCCGACAGAGGCCATCGTGACAAATCCAAAAAGGAGTCCGAGGACTGGAACGGATTTGGCGAGTCCACCAAGCTCGCAGTAGTCGAGTGTTCCGGTACGCTGACGGATTTCTCCGCAGAGTGCAAAGGCGGCGGCCACGGAGAGACCGTGGGCAAACATCAGGAGCGCCGCGCCATTGACTCCGAGGACATTGAAGGCGGCGAGACCGAGGAAAATATATCCCATGTGCATGACGCTGGAATAACCGACTGTCCAGTCGAGGCGTTTCTGGGCGACAGTGACATAGCCGATATAGCCGATATTGCCGATCAGAAGAATGATCAGGAATGGATTAACTGCCTCGGTGATCTCCTTGGGGAAGAACTGGAGGGCAATACGGATCAGACCGTAGAGACCGAATTTCTTGAGGACACCGGCATGGAGCATTGCAGCGGGAGCGGGAGCTGAGGCATAGGCAGGAGCGGCCCAGGAATGAAAAGGGAAGAGCGAGACGAGCGTGCCAAATCCGACAATCAAGAGAATATAGATCCATCTGGCAGGGCTCCAGTTCGTATTGGCTGCAAGGTCATGCATCTGACGCAGGTCAAAGCTCCGTGCGTCTGGAGGCATGCTCAGATAGAGGGCAACCAGGCCGATCAGGAGGACGAAACTGGCCGTGCCAAGGTAAATGGTGGCTTTCCAGGCTGCAGCCTGACGGTCGCCGGAACCCCAGATACCGATCAGCAGAAAGGTCGGGATCAGGGCGAGCTCGTGGAATCCATAGAGGAAGAGGACATCAATGGAGGCAAACGCCCCGATGACACCCGCCGAGATGAAGAGTAGGGAGATGTAGTAGAGGCCTTCCTGTTTCTCGATCTTGGGGGCAACCAGGAGGGCTGAGAAAGTGACCAAGGCGGCGAGCAGGAGCATGGTCAAGCTCAGGCCATCCGCTCCGAGGATCAGATTGACGCCAAGCTTCGGCAGGACATGCCACTGCGAAACAAACTGCCAGCCTCCCTTGTGGAGATCATAGCGGAAAAAAAGAACAATCGCGGCAAGGAGATTGATCAGCGCGGCACCGAGGGCGGTACGACGGGCATTGGCACCCGCAGCAATGAAGAGCGAGGCGATTAACGGAAGAAGGATCAGCAGGAGAAGTGGGCTCATGGACAGTACTTATTTAGTGAACGGTGAGGAGCACATAGATGAGGGCGATGACGCCAGCTCCGAAGAAGAAGGCGTAGGCCTGTATATTGCCGACCTGGAGGAATCGGAGGCAGAAGCCGAGAAACCAGATTGCCGTGGCACTTCCCTGAACAAGGATTCCATTGATGAACCAGCGGTCGATGAAGGAGCAGAGACGGGCAAAGCCGCCTTGGATGGTCGCCACGGCCCAGTCATAGAAGGCATCGATGTAGAAGCGATTGGCAAGTAGCGGAATGCGAAGCGGATCCTTGGCGGGATTGCGATAGATGGCAAAGGCGAGGGCGATACCTACGACAAAAGCCGAGATGAAGATCCATTCCACAAACCAGGGAAGATGCCCGGCCTCTTCCAGAGAGCCGAGGGCTTCAGGGAAGAAGATATTTTTCACAAATCCCCATCCGGCTGCGATGGAAGGAATGGCCAGAAGGAGAAGCGGGAGAACCATCACCATCGGGGACTCATGAGCATGCTTGGCATGGTCGGAGCGGGGTGAGCCAAGGAAGACGACCGAGGCCTGACGGGCCATGTAGAAAGGAGTGAGGGCAGCACCGACAACAAGCACCCAGAAAATTGCCCGATGGTCTGCCCAGGCATGGGCCATGATAAGATCCTTACTGAAGGAACCGCTCAGTCCGGGACAGCCGGAGAGGGCGAGCATTCCGGCCAAGTAGGCCAGGAAAGTGAGTGGCATCTTATTTTTCAGCCCCCCCATTTTCCAAATATCCTGCTCATGGTGCATCCCGAGGATGACGGAACCTGCGCTCAAGAAGAGGAGGCACTTGAAGAAGGCGTGGGTGAAAAGATGGAACATCGGCAGCGCCGCCGAGACGGCGAGACCGGCGCCTGCGACCATGTAGCCGAGCTGTGAGATGGTGGAGTAGGCGAGGATACCCTTGATGTCATCCTGTCCGATCGCGAGAAATCCGGCACCGAGAGCCGTGATGGCACCGATCCAGAGAACGATCTCGGAGGCCTGGGGCGAAGCGGCGAGCAGAGGGAAAATACGGGCGAGGAGATAGACACCTGCCGCCACCATGGTGGCGGCGTGGAGCAGTGAGGAGACGGGGGTCGGGCCTTCCATCGAGTTGGGGAGCCAGACATGGAGCGGGAACTGGGCCGACTTGCCGACGGTACCGCAGAAAATCAGGACGACGCCGATGGCGAGCATAACGGGTTGGCCTTGAAGTGCTCCTGCCTCTGGATTGAGGCTTGCAAAGGAGATGTCACCGGTGGCGAGCCAGATAAAGAGAATGCCGAGCATGAAGCCAAAGTCACCGATGCGGTTGACGAGGAAGGCCTGTTTGGCAGCATCAGCAGCCGAATTCTTGCGGAAGTAGTGACCGATCAGGATATAAGAGCTGACACCGACGAGTTCCCAGAAGATGAACATCATCACCAAGTTATCGGCCAGGACGATACCGAGCATGGAGAAGAGGAAGAGTGCCAGACCGGCGAAATAGCGCCAGTAGCCCTCTTCTTCCTTCATGTAACCAAGTGAGTAAATGAAGACAAGCGGAGCGATCGTGGCCACGATCACGAGCATCGTGCGGCTCAATGGGTCGATGAGGAGCCCCAGAGGAATCGTGAAGTGATGATCGAGATCGATAGCGACATTAATCCAGTTAAAGCCGAGGAAGTCGCCATGCGTCTTGGCAATGAAAAGCGTCCATGCTCCGACAAAAGCAACCAGAGCGGAAAGGATGGCGAGACCCGAGGCCAGCGGCTTGCTGGTGCGGGTGACCAGCACGATCAGCGCGGCGGCGATGAGGGGGACTAAAAGAGTGATCCAGGCAATCATGCTGATGTTCATCGGTAAAAGGCGTTAAAATTTCAGCGTATCGAGATCCTCGACATGAGTGGTCTGACGGGCGCGGTAGAGGGAGACGATGATGGCGAGTCCGACGGCCACCTCGGCGGCAGCAACGGTGATGATGAAGAAGACCAGGATCTGCGCGTTAAAATTCTGATGGCCGTTGACCAGACCGTAGCGGGAAAAAGCAACCAGCGAGAGATTCGCGGCGCTGAGCATCATTTCGAGGCTCATGAAGATCACGATGATGCTGCGGCGCAGCATCACTCCACCGAGACCGATGGCGAAAAGAATTCCGCTGGCGAGAAGGTAATTGGCGAGTGTCGGCATGGTGCGTGAGGAGTTTATCGGAGGGATTTGCGGCTCAGAACGACGACGCCCACCGTGGCGACCAGGAGCAGGACGCCGACAACTTCAAAGGGAAGCCAGAAGGTCTGAAAGAGGGTGAAGCCGATCATTTTGACTTCGGAAGTCTGAGGGCCGACGAAGTCGGGCAGCTTCTGCGAAAATGCCGGAGTGGATGAGATGATCTTGACGAGGAAGGCGATGAAGGCACTCACCACCAAGAGGCCGCCGACGGTGGCCCCGATATTGAGACTGCGGCTCTCTTCGGTTCGCAGATCCAGCAACATGATGATGAAGAGGAAGAGCACCATCACGGCACCTGCATAGACCAAGATTTGAATAATGCCGATAAAGGCGGCATCCAGAGTGATGAAGAGGGCTGCGAGCGAGATGAAGGACATCACCAGGCTCATGGCGCAAGAGACGGGATTGCGTAGAAGAACGACGCTCGCCCCAAAGGCGATCATCAGTGTGGCAAAAAACCAGAAGGCGACGGTAAGCATGGCGGGCTATTTCAGTTCGTTCCACTTGAAGACGAGGCCCGTACGGACACCGCCCAGCTTGTAGAGGGTTTTCTTATCGTGAACCATGTCGGCGCGGCTCAGGCCGGTGATCGAGTAATCCTTGCGCAGGAAGATGGCCTGTTCGGGGCAGACTTCCTCGCAGAGTCCGCAGTAAATGCAGCGAGCCATGTCGATGTCGAATTCATCGGGGCGTTTTTCGACCTTTTTCCACTTGTCCTCGCTGGGGATCTCCATTGGCTTGATGGTGATGGCGCGCGGGGGACAGATGAATTCACAGAGCTGGCAGGCAACGCAGCGATCTTTGCCATGTTCGTCGGCCACGAGGGTCGGTGCGCCGCGATACCAATCGGGCAGGTTGGCATCCCATTTCTGCTCGGGATACTGCATCGTGACGATTCCCTTGTTGAAAATAGCCCGTTTGAGGTGATTCCAGGTGATGACCAGACCAGAGAAGATCGCTGGCAAATAGCATCGCTCTGCGAGCGAGAGCTTGGGGCGATTGACGATGAGAGCCATGGTTTTAGAGAGTAGCGATCATGTGATGATCAGTGAACAATCATGTTTATGATTAGTGCTTAATGTACGCCAGAATCAGGGCGGTGATGAAGATATTGGCCAGGGCAATCGGGAAGAAACCGAGCCAGCCGAGCTTCATGAGCTGATCATAGCGGAAACGGGGAAGCGTCCAGCGAATCCAGATGAAGAAAAGCAGGAGTGCGGAGATCTTGCCAAAGAAGACCAGGATATTGACCAGTCCCCAGATCCAGCCCTGAGAACCATCCGGGATGAAGGGGCAACTCCAGCCGCCGAGGAAGAGAGAGACGATGGCTCCCGACCCTGCGAGCATGGCGGCATATTCTCCCAGGAAGAAGAGGGCGAAGTTCATCGAGGCATACTCGGTATGGTAGCCGCCGACGAGTTCCTGTTCGGCTTCGGGAAGATCAAAGGGGAGACGGTTAGTCTCGGCAAAGATCGAAACCAGGAAGACGACAAAGGAGATCAGGAGAGGAATCCAGAGAAGCCCGCGTTGGAGGCTCAAGCCTGCCTGGAAGGTTGAGAGGATGGCCGAGGGGTGATGAATCAGCAAATCAACCGAGAAGCCTTTGGGCCAGAAAGGGGCGACCAGCCAGCCATTCTCCACCTGCCAGTCCACAATCTTGTTCAGGTTCAGGGAACCGCAGATCATGAAGACGGGGACAACGGAGAGACCCATGGAGAGCTCGTAGGAGATCATCTGGGAGGTGGAACGGATGCCGCCGAGGAAGGGAAATTTCGAATTCGATGCCCAACCGGCAAGGGTGATGCCATAGACGCTCAGTGAGGAAATGGCAAAGATGTAGAGGACGGCGACATTCAAGTCGGCGATAGTCATCTGAACGCCAAAGAGTGAGCTTCCGAAGGGAAGAACGGCCAGGACGAGGACGGGAGGGATCATGACCAGCTTCGGAGCGAGCCAGTAGTAGAAGCCATTGACTGAAGCTGGCTGGAAGTTTTCCTTCAGCAGGAGCTTGAGTGGATCGACGATCATCTGACCGAGACCCCAGAGGAAGATGTCCTTTTTGCCGCCGAGGAGTGTCATCGGGATGCCGACTCGGTTCGGGCCGACGCGATCCTGGATGAAAGCGCTCACGCGTCGTTCGGCAAAGACCGTCACGGAGACGAGTCCCAGCACGAGGTTGAGAAGTATGAAAGACTTTAAAAAAGTCGTCCAGATCAGGAACACCCACGGGGTGTTTAGAAAGTTGAGGATCAGGGCGGTGTCCATGGAGCGGAATCGAAGCCTAAATCCCTTATCTGGCAGCGAGCCTCCTGTCGAGTCACTAGCGAGAAAATTATCTAATAGCCTCTTAACGCTTGCAGATTTCTCCATCCCTGCATCACGCCGGAGAGCCGATGAAAACGGGGGGTGTTAAAAGAGATCGACCGCCGGCGGGGAGAGTGAAGATGCGCGGGATCTCCTTCTCATCCAAGGCGTTCCCAGCCTTCAAAAAAATGCTTTATTGGGGGTGAGGAAGTTTCAGGGAAAGGGTCGCGGGGCAATGGTCGCTGGCCTCGTTCCAAAATGCGGGTCGCGCAATGCCGGAGTGTGCAGTGTCGATTTCCTGCTCTAATTTCTTGGCCGTGAGGATGTAGTCAATGCGGGAATAGACATCGGCTGCCCCCCAATACTCCGTCCAATATTCCCCCCGGTCATCGGTCAGCGCTGCCGGCTGGAGACTGTCGGGCCAGTCAGGCTTTCCGGTGATCTGCCAGAGGGACTGCTCGTTCTTGGTATCGTTGAAATCCCCCATGAGGATCAGGCGGGTGTCGGGACCCGAGCGCAGAATATCCCGGACTATGCGGCGGACTTCCTTGGCCTCGGCCACTCTCAGTGCCACCTCGTCGTATTCGGCGACTTCCAACTTGGCCTTCAGGTGAACGCAGAGAATCCGCAACCGGTAGCCGGGAGTCGGTTCGACCGTGACATCCAGAATGCCGCGAGGACTGTGGAGAGTGACTCCGTTCACCCAAAGGGGAAGATCGCTGTGAGAATGCCGCTCGATAATCGGAAAGCGACTCAGTAAGGCAATGTGGCGCGTTGTGTCGCTACCGCTCAGATATTCGCTGTAGGGGTACTCCATGCCGGCTTTGCGAAGTCGGCGGCGTACATCTTCCAGTTGACTCGGATCGCCAATTTCCTCCAGTCCCAAGACATCGGGATGAACGAGAGCGATCATCCGGGTCACGGCTGACTTTTCGGATTCCGGCTTGCCGACATTGGGACGGAATTTTCCGTCGATGCGCCGTGGCATCGTCAGATAATTCTCCACATTGTAACTGGTGATGCGGATTTCACTCTCCGGCGTCTCGGGTTCCTCAGCCCAAACCGAAAGAGTGAGGCAAAAGAAAATCAGCGCAATCCGAGCGAAAAATGCCTGACGAAAAAGCACTGTGAAGAGTGCGTTTTCTACGACTGCTTCTGGTCGTTTTGGGGGAGGGCGGGAGTCACGGGCTCCGCCGGGGAAATCGGAGGAGTGGCTGCCGGGGTCTCGGGAGTTTTAGAGACCTCTTTATCGAATTCATCCTTGGCCTTTTTGAACTCGTTGACGCTTTTGCCAAGTCCTTTTGCCAATTCAGGAAGCTTTTTTCCCCCAAAGATAACGAGCACGATTACCAGAATGACAAGCAGTTCCGGGTAGCTGGGAATACCAAAGGCGAGAAAACCGGGAAACGATGCTATCAGGTGCATGCTTAACTCCTAGCACTCCCTGAGTTCCGTGCAACAAAACTCACTCTTCCCTCAATAACCCGGTAAGACGCCGATGGGCTGTGCGACCAAGGAGAAAAGGCTTTTCCCGTCCCAGAAGGGTCATGTTTTCATGATCCCGTCCGATCGGTTCGATTTTGTTGACCCGATCCCTGTTGATCAAGAGGGAGCGATCCAGCCTCACGAACAAGGAGGAGGGGAGTATCTTTTCGTAATGACTCAGGTTGTGACAAATCAGAATCGGACTCTCCCCTTCGATGAAAATCCGGGTAAAGTCCCCCTCCGCTTCCAGAGCCACGATTTTCTCTGGGGAGGTAATGACGGTGCGCTCGGGTGTTTTAAGGCAGATCCGATCCTTTGTTTGCCATGGGGGAGGACTCATGGAGGGGGAGCGGAGACGCTCAAGTGTCCTGGCAAGACGCTCTTTTCGCACGGGCTTGAGCAGATAATCGACAGCTTCAAGATCAAACGCCTCAACGGCATGATGGGCATGCGCCGTGACGAAAACAACCGGAGGCGGATTCTCGAGGCTTCTCAAGAGCGAGAAGCCATCATTTCCAGGCATCTCGATATCGAGGAAGATGGCATCCGGTTTTTCCCTCTCAATGAGTTGACGGGCTTCTGCAACGGAAGCCGCCTCGCCTATAATCTCCAGATCATCCTCTTGGGAAAGAAGCTGCCTGAGATACTGGCGTGCACGCGCCTCGTCGTCGATGATCAGGAGTCGGAGCATGGGGAACCTTGAAGCTTAAGGGTTGCTCTCACCACACCTTGATCGTCGCCCAGTGTGAACTCATGCCTTCCCGGATACTGAAGCTCAAGCAATCGTTTCAGGGTGGAGAGACCCACCCCGTCCTGACTTCCTTCCTTCAAGGCTCCGGTATTGGTGACATCAATCATGAGTTTTCCATCTTCGACTGCCGCCTGGATGGCTATTTCCAGAGGCCCTCCCTCCGGCCAGCGGGCATGTTTGATCGCATTCTCCACGAGTCCCTGAAGCAGGAAGCAGGGGACATGGGTTTTGCGGGCCAAACGGGAGGATTCAATTTTTGTATGCAGTCGTTCCTCGAAGCGTGATTTTTCGATTTTCAAGTAGGATTCCATGGCATCGAGTTCCTCAGAAAGTGGGGACGAAGCCTGATCCCTATGGTCAAGAAGATAGCGGAGATAATCCGAAACATCATGGACGAGTTCCGAGGCGGTATCGGGATGGGGAGTGATCTCTGCGGCAATGCCATTGAGTGAGTTGAAAAGAAAATGAGGATCCACTCGGTTGCGCAGCAGTTGAAGCTCAAAATGACGGGCCTCGGCACGCGCCTGTCGGCTTCGCCTCAAGGCGCGATCGGCAGCCACTTTTGCCCTGAGTCCATAATAGCCGAGGCTCCATGAGAGGAAAAGAAGGCAGAGGAACTGCCTCCGCAGTGATAAGGTGAGCCAACCCGGAAGATTGGGGTGTCCCCAGTCCATGTGATTGACCAGGGACTGGATGATCTCTGCCTGGATGAGGCCTGCGATTAGGCTGCCAGTCATGAGAACACCCAGAGTCTTGATTTTAAAAAAATCGCCCACCTCCGTGTGGCGATAGGCCTGTCGGAGAAGGCCGCTTAGCAGGAGAGCAAGGGTGCAATTGGCAAGAAGCAGTGCCAGACCCGAGGTCAGGTTCGGGTAGAAATAGACCTTGGCGAGGTCACAGAGCAATCCAACGGTAATCCATGCCACAAAATTCAGCTTCCAGAAGGAGAGGGAGATGCGGACTGTTTTTTGGGGCATGGCCTTGTCATCGCGCATCCTCCGTGCGAGGTGGTTTGCCGTCAAACCATTGTTCTGCATAGCAGGGGAAACTTTCGCCGAAAATCCAAGCTGATTCACCGAGTTTCGGTGTCCTTGGTGAACAGATCGTGTGATTGAGGTGACAAATCTCAAAACAATGAACACCCCAACGCTCCCGTTTCCCTCCGGAACTCAACATAACTTTTCTCAAAAAACACGATCCCTGTTTCTGTTTTTTGTGGCAATAGTCTGCCTGACCGGTAGCCAGGCCGCGCAGGCTGCCACGGCACTCAAGGTCTCCGCGACCTGGAGTGTCTCTCCCTGGTCGGGAGGCTATACCGCTTACCTCACACTGACAAATTCCGGGACGAATGCCATCACTGGATGGACGGCCCAACTCAAAACAACCCAGCAGGAAACCTCTGTCTGGAATGCCACCGTTACCGGCCCTATTGCGAGTGTCTACAGGATAACACCCGCCAGTTGGACTTCGACTCTTTCCGCGAAGGGAGGAAGCGCCACCATCGGTTTCACCTTCAATGGAGCGCCGCCCAAGACCCCCACGGCTTTCTCCATCAATGGACAGGCAGTGACTCTGCAAGTGGCTGCTTCGCCCACTCCGACACCAACGCCTTCACCCACAGCAACACCGGTTCCAAGTCCTACCGCTACGCCATCGCCAACTGCGACTCCTGTCCCTACTCCCTCTCCGACACCTGCTCCTACGGCTACTCCTTTTCCAAGTGCCACCCCGACTCCGGTGCCGACGGCTACGCCTTCTCCAAGCGCAACGCCTTCACCCACCCCCTTGAGTTCCAAAGGTCATCAGCTGGTCGGCTATTTCCCGAGCTGGTCTGATACCTGGTATGCCTATCTGAACTGGGCGGGTATTCCGATGACCGATGCGCAGCTGGTGGCCGCGAGCAAACTGGCCCAGGTGAGCACAACGCCTTACACGGATGTCTATCTCGCTTTTGCTCAGCCCAACTTCACCTGGTCGGGTCTGACTAACAACACCTGGTCAGGAACAGGACTGAGCTTCTCCGCCGCTCCTCAGGATGTGGCTCAGTCCATCCGCTTGCTGCACAATGCGGGGCAGCGCGTGGTGCTCTCCGTCGGTGGTGCCACCTACTCGAATTGGGGGGCTCTTGCTTCTGAAGCGGGCAAACCCATGGGGTCAAGCACCGCTCCCACCAAGACGGCACTGGCTCAGTTTCTGGTCGATATGAAAATCGACGGTCTGGATGTCGATTATGAAATCGATGGGGCAACAGCGGCAAACATCACTCAGTATGCTCAGGCCATTGCAGCCATGCGTGAATCCGTGGATGCGGCGACAGTCCAAGATGGGAGGTCTCGTCTCCTGGCGCTTGCCGGATGGTCCACGGGAGCTGATTACACAGCCCAGTCTCCGAATCCGACAAATTCCGCCATGATTTCCTATTGGGGGGGATCGGCAGGGCGTGAACGCATGACCTTTAATTCGCAGGTCGCCTCGGGAACCTACGCCGGAAAATCCGTTGGGAGTCTGCTCAATGTGGTCAATGTCATGGCCTACGACGCAGGCTATCAACACTACGACGAGAATCTGGCCTATGATCAATATCGCCAGATGCTGCCTCCCTCGGTAACTGTTTCCGTGGGACTCGAAATTCCTCCCGAGTCGTGGGGTGGTGCGGTGCTGCTCATTAATAATGCTGATGCTGGAGCCGTCGGCACAATCATCCAGGCTGATCAATACGGGAATATCCTGAATGTCCCTCACACTGTGGAGAGGCTTGGTAAACATGCGCTCTCAAATACCGTTAACGCCAATTCAGGTGACGGTTTGATGGTTTGGGATATGCTGCTGACCAACTCGACTCAGGTCACAACTCCAACCGGTGGTACGGCCAGCACAGCCACTCCGGCATCGATTGCCACCGAGGCAGTCTCTCTCTACGGCGCCTCGCCCATTCCGACACCAACGCCCTCACCAACCGCGACACCGACACCAAGTCCTACCGCTACGCCAACGCCTACAGCCACGCCTGTCCCGACGGCAACGCCAACTCCTTCTCCTAGTGCTACGCCCGCCCCCAC
>Ga0302320_10003147_pt1 | contig 38491 bp, 23 predicted proteins | sample Bog_T0_3_FD_202130 | JGI IMG/M metagenome (GOLD analysis project Ga0302320, IMG submission 202130) | Peat permafrost microbial communities from Stordalen Mire near Abisko, Sweden - Bog_T0_3 | ecosystem: Environmental > Terrestrial > Soil > Wetlands > Peat | place: Sweden: Abisko, Stordalen Mire... | reverse complement strand
GGTTGTTGACGGTGACGGCTGCGCTGCTCATGGGTGTTTCTCCTTTGTCTTTGCTTTTGAATGGCCGTGCTGTTGTTGTTCACACAACAACGCCTTGGCCCAGGCCCACGCCTGCGGGGGTAGCAACTGCAAGGGGAGGGGAATCTCCCAGGGCTTGCAACGAAGCGCAGCGAGAGTGGAAAGCCCCTTGGTCTGCACAAACGCAGCGCAGCGCAGTGCGGAAGACTGGGGAGACCCCTTGCGGGCGCGAGCGGGCGGAGCCCCTTAGAAAGGGTTTTTGCTGTTGCTTTTCGGCAAGGGTAGGCGTTGCGGACAGGAGACAGGTTCGCTAGAGGGGTAGCGCAAGACGCGCCGTTTTTTACTGCGGCGCGCCTGAAGCGTAGGGCAGGAGCCCTCACGGGAACGGAGATAAGTTATGAAAGTATGTTGAAAAGAGCGATATTGCAATAATTCGTCACGCTTCAGCTAGCAGTCAAGGGTGCCATCTCTCCAAAACGTGCGATAAGAGTGTAAGATGAGAGCATGACACAAGATAGTCAAGAAGTCGTTCACATTTTTTCCGTCCGTGTACCCGGCGACAAGCACACTTCGTATGTATGGCGTCCTATCCAGTCAGGGTACGAAACTTTGACCGACGAAGAGATACTTGAGGCTGAAAAGGAAGTGCTTGAAATCCTGGACAGCAAAATCCCAGGTAATGCGATTGTGAAGTATTTCGCCGTTGCCGGGAAAACGTCGATAGTGGGTCAGAGAATTTCCAAAATCACTTAAAACTCCAGAAGCGGTCGAAAATCAGACTAGCCGGAAGTAATCCACTTCATCATCTGCATGGAGATCAACCACAATTAGTTGGGAATCGTACGCTTAACTCCCCTCGCCATCCTCGTCGGCGTCCATTAGCCCGTCTATTGCTTTGACAGCACCGCCAACCTTCTCCTTTAGCACTTGGTTAAGGCTCTCTAGCCCCAATTTACGTTTCTCTTCCCGCTTCAACCGGGCCGGAGCGAAAATTATGTTCCACACAAATGTCAGCGTAAGGATAGCCAAATAACAGGCGATGACGATAAGCAGGTCAAGCCCAATCTCTGTCCATGTTATCTGGCTTCTCTCCAAACTCTGGGTACTGGCACGAACGGTGACGGTTGCCAAAAAGCTAACCAGCAACTTGTTGCCAGCCCATTTAGATGTTTCCCGCCATGCAACTTTGGTGCGGGTGATGAACACTGCGAAACAATTGGCCATAATTCGACTCCCTTACGGATGGTACTTCCACAAGTCGTTGAGATTTCAAACCATTCCGGTCGAGCCGTAGCCGACCCCGCCGAAGAGCCAGAGATTGCCCGACACATCGTTCCAGCTCACACCGCTCGGATCGAACATTTGTTCTCTCAAGGTGTGCTGGTAACCACATAGTCCGCCGGCCATGTGTAGTATTCCTTCCATCCTGGGCGCCAGACCCCTTCGCCATAACTGCCGCCTACGTAGTTTATGTTTTCCATGTGCATACAGTAGGCCGGATGGGCACCCTTTTCGGTGAGCTGCACCGCGCACAAAATCGTTCCCATTTGCTCACCCACGGCGTCCTGAAAGGAGAGTTCCCGGAAGCCGAGTGCATACAATTGCCCATTCATGCTGTAGTTATGAAGAAGCTTCGTCACGTCGCGAGGCAGTGCGTAACCGTTGCTCTCAATCGTTAGGCGATAGTCTTCTCGGGTGTTCCCCTCGCTTGACTGCGGGGTCATCGTGGCGACCCGCAGCCGCACCAGTGTTGGGTCCACGTCGGTATTTGCGCGCAAACTCTGCCGCATCTGATTTTCTAATATGCCGGCGTATGCGCGGCGCGCCGCAGCCCTGGCGGCTCCGTCGGGCGGGACCTGTTTGTCGGGCACGAGCCGTCTGAGCGCTGCTTTGGCTTCTTCGAAACCTTGGCACTTCCGATACCAATTGATAGCCTCCGCTGTGCTCTTGGCTGTTCCGATGCCGCTCTCGTACATAACGGCGACGCGGAATGCGGCTGGGTCAAAGCCACTCTTCGCCGATTGTAGATAGATCTTAAAAGCCTTGCTACGATCCTGCGCAACCTGTTCGCCTTCATCGTAGTAGCGGCCCATCCTGAATGCGGCGTCGGCCTCGCCCTTTTCAGCAGCCTGAGCATATTTCCGGAACGCCTCTGCGGAGTTTTTCGCAACCCCCTGTCCGTGTTCATAGATGAACGCCATACGCGTAAGCGCCTTAGCGTCACCCTCCTTTGCCTTTTCCTGCAATTCAATATTTGCCTGCTTGAATCCTTCCTCACACCAACTCGAGTTACCGGGGTTTGGCACTTCAGAGATTCCCGCTGACTGGTAGCACTGCTCTGCTGAAGATACCGCTTGCAGGTTGATCGGATGGGACTCCGCGAGGCTAAACTCAATGTTCAGTTGCGTCATATATCGCTCGGAGGAGGGGCACGCTGGAAACGACCAGTGTTTTGCTGCTTCTTCAATTGCAATTTTCAGCAGAGTATCCGGGTTGGTCGACGTCTTCGAATTGTTCACGGATACGTAGGAAACCGTGCCACCCGTCACATTCACGCTAACCGAATAGCTACCTTGAAGTTCGAGCTTCCTGGCCAGCGGTGGATATGCAGGCGGTACAACCGAGACCGACTGCCCGCAACTTTCAACTGGTCCCATCTCTACAATTGATGGCAGGGGGATCATGTGGTTGAAGACGTCCCGCGCAAACTGCCATCCGATAAGCTTTTCCTTGCAAAAGGATGATTGACCAAACGGTTCGCAAATTTGTTGCGGAGGATTATCGGAATCGCTGTCCGACAAATAGCGCAAATTGTATCTTGCTGCCGGGTCGCCGTTATCAGCGGCCTGCGCGAACCAGCGTTTAGCCTCATCGAAGTTGCTCCGCGAATAAAAGTAACCAAGGTTGTTCTGCGCAACAGCGATTCCACGCTCCGCCGCCTTGCGATACCATGCTGCTGCCTGCGCATCGTCTTTTGCAGTCCCTGTTCCCTCATCGTAGATGTCGGCGAGCATCAACTCGGCTATCGATTGGCCCTGCTCCGCAGCAGCCTTGAAGTACTTGAAAGCGGTCTCCTGATTCCTCGGCACACCACAGATTCCCCAGAAATAGAGGCTGCCAAGATTCGAGGTTGCCGGTCCCCACCCTTGGGCGGCACTTTTTTGGTATAGATCGAGTGCAGCCTTGCAGTCCTGCGTTGTCCCGTCTCCGCTCTCAAGCATGAATGCGAGGCCGTTCTGCGCCTCGGCATTACCGTGTGAGGCAGCGCTTTGAAAGTAACTGAGAGCAAGCACCTGGTTTTTGGCGGCGCCGACCCCCGTTGCATAGATGTTAGCTAGATAGACTTGGGCAAGAGTATACCCCTGATCCGCGGCCTTTCTGAAGAGTGTGAGGGCTTCGTCCATGTCTTTGGAGACCCCCTGCCCCGATTCATACATACCGCCCAAGCTGAATTGGGCCGCAGCATATCCCTGATCAGCTGCTTTTCTATACCACATTGCAGCCTGCGAATAATCCTGCGGCACTCCGGCAACACCCTGGAAGTAGAAAAAGGCCAGGTGGAACTGGGCGCTGGGAAGGCCAAGATTTGCGGCTTTCGAGTACCAAAAGAACGCCTGCTTTTTGTCGGATGTGACTCCCCGCCCGAGGCGATAAGCGTTGCCGAGCGAATCTTCTGCTCCGCTGCTGCCCTGCTGCGCTGCCTTTAGCCACCATTCGACGGCCTTGCTCTCGTCTTTGGGAGCACCTATTCCCTCTGAATACAGAGCCCCGATTTCTTCTTGCGCACGAACCTCCCCTTGCACCGCCGCCTTGCTGACCCACTCGAAGGCCAAGGAAGTATCTTTTGGCTTTCCCTCGCCACGAAAGTATAAGAGACCCAGGGCAAATTCTGCTTCGCTGTCGCCGCGCTGAGCACGAGCATCGTACCAATCGGCGTAAAGCTTGGTTTTTTCCGCCAAGGTTGCCTCGGTCTCTAAGCGCTGGCCGTCCCGCAAGTAGCCAACCTTTATGGTGGATCCAACCGCCAACCCCACCATGACCCCTTGCAAATCGCTTAGGTTTGCCACAGATTTGCTATCAAGCGAGAGGATGGTATCCCCTTTCTTCATTCCCGCCTTGTCGGCGGGACCGCCATCCACGACGGTCTTGATGACCAGCGTGCGATCGTTCGCCGTTGCATTCTCAAAGATCGCACCCAGTGAGGGCTGAGGCTTCTCGGATGGCTTATTTTCGGCAACTTGAACACCGGTTGTAGCGGCGTTGTTCTGCGGAACTGATTGGGCCAAAACTGCAAAACTACAGGAGAGGATTCCAGCGAAAAGAACCAGCAAACGTGATTTCATCCCATTCCTCATACGTAGGTGAGCAGCGAGATAACCAAAGGTTACAAGTCGTTCGCCTATCTTTACAATCTGAATTGTAACGCGATGGTCTTTCAGCTTGCCAGAGAAGAAGCGGTTCCGAAGAGCCGCCTCCGGGTTGCACGGATGCTACTTGGCCTTCTTCTTGGCGGGCTTGGCCGCTTTGCTCTCGCTGGCTTTGCTCGATGCCGAGTAGTCGATCTTGCGGATGTAGTCGGCCTTGATCGAGAACGTCTTGTGCTCCACGCCGTCTGCCGTGTACGTCTCGGGCTTGATCTTGCCTTCAACGATGACCGGCGTCCCGGCCTTGAGCGTGGCGGCGAACTTCGCCAACGGCCTCCAAACCTGAATCTGGAACCAATCGGTGTTCTTGTGCTCGGCGCCGTCCTTGTCTTCCCACTGCTCGTTGACGGCAATGCTGAAGTTGACTACATCGCCGTTCGGGGTGGACTTCTTTTCGGCGTCTTTGCCGAGGTTGCCTTCGAGGTGGACGTTGTTTTTGTAGCTGGACATGATGTTTCTCCTTTTGAATTTGGTCGCGAGTGAATCGGGACATACTGCCGGAACGGACATGGGGCGCAGTGAACTCCCAAGTGCCAAGCAAAGTCTTTTGCGGAGAGGGACCACAACTTGCTGGGGGAGAGGAATCCGCAAAGCGCAGCGGAAGAATTTGTGCCGTCGCCGCAGGGCGAGAACGTTCTTGACGCCTCCATGATGGCCGAGTTGATTGTGACCAAAAAGGTGATCTGGCCTCAGCTCAAAGAGTCCACCGGAAGCTCACGGGCCTGGCAGAAAAGCCCCAGCGCGGGCAGTCAATGATTGCCGCTGGCGAGAGGATATGGGGCCGAGCATTCGATTCTTCGGTTCCTGGGTTTGGAGGCGCTTTGGGTGGCGGGGTTCGCTCTCTCAGGTTGGACGTCGATTGAAGGCAAGAGAGAAACGAACACGGCGGCATGGGCAGAGGTCATTCAAGGCCATTCGCAAGAACGGCGGCACGGAAAGCGCCAGCGGAGCGGCAACGCTGGCCCCCATATAGCTTGCGAGGTAGGGCCAAGAAGGCGCGGAATCCAGCGAACCGCAGGCTCCAGAACACCACGACCGTCACAACGACCTGGATGGAGCGAACTCGGCTTTCACGGGCACAAATTTATTTTCAGGAGTAGTTTTCTTCTTGATATAGACTATATGCTATGTACTCGCCAGGCTGAAACGGGAAACATCGGTGAGTGGACGTTCCAATCACCGATCCCAGGAAGCCCTTGGGACAGACAATCCGTAACCGGCGGGAAGCGCTGGACTTAACGCAGGAACAACTGGCGGAGAGGGCTGGACTTCATTGGACGTTCATATCCGGGGTAGAGCGAGGAATACGGAATATCAGCATCATGAAGCTGCACCGGATTGCCATTTCGCTCGGAGTTCGGCTGCGCGACTTGGTTGACAAGTGCTGAGAGACGCTGAACCCGGTCGTGTATGCCTTGCAGAATTGTGTATCATGAGTGGCATTTGACGTGGGGGAACTGGCTCGTTGCGAACTGCCGCACATGAGTTAATCGCAAGTATTTCTTGCGCGTCGGATGACATCGTAGTCGGTTCCAAGCCGACTGAATCACTCAATCATAAGGTTATCTCCCCCGTTTTGGTTTATTGAGGGGCTGCCCTGCCCGTTACCGCTTGAGATCACGGGTCTCGCAGGTTCGTGGGGGAAAGAAAGATGACCTTTCAGTCGCGTCGGAATTCAGCAAACAAAGACCTTTGTTTGTTGTGTGCACTTCTTCTGAGCATCCCATTACTGTTCGCTTCTGCAGTTGGAGTATTCTCGTTGAGACTACCTCTGGCATCGGATGCTCTCGCTGTATTCTTCCTTGTTGGGTGGGTCTCTACTCAGACGTGTTATCCGACGAACATTCGAGACATCCCTCCTCCAGGCACGGCTTGACGGGCTTGTTTGGTTTGCATCCTCCGAATCCCGGGAGAGTTCTTGGGTCCACTCCATTCTGGCGTCGGAAGTGTATCAAACAGCTTCGCTCACTTGAACTAACTGAATTTCAACGGGTTCCTGAAGAGAGAACACATGAAACGCAATCCGCTTTGCCTGCACATCTTCCTTCTGACCTTCGTAATCTTCGTTGTGACTCCATTCCCGATTGCACGGGCGCAGACAATTGTCGGGCCAGATTTCCCGAGCAGCGTAGTGGCACCGGGCAGTGTGATACGGATACAAGGGGTCACAACGGGCGTGGCTTCTCAGGAAAGCGCGCCTCAGCAATCCCTCTTGGAACCGCCTGTTGAATTGGGTGGCATTTCAGTTGAGATCAATGGGTATAGCGTCGGCATACGAAGGGTCACCCGCTCAGGAGTAGAGGCAACCCTTCCCAGTTTGATTGAAGAAGGACCTGGAATGATGAGCGTACGTGCCGGGGGCAAGAAGCTTGCAGAGTTTCCGGTGCGAATAGCGGATGTGTCACCTGTTCTCTTGGAACTTTCATCGAGTACACACATGGGGAGGATACTGGAGGCGAAGGAGAGGACGCTCGGGCCATTTCGCCTGCGCGGTTCCGAAGGCGAAAACACAACCCTTATCCTGCTCGCAACGGGTCTTCACAATGCGGTCTCAGGAGGCGACGGAGTCGAGATCAATCCACCCGCAGTCCACTTGGAAATTGCAACCGCAGACAAGAGACAGTGGAGTCTCCCTGTAGACGGAATCAGCGATTCGAGCCAAGAGTCAGGAATTCAGGAGGTGTCCGTGACAGCCCCCCGGGAGTTGAGTGGCGCGGGCATTGTCGCAGTGAGGCTAGTAGTAGCAGAAGAGACAAGCAATGTCGTTTACGCGATCTTCGCGAGCAGCGAACCTGTGAAGATAGAATCTCTATCTCTTGCCTCCGCTCCCCCGGGATCTCGGATCTCGGTCAAGGGTTCGGGCTTCGTGCCAAATTCTCCATTTCAGGGGCCCGTTCGGACCTCCGTGACAGTGATTCCAGTGGAAAATCCTGGAATCGAGATTCCGGTTCGTCCGAAGCCTGGGATGACCACAGGACAGCTAACCTTCTCGCTCCCACCTGTCGTCCTTCCAGATGGATCCTGGTACAAGGGACCGGCAACCCTGTGCGTCCAAGTCGATGGGCTGAAGAATTGTGCGGAACAAATCTCGATTACTGCGCCGGTGCACTTCGAAGGTGAGCGCGGCTCTCTCTTGACAGCCGTGCTAGGTCGCATGATTTCATCACGAATCGTTACGCTGAGGAACACTGGTAGGTCGGATCAGGCAGACGAATTGGCGGCCCGCGCACTTGGGCAGTCGCAGGCCCTCACTACCATCGTTCAGGGCCTTAAGCAGCGCAATTCAGTCGAGATGGTGCTCAGACGTCCGCTTGGAAACTTGAAGACGGTATCGGTCACACGCGAAATGCTTGAACGGCAGGAGTCGCTGCTTGCAGCCGCAGGCTACACGCTGACCTCCGATCCTAAACCTGAAGTGGCATCGGCTAATACAGGGACGAATTGCGGTCTCAGCCAAGAGGCGCTGATCATGGCTGACTGGAGAGATTACCAGAATCTTGAAAGCCAGCTCGATGACTTGTCCCTCGCTCAGCAGATAATCACTCCACTGGCGGATCTAACTGGATGCGTCGCGGGAGCAATTATTGGGGGGCCTCCAGGATGTATTGCCACCCTTGCCGCTCTTGCCATCCCTTTGGTGACCGTTGACCAGTGGGCGATCTTCAATGAGGCGGGCATCTGGGCTGGTCTTGCCCAACTAAACACCAGCCCGATTTTCCTCAGCTCGATTGAGGTTACCCCGTCTCTGATCCAATTTCCAGGAACACCTCTGCCATCCTACCAATCCGTCACTGTGGACGGAGTTTTCACCCCGCTGCGAAGCGGAACCAACGCTGCGGCGAATGTCGCCGGCGATATCTTGACCCATGAATTACTCGATGTAGTTCTGCCCATATTCATGCAAGTTGAGGAAGAACCAGCGGCTGCATATGGCAAGTCGATTATTCTCAATTCATCGCTTTGCGCTTCCGGAAGCACTTGCCTCAATATCGTGAACCACTGCCCAGGTTGCTTCGACGCCTTGACGGAATTCTTCAATGACAAAATCTTCGATCCACTCGCGGGATACATCGAAGACAAAGTGGATCTTCCCGTTGGTGCAGGCAACGCTTCTCCTGTCACAGTGCCCCTTGGATCTGCTAGCCTATTTGCCTCTAACAATACCAATAATGCGGTCTCATTTACGTTCGCCTGTCATGACGGCGATTCGAACACCCTGACTGCGCTTAGTTCGACAGGAGGTAATGTTAAAGAGATTGAACTGGAGAGATTAGGAGAACTGCTGCCACTTTGGTCTTCCGACCATAACCCCAGCACATCCGGGAATCTCACCGATTCATTCTATGTGTCCGTCGGCGGCACAGGCCTGCCAACCTTACAGGTTAGTCCTACTTCGGTTGCTCAAGGTTCTCAGACCGTGGTTTCGGGAACTACCTTCCCGCCCGGCGCAAACGTTGTTCTGGACTGGACAGACGCTTCGGGCAATGTGAAGGAATACCATCCTGTACCTGACAGTTCAGGAACGTTCGCCATCACGCTTTCGATTCCATCAGCAGCTGTGCCTGGCATCAATACATTGACCGCAACCAGTCTGGTATTCCCCGCGTTACCCACGGGTCCATATTCAAGCCAGTTCACCGTCGTGTCTCTGACCCCGCCTGCCGCGAAGCCGAGCTTTAGCCTTGCTTCCGGGACGTATTCCTCTACACAGACTGTCGCCATTTCGGATACGACACCTCACGCCACCATCCACTGTACTATCGATGGAACAACGCCGACAACAGGTTCTCCTGTTTGCAGTGGCCCGATCAACGTCTCGTCCACCGAGACGATAAAGGCGATTGCGACGGCTACCGGCTATTCTGCAAGCGCTGTGGCAACCGCGACCTATACCTTCGGAACACCGGCTGCCGACACACCGACATTTAGCCCGGCTCCCGGAAACTACGGAATATCGCAAACGGTAACCATCTCGGATGCGATATCGACTGCTGTCATTCACTACACCACAAACGGAACGACTCCCACCACGACTTCACCGGTATACAGCAGCCCGATCAGCGTTTCGTCCACGGAAACGATTGAGGCCATTGCGACGGCCAGCGGCCATGGCAACAGCGCCGTGGCATCCGCGACCTATACCATCGGTTTGCTTGCGGCCGCCGCGCCAACCTTCAGCGTGGCATCCGGGAGCTACCCCACCCCGCAAACGGTGTCGATTCTGGATACGACACCAAAAGCGATCATTTACTACACCACCAACGGCGCAACGCCCACCACGGCCTCGCCGGTATATAGCGGCGCAATCAGCGTTTCGTCCACGGAGACGGTTGAGGCCATCGCATTGGCCAGTGGGTACTCCGCCAGCTCTCTTGCATCCGCCTCCTACATCATCGCGCCAACGCAAAAGCCTGGCGCATTCCAGTTGACTGCCAATGCGCCAAGCTGCAACCCCGCGCCTTCCACAGTTCCGATTGTCTCCATGTACTGGACCGCCTCCAGCCAGGCAACAACCTATTACGTATACCGGAATGCATTCCCCGCAGTGGCCCTAGGCTCGGGCACTCTTACGTGGACAGATCCTGCGACGCTGAGTGCCGGCTCAAGCTACACATACTATGTAATGGCCAGCAATGGGCAGGGGACAACTCAGTCAACCCCAGTGACGATCACCATTCCTTCAAACATCTGCTATTCGCAACCCGCAGGGAATATTTCCCTTGGGTTTTCGGCGCTAACTGTGAATTTGGATCAAGGAGCTTTGCCGAGATCGGATGGCATTTTAATTAAGGACGATTCGGGTAAGCCCATGCGGGGGACAATTTCGGCTACAACTCAGTCCGGTGGCAACTGGATTACGTTCGACGGATATGCCTCCTACACGTTCACCGCGCCGGAGACTGTGATGGTGACCTATAACCCTTCTGGGCTTCCCCCAGCTTTGTATAGCGGTACTGTCACAATAGCCTCGCCTCAGGGCGCAAACTCCCCCGTGACCGTCCCAGTAACTATGCTGATTTCGCCGGTGCTTGCCATCACCACATCCTCAGCCTTACCCGATGCATTCGCAGGCCAGTCCTACAGCGTTCCGCTTCAGGCCACGATTACATCTGGGCTTACCTGGACACTTGCAGGAGGGGCGCTTCCCACGGGCCTGAGTTTGAACCAATCGACAGGGGGCATCAGCGGTACGCCTGCTGGCGTTACGAATACGACTCCCACGACCTTCACGATTGGGGTAAGTGATTCATTGGGCCGCCAAGCTCTGCAAACGTTCACCATAAACTGGCGACAAGGAATCGTCATCTCTCCTCCGCTCGGCGGATGGAGTCCGGTTTGGGTGCTCGGCCAGCCGGTATTGAATGTTCCTGGCTACAACTTCACCGCTTCGGGAGGAACCTCCCCGTATCAATGGTCCGCGGCTGTTTTGCCACCGGGAGTCATGATCGATCCTAATAGCGGCTACCTCAGTGGCTCTCCTACTACTGCCGGCAGCTACCCCGTTGTGTTCACCGTTGTCGATTCGACAGGCTTGAAGGGGACATTGGCTGTTACATTTACCGTCGTCCAGTATCCGGTACAAATCCATGGAATCTCCAACCAGACCCCGCCAGCGCTCACCTCCGGTGTGATCGGTACCGCCTACACAATGGCTCTTGAAGCCACCGGAGGAACCCAAACCGGATTCACTTGGTCAACAACCGGGAATCTCCCACCTGGGATTGCGGCAGGGCCTTCCGCAGGTTGTACTGGGTCAGGTTGCGATGCACTTCTACTCCTCTCAGGAACGCCTACGAGTACTGGGGTATTTCCCTTCTCCCTTTCAGTGACCGACTCGGCGGGCAACGGCATCAGCAATTTCGTCGTGCTGGTTGTGAACCAGCCGGGAGCAGCGCCAACGATAACTCAGGCATCTTTGCCGTTAGCCACCATTGGCACAAGCTACAACTACCCATTCGCAGCAACAGGTGGCACGGGCGCGATGCAATGGAAGATTCTCGGGCCATTGCCTGAGACGAGTCTCGCGCTTTCTGTGGCTGGCACGCTGTCTGCAACGCCGGCATTGCCCAATGATTGCTCAGGCGGCCCAGGAAGCTACCTTCCGCCGCGTTATCCAGCATCCAAGGTGTTCTTCGTAGAGGCCATTGACTCAGCCGGTCAAGCCGACGTTCAGCAGTTCTGTATGCCAGCGTATTTTGCAAAGCCGACGATCAGCAATATCGTCCCCACTGATGTAATTACCGATGGGAGTGACAAGACCATCACCATTGTCGGGACCGGTTTCCAACAAGGCTCTCTGTTGCAGGTGGGTAGCTACTCCTCGCGGACACCGACATTTGTATCTTCGACGGAGCTTCAATACGTTCTAAGCGCGTCTGGTAACTTCATGAACAACTGGCCTCCATACAGCGCATATTTCGTTCGCGTTTTGGCGCCATACACGCAAGTCAGCGACTCCGCGACGTTTGCGATTGACCTACCCCCCGTCGAGGTTTCTAGTGTCACACCGGCGTACCTTGATACCCCGGATACGCCATGCAGGACCAATTGGCAGTGCCGACTCAATATAACGGGGAGCGGTTTTAGCCCTTATACTCAGTTCCGTCTCGACGGAAGTAGCCAAGATTTGGGTAACTATTCGACTACATCTACGACATCTCCGTGGTCGCAGGTCACAACCAACCCTTTCATTGTGACGGCCAGTGGCACCCATTCAATGCAAGTGACGAATCCTTCTCAACCTGGCGGTGGCTCCTCCACCGTGACCATTACATTCCAGGTATATGATGCGCTGGCAATCACTCCGACGCCGACGAGTATCTCCAAGCAGGTTCTGCAAGGCGATTCCGCATCGAGTGTAAGCTTGGTGGTGGCGACTGCGGGAGGCTCAGGGTATCCCGGGACCGCCACGGTTTCCGGTGGTAGCTGGTTGAAGGTCAATGGGCAGTCAATAACATCGTGGACCTCTCCCGCGACGCTCACCGTAACGCTCGACCCAACGGGCCTCTCTCCTGCTACGTATAACGCTTCGATCACGTTGTACTCATCGCAGGCGCCAAATACCGGGCTGGTTGTGCCTGTAACTCTTGTGGTCTCTTCCGCGCTGAAGATTACAACCACTTCGCTTCCGGATGCGTATGGGGGGACTACTTACAGCGCTCCATTGCAAGCAGTCGGTGGTTCCGGTCTCAGTTGGCAACCACTGAGCGGCCAGCTTCCTCCGGGCCTGACCCTTAACTCTACGACTGGACTGATTAGCGGCACACCGGGGCCAACTTCGGCCATCGTTCCCCGAGCGATCACATTCATCGTCGGGGATTCTCTACTCCGCACCGCTCAGCAAACGCTCACGATCAACTGGAAGCCAGGGATCACGATAGCCATTCCATCCAACGGCACTCCACAATGGGTCGTAGGGACGGCGATTCAAAACTCCACTGGATACAATTTCACGCCAAGTGGAGGAACCCCGCCCTATACCTGGGTTGCGTCAGGACTTCCAGTGGGGATATCGCTGAGTTCAGGAGGCGTGCTGAGCGGTACGCCTACCATTGCAGGCCCGTCCACAGCAGTGTTTGTTGTCACAGACAGTTTAGGGTTGCAGGGCAGCTTGAGTGTCCCGTTGCAGGTTACTCAGCTTCCGCTGAAAGTCGTCGATAATTCGTTTGGCAATGACCCCCCGATCGCACCAAATGGCATTGTTGGAATCGCTTATCCCACGTTGTTCCTGAGCGGATCGGGCGGCTCACAAAAAGGATTCCAATGGACAATTGCGGGGACTCTTCCTCCGGGAATCACTTCGGTAACGCCTCCAGGATGTGCGCCCCCAGACTGTCCGATCGGCTTCAGTGGAACCCCGACAGCAGCAGGCCTCTTTCCTGCGACGCTTCAGCTTACAGATTCTGCGAATAACCAGATGAGTTTGAATCTCGTCTTCGCGATTTCGTCTCCTCCGCCTGTCTTGTCTCAATTGGTCTTCGGGACACCACCTGCGCCAAATGTTCTTGTCGGCGGGAGCGCAGGAAGCGCAATCACGGTGATGGAGGAGGATCCTACGGGAGTATTGGTGGCATCGGCTTCAGATACGATTTCGCTGACGGTGAACGGCCCGGGAAGTTACTCGCAGACATATACGGCGACGGCCGTGGGAGGGATAGCGAGCTTTGACCTCTCTACTGCGCACCTGACGGGGCCTGGCAACTACACCTATATAGCGCACATTGGAAGCCTGTCTTCGGCGACGACTAGTGAGACCGTGATCTCCGGCACTTTCGATTTTGGTTCGAACACATTGGTAGGCAGTTCAACGTCAACACAAGCAGTAACGCTGGTCTTTACGAGCGATGGTACGTTGAACGCGATCCAAGTGCTAACACAGGGAGCCCCGAATCTCGACTTCAGCTTGGCTTCGGGCAGCACCTGCACAGTAGGAACTGCTTACCATGCTGGACAGAGCTGTATTGTGAACAGCACCTTTGCTCCAACGGTACCAGGGCATCGCATGGGCGCAATCACTTTGACGGACGGCAACAGCAATGTTCTGGCGACGGAATATCTTGTCGGGGCGGGAACCGGACCGCTGGTTAGTTTCCTGCCGGGTAGCCAGAGCACGTTGGGCAAAAGCTTCAACCGGCCATTTGACGTAGCAGTGGATGGGAACAATAACATCTTCGTGGCTGACAATGGCGACAATGCGGTGTACGAGATTCTGGCGGCGGGCGGCTACACCAAGGTCAACTCGCTGGGTAGCGGCTTTAACGGCCCTTATGGCATCGCGGTGGATGGGAGCGGGAACGTCTTTGTCGCCGATACTGGCAACGGTGCGGTGAAGGAGATTCTGGCGGCGGGCGGCTACACCACGGTCAACACGTTAGGAAGCGGGTTCGTCCAACCCTCCGGCGTCGCGGTCGACGGAAGCGGGAACGTGTTCGTCATTGATAGAAGTATCACTGCGGTGAAGGAGATTCTGGCTGTGGGCGGCTACACTACTGTCAACACTTTGGGCAGCGACGTTCACGGGGGGACTGGTATTGCGGTGGATGGAAGCGGGAATCTCTTCCTTGCCGATAACAGAGGTGCCGGTGTTGTGCAGGAGGCTATGGCGGCGGGCGGCTACACTGCGGTCAAGACACTCAGCAATGCCGTTCCCTTGCTTTGGGGCATCGCGGTGGACGGGAGCGGAAATGTCTTCGTTTCCGATTCCAGCGACGCTACAGTGAAAGAGCTTCTGGCCTCAAGCAATTTCACCACCGTCATCCCGGTGGGCACTGGCATCGGCTTTCCCAACGGCTTTGCTGTGGATGGGAGCGGGAATGTCTACTTCGCTTCCATTGGTGGTCCCACCAACCAAGTAGTGAAGTTGGATTTCGCGGACGCCCCGAACCTTAGCTTTGCATCGGCAGTTGTAGGAACGACGAGCAGCGATAGCCCGCAGACATTAACGCTGTCGAACAACGGAAACACGGCACTGACGTTTTCAATTCCGTCGAGTGGTAGTAATCCCAGCATCTCCACGAACTTCGCCTTGAGCAGCTCCGGGGGAACGGCCTGCCCGATGACCGGAAGCACCTCATCGTCGGCGGGCACGCTGGCGGCGGGAGCTTCATGCACTCTGCCGATCAGCTTTGCTCCGACCTCTTTGGGAAGCATTACAGGCACCCTTGTGCTGACGAACAACAATCTGAATGGAACGAACGCAACCCAGACAATCTCGCTCAGCGGTACAGCGACAGGTTCGGCGAAGACCACGCCGCCGGTGACGGTGACGCCAGGCTCGTCGAACATCACGACGGCGCAGGCCTTGACGGTAACCGTAGCCGTCAGCGGCACCCCCACGCCGACCGGCTCAGTTACGCTCTCGGGAGGCGGCTATACCTCGACGGCAACAACCCTCAGCGGCGGCAGCGCGTCAATCAGCATTCCCGCCGGGTCGCTGGCCACAGGCAGCGACACACTCACTGCCAGCTACACGCCGGACTCAAGCAGTTCCTCAACCTACAACAGCGCATCAGGATCGAGCCCCGTCACCGTGACAACCCCGGCGAAGACGACGCCGACGGTGACAGTGACGCCGACCCCGGCAAGCATCACAACGGCGCAGGCCTTGACAGTAACGGTCGCCGTCAGCGGCGGGACTGGCAATCCAACAGCCACCGGATCGGTGACGCTGAGCGGGGGCGGTTACACTTCCACGGCAACAACTCTCAGCAGCGGCAGCGCGACGATCAACATCCCTGCCGGATCGCTGGCAACCGGTGGCGACACGCTGACGGCCAGCTATACGCCCGACTCAGCAAGCTCTTCGACCTACAACGCAGCCACGGGTACATCTTTGACTGTGACGGTTACCCAGGCGAAGACGACGCCCATGTTGACGGTGACGCCGTCGGCATCAAGCATCACGACGGCGCAGGCGTTGACGGTGACTGTAGCAGTTAGCGGCACACCCACGCCGACCGGCTCAGTTACGCTGTCCGGAGGCGGCTATACCTCGTCGGCAACAACCCTCAGCGGCGGCAGCGTCTCAATCAACATTCCGGCAGGGGCGCTGACCACGGGAAGCGACACGTTGAAGGCCAGCTACACGCCGGACTCCAGCAGTTCCTCTACTTATAACGCAGCCGCGGGCACTTCTTCGGCGGTGACAGTGACCCAGGCGAAGACCGCGCCCACGGTAACGGTGATTCCATCCTCATCGAGCATTACAACTTCGCAATCTCTTTCAGTGACAATTGGCGTCGCCGGAACTCCAACGCCGACTGGCACTGTGGCGCTGGTAGGCGGCGGTTATACCTCCGCGGCGACAACATTGACGGCGGGTGACGCAACAATCAACATTCCCGCCGGATCGCTGGTGACGGGCACCTATCAACTGACGGCAACCTATACGCCCGACGCACCGAGTTCCTCGACCTATAACGGCGCCACGGGATCGAGTTCAGTGACGGTAAGCGCTAGCGGGACGGGACTTACGGAGCCGGTAGGCACGGCCAGTTCGACGCAGACGGCGACGATACTGCTATCGAGCAGTTTCACACTGCAATCGATTAGTGTAGTGACGCAGGGCGCACCGAATCTCGACTTCAATATCGCGTCAGGCGGCACCTGCACCGTGGGAACGGCCTACACAACCGGACAGACTTGCACGGCGAATTTCACCTTTACGCCAAAAGCGCCGGGGCAGCGCTTGGGGGCCATTTTGTTGATGGATGGCGGCGGCTTTGTTCAGGCCAAGACATACATATCCGGCACAGGAACTGGTCCGCAAGTAAGCTTCCCTCCCAGCAGTCAGAGCATGATCGGTAGCGGCTTTAGTTCTCCAAAGGGCATTTCAGCGGACGCGAGCGGGAACATCTACGTCGCCGATACCGGCAACAATGGCGTGGAAGAGTTTGTGGCGTCGAGCGGCTACTCGACGGTGTTCTATCACACCGGCTTCAACAATCCCACCGGCGTTGCTATGGATGGGGCTGGGAACATATTCGTTGCCGACTCCAGCAACAATGCGGTCAAAGAGATTCTTGTCGCGAGCGGTTCCGCCCCATATAGTACGCTGGGCAGCAACTTTAATTCTCCCTGGGCTGTCGCGGTGGATGCGAGCGGAAATGTCTTCGTCGCCGACTCTGGCAACAATGCAGTGAAAGAGATTCTTGCTGCGAGCGGCTACACCACTATCAACACCTTAGGCAGTGGCTTCAATTCTCCCAAAGGTATTGCTTTAGACGGTGCTGGGAACGTATTCGTCGGGGATAGCGGCAACAATGCGGTGAAGGAGATTCTCGCAGCGGGAGGCTATGCCACCGTCAAGACATTGGGAAGCGGTTTCAGCTCTCCAACCGGCGTCGCGGTGAACCCCTACGGAGACGTTTTGGTCGCCGACACCGGAAACAATGCGGTGAAAGAGATTTTTGCTGCCAGCAGCTACACAACGGTTAACACTCTAGCTACCGGCTTCAGTGCTCCCTCGGGTGTAGCCGTGACCGGGAACGGCAATGTATTTGTCGCCGATAGTTTTAACAACCATGTGGTGAAGCTGGATCTCGTTGATGCACCGAGCCTGGGCTTCGCTACGACGACCGTCGGCTCGACAAGCAGCGATAGTCCAAAAACGGTAACTTTGGAGAACATCGGAAACGTGGCACTGACGTTCCCGATCCCTTCGAGTGGGAACAATCCCAGCATTTCGACGAACTTCACCTTGAACAGCACCGGGACAACGACTTGCCCGTTGACCGGTAGCGCGGCCTCGTCAGCGGGTACGCTGGCGGCGGGGGCCACTTGCACTCTGTCGATCAGCTTCGCTCCGACTGTGGCAGGCAGCCTAAGTGGCTCTCTCGTGCTGACGGACAACAACCTGAATGGAACGAACGCAACCCAGACAATCTCGGTCAGCGGTACAGCGACAGGTTCGGCGAAGACCACGCCGGTGGTGACGGTGACGCCAGGCTCGTCGAGCATCACGACGGCGCAGGCGTTGACGGTGACCGTAGCCGTCAGCGGCACTCCCACGCCGACCGGCTCAGTTACGCTCTCGGGAGGCGGCTATACCTCGACGGCAACAACCCTCAGCGGCGGCAGCGCCTCAATCAGCATTCCCGCCGGGTCGCTGGCCACAGGCAGCGACACACTCACTGCCAGCTACACGCCGGACTCCAGCAGTTCCTCAACTTATAACACCGCCACGGGCACTTCTTCGGCGGTTACGGTCACCCTAGCCAAGACCACGCCTACGGTGACGGTGACGCCGTCAGCATCGAGCATCACGACGGCGCAGGCTCTTTCGGTAACGGTCGCCGTCAGCGGCGGCACCGGCAATCCCACCGCGACAGGCTCAGTAACGTTAAGCGGCAGCGGCTATACCTCAATGGCAACAACCCTCAGCAGCGGCAGCGCGACGATCAACATCCCTGCCGGATCGCTGGCCACGGGTAGCGACACGCTGACGGCCATCTATTCGCCCGACTCCAATAGCTCCTCAACCTACAACACCGCAACAGCCACTTCTTCGGCGGTGACCGTAACGCAGGCGAAGACCACGCCCACGGTGACGGTGACGCCGTCAGCATCGAGCATCACGACGGCGCAGGCGTTGACGGTGACAGTAGCCGTCAGCGGCACTCCCACGCCGACCGGCTCAGTTACGCTCTCGGGAGGCGGCTACACCTCGGCGGCAACAACCCTCAGCAGCGGCAGCGCCTCCATCAGCATTCCCGCCGGATCGCTGGCCCCTGGATCGGACACCTTGACCGTCAGCTACACGCCTGACTCCAATAGCTCCTCGACTTACAACAGCGCGACTGGATCGAATTCGGTGACGGTGACCACTCCAGCGAAGACAACACCAACGGTGACGGTGACGCCGTCAGCATCGAGCATCACGACGGCGCAGGCGTTGACGGTGACAGTCGCCGTGAGCGGCGGGACAGGCAATCCCACACCAAGCGGCACGGTCACTCTGAGCAGCGGCGGCTATAACGCGCAACAGACATTGGCCAGCGGCGCTGCCAGCTTTACCATTGCAGCCGGAACGCTTGGCAACGGCGCGAATACTTTGACAGCCAGTTACTCGGGAGACGCAACCTACGCGGTTGCCAGCTCGACGACCACCGTTACGGTCGAGCCGGTTTCGGTCACGACAACGACGCCTTCGGCGGTAAGTCCAGGCAGCAGCGCCACCTCAACCGTAACTCTAACCGGAAGCAACGGCTATTCGGGCACGATGAATCTAGCCTGTACGTTAACCAGTTCTCCGACCGGCGCGCAGAGTCTTCCAACCTGCTCGCTGAATCCGGCGAGCGTCACCCTCGCCTCCGGCGGCAACGGAACATCGGCGCTGACGGTGAAAACAACGGCAGCCTCAACCACTGCTCTGGCGCGGCCAACCGACCAGCATTTGTGGAAGTTGGGTGGTGGAGGCGCGGTGCTGGCGGCAGTGCTGCTCTTCGGCATCCCGTTTCGGCGCCGCCGCTGGACATCGATGCTGGCTCTGCTTCTGTTAGTTGCCGCTGCGGGGGCAATCGGTTGTGTTAGCGGCAAGAGCACAAGCAGCGGAGGCGGCTCAAGCACTCCAGCTACCACCGCTGGTAACTATACATTCACCATAGCCGCAACCGACTCGGCCAACGCCAAGATCACAACTTCGACAACGATTTCGGTAACCGTTCAGTAGGAAGGATTCTCAGAAACCCAGAGGCTGGGAGTTGCGAAGCATTCGCTCCGCTGCTCTCAGCCTCAATCTTTGCGAATCAGTTTGAAGAAGCTGGAAATCAATCACTTCAGAGTTAATTCACTGCGAAAGGGATAAAGAGAGTCAAGAGTGTTTTCCTAGCCAGTACCCCAAGTGAGCATGATTGCGCCGGGCTCGATTCGAGGGTCATCGCCGAGTCAAAGCCATGCAGCTCATGGCTACTGCGATAGCGGTAGTTGATCCCGCCGCCTCGCACGTTTCGGGAAAGAGGCTGCGAGGATCGATGCAGTTTACAGGCTCAAGCCGAGGTCGGTGGTATCTTTGTTGCCGGACTGCACTTGGGCGTTGTCGCCCATTGAGTGAGCTGAGGATTGGCCTGCTTGCTCAAGAGCAGTTTCTCGCGTGATCGGCTGCGCTTGCCGGTCGTAGAACTGGCCTTGGGGATCGATGTGTAGCCAGCTTCCGGCATGGCTATGCTGGTAGCTCTGGACCTCGCCGGTCTCGCGCTTCCACTCGTATTCTGGCGCTTCCTTTGGTAGGGCCGTTTGGATCGGAGCATTGTGCCGATGTTCGATGTCGGCGGTTGCGCTGATGTTTTCAGGTGCGTGAATGGTCGTCTCGGCAAGAGTCTGGCGGCGAATTTCCTCTTGCGAATGCTCTCTGCTGTTGGTCATCGGTGGCTCCTTTGTTTGAGTTTGCCGGTTGTGGGTTGGTTCGACCTGGGCTTTGTGAAGGTCTACGGCTGAGGTTTTGGTCACTTCTGTACTGAGGCGTTCACTCAGGATGGCAACATCGTTGGTGTAAATCCGCACGTCCTCCGAAGCGCGCGATACGGAGACGTAGGCGAAGCGCGTATTGATGAGTTCCGGGTGGACCTTCGTGTCCATATTGACTAAAACCCGGTCTGCGGTGAGTCCCTGGGAACTGTGCGAGGTCACGGCATAGCCATGATCGAAGTGCCGCATTTGCGCAGCGTCGAAAGCGACGGTGCGCTCTTTTGCGCCGTCCATTTTCACGCTGACCAGGTTGCTGTCTATCCGCTTGATGGTCCCCATATCGCGGTTTGAAACCGCAAGCTCGCGGTTGTTGGCAGTGAACTGGATGCGGTCACCTTGAGCAAACTCGCGGTCAATCTCACGGTAAGCCGCAATGCCTTGCAATCGCTTTGGGTCATATGTGGCCTGCTGGCCGTCTGGTTTTTGGACGGTGATCTGATTCTCTTTGTGGTTGGCGGAGATCACAGTTGCATAGCTGCCCTTTTCAATGCCGTGTTCCTTGCTGCCTCGTGTGTAATGGAGAACGTCGTCGGGCTGGTATCGCGCCGCCCAGCTTCGGTCAACGCTGGTCATATCGGATCGCGGCGTGAGTACGTTCATGCTGTGATTCTCTTTGGAGACGACGCCGGATGTCTGCAATTCATCGCGGATCGCATTGTTGATTTCCTGACGACTGGCGTTGTCGGGCGAGACGACCAGCGTGTTCTCAGGCTTGGCGACATAGTCCTTGGCGATGGCTTCGATGCGCTGGGCGTTGTCGGGTATCTCGGTGACGCGGCCCTGCTGTTGCAAGAGCGTAAGGCCGATTGCGGTCTCGTTCTTCGACAGGTGTTCGACCGCGCGAAGAAGCTCCGGGTCTTTCTGCCGCATGATCTGGTCAAGCTGCGAAGTCTGCATTCCGGCCTGTTGCATCTGCTCGAAAGGCTTGCCAGCATCGACGCTCTGATGCTGGCGCGTGTCGCCGATAAGAAGCACCCGATCTTGCGGCCCAATCTTCTCCATGAATGCTTGCATCTGGCGGGTGCTGGCGAGACTGGATTCATCGATCATGTAGAGGTGGCGGCTGCTCGGATCGCCGCTGAACTGCTCTTGGCCGCCGCGTACAAGGAAACCTTGCAGAGTGCCTGCGGAGAGACCCGCGTCGCGCAGTTGAGCGGCGGCGCGACTGGTTGGGGCGAAGCCCTCAACCGCATAACCGTTGCGCTCTGCGCCCTCGCGAATAGCTTCCAAGGTTGTGGTCTTGCCAGCCCCGGCGAGTCCCTGCAAGCCGTGGACACGGTCACGGCTGGTCAACACTTCCTCAATGGCTCGGCGCTGTGCTGGATTCAGGAATTCGCGGGTGGTCGCATGAGCCGTGGCCGCTTCTTTCGGCATGATCGGCGCAACGATATTCTGGCCGCGCTGCATGTGGCCGACGGTAGCAAGTTCCGCCGCAATGGTCTCGCGGGTGGTGAACTGCCTTCCCGTCTCGTGCTTCTTCCCTGGTGCGACCTTGAACTCGCCGTTGCCATGACGCTGATCGAAGTTGTCACGTACCTGGCTGTAAGTGAGGTCGCCCATGCCGCGCCGCAAGGCGTCGCGCATGATCGCACGTTCATCGGTGACAGCCTCTCGCTCAAAGCCGCGTTCCTTGGCAAAGGTGACAGCTTCTTGCGCGCGCCGGGGCGCATCTGGCACACGATTTTGCTCCAACGTTGCGGCCCTTTCTCTGGCCTCGGCGACAACGCGGTCGGCTTGGTTGCCAAACTCGTTCGCAATTTTCCGATGAGCGGCGAGCACTTCGGAAGACGAGAGAATGTCCTTTTTGTCGCGCGTGTTGTGCGCGGCAATCTGCGCGGCCTCTGGCCCGCTGAAACCGCTCTTTGCAACGGCCTCCTCAATCTGCTGGCGGCGCGGGCTGGACGCCTCAAGGTACTCCGGCGAGTATCCCTTTATGTCCGGCGCACCACTCTTGCCGGCCTCGATCTGGTAGCCGAGATTGCGAAGCCGGAAGGTCAGTTCCGATTGGTAGACGGCAGTTGCGAACTGCTGGGTATCGAAGAAGCCGCGCTCTTGCAATGCGCGAGTCGAGCCGTCTGGCCGCTCCGTCATATTGAAGATCACGGCATGGGTGTGAAGCTGTGGAGCCGCGTATCCATCGACCGGGCGGGCTGTGTCATGCTCGAACTTTGCGGCAATGAATTTGCCAGTGGTCTCGGCGGGATTGTTGCCGCCAATGCGCGCCTGCGTATACCGTTCCAACTCCGTGAGCGCGATGGTCACAGCCTCCCGGTGGGCCGTGCGAACACGGTCATCGCCTCCGACAAGTGCGGTCAGGGAAACAGACTTGGGAGCTGAAAACGTAGCATCCCAACCGGCCCGATGCTCCACCGGCTTGACGGTGGTTCCTTCTGCCGTCGTGTACTCCTGCCCGGTGCGATGGCGTACCAGTTGTTCACCAGAATAAGGGTTCTGGCCTTCACTCAACCGCGCAAAATGCTGTGAGTCGATTGCTCCCGCAAGGCCGTACTTCGCGGCCATCTGCCCCTGCCATTCACCGAGAATCGCGTCCCCCTGCTTCCAATAATTCTGCTCGGCAGACATGAATTCTTTCGCGTGATACGTCTGCGCGTGGCCGGAGCTGAGGGGCTTGGAAATGGTGAGCATACGGCCTCGCTATTGCTGAAAGGGAAACGAAGACTGTGGCTCTTGATCGCCATCGGACTGGGCGGTATCTTCCGGGACACCGGGGGCGGTAGGAACCAGGACAAGCTCCTCATCGGCGAGTTCGTCAAACTGCAATTGCTCGGTCTCGCCATCGTCCTCTGCCGGTTGTTGACGAGCAAGCATCGCCGCACTTGGTGGGTCTGCCTCAAGGTCAATCTTCGGCGCGTGGCTGTCAGAATTCTTCGGCTCCAGTGTCTTCGGATTGAATGGCAGTTCATCCTCATCGCCCCTGCGCGGAATAAAGCCGGGAGTGGTCAACGGCAGGTCCATGTACTCGAAGTGGAAGCGGGCTACGTTGTTTCCCAGCTTGAGAAAGGCGTGTCGATTCTCCAGCCCCGAAATTTCGGAGTCCATCACGAGCGGTTCGATCTGCCGATCAAGACTGAAGTTTCTGCCAGAGCGAGAGCCGTCGAAGTGTGTCTCTTTCATGCGCTCGATTTCGACCTTTCCAATCGCATTGCTGACCCACTCTGCCGCCTTGGGTTCCGTGGTCTTGAGAAAGATTTTGGTGGCAGGTTGGGAGAGCATAACCTCGGCCAGATGACCGTAGATCACTTCAAGCTGCGCCTTCCCTTGGAAGCCAAGAACAAGCGGGTTCCTGCTCTTTCGATTCTCCGTAATAGCGGTATGCAGTTGGGGTAGGCGTTGCAAGCTGGCCAGTTCGTCAAGAACAAACCAGACCGGCGTCTGGTTCTTCTGCGGCGCGGTCAAAAGCCGCATTACCAACAGGTCAATCCAAAGGCTATGCAGCGGACGCAGCGCCTCGCGCTCGGTCGCGCTCGACGTAATGAAGATCCAACCGGCGCGGGTCTCGGACCACTCCGTGGCACTCCACGTTTTGCCGTCCGCCTGCTCTCTGGTCGGCAGCATCCGAAGGCTGTCCGCTACTAGTCCAAGCGAAGCAAGGACGCCGTTGCGCTGCTGCTGTGCGCCCTTGGCAATCATGGCTTCCATCTCTGTGCCGCGCACACGCTGGTCAATCTCCGCCGGGTTCGAGAGCCATGCAACCAACTCCTCCGGCGTCGGGCCTTTGGTGAGGAGATGGGCGAAAATTTTCTGCGGCGTCTCGGTGAAAAACTCGCCCTTCTTGTCGCTGGTCGGCTGGTAGAGAGAGGCCGCAATCGCCTTCGCCTCGGCCCTGCGCCGCAACTCTTCAGACGGCCCCCAATAGGGGCAACGGTCATCGAGCGGGTTCAATACAATGTCGCCGCGCTTCGCAGAATAGAAGCGCTGAATGAACTCGCAGGCAGGGTCGTAGACGATGGCCGCGTGGTCTCTGCCCTGAATCTGCCGGAGGATCTGCATGATGAGCGTTGTCTTGCCCGCGCCTGTGTCTCCCATCAGTTCGATATGCTGAGCCTCGGCCTGAAGAGGTATCCGCATCATCTGTCTTGCTTCGGTGGTTTTGAAACCGATGCCGTCTCCGTTCACCGTCTGGTTGAACTCCTTGGGCGTGAGCATGACCGGCCCTTTGAGCAGCCGGCCGTACTTCAATTCCTTGCGGCGCTTGATGTCTTTCGAGATCGAAAACGGTAGCTGCGCCAGCAGTGAAAGAAGGCCGAACAGGAATGGCATCTTGTAGATGTCGCGCAGTTGGTAGCCGTCGAAAACGCTCCTCTTCAGGTACTCGCGCAGGGTAGCGTCAAGATAAACTTGCTGCGGGCCGCGATAGAGAGCACGGAATCCCTGACCCGCTGCCGCACTCGAAAGTGCCAGCGGAATTTGCTTGCCACCTGGCGCGGGAGTCGTGCCAGCTTTCACGTCGCCGTCAACGGCAAGTCGCCCTGCTTTCGTTCCGTCGCCGACGTACAACAGTTGATATTTGCTGTGCTTCTTGAAGGCACCGCCTGCCGCGGTCCGTGCATAGATCGGCGTATAAAACTGTTGCAAAGCAGACTGGCCGAAACTGAAACGAAGATACAGAAAGCAACCGGTCAGCACGAACGCGAGGAACACCGCGCCGTAGCTGTAGATCGGCGAATGCGGCGGGAAGATGATCGTTTCTTTGCGGCCCCAGTGGGTTGTTGCCATCACGCACGCTCGGCTTCCTGCCGTGCTTCGATGGCCACGGCCTTCTTGCGCTTCTTCACTTCCGTCATGATGCTGTCGAAGACTTCAGGACTGAGCTTCTGTCCGGCGGCGATTGGCTTCAGGACATTCATCAGCATCAGCCTGATTCCAACGAGTTCGCTCAGTTCCGCGCTGGCAGTTGGCTCGCCGCTATCACGGGTCAGTTCGTCAAGAATGAGGTGGCGAATGAATTCGCCCCGCTGTTGGCCGCGCCGCTTCGCCAACGCATCGAACCGTGCGGTTTCGCTCTGGCTGAGTTTCGACGAGACATTTGTCAGCCGAAAAGACGCCCGCTGTTCCGCCCTTTGGACCATTGCGTCATCGCTGAGAAGTGGCATATTGTCCTTCATTCTGGCAGGGATTCTTGGGAATACTTGGGTATTCTCAAGAATCCTTACGCGGTGCAAGTTGTTGACGCTGTTCGATCGTCTCTAAGAATCCTTACGGATACCCAGCACGACCCTTGGAGGGATGGAGTGTCAATAATCACCCGGTGCGCAGCACCAATCCAATTGCCGCACAAATGATTACTGAGAGGATGCATCTCACTTCACCGCTGAGCGAGCCACTGAAGCAGGCATTGAATTAGCAACTGACGTAGCCACCGGAGCCGACACTGAAGCAGCAGGCTTGCGTCCTGGTCGTCCCTTCGGTGTGCTATCGCCACTCCGCTTGATGCGCAACGGATGCAGGGGCTTTGAGTCATTCGGTGAGTCGATGAACTTCTGGAATTCCTTGTCTTTGGTGAAGACGTATTCCAGTGCTTTGTTCACCACGTCGTCAGCGGCGACTCTGGTGAATGCAGCGTATTGATTGACGAGATGCGCGGTGGGTTCCTCAAGCGAAACGGTTGCTGTGACTTTCTTGCTGGGTACGATCTCAAGCAATGGCATGAATGTTCTCCTTCTTGTTCGTGGTTGAAATGGTTGGACGGTCTGCTGCACGGTCGAAAGTTCCGCGGTCAAATGCCGTGCGCTCGAATATGGTGTCGTACAGGAACTGCTTTGTGGCGCGGTCGTATCCGCGCACAGCGATGATCTCGCTGACCTTGCGCCCTTCGGCATACCTGGCTACTTGGGTGACAATCTGCACGGTCTCCGCAATCTCCGCTGAGATGTCATCGCGATTCGTTTGCTGATGCGAACGCATTGCCAATTCGCCGAACCTGCGCAGTGCTTTCACCGCAGAGCTGGCGTGAATGGTTGCCATCGAACCAGCGTGTCCGGTATTGAACGAATCGAGCAGCGTCCGCGCCTCATCTCCGCGTACCTCGCCAAGGATGATGCGGTCCGGCCTCCACCGCAGCGCGGCCTTCAATAGGTCATTGAAGTTCACGGTGCCGGTGTGCGATTCGGTCTGGCATTCGGACGCCAATAGATTCGGTTTTCCAATGCGCAACTCAGACGTGTCTTCAATCACGACAATGCGCTCTTCTTCAGGAATGAAATCCGCCAGCGCATTAAGCAGCGTTGTCTTGCCGCTGCCCGTTCCGCCGCTGATGAGGACTGTCTTTCCCTCCTCGATATACCCGCGCAGCAGGTCGCCAATCTCCGTGCTCATTGCGCCCGTTTGAATCAGGTCTGCAATGGTGAAGCGAACCTTGGAAAACTTACGAATAGTCACTGCGGGATTGGGACGCACAACAGGCGGTAGCACTGCCGCCAGTCGGCTCCCGTCCGGCAATTGCGCATTCAATAGCGGATGCGTTTCGTCGAGCTTCCGGCTGAGTTTGTTGGCGATGACTTCAAGGCCGGTGCGCAGAGCCTTTGCATCGAAGTCGATCTCCGCGTGCTCCACTCTGCCTCTGCGCTCAAACCACCATTGCCCGTTCGGGTTGCCCATGATTTCGCTCACGGTGTCGTCAAGCAACAGCTCTTTGATGGGCTGTAGAAACGAGATGAGGAGATCCAGGTCGTTGTTCATATCGCTCCTTAATCGAATGCCTGATCGGCGCGGTAGCGGACGATGGTCACACCGAGCGGATTATATGCCAGAGCATTGTTTTCGACGTGTTCGGCGAAGACATACGTCACGCTGGCGGTCCAACGCTCCTTCTTCAACTCCGTGTGGTCGCTGGCGTTGGTGTAGACCTTCTCGAACTCAATGCGAGCCGAATAAGGTGATTGCCGCAGATCGTCCAAGATCACGCTCTTGATGTTGATGTCCACATATGGAAGCGTGCTGTCCTGCTGGAAGTTGGAAATCGTTTTATTCTGTTGCTCCTGACGAATGACGGCCTGTTGTATATCGGAATTGAGAAAGTACAGCGCCTGCGTCTGGTCACGCTCGATGGTGTAGCGGTTACGTTGAAAGAAGAGCGTTGCCCACCGCGAGAGGTAATACTTGTTCTCTGCCTCCTGCGGCTTGTACTGGTAATTGCGGTAGTCGATTGCGTCGGCATGGCCCACGTCGTTAATGCGAATGACGAGGGGTTTCATGCCGAGCAACACCTTCTGGCTTTTGAAGATGAGAGCGCCCAGCATCAGGCAGATTGCGCACAGAACAAGTATCGTCACCTTCAAATACGTGTTCATGACGAGCGGATCGCCGTACTGCTCCAGGTAGCGTTCCGCCGCGCGCGTGATTTCGGGGGATTTGGTTTCTGTTGTCGGCATTGTGGGGATCTCCGTTTGCTACAGCAGCCCTGCGGTTATGACACCGGTAATTACGCCCATTCCAGCATCGTGGCCGCTGCTGCTACCGGAGAAGATGGAGGCGGTAATCGCCGGAATCTTGATAATCATGAAGATGTTCACGACCACAAGCATGATAAGCAACGGCAGATTCTTGACGAGTGTGAGAGGGTTGGTAAAGTCGGTCAGATTGGCATAATAGGCCATAAAGAGATGGCCGAGAATACTCATCGTGGCCGCTGCGACGACCTTGTAAAACGAGAAACTCAGGAAGGCTTTGAGCCATCCCCAGAAGAGAAACTCCAGCTTTTCAATGACAAGAAACGGAATGAAGATCGGGCCAAGAAGGCCGATGATCGCTCCGGCAACTGCGCCATAGGCCAGAATGACGGCGACAACAGCGGCAAGCACCGAAAGTGCAATCTGCGTAATCGTGTAGGCGACAAGCAGATAGGGCGCGGTGTACATCGCTATGCCAGGGCCGGACTTCGCCAAGGCCGCATCAATTGCTTGAAACATTGAATTGATGCCGTCCTGCCCAATTGTCTGCGCAAGGTCGGTCGTGCCTTGGCTTATGAAGCCCTTGAGCGAATAGCCGAGGCCGGGAATGGCGCTGTCATAATACTTCACGAACGTGTAAGCAAAGGTGATCAGAATGAAGAAGTTCATGAACTTCGCCATGCTGAAGCCCTGCCCGCCTTGCGCCGATGCAAGCGCCTCTTGCACTCCGAACCAGACCAGCATGATCGTTGCCAGCGAGAGAACGATGCGCAGCCCGATTGCATCGACGTTGGGCGACATGGTTGCGGTGAGATTGTCGCATTGTTGCGTGATGAAGTTGAGTAACGAATTTCCCATAATCGCCCCTTTGATCAGAAACCTCGCATCCGCAACAGCGAACCCTTGCGCAATGTCTCAGTAACTGAGCGCCTTTCTGACTCCGGTTGTATCGGTGGAGACGTGGCTGTTGTAGTTGGCTTCGTAGCCGTCAGCCGCTTGCAACGACATCTTCAGCGCGTCTTGTTGTTGCTTCTGCTGTACCATCTGTTGCAAGCCTTGGGACTGCGCCATTTGGCTTGCCTCCTGCTGGGTGCGGAGCTGAATAAGGAGTGCTTGATTGATGCGCTGCAACGTAGCAAGTTCGGTCTGTTGGGTTGGATCGGTGGAGTGGCTTGCTGTTTCGAGCGTCATGATGTCGGTCGCGCGCTGCGCGGCCTTCGACCGAATCGTGCCGAGTGTCTGAAGGCTTGTTGCATTCACCGCATCGCCTAAATCGACGGTTGCTCCCTGCGCTGCAATGGCCTGTTGACCTTGAGAGTTCAATGCGCTGTACCCGGAGATTTGCCCGGTTCGGGGCACACTGGCGCTTTGGTATGCTGCCGCCGCGCCGTTGCCGGTCGTTGCAGCATTCATCCACGGGAGAGAATTGCCGTACGTGTTTGCAGGTCGTGTCACCTGCGTCCACATCTGCACTCCCATGTTGGTATATGCGGTGTAGTAGCTTGATGGCGCCGTGGCCATTCGATGCGCAAGGTTGTACGTCAGCATCACGTTCGTCAAGGTTTTGATGGTGGTCGTGTACAGTTCGCTGCCTTGAATGAGTTGCTGTGCCGCGTGCGCGGACTGTGTTGGGTCTAAAACGATTCCGCCGAACTGCGCGTTTGCCGGGATGGCAAGCGCGGAAGCGGCCAATACTGCTGCGAGAAAGATTCCCTTCATGGTTCTCCTTGTAGGGTTTCTGTGTTGATGGTGGTTGATGGTGAGGGGCGGTTATGGAAGTCGGTCAGCGTTTGGAGGCGTCAATATCGGCCTGAAGGGCGATGATCTTCTTGCCGAGCGGATTCATCTTGTCGCGCTCCGTTTTGCACTGCACCTGGGTTCGCTGAAGCACCTCGACAGGCGCCAGGATGCAATCCTTCTGGTATTGAGAGTTGAGCGAATCGAACTGCGCATTGAGCTGGGCCAATTGGTCCTGCTTGCTCTTGCATCCAGCAATCGTGAGTGCGGCAATCGCTACAATGACGGCGACAATGTTACGCATGGTGCCTCCTAGAACGACTGCGCGATATGGTGGTTTTCATAGGCAGGTAGAAGCAAGTCCTGCGTGAAATAGACCTTCACGCGGTGCCCCTCCCGGATGGTGATTGTGGGCGGAATCTGGATAAAGTGGTCGAGAATAGACGTGGCCGATTGCGAGACGCTGGACGCTGCGCCGTTGGTGAATGACTGCGGCCCGGAACTGGTGAGATTTGATCCGCCCTGGCTGATCTGCGAAGCTCCAGCAATGACACCCAGCGCAATCGAGGTTCCGAAGATCTGCATGTAGTGGTTGTTGACCTGGTCCTTCAAACCCTCCTCTCCTATCTGATCGAGACCGTGGAATTCGTCAAGGTCCACGCTGTAGCCGTCCGGCATCAACAGACGGTGGAAAGCAACGGCTATCCGGCGCTGCTGGCCAATCCCGGCGCTGCCAATCTTGCGCGCCTCGCCCAGCACAATCGTTCCCTCGGGAATGAGGACGTGCTGATGATCGTGTGAGTAGACGGGATTCGATACGAGCACCTTCACCGGCCCAACAGAATCGCCGTCAAGCCGATTCATCAGCACTGTGTCGAGCGTCAATCCTTCGTAGATCACATAGGGCTGGCCCACGGCATTGTCGATGTTGACCTCCGGCGGTCGCTTGTACTCGGTCGCCGGTATCTGATCGCCCGCCGGACGCTGTTCGCCTGCGTCTCTGGTAGCAGTCACAGCGGTTGGCTGTTTTGTTTGCAATAGCACCGCGTAGGGGTTCGGCACTTCTGTTGAAGACTGTGCGCTCTGCTGCTGCATGGGTTGGTCAGCAGGGCGCGCATAAGCGATATTCGACGCAAAGCGGGCAGTATCCGCCCTCACTCGTTCGCTTGCAGCAAGCTGCTGTCCGGCCTGCTGCACGGGCGTGAGTTGAGGTTGCCCATTGCCATTCGCCTGCGCGCTGCCCAGCGCTCCGTTTGGCTGGATGTTGGCGGCATCGGCGCCCGCCGCATTGATTGGCCGGCCATCGGGACCGTAGGCCGCAGCGACGGCCTGCTGTGCCCCGGTTCCCGTTGCGGCGGCGAGTTGTCCGTCCTGCTGCTTCTTCAGCTTGTCCGCCGCAAGCTGCCGTTGTAGAGCATCCACATTGTTCGCGGTGTTGTCCTGAACATAGGGCTGCGGTGGATTGTTCTTGGCTGCCTCCGCCGCCGTGGGGGTCTTCTTCCTGGAACTGATGAACGTTGCCAGGATGAGCAGGCCGACCGCGCCCATGTAGAGCATCGTCTTGAGGTTCTTTTGCAGCACGCCTTTCGGCTGCGGCGTCCTGTCGGTCAACTGCGGGTCTTTGAGAATCGTTGCGCTGTCTGCCATTCGGTTACCCCTTTCTCGTGAATTCCATCTTTTTCTTGCCAAGCTCGACATACCCGTTGTCCATCACCTTGGGGATGATGTATGTCCCTTCGCGCAGGTCATAGTTGATGAGGTTCGGCTTGCCGTCGCGCATCTCGTACACGCTGAACTTCTCCGGCGCATTGGTCTTGATATAGGTGAATTTGTCGTCGTGATAAATCGACTGAATGTCGAAGGGAGCTTCATTCGCCTTGAACGAGTAGTCAAACTTGATTGCCAACGGGTAGGCGCTCTTGTACTCATCCACCGCCGCTCCAACGTGCGATTCGAGCGTGGAGATCTGCTGGCGGGCCTGCTCAAGCTGGACCACAGGGACATACTGCGCCGGTCCATTGGCCGCGACGATGTTCGATGGATCGGCAGGCTGGATGATGACCTTGAGGTCGGGGTCGCCTTTCTGGTCCGTGATGTCCGTCAGCGTGAAACTGTAGATGTTTCCCTTGTCGGTGATGAGATTGAGATTCGAGCTGATACCCGGCTTGGCAGGGTGAACGAAGCAAAAGTTGCCGACCACATCCACAATCCAGAAGTCCTTGTCTCCGGTCGCGGCCTCCATGATCTTCTCGGTGGCCGGGATGACGATCAGTGTTGTGTACTTGACCTTGGCACGAATAGCGACGATGTCCTGCGAGTGATAGGCCACATTACGAGAGGCGGTTTGTGCATCGACGGCGACACTCGCGAGAGTGGCAATGATGATTGCTGTGGCGATTGATTTCAGGCTTTGCATTGAATCTCCTTAACGGCGGGGTTGAAAGGGATGGGTCGTGGCAAGTTGACGAATGCCCTCGGCGATGCCGTACCGGGCAAAGGCATCACGCTTGAGCAGGTTATCGCGGGCGTTGTTGGTTGCAATCCAGTAAGAGACGGAATCGACGTTGAGCCGAACCTTCTTGCTCGATTGCGCTTTGCGGATCAGCATCTCGCCCGGTGGAATCAGGTCGGCGATGATGTCGATTTCCGTATCGTTGAGGTGAAAGGCCTCGCGGTATACCTGGCGATTCATCTCCGGGTTGGCGAGAAATATCTTCGTCGGGCAGCTCTCCGCAACAATGGCCAGCATTCCAGACTCCTCAAGCTCTTTGATGGATTGCGTGGCAAGAATCATCGCGGCATTGTGCTTGCGCCATGTTTTCTGCGCCTGCACGATGTAGTTGCGAATGGTCTCGTTCTTGATGAACAGCCATGCTTCGTCAAGCAAGAACGTCTTGAACGTCGCCAGCTTCGCGGGGTCGGCAATCTCATTGCTCGCCCGGTGAAGGACGTAGAACAAGAGTGGCTCCAACACCTCCGGCGCATCGCCCCAACCGGCGAAGTTGAAAGTCTGGAAGCTGGAAAAACTCAACGTGTCTTCTGTGTTGTCGAAGAGAAAGCCGTATTGACCATCCTTTGTCCAGCGGTGCAGCCTCTCTTTCAGCTCTCCGATGATCTGGCTGAATGTGGAAAGAGTCCGCTGTTCCGGGGTGACGACATACATTCGTTCAATGGCATCCCACAGCTTGCGCTCTTCCTTGAAGTCAAGCCTGTAACGCTGGTCGTTACCCTCGATCAGCACACGGAAGAAAGAGAACAGGAATTGCATATTCTCCTTGGTCTCCGGCAGACTGAACGGGTTGATGGTGAAATCCCGGCTCTCCTGCCCGACATTCAGATACGTTCCGCCGAATATCTTCGTGAGGGATTGGAAGGAACCGCCGATGTCGAAAATGTATGTCTGCGGCCTGTACTTCTGGGCATTGGTCAGCAGAAAATTGCACAGAAAGCTTTTGCCACTGCCTGTCATGCCGAGAATCAGCGTGTGCGCCACTTCGCCGTTGTGAAGATTCAGATAGTACGGCGTGGCGTTGTCGGTTTCGAGAACTGCCAGATACTCCGAGCGCAGATGCGGGTTCGTCTTCTCGCCTGGGTGGATGGTGAAGAGAAACGATAGGTCGGCATAGTTGGAATTGAGAAGATACATCTTGCGAAGATTCTGAGCATAGTTGCCGGGGACAGTGGCAAAGAACGCATTGAGCTGGTTGTACGTTTCAGTGAAGAGCGCGCCGTCGGCATTGGTAAATACACCGGCAAACTCGCCCATCTCCTGGTTGATGGTCTGTAGGTCGCTGCTGTAGAGCACGACCGTGAGTGAGAAATCGCCCAGGCTCTGGCCGTCGCCGAGAGCCCTCAAGCACTCTCCGAGATTTTCAATGTCCGCCTGCTTTGATTCGTCGATCAGCACATCACGCTGATTCGTCTTCGCAGGGTCACTGCTCATCTGCGATACAAAGCCGGACTTGCTCATATTGAAGTGACGCCGCCGCTTGTCCACTTCCTTGCGGGCCTTGGCCATCGAAAGCGGTGTCCACTCGGTGACGACATAGAAGTTGCCTTCGATCTTCAAGAGCCGGTCAAGTACCAGAGGCCGGGTCTCAGCGATGGACTCCTTCATGGTGAGGATACGAACGAAGTGATCGCCCACGCGGAGATGATCGCGCTCCGCTTCGATGTTGGAGTTAACCACCTGAAAATCGAGGTACTGCGTGGAATGGGGTCGGCCAGCAATGCGCCACTCATCGAAGTTCAACAGGCGCCGGAAGAATCGGAACTGCGCCCGCTGTCCCTGAACCTCGATGGGCATGAGGTCGGCGAGTTGGCGCGTGAAGTTTTGTACACGCTGCTCAAGCCTCACCAGGTCCGCATCAATGTGTGAGCGCAGCAACGTCTTCATGTTGTCGCTGGCGAACTGGGCCTTCAGTTCACCGAATCCGCCCTGTGGGTCGCGCGGCATCCGTGCGAGAGCAGACAAGATTCCGGTCTTTGATCGCACACCTTCTAGGACGATGACGTAAAAGATTTCGATTTCGTACAGCCGGTCACGCTTCGACTCGAAGAATTGTCTGCGCTGGTCAATCGCCGCATCGATCAGTTCGTCGTCGTATCTGGCGAACGGAATGTCGGGCCGGTTTGTCTTGAAGAGATACTGGTAGACGTGAAAGCCTTCACCGAAGGCTTTCAGTGCGGACTCAAGCCGCTTGACTGCATATTGCTGTTCATCGTTGTCGAGGCTTTCATAGTCAACGCCCGCAACGCCTAGCACCATGCCAAGATCGCCGCTCTTGGTCAGAAACGTCGTCTCGGTCCAAAAGCCATACAGGTTGATGTGGGCGCTCAGCGCGTCCGCATCCTTCCAAGGCTTGATTACGCGGGCAAGGTTCAACATCATCGCACCTCTACGTTCGGGACTTTTTGTTTTGCTGCGTCGTAGCGCAGTTTGAACTTCTCTGAGCGCCCGATAATCTTCAGGAATGCAGGATCGGAGTTCGTCGCCCAGTGTCCAAAGAACGCGCCGCCGATGAACACCAGCACACCTGCCAATAGCGAATTGAAGAGATTGAACGTGCCAACGGCGGAGACGCAGACCATGAAAAACAATGTGCGTTCAATGCCCATATAGGTGAGGGGCTTATGCAGGCTCTTGAAGACTCTATTGCGGCGTTTCTGTGTTGTTTCCGGCATAAGCCCTCCTCTGTGTACAAGTGGTTACGTGGGAGTAAGGTCGATTGAATGGCTGATGCAATGAGGGGGCTAGGAACCCCACAGCCAGGTGAGGATATTTGCAGCCATGACGGCGATTCCGGTTCCAACAGCAACACCGGCAAGATTCTTCTTCGCGCCTGGTTCTCCATGCGCGAATGCGTACCCGCCGATCACAATTGCAATCAGGCTGGCGGCTTTGGCAACCGTTCCGGTAAACAGTGTTTGTAGGGAGCTGATACCGGAATCAAATGGCGAAGCGTGAGCAGCGATTGGGACGAGCAATACGCAGAGAAGCAGTGATCCTCCACGCGCCAGAAAGAGCTTTGCGCGTTCAATCGTTGATGTTGTGAGAATGATTCGAATGCGGAACATTGGCACCTCCAACGACTCTTCAGTCGTGATGTGCCTGACATTAGGCGCGGCTTCGCAGCACGTCCAATACTTCTTGCCTATGGGACCATAGCCTGCGCCTATGGATCGATTCTGGAGAGGATTACGCGATCAGCCGAACATCGGCAATTGGCGGGGAAGCTCAACGCCAACACTCCGAACCGGACGCTTCTTGCCGCTCATTTCATCCACGTCCGCACACATTTTCGCCATACGTGAGGCAAGCAGTGGCAGCACAGGCCGCTGATGATCTGGAAGACATATGAAGGCCGTCTTCACATGAATGGATAGTCCTGCAATACTGCGTAGCGTCAGCTCTGGATCGAGGGGCACGGTTTCAAGCATCATCCCAAATCCTGCGCCGATCTTGACCAGGAATTGCATATCGGTGGGAGAGGAAACGAAGTCCGTGGGCGTCAGGCGGATCTTTGCCTTGGCGAACTTCCGCAGAATCTCGTCGTAGCACAGGGGATGGTGATCACGCGAGAAAGCGATGCGAAGGCGGTCTTCGATATGATTTTTTGAAAGGCTCTCAAACCGGGCAAGAGGATCATCTCGACGCAGGCAAACCAAGACTCTCTGGGTGCGTATGCGGTGAACGAATAGCTTGCGGTCGCCGATTGGCATGATGACCAGAGCAGCTTCGAGATGTCCTTCCGCAACCATTGCGATAAGCGACGCTGAGCCCGCGCTCGACGGCTCAATCTGACCGTCAGGCACGAGGTCTCGATAGCCACGCACCGTGTCCTCCACAAGCTGGTGATTGACGAAGGGCGAGTATCCGAAGCGAAGCGGAAGATTGATTCCTGAATGGACAGAGGAAGTGCTCTGAAAGGCGAGTGTGCTCATGTGTAGCAGCCGTTTCGCCGCTTCAAGAAAATGCCTGCCGGCGGGCGTCAACTCTGCTCCGGCGCGTCCACGCCGGAACAGCGTCGCGTGAATGCAGTCTTCAAGTTTCCTGATTTGGGTGCTGAGTGAGGGCTGCGAGAGATGAAGCCTGATGGCTGCCCGACCGAAGTTGCATTCCTCGGCGACTGCGACGAAATACCGGAGATGACGGAATTCCAGCCCGTTGTACATGCTGCACCTGCCCTTCGCTTACTCTGCGGCCGTGATCTTCATGCGACTTTGAGAGTTGTTGAAATTCGCTCTTCCGGTGCGGATTCATTGGCGATGTGCAGTGTTGCAGGCGGGGATCGGATTAAAACTCTGGTTTAGAGAATATGGATGCGGATTCAAGGGGCGCGGGGACGACGACCCCAGGCCACTCCTCTGTGTTCGTTCCTTCACGCATACAACTTAGACGCTTCGATGACCTTTTGTGCTCAAAAAGAACCACCAATCCTCTTCAATAACCTTTCGGTGACTCCATTTGAGGGGCATCTGACGAGTCGCAAGCTGTTGCACATGGACGCACTTAGCAGCATATCGACGGGTCTCTCAATGAAAATGGGAACAGTCCAACACGCATCCATAGGTCTGAACTATGGTCCCATAGGCAGGAAGTATTGGACGGCGCACCCGTATTCGCGGAATCTAAAACCACTGAGTCTTGCGGATCGCATGAGCGATACCTCAAGAATCACCCGGAGTTGCGAATGGCAAACGAAAACGTCACCGAGAAGAGGCCGCCTCAGTCTGTCGGTTTTGTCCCCGAACGTCTGCTCCAGACCGACGAAGCCGCCGCGATCATTCAGATTCATCCCAAGACGCTTCAGCGCTTCGCTCGTGAGGGCATGATTCGTGGAATCCACATTGGCAAACTCTGGCGGTTTCGGGCTTCCGAGATCGAGGAGTGGATTCAACGACAGACTGCCTGATGAGCTAGAAAGTCCTCGACCTCTGCCCCACAAAGGACTACCTTGGTAGCAGCCATCCGTTGCCGCCTGGACTGGAGAATTCATGAACAGGCGTACGCGGTATCAACAAGGAAGCGTGCAACGCGAGAAGCGGCACAGCGGACCAGATGTTTGGATTTTTCGGTGGCGGGAACCCGGCCCAGATGGAACGAGTAGGCAGAGAAAAGCCATCGTAGGCACGGTTACCACTCTCACCACTGAAGCATCAGCCCTCAAAGCAGCTCACGCATTGCGCATTGACGCCAACCAACAAACCCCGCAGGCGGAAGGCGGGCCGGGCACAATCGCCGAACTGATTGCTCACTACCGGCTCAAAGAGCTGGTGGGTGAGAATCAAGGCCGGAAGGCGTTCTCGACTCGATCTGCTTACGAGTGCTATCTGAAAATGTGGATTCTGCCGCGTTGGGGAAATCACCGCTTGGATCAGATCAAGCCAGTCGCCGTTGAAGAATGGCTGGACAGCATAAAGCGGGCCAGGGGCACACGTGCGAAGATTCGGAACCTGATGAGCGCAATCTTTCATCACGCGATGCGTTACGAGTGGGTTGACAACAACCCTATGAAGCTCGTGCGCCAGAGCGCGAAACGAGAGAAAGTGCCTGACGTTCTCGAACTCGCGGAACTCCAACTCCTTCTCAGCAAGTTGTCCGTCAGAGAGCGCACGCTGGCTTTACTCGACGCCGCAACTGGACTTCGGGTCAGTGAATTGCTTGCGCTTCGCTGGGACGATGTCGATTTCGAGAATCTGGAGCTGAGCGTTACCCGGTCCATCTGGCATCAGGTCGTGGGCAACTGCAAGACAGAGGCATCCGCCAAACCCGTCCCGATAGACGACTACATGGCGGAGGACCTTCTGAGCTGGCGTCGTCAGAGTCCCTACCCGATGGGTGCTGATTGGGTCTTCGCAAGTCCGTCCATGGGAGGCAAGCAACCCTATTGGCCGGACAACCTCATGAAGCGGTACATCAAGCCGGTCGCAAAGAAGGCCGGTATCACGAAGAACATTGGTTGGCATACCTTTCGCCACTCCTTCGGTACGTTGCTGAAGGCAAACGGAGAGGACATCAAAACCGTACAGGAGCTTTTGCGGCACGCAAACAGTCGGATCACGCTGGATGTATACACGCAGGCAGTGACCTCGAACAAGCGAGCGGCACAAAGCAAAGTTGTAAGGATGATGGTTTCTAGCGTGGGCACAGTTTTGTCAGACGTGGGCACAACTGATTTTGAGAAGGTAGCAGTAAATGCTCGGTAGGGGGCTTATTGTGCCCATATCGTGCCCGGATTTGGCTGTCACTTTTCTCGCCATTCACTCCTAAGTCTTTTGGAATGTATGGCGGGGACGACGGGGCTCGAACCCGCGACCTCTGCCGTGACAGGGCAGCGCTCTAACCAACTGAGCTACGTCCCCTGATGAAGCTTGTATACCAGACATGAATCAGTGTATCAGAAACAACGGGCCTTGGCAGGTCTCCAGCCACACCCC